>JAESGY010000420.1_pt1 | contig 18895 bp, 13 predicted proteins | sample 9269841 | NCBI WGS metagenome assembly JAESGY01 (sample SAMN17022865, study PRJNA683097) | algae metagenome | isolation source: Spirirestis rafaelensis WJT71-NPBG6 and co-occurring heterotrophs from... | place: USA: Pinto Wells, Joshua Tree National Park, Colorado Desert, CA | collected 2006-08-15
CTGGCACATCTCGAGGTGTGCCGCTCAGGGCGCGCGGGCACCCCTGCGAAGGGCGCCCACACTCGCCCCTCAGCACCGGCGGGTCCATCGGCTGACACCTCCACTCCGACGGGCTGCTAGGATGGGCAGCATGCCCTGGCAGTCGCGGCTGCGGTGGTTTGCCCAAGCGGTGATGTCCTTGGCGGTGATCAGGCGCACGAAGTTCGACCCCACAGTAGATGGCCAGAGCGACCGCCCTGCCCGCGGCAGCCCCACGCCCCGGAGGTGCCCTGACGGCCGCAGCCCCGGGGACACGATCCCGGCCAGCGGCAGCGGTCTTTGTACCCGCCTCAGACCTAAGATACGATAGTTGGCTATTATGACACGTTAGCCGACAGATCAGCCGCGCGCTGGCGCGCACCATCATGGCGAGGAAATGCGGGTGCGCTGGTCCGGGACAGGTGGCGCTCCATCTCTGCCTCTGGTGGCCGTTGGAGGCCGAAGGAGACTGGGTGACCCAATCCCGCCCGACAGATCGGTCCGCGCCGTCCTCCGGCATCATCCTTTGTCGTCGCCGGTTCCGGCGAGCACGAGCAGCAGTGTCTGACTTCATCGACGGCGTAGCGGTCGCCACCCCTCCCGCGCCGATGGCAGGTGGCCCATGGAAGTCCTCCTCGAACGCTGCGCCGGCCTGGATGTGCACCAGGCCGGCGTCGTCTGCTGCGTCCTGATCAGCGTGCCCGGGCGCAAGCCACAGAAGCTGCTCCGCAGCTTCGGCACGACCACACGCGAACTGGAGGCGCTCAGGGCCTGGCTGGCGGAGCACGGGGTCACCCAGGTTGGGATGGAGAGCACCGGCGTCTACTGGAAGCCGGTCTACGCGGTGCTCGAGGGGCACTCCGACCTGATCGTGGGCAACGCCCACCACATCAAGAACGTGCCCGGCCGCAAGACCGACGTGAAGGACGCCGAGTGGATCGCGCAGCTGGTCCGCCACGGGCTGATCGCCAGGAGCTTCGTGCCCCCGCCCGCGATCCGCGACCTGCGCGAGCTGGTGCGGTGCCGCCGCACCCTGATCGAGACCCGGACGGCGATGCGCAACCGGGTGCTCAAGCTGCTGGAGGGGGCCAACATCAAGCTCTCCGGCGTGGCCAGCGACGTATTCGGCGTCTCCGGTTTGGCGATGCTGGAGGCGCTGGCCGCCGGCACGACCGATGCCGTCAAGATGGCCAGCCTGGCGCGTGGGCGGATGCGGCGCAAGCACGCCGCCCTCGAAGCCGCGCTCGAGGGGCACCTGCGCGAGCACCAGCGCTTCCTGTTGGCCATGCAACTCTGCCAGCTCGGCGAGATGGAGCGCGACCTCCAGGCGCTCGACACCCACATCGACGCGCTGCTCGAGCCCTTCCGGATCCAGCACGGGCTGCTGCTGCAGATCCCTGGCGTGGACCGGGTCACAGCCGCCGCCATCCTCGCCGAGATCGGCACCGACATGGGCGTCTTCGCCACCGCCCGGCGCCTCGCGGCCTGGGCCGGGCTCGCGCCCGGCAACTACGAGAGCGCGGGCAAGCCGAAGGGAGCTGCCGTCCGCCGCGGCAACATCTTCCTCAAGTCGGCCCTGTTCGCCGCCGCCTCTGCCGCGGTCCGGACCAAGGGCAGCTACTACCGTGACAAATACAACCGGCTTCGGGCCCGCCGTGGACCGGTGCGGGCGCTGATGGCCATCGCCCACAAGCTGCTCATCACCGCGTTCCACATGCTGGCCACCGTCGAGCCCTTCCGCGACCTCGGCGAGAGCTACCTCGACCAGATCACCCGCAAGCGGTCCACCACCAGGCTGGTCCAGCGCCTGTGCAACCTGGGATACGAGGTCATCCTCGTGCCCAAAGCCGCGTAGGTCGAGGCACCGTACGAGGCAGTGAGGTCATTTCCGCAGCAGGTCACTTCCGCAGCAGGTCATTTCCGCAGCAGTAGCCTGTTTGAGGCCCCCGGTGCCCGGTCCGAATGGCTAAATTTGAGTTCTTACCGCCTCAAAGCCCCTGAAAATCTTCGATTGCAGGAGGCTTGGGTGGCTTCCACTAGGGCCAGACGACGCTTCGAGCAACCAAGGTGGTTCAGGGTCTGCATAAGCCTTCTCTGACGGCCATGGCCCGATGGACTTCATCCCCGCCCCAGAGACGCCATCCGAAGCGTTGCAACACCACGCTGATTGATGAGTCCGAGTTGCCGACCTGTCGCTAAGAATCTGTACGCGAAATAACCCGGCTTTTCGTAGCGAAGTCGGCACAGAAAGTGGCGTCGGCCCAGTCTCTCCATGTCGGACCGATGTCTTGCGCCGGCATTTTGAGCGCCGCTGGTTCACCACGGACATTCGAACCGCAATGATCTCATGACGGCCTGACGCTAAGGCGCTGAAAGATTAAGGGATTTATTCGCGTACAGATTCTAAGCTTCATCGCCCTAGGCCAGTGAATCGGCGCGGAACCCCCTGAACGAGGGGGCGGGGGTTCTTGGATGTCTCTAACTCGCAAGGCCCACGGCTTGTCGTGGCGGCACGAACATGGGCGGAACAGCGCCGCAGACGCTGTGTCAGCAGTGTGTCGCCGGCTCATGCATAACGGCACTTTTAGGTGCCATTCTGTTCGCCATTAACTTGCGAAGAACCAGGCTAACCCCTTGAGGGGAATGGTGCTGCCAGAGAGGATTGAACTCTCGACCTCTCCCTTACCAAGGGAGTGCTCTACCACTGAGCTACGGCAGCTTACCGGTCCGGAAGCCCGGGCTCTCTAACGGCTCGTCCCCCATCGCGCAACCCCTTCGCGCAATCCTTCTCGAAGGTGCCAGCGCCGCTCCTTCAGGCAACCGAACGGTAAGGATTTCCCTGGCATCCTCGCGCCAGAGGGGCGGCAGGACGCCGCCCGGGGATGAGGAGCCAGCCCGGCGATGTCCAGGCCCGATCGCACCCGGCATCGCCTCCCGTCAGCCTGCCCGAACCTCCCGCACCGCGGTGGTCAGGCGGGAGACGCAGGTCAGCGTTCCATCGCCCCGGCGGATCTCGATCTGCCAGACCTGCACGGTGCGGCCGAGTTGCAGCGGCCGGCACAGCGCCTCGACCCTGTCGCCGTTCCGCACCGGCGCCAAGTGGTTGGCATTCACCTCCAGCCCCACCACCAACCAGCCTTCCTCCAGCGCCAGGGTTCCGCAGACCGAGCCGATGGTCTCGGCCAGCACCACGCTCGCCCCGCCATGCAGGATGCCGAAGGGCTGAATGTGCCGCTCATCCACCGGCATGGTGGCACGGGCGTAGTCCTCGCCAAGCTCCACCAGCTGGATGCCGAGCAGGCCGGGCAGCGTCGCCGCATGGCGCTCGCCGAAGGCCTCCTCCGGCATCGCCCGTTTCCAGATCCCCATGGCCCGGCCCTCGTTTCCGCATCGCGGCGGACAGGATGGCGACCTGGGCCTTCATGTCAAACCGGACCGGGATCGGCCAGATACACCAATCTATAGTTGATATTTTTATTACCTGACTGAAAATATATCCATGAGTAGCCTTAAAGAAGCTTACGGATTGGTCCCCCGCGCCCAAGCCCGCAACTCCTTCGGATGCTCTGACGCAACCCTGCCGCCCGGCGCAGTTCTCGGGGGCCATTTGCACATCGTCCTGGACGTTTCACGTCTTCTGTCCTGCGTGCACCGTAAGTCGCCCTCCGGCATTGATCGGGTCGAAATGGCCTATGCCAGGCGCTGGCTGTCGGGGCCGGAAGAAAGCGTCACCTTTACCGGGCAGAGTCTCTGGGGCTGGTTCGCCGCCCTGCCGCGGGACCGCGTGGCAGCGTTGCTCGATGCGCTCGAGGAGGTGTGGGAGCACGGCGTGCCGCCCGGCCGCGGCCTGCGCCGCGCCCTGCGCATCGCACTCGCCCTGCAGGCCGGGCTCGCCCGGGGCGGCGGCCGGATGGCGCTGCGCCAGCGCCTGCGCAGCAAGCGCAACCCGGTCTTCCTGCTGGTCTCGCACCGCTCGCTCGACCGCCAGGGGCCGATCAGGGAACTACGCCGCGCCGGCGCGCGCTTCGTGCCGCTGATCCATGACCTGATCCCCCTGACCCATCCGGAATACACCCGCCCCCGGCAGGCCGCGCGCCATGCCGCCCGCATCGCCAACACCGCAGCGCTTGCGGACGGCGTCATCGTGAATTCGGCGGCGACCGAAGCGGCGCTGCGCGACCATCTCGCGCCGCATGGCCGCCCGGCTCCGCCCATCGCCATCGCCCCGCTCGGCATCCGCCCCCTGCACCGCCCCGCCACCCTGCTGCCGACCGAGCCCTATTTCCTCTGCCTCGGCACGGTGGAGCCGCGGAAGAACCATCAGCTCCTGCTGCATCTCTGGCGCGACCTGGCGATGGAGGGGCGGACCAGCCCGCGGCTCCTCCTCTGCGGCCGCCGCGGCTGGGAGAATGGCAGCGTGCTGAGCCTGCTGGACCGCTGCGAGGCGCTGCGCGGCCTCGTGCTGGAGATCGGCACGCCGCCCGACAGCCAGGTGACCGAATTGCTGGCCGGCGCCCGCGCCCTGCTCTTCCCGAGCTTCACCGAGGGCTACGGCCTTCCGCTGGCCGAGGCGCTGGCGCTCGGCGTGCCCGCCATCTGCAGCGACCTGCCGGCGCTGCGCGAGGTCGGCGGGGATGTCCCCGACTATCTCGACCCGCTGGACGGACTCGGCTGGCGCCGCGCCATCCTCGACTATGCCAGGCCGGACAGCGCGGCGCGCGCCGCCCAGCTCGCCCGGCTGCGGCACTGGCACGCCCCGGACTGGGAGTCGCATTTCGCCGAGGTCGACGCCCTGCTCGCCCAGGTGACCGGCCAGCCGGCGCGCGAGCCCCGTCGGACCCTCGCCCCCGCCGCGCCGCGCCGCGGCCAGTCGGCGCCCGTGGGCGCGATGCCGGCATGAGCCGGCACGGACAGCGCCCGCCGCAGCGGCGGTCGGCGCAGGCCATCGCCATCGTCGGGGCTGCCTGCCGGCTGCCAGGGGCGCCGGACCTCGCGGCGTGGTGGCGCCTGCTGGCGGAGGGCCGCGACGCCGTCGGCACCCTGCCGGCCGACCGGTTTGAGCAGCGCTTCTTCGCCCATCCGCGGCGCGGTGAGCCCGGCAAGTCTTACAGCTTCGCTGCCGGCACGCTGGGCGATGTCGCGGGCTTCGACCCGGGCGCCTTCGGCATCTCCCCGCGCGAGGCGGCGGAGATGGACCCGCAGCAGCGCCTGCTGCTGGAAGTCGCCGCCGAGGCGCTGGAGGATGCGGGCCTGCCGCCGGGCGCCCTTGGCGGCACGGAGACGGGCGTCTTCATCGGTGGCTCGCTGACCGATTACAGCGATCTGCGGCAGCCCGACCCGGCCTCGGCCGACCGCTACTTCATGACCGGCAGCGCGCTGTCGATCCTGGCCAACCGGATAAGCAATGTCTTCGACCTGCGCGGCCCGGCGCAGACCATCGACACCGCCTGCTCCTCTTCCCTCGTCGCCCTGCACTGGGCTTGCGAGGCGCTGCGCGCCGGCCGCATCCCGGCCGCGCTGGTGGGCGGCGTCAACCTGCTGCTCGCGCCCTTCCCCTTCCTCGGCTTCGCCAAGGCCGGGATGCTCTCCCCCACCGGCCGCTGCCATGCCTTCGACGCGCGGGCGGATGGCTATGTGCGGGCGGAAGGCGCCGGCGTGGTGCTGCTGAAGCCGCTGGCGGATGCGCTGGCGGCGGGCGACGCCATCCGCGGCGTCATCCTCGGCAGCGGCGTGAATGCCGCCGGCCGCACCATGGGCATCTCCCTCCTCAGCCAGGCGGCGCAGCAGGCGCTGCTGGAGCAGGTCCTGGCCGAATCCGGCGTCGCGCCGGAGCGGCTCGCCTATTTCGAGGCGCATGGGACGGGCACCGCCGCCGGCGACCCGATCGAGGCCGCGGCGATCGGCGCGGCGATCGGCCGCCGCCGGGCCGGCCGCTGCCGGTCGGCTCGGCCAAGACTAATATCGGCCATACCGAGCCGGCCTCGGGCATGGTCGGGCTGCTCAAGGGCCTGCTGATGTTGCAGGAGGGGAAGATCCCCCCCTCCCTGCATTTCGAGACGCCGAACCCGAACATCGATTTCGCCGGCCTCGGCCTCTGCGTGCCGACAAGGCTGGAGCCGCTGCCCGGCCGCCGCCGCGCCGTCATCGGGGTGAACAGCTTCGGCTTCGGCGGCACCAACGCGACCGTGCTGCTCGGCGCCGCGCCCGCGCCGAAGCCGCAGGTCGAGCCGGCGGGCGGGCGGCTGCCGCCCCTGCTGCTCTCGGCCCGCAGCGCCGCCGGCCTGACGGCGCTGGCCGCCGCCTGGCGGGACCGGCTGGCCACGACGCCCGCCCCGGCGCTGCCCGCCCTGCTGCGCGGCGCCGCCCGCCACCGCGGCCCCTGGCCGCACCGCCTCGCCCTGCGCGGCGCCGATCCGTCCGCCCTCGCCGAGGGCCTCGCGGCCTGGGAGGCCGGCGAGGCCGGCGCCGCGGCCCAGGGCGCCGCCGCGCCCGGCCAGGGCGTCGCCTTCGTCTTCAGCGGCAATGGCGCGCCCTTCGCCGGCATGGCGCAGGCGCAGCTTGCCGCCAATCCGGATTTTGCCGCAGGTGTCGCGGCGGCCGATGCGGCGCTCGCCCCGCTGCTCGGCTGGTCTGTCACGGATCGCCTCGCCGCCGGGGTGACGGCGGCGGATCTCGCGGCCAGCGACATCGCCCAGCCGCTGCTCTTCGCCGTGCAGCACGGCATCGTCGCGGCGCTCGCGGCGCAGGGCATCCGTCCCGCCCTCTGCCTCGGCCATTCGGTCGGCGAGGTCGCGGCCGCCGCCGCCGCGGGGATGCTGGAGCTGCCGGAGGCCGCCCGCCTCGTCGCCGCCCGCAGCCGCCATCAGGCCCGGACGCGCGGCCAGGGCCGCATGGCCGCCCTCGGCGCCTCGGCGGAGGCGGCGCTGCCGGTGCTGGACTCCCTCGGCACCCTGGACGGGCGCGGCATCAAGATCGCCGCCATCAATGCGCCGGAGAGCCTAACCGTCGCCGGCCCGGCGCCCCTGCTGGCGCGGCTGGAGGCGGTGGCGGCGGAGCGGCGCTGGAGCTTCCTCACCCTCGATCTCGACTATGCCTTCCACAGCTCCGCCATGGACGGGCTGCGGGAAGGGCTGCTGGCCGACCTGGCCGGCCTCCGGACGCAGCCGCCGCAGCGGCCGCTGATCTCGACCGTCACCGGCGCGCCGCTCGATCCGGCCGCCTGCGGGCCGGAGCACTGGTGGCACAACCTGCGGGCGCCGGTGCAATTCCTCCCCGCAGTGCGGGCGGCGGCCGGACATGGCCCCTGCCTTTTCCTGGAGATCGGGCCGAACCCGGTGCTGCAGGGCTATCTGCGGGACTCCCTGCGCGCCGAGGGCGCCGAGGCGGCGATCCTGCCCAGCCTCTCGCGCCGCGACCCCGCGGCCGATCCCTTCCCGGCGATCGCCGACCGCGCCTGGGCGGCCGGCGCCGATCCGCGCCAGGGCCCTGCCTTCGCCGGCCCCGCCGCGCGGCGCGGCCTGCCGCACACCCCCTTCGAGCGCCAGCGCGTCTGGTTCGGCACCACGGTGGAGGCCGTGGAGGCGGTCGCCCCGCCGGCGGATCACCCGCTGCTCGGCTTCCGCCGCGGCCCGGACGCCGGGCATTGGAGCCGGCATATCGACACCACGCTGGAGCCCTGGCTGGCCGACCACCGGCTGGCCGGGGAACCGGTGCTGCCCGCCGCCGCGATGTGGGAGATGGCGCTGGCCGCCGGCCGCGCCCGCCATCCGGACGCCACGGCCATCGAACTGCGCGAGGCGGCGATCCATGCCGCCCTGCCGCTGGAGGCCGGGCATGCCCGCGAGCTGCGCGCGGTGCTCGACGAGGCCGGTCGCTTCACCCTCGAATCCCGCCGCCGCCTGGCGCCGGAACCCTGGACCCTGCATCTGGAAGCGACGGTTGCCGCCCTGCCCGCCCTGCCCGCCCTGCCGGCCACCGCCCCGTCCGCGCCGGCGCAGGGCATGCGGCTGGAGGGGGAGGCGATCCGCCGCCTCGCCACCACCGCCGGGCTGCATTACGGCCCGGCCTTCGAATCCCTTGATCATGCGGTAATCGAGCCCGCCGCCGGCCGCGCCGCGGTCCGGCTGCGCCGGCCGGACGCGGCGCCGGCGGATGACGGCTTCCTGCTGCATCCCGCCCGGCTGGACGGCGCGCTGCAGGGGCTGGTCGGGTTGCTGACGGACGGATCCATGGAGGCCGGCACCGGCATCGTTCCCGTCCGCATCGCCCGCCTGGTCGTCCGCACCGGCGCCGCGCCGGCCGAACAGGCCGACATCACCCTGGCCAGCCGCGGGGAGCGCAGCGCCGCCGCCGACCTGCTGCTGCGCGACGCCGCCGGCGCCCCGGTGGCGGTGCTGGAAGGCTGCACCCTCCAGCGCATCCGCCTGCCCGGCCGCGCCGACCCGGCAGAGGCCGCCTTCCGGGTGGAGCTGCTGCCCGCCCCGCCCCTGCCCGGCCAGCCCGCCGGCGCGCGGCCGGCGCTCGGCCCCTGCCTCGCTGCCGCGCAGCGCCAGGATGCCGCGCTCGAACTGGGCGAGGCCACCATGCTGCTGGAGGGCTTCTGCGCCGCTGCCGCGCATGCCGCGCTCTCGGCCGCACCAGCTTCGGGTCCGCAGGCCCATGCCCTGCTGGCGGCGCTGGCCGAAGGCGGCCTTGCCGCGCCCGGCCCCGCCGGGCTGCGCCCCGTCCCAACGCCCGACCTGCCGCCGGCAGAGGGGATCTGGCGGCAGGTGCTGCTGGAGCAGCCGGCACTGGCGCCCGACCTGGCCTGGGCGGCCCTGGCAGCCGAGCGGCTGCCGGCAGTGCTGGCCGATTGGCAGATCGCGGCCGAGCTTGCCCTCACCGAGGGCCCGCCTGCCAACAGCGCCGGCCAGGCGCGGCTCGGCGCGGTGCTGGCCGAGGCGGTGGCCGCCTTCGCCGCTGCCTGGCCGTCCGGCCTGCCGCTGCGGGTGCTGGAAGTCGGCGCCGGCCCCGGGCCGCTGACCGCGCGGCTCGCCGCGGCGCTCGCCGCCTCCGGCCGCTCCGTCCGTTTCACCGCCGCCGGCCTGCCGGGCCGCCCCGGACCCGCGACGCCGCCCGCCATGCCAGGGCTGGACTATGCCGCCCTCCCCTGGGATCCGCTGGGCGCGGAGCCGCCGCCGCTCGCCGCCGACCTCGTCATCGGCCTCGGCGCCGGGGCCCGGCTGCGGGCTGGTGCGCTGCTGCCGGAGGCGCTGCGCCAGGCCGCCGCGCCCGGCGCCGCCCTGCTGCTGGTGGAACCGCTCCCCAACCCGCTCTTCGATCTCTGCTGCGGCCAGGACCCGGCCTGGTGGTCGGGGCCCGGCGGCACCTCGCCCCTGCCGGCCGCCACGGGCTGGGAGGCGGCGCTCGCCCATGCCGGCTGGGGGGAGGCCGCGAGCACAATGCTCTCCGGCGCGCCCTGGCCGGCGGTGCTGCTCGCCACCCGGGCACCCGAAGGCGCGGCGGTGCTGGCGGCGCCCAAGCTGCGGCGCATCGCCCTCTTCGCCGATGCGGCCATGGGCTGGCTGCGCGGCCCGCTCGCGGCCCTGCTCCAGTCGCGCGGCGCGACGGTCGCGGCGCATGACCTGGCCGAGGCCGCCCGCACCCCGCCCGCCGCCCTGCAGGGCAGCCTGGTGGTGGCGCTGGCCGGCGGCGGGGATGCGCTCGCCGCGAGTCTCACCGCGCTCGGCCGGCTGGCCGCGGCGGCGGAGGGCGCGGCGCAGGGCTTCCGCCTGGTCACGGCCGGCGGCCAGCAGCCGGAGGCGGGCACGCATGACCCGGCCGCCGCCGCCTGCTTCGCCCTCGGCCGCGTGCTGGCGAACGAGCATCCCGGGCTGAAGCCGCGCCGGATCGACCTCGACCCCGGCCTGACGCCGGAGGCGGCGGCGCGCCGGCTGGCGGGCGAGCTGCTGGCCGAGGGCGATGCCGAGGCCGAGGTGACGCTGACCCGCGCGGCGCGGCTGGTGCCGCGCCTGCGGCCCGGCCTGCCCCCTGCCCCGCCGCCCGCCGGGCCGGCGGTGCTGCGCATCGGCCAGCCCGGCCAGCTCGGCACGCTGCGCTGGGCGCCGCTCGACCTGCCCTCGCCCGGGCCGGGCGAGGTGGCGATCCGGATCGAGGCGGCGGGCGTCAATTTCCGCGACCTGATGTGGGCGCAGGGCCTGCTGCCGGAGGAGGCGCTGCTGCCCGGCTTCGCCGGCCCCGGGCTCGGCATGGAATGCGCGGGCGTGGTGGAGGCGGCCGGTGCGGGCGTGCCCTTCGCCCCGGGCGAGCGCGTCTTCGGCGTCGCCCCGCGGGCGCTCGCCACCCATGCGGTGACGCGGGCGGAGGCGCTGGCGGCGCTGCCCGATGGCATCGACCCGGCCGCCGCCGCGACCGTGCCGGTCGCCTTCCTCACGGCGCGCTGGCTGGCGGCGCAGGGGGTGCGGCACCTCGCCCTGCTCTCCCGCCGCGGGGCGGAGACGCCGGGGGTGGAGGCCGCCATCCGCGACCTGGCGGCGCATGGCGCCAAGGCCAACCTGATCACCTGCGACGCGACGGATGCGGCGGCGCTCGACCGGGCGCTGCGGGGCATCCGCGCCGCCATGCCGCCGATCCGCGGCGTAGTGCATGCCGCCGCCGTCATGGCCGATGGCGCGGCCGCGGCGATGGAGGCCGGGCGGGCGGCGCGCGTGCTGGCGGCCAAGCTGGCGGTCGCGGAGAGCCTGGACGCGCTGACCGCCGGGGACCCGCTCGCGCTGTTCCTGATGTTCGGCTCGGCGACGGTCGCGGTCGGCAATCCCGGCCAGGGCGCCTATGTCGCGGCCAATGCGGCGCTGGAGGCACTGGCGCGCCGCCGCCGCGCCGCCGGCAGGCCCGCGAGCGTGATCGCCTGGGGTCCGATCGCCGATGCCGGCATGCTGGCCGGGGAAGCCGGCACGGCGGAGATCCTGTGCCGCCGCCTCGGCGCCACCGCCCTGCCGGCGGAGGAGGCGCTGACCGCCCTCCCCGCGCTGCTGGAGGCCGGCCCCGCCGTGCTCGGCCATGCCCGGCTGGCCTGGGGCGAGGCGCGGGCGGCGCTCGCGGTGCTGGACGAGCCCTCCTTCGAGGCGGTGCGCAGCGCCGCCGCGCCGGCGGGCGATGCCGGCGACCTCCGCGCCCGGCTGCGCGCCGCACAGGAGGCCGAGGCGCTCGCCCTGCTGCGGGAGGCGCTGGCGGCGGAGCTCGGCAGCATCCTGCGGCTGCCGCCGGCCGCGGTGACGGCGGAGGCGCCGCTCGGCAGCCTCGGCCTCGACAGCCTGGGCGGGATGGAGCTGCGCCTGGCACTGGAGCAGCGGCTGGGCATGCCGGTGCCGCTCTCGGCGGTGACGGACACGCTGACGGTGGACAGCCTGGCGCACCGCCTGGCGGAGGCGCTGCGCAGCGGCCCCTCGCCGGAGGAGACGGTGGCCGAGATGTTGATCGCGGCGCATGAGCCCACCCTCCCCCCCGGACCATCGGTGAAGGCGGCATGACAGCGTTGCGCATCGCACCCGCCGGGCCCATGCGGCCCGGGAGCTTCGGCGGACAGCCTCGCATGGGGTCAGCGGAAGCCTGGCGCGCCGGGGCGCGCAGGCCGGCGCGCCGCCGGGCGGTCGCGCGGACTCCGCTGCCCCCGCCTGGCCGGCCCGGCCGCCCCGGGATGATCGCCGACTGGCTGCCGGGAAGTCTGCCGGCTGGCCCGCGACGCTGCCATGGCCGTTGCGCCCCTAGGCAAGGGCTTGCCGGCGGCCGGCCCGGCCGGCAGAGGCTCGCCGCGCCATGACCCAGTCCTTCGGCCTCTCCGCCACGGCCCGCACCGCCTTGCTGCAGCGCCTGTCCCGCCGCGGCGGGAAGGAGGGCGAGGCGGCCCCGGCCGAAAGCCCCGGCCGGGACCTCACCACGCTCCCCGGCCTGCGCGACATCGAGATGATGCGGGAGGCGGGCGCGGCGCTCGGGCTGGAGAACCCCTATTTCCGGCCGCATGAGGGCGTGGCGGGCGCCCGCACCGTCATCGGGGGGCGGGACTACCTGAACTACGCCTCCTACAATTATCTCGGGCTGAACGGCGATCCGCGCATCACCGCCGCCGCCAAGGCGGCGATCGACCGGCATGGCGTCTCCGCCTCCGCCTCCCGCCTCGCCTCCGGTGAGCGGCCGGTGCATGGCGAGCTGAAGGCGGCGCTGGCGGCGAATTACGCGACCGAAGCCTGCCTCGGCTTCGTCAGCGGCCATGCGACCAACGTGACCGTCATCGGCCAGCTGATGGGCGCGCGCGACCTGATCCTGCACGACCAGCTCATCCACAACTCGGCGGCGGAGGGCGCGCGGCTTTCTGGCGCGCGGCGCATCGCCTTCCCGCACAATGACTGGCGGGCGGCGGAGCGTGAGTTGGTGGCGCATCGCCGCCGGCACGGGCGCGCGCTGCTGGTGCTGGAGGGCCATTACAGCATGGATGGCGACGTGCCCGACCTCGCGCGCTTCGCCGCCCTGGCGCGCGAGCATGATGCGCTGCTGATGGTCGATGAGGCGCATGCGCTTGGCGTGCTCGGCGCGACCGGCCGCGGCAGCTTCGAGCAATGCGGCGTCGCGCCCGATGCGGTCGATATCTAGATGGGGACGCTCTCCAAGACGCTCTCGGCCTGCGGCGGCTATATCGCGGGCAGGCGGCCCTTGATCGACCTGCTGCGGCATGCGGCGCCGGGCTTCGTCTATTCGGTCGGGCTCGCCCCGCCGCTCGCCGCCGCCGCGCTCGAATCACTCCGGGCCATGCAGGCGGATCCCTGGCGGGTGGCGAAGCTGCAGCGGAATGCGGCCCTGTTCCTGCGGCTGGCGCGGGAGGCGGGATTCGATACCGGCGGCTCGGCGGGTCTCGGGATCGTGCCGGTGATCCTCGGCAGTTCGGTGACGGCGGCGCGGATGGCGGCGGCGCTGTTCGAGGCGGGGGTGAACGTCCAGCCCATCCTCTTTCCCGTGGTGCCGGAGCGCTTGGCACGGCTGCGCTTCTTCCTCTCGGCCGAGCATACGGAGGAGGAGATCGCCCGCACCGTGGCGGCGCTGGCCGCGGCGCGGGACGGCCGTGGCGCGCGTGGTGTAGCCGGAAGTTGCCTCCCATGGGCCAAGCCGGGGCGCCGCCCCGCGCCGTCATCGTCCTTGAAGGCACTTATCGCCCCCGGCCATGGCGTCCGGTTTGCGTGCCACCGGCAGGGATGGCGGGAGCGGTGCCCACACCCCCGGCGATGGCTGCCTCGCGCCCCCTCCGGCACGGGTCCTGACCCATGCGCATCGCCCTCTTCACGCTGGAGGCCGCGCCGAATGCGGAGGCGGTCGCGGCCTTCCTGCGGGACCATGCGGCGCAGGTGGTGCTGCTCGGCCGCTCCGACCCCTTCCGCCCCGGCGCGGGCGGCCCGCTGCGGCAGGGCTGGCGGCATCTCCGGCGCTCCGGCCCGCGCCTGCTGCCCTTCCTCTGGGCGAACTACGCCCTGCCCAGGCTGCGGCCGGGTCCCTCGCGCCTGGAGAGCCTCGCCGCCGCGCGGCGCATCCCGCTGCACCGGGTGTGGGAGGTGAACGGGCCGGAGACCGTGGCGGCGCTGCGGGCGGCACGGCCGGACCTGATCCTCTCCTTCCATTTCGACCAGATCTTCTCGGCCGCGACGCTGGCCCTGGCGCCGCTCGGGGGGCTCAATGTGCATCCCTCCCTGCTGCCGCTCCATCGCGGCCCGGTGCCAACCCTCTGGGCGCTGGCCGAGGCGACGCCCCGCTTCGGCGTCACGGTGCACCGCCTGGTGCCACGCATCGATGCCGGCGGCATCCTGGGCCAGCGGGAGGTGCCCTTGCCGCCCGGCGTGACGGCCGGCGCCGCGGCGCGGGCGCTGCACCTGGCAGCCGTGCCGCTGCTGTCGGAGGTGCTGGCGGCCCTCGCGGCCGGCAGGGCCGAGGAGCGGGCAGTTGCGCCGCTGCCCTACTGCCCCTTCCCGCCGCCTGCCCTGCTGCGCGCCCTCGCCGCCCGCGGCCGACGGCTGGTGGACGGCGCGGACCTGCGCGCCGCATGGCACAGCCTGGGCGCCGAGGCTGACGGGCCGCCGCGGTCGCATCCGTGATCCCGCGAAAACGAGGGCGACGAGGCAGCCCTGACCGCCGCGGGCCGGAGGTCAGCGCCGCGGCCGCGGCTTGACCCGCGCCGCCCAGGCCGCCAATCAACCTGCCCGACAAACGCGCCGGATCATACGCCCCGCATGCCGTCCCCATCGCCCATGCCGCCGCGTTGCTTCCTGTTCCTGCAAGGCCCGATCAGCCCCTTCTTCGCCGAGGTGGCGGCAGGGCTGCACGCGCTCGGTCACCCGACGCGCCGCATCAATCTCAGCCTCGGCGACCGGCTGTTCTGGGACGGCAGCCACGCCACGGACTATAGCGGCCGCGCCACGGACTGGCCGGGCTTCATCGCGGCCTATCTGGAGCGGGAGCGGATCACCGACCTCGTCCTGCTCGGCGAGCAGCGGCCCTACCACATCGTCGCCATCGCCGAGGCCCGGGCGCGTGGCATCGCGGTGACGGTGACGGATTACGGCTATCTCCGCCCCGACTGGATCGTGCTGGAGCGCGACGCGATGGGCGCGGGCAGCCGCTTCCCGCGTGACCCGGCGGCGATCCTGGCCCTGGCCGAGAATTGCCCGCGGATCGACCCCGCGCCGCGCTACGCCGATGACTTCGCCTTGCAGGCGCGCTGGGACGTGACCGCCCATCTCGCCTCTCTGCTGCCCTGGCCCTTCCCGCATTACGAGAGCTACCTGCTGCACCATCCGGTGCCGGCCTATCTCGGCACCGGGCTGCGGCTGTGGCGGCGCCGGGCGGAGACGGAGAAGGCGGCGCGGTTGCTGGCCGAACTCGCGCCGCGCGGGCCGCTCTGGCTCTTCGCCATGCAGATGGAGAACGACTACTCCATCCGCGCCTATTCCGATTTCGCGGACAATGATTCGGCGCTGCGGACCGTGCTCGGCAGCTTCGCCCGCGGCGCGCCGGCGGACGGGCGGTTGCTGGTGAAGGTGCATCCGCTCGATCCCGGGCTGAAGCGCTGGGGCGCGAGGCTGGCGCGACTGGCGGCGGAGGCCGGGCTGGCGGGCCGGGTCCATCTGCTGGACGGCGCCCTGCCGGCCGAGCCGGCGATCCTCGCCTGCCGCGGCACCGTCACCATCAACAGCACCCTCGCGGTGCAGGCGATCGCGCTCGGCCGGCCGGTCATGGCGCTGGGGCGGGCGATCTACCAGGTGCCGGGCCTCACCTGGCTGGGGGAGCGCGATGCCTTCTGGCAGGCCGCGCCGCCGCCCGAGCCGCGTCTCGCGGATGCCTTCCTCCGCGCCATCGCCGCCTGCCTGCATGTGCGCGGGCGGTTCTATGGCCGGCCCGGGCTGGATGTGGCGGTGGCCGGGGCGGTGCGGCGGCTGCACCTGGACATGGTGAACCAGCCGCTGCCGGATGTGATTCTTTGAGCGAGACCCGAGCTGCCTGGATCGGCCGGGCGGCGGCGGCCGGGTTCGTGCCGCTCTGGAGTTCCGGCATCCTCGGCGGCGCCATGGCGATCCGGCACGGGCCGCCCTTCGCGGTGACGGGGCTGCGCTTCGCCCTGGCCGCCGCGGTGCTGGCGCTGCTGGCGTTGCTGTGGCGTGCCCCCTGGCCGCGCGGCGCGGCGCTGTTCCATGCGGTGGTGGTCGGGCTGCTGCTGCAGGGCGCGCATTACGCGGGGATCTATGCCGACATCGCGCTCGGCATGCCGGTCGGCATCGCCGGGCTGGTGGTGGGGCTGATCCCGGTGGCGACCACCCTCGGCGCCGCGCCGCTGCTGGGGGAGGCCTTTACCCGGCGCCGGCTGGCGGCGGCGGTGCTCGGTCTGGGCGCGGTGCTGCTGGTGGTGGGGGAGAAGCTCTCGGGCGGCACCGGCGGGGCGGCGGTGCTGGCCTTGGCGATGGTGGCGCTGGCCGGCGGCGCCGGCGCGGCGCTGTGGCAGAAGCGCTTCGGCGGTGGTGGCCAGGGGCTGGGCGTGGCCGCGGTGCAGTTCGCGGCCGGCACGGCGGTGATGGCCGCCTGCTGGCTGGCGCTGGAGGCCGGCGGGCCGGGTGCGATCGACTGGGGCGCGGAATTCCTCGCGCCTTTCCTCTGGACCGTGCTGGCGAATTCGGTGGGCGCGACGCTGCTGCTGCTCTGGCTGCTGGGGCGTGGCGCGGCGGGACAGGTGACGGGGCTGTTCTTCCTGGTCCCGCCCGTCACCGCGCTCGGCGCCGCGTGGCTGCTGGGGGAGGCGCCGACGCCCGGCCTCGCCGCGGCCGTCCTGCTCGGCGCCGCCGCGGTCTGGCTGCTGCAGCCGCCGGCATCGCGCTGATGCCTGGCGCATGACATGCTCACGCATGTCCTGCCTTGAACGCCGGCGGCCCTCCGGGTCTTGGCTTCGCGGCACCGGCCGCGTCGCGGGCCGCAGGTCGGGACGTCATGAGCCAGGCATGACAGCCCGAGCGGCCCTCCGCCCTACGCCACCTTCGCCGCCAGCAGCTCCTTCAGGTGCCGGTCGATCTGCGCGATCGCGTCCGGGTCGGCCCCAAACAGCGCGAGATGGCCGTCGATGGTCTCGACCGGGCGGAACTCCGCCTCCGGGATCAACCGCCACTCCGCCTGGCAGTCGGCGGGCGGGAAGAACATGTCCGAGTTCATCGGCATGACGAAGGTCTTCGCCCTGATGCGCCCGAGCGCCGCGCGCAGGTCCCCGCCCGTCATGCGGCTGACATCGCCGCGCTGCCACTTCCAGGCCATGCAGAGCAGGTTGTTCGGATCCATGGTGCTGAAATAGGCGAACATGAAGTTCACGATGAAGTCGTCGAGCGAGGAGAAGCCGAGCGTACGGTAGCGCTTCTCCTGGAAGAACTGCGTGCTCCAGCCCATCACCGCCCACATCTTCGCATGGCGCAGCAGGCCCTCCCGCACATCCTCGGGCGAGCGGTAGAAGCCCCTGGCGAAGCCGGGGTCGGAGGTGATGGCCTCGCACAGCGTCTCGGTGAAGAGGAAGTCGTGCTCGGTGTTCCTGGCCGTGCCGGCGATGGGCGCGGCGCGCTGCACCATCTCCGGGTAGCGCACCGCCCATTCATAGGTCTGCTGCGCGCCCATAGAGCCGCCGACCACCAGCGCCAGCCTCTCCAGCCCCAGCACCTGCGTGACCAGGCGGTGCTGCGCGCGCACATCGTCGCCGATGCGCACGCGCGGGAAATGCCCCGCGCCGGCCGGCGCCGGCGTGTTGTGCGGGGAGGAGGAGAGGCCATTGCCGATCTGGTTGACGACGATGATGCAGTACCTCTCCGGGTCCAGCGCGCGGCCGGGCCCGATGAAGACCTGCTCCAGGATCTTGTTCGTCCCGGAATACCAGGTCGGCACCAGGATGGCATTGTCCTTCGCGGCGTTCAGCCGGCCATGCGTGGCGACGGCCAGCCTGCAGCCGCGGATCGTGCCGCCTTCCTCGAGTTCCAGATTGCCGATGTCGTGCAACTCGTAGGGGCCGTGCACCGCCTGCGAGTAGTAGGCGTTCTCCATGACCGTCCCCTCCCGTCAGGCCAGCGCGAAGCCTTCATAGCCCCTGGCCGCGATCTCCTCGCAGCGCTTGCGGTGGCCGCCGAGGCCGGCGGGATCGAGATAGGGCAGGAAGGTGCGTGGCTTGCCCGGGATGCTGGCGCCCATGTACCAGGAATTGGCGGTGGGGAAGAGCGTGCCGCTGATCACCTGATACTGTCGGCGAAATCAGGAAGGCGGCAAAGAGGGCCGAGGCATGTGCGCTACGGTCGAGCAGCCTGGGGAACATCAGGCCGGCTCCGTCCACCTTAGAGTGGTGCGGGCTAGCCCGATTTCCCGCAGAGATAGACGCCACCAACGATCTGCCGATTTCGCCGACAGTATCATCACCTCGTTCACGTGCCGGCCCCAGGCCTCCTGCGCCTCCGGCTCGGCCTCGATCCGCCTGCGTCCCTCCTTCCGCATCGCCTCGATGCAGTCGGTGACCCACTCCACATGCTGCTCGATCGCCGCCGGCATGTTGGTCAGCACGGAGGGGCTCTGCGGCCCGGTGATGGTGAAGAGGTTGGGGAAGCCCGCGACGGCGATGCCGAGATAGGTGTGCGGCCCGTCCTGCCACGCCTCCTCCAGCCGCCGGCCACCGCGGCCGCGCAGGTTCAGCGCCTTCAGCGGGCCGGTCATGGCATCGAAGCCGGTGGCTAAGACGGTGATGTCCGCCTCGTACTCCTTCCCCCCGGCACGGATGCCGCGCTCGGTGATCTCCTCGATCTCGCCATCGGTCTTGGTATCGACCAGCAGCACGTTGTCCTTGTTGAAGGTCTCGTAGTAGTTCGTGTCGAGTGGCTGGCGCTTGGTGCCGTAGTAGTGGCTCTTCGGGATCAGCCGCTCCGCCACCTCCGGGTCCTTCACCGTGCGGCGGATGCGCCGCCGCAGATAGTCGGCGCAGATCTCGTTCGCCTCGGGGTTCGAGAGCATGTCCTGGAAATTGCCGATCCAGAAGGCGAAGCCGCCCTTGTCCCACATCGCGTCGAAGATGCGCTCGCGCTCCTCGGGCGAGACAGGGCTATCGCATATGGAATTTCCGGGTCCTCAACCGCGGTCGAAGGCTCGGTTTTCGGCCCTTGTGGTCGAGTTTGGGCCGCCGAGACGGCTTCGTTCGACGCAAACTCGGCCTTAGAGGCAATACCGTTGACTTAGGCGCTGTATGGAGCGGCTTTACGGCGCCGGTGGAAGGTGTGGCGCAAGCGGGCGATCCACTGATTAAGGGTGCGCAGCGCGAGGCCATGGCTTTCGGCATAGG
>JAESGY010000421.1_pt1 | contig 18782 bp, 18 predicted proteins | sample 9269841 | NCBI WGS metagenome assembly JAESGY01 (sample SAMN17022865, study PRJNA683097) | algae metagenome | isolation source: Spirirestis rafaelensis WJT71-NPBG6 and co-occurring heterotrophs from... | place: USA: Pinto Wells, Joshua Tree National Park, Colorado Desert, CA | collected 2006-08-15
TGGAGCAGCCCGGTAGCTCGTCAGGCTCATAACCTGAAGGTCACAGGTTCAAATCCTGTCCCCGCAACCAAACCACAAACCCTCCGACGGGAAACACCCGCGGAGGGTTTTTTGTGCGCGATCCTGCTACACGCGCCTCATAGGCCAAAGCGCAAGCAGGGCGCAAGGCTTGCCTCCAACCATCGTTCGTGCAGTTTGACAGCGTCTAGGAAATCCAGGCAGCCAGGGAGCGGATGTGGCTGACAATTGCGATATCGCGGTCGTCGGGGCAGGGCATAACGGTCTCGTCTGCGCCTTCTATCTCGCGTCAGCCGGCTACAAGGTGAAGGTGTTCGAGCAGCGGTCCGTGGTTGGCGGCGCTGCGGTGACGGAGGAGTTTCATCCGGGTTTTCGCAACTCGGTGGCCTCCTACACGGTAAGCCTCCTCAACCCCAAGATCATCCGCGACCTCGAACTCGCCCGCCACGGCCTCACCATCCTTGAGCGGCAGCTGTCCAACTTCTTCCCCTTGCCCGACGGGCAATATCTGAAGACCGGCGAGGGCGTCACCCAGTCGGAATTCGCGCGCTTCAGCCCCTGCGACGCCGAGCGCTACGACGCCTACTCCCGAGAAATCGACGCCATCGCCGACGTGCTGCGCGATCTGGTCCTGCGCCAGCCGCCCAATGTGGTGGATGGGGGCTGGCGCTCGGTTCTGTCGGAGGGCTGGCGCGCGCTTGGCACCGGGAATCGCCTGCGCCGCCTGTCGACGGCCCATCGCCGCGCCCTGCTCGACCTGTTTACCAAATCCGCCGGAGATTATCTCGACGGCTGGTTCGAGACCGATTGCATCAAGGCCGCTTTCGGCTTCGATTCCATCGTCGGCAACTTCGCCAGCCCCTACACCCCCAACACCGCCTATGTGCTGCTGCACCATGTCTTCGGCGAGGTGAACGGCAAGAAGGGCGCGTGGGGCCATGCGGTCGGAGGCATGGGGGCGATCACCCAGGCGATGGCGAGGGCCGCCCGGGAGCGGGGCGCCGAGATTGAGGTCGATGCGCCCGTCCGCGAGGTGATCGTCGAGAAGGGAAGGGCGGCGGGAGTGGTCCTCAAGGACGGCCGCAGCATCCGGGCCCGGGCGGTGGCCGGCAACGTCCATCCGCAGATCCTCTTCGACCGGATGGTGCCCGAGGAGGTCCTGCCGCCGGACTTCATCCACCGCATCCGGCGCTGGAAGTCGGGCTCGGGCACCTTCCGCATGAACGTGGCCCTGTCGGAGCTCCCGAGCTTTGCATCCTTGCCGGGTCGGGAACCGGCTCCCCACCACACCGCTGGCATCGTGATCGCCCCGTCCCTGTCCTACATGGACCGCGCCTATACGGATGCCAAGCGCGACGGCTGGAGCCGCGAGCCCATCGTCGAGATGCTGATCCCCTCCACCCTCGACGGCAGCCTGGCTCCCCAGGGAGCCCATGTGGCGAGCCTGTTCTGCCAGCATGTGCAGCCGAGCCTGTCGGAGGGCCGCTCCTGGGACGATCATCGCGAGGAGGTGGCGGATCTCATGATCGAAACGCTGGACCGCCACGCGCCCGGCTTCAAGGCGAGCGTGGTCGGGCGTCAGATCATGAGCCCCCTCGACCTGGAGCGGACCTTCGGCCTCATCGGCGGCGACATCTTCCACGGCGCCCTGACCCTGGACCAGATCTTCAGCGCCCGGCCGGTGCTCGGCCACGCGGATTACCGCGCGCCTCTTCCCGGGCTCTACATGTGCGGCTCGGGCACCCATCCCGGCGGCGGCGTGACCGGCGCGCCGGGCCATAATGCGGCGCGGGCGATGATCGCCGATATGCGCCGCCTGCGGCGGTAACGCTCCCCGACCCTGCCGATCGGTTTGAAAAACCCTGCCGGACAGGCTAACCCTCCTTCCGGCCCGACGCGAACAGCCAACCGAGGAGAGAGCCCGTGCTGGACAAGCCTTCCACCCTTCGGGACTACCTGAGCCGCGCCCCCGTCATCCCGGTCGTCACCCTCGACGATACCCGCCAGAGCATCGACCTGGCTCAGGCGCTGGTGGGAGCGGGCCTGCCCATGATCGAGGTGACCCTCAGGACGCCGGGGGCCCTCGATGCGATCAGCGCCATCGCCAAGGCGGTGCCCGAGGCGATCGTCGCCGCCGGCACGGTGATCGATCCGGGCCAGATCGCCGAAGTCGCCGACGCGGGGGCCAAGTTCATCGTCACCCCCGGGACGCCGCTGCGGCTGGCCGAGCGCCTGCGCGAGGCCCCGATCCCGGTGATGCCGGGGTGCTCCACCGTGTCCGAGGCCATGACCCTGTCCGATCTCGGCTTCGAGATCCTCAAGTTCTTCCCGGCCGCCGCATCCGGCGGGGCCGCGTGGCTGAAGTCGATCCATAGCCCCCTGCCGAAACTCTCCTTCTGCCCCACGGGCGGCGTCGATCTGGCGAGCGCCCCGTCCTATCTCGCCCTGCCGAACGTCCCTTGCGTCGGCGGCACCTGGATGACGCCTTCCGATGCCCTCAAGGCCGGCGATTTCAGCCGGATCGGGCGTCTCGCGTCCGAGGCGGCCTCCCTGCGCAAAGGGGCCTGAACGCCGAGCAAACCTGAACCATTCTCCCGTGCCTCCGTTGTGTTCTGGAACAGTTCGCAAGCCGCACAGGAGGGCCGTCATGGTTGATTACAGGAAGCTTTTGGATGTGGTCGTCAGCGCGATCGGACGCCCGGATGCGAGCCGGAATCAGCCGGGCGGCTCCAGCACAGGCGGGCTGGGGCAGCAGATCCAGAAGGGCGTGGGCCAGCTCACCGGCCAATCCCCGGATCAGCTTCTCCAGAAGGCCAAGGATCTCGCCACCCAGCATCCGCGCGCGGCCCAAGCGGCCCTCCTGGGGCTGGCGGGCCTCATGTTCGGCCGGCGCAAGAAGGGCGGGCTGACGGGAGGCCTCGTCAAGCTCGGCGGCCTCGCGGTGATCGGCGGCCTTGCCTACAAGGCGTTTCAGAAGGGGCAGGCCGGACAGCCGGTGGAAGGAACTGCGCAAAGCCCTTCGCCCCAGGACGCAGCCTCGGACGAGGGGTCTGCGGTGAAGGCCATCGAGAGCGTGCCGGAAACGTCGCGCTTCCATCCAGTGTCCCAGACCGAGGATGATGCCCTGCTCTTCCTGCGCACCATGGTGGCGGCCGCGGCAGCGGACGGGCAGATCGACGGGGCCGAGCGCTCGCGCATCGTCAAGGGCCTGACGGAAGCCGGCATCGATCCGGAGGCCAGTCGCTGGCTCGAGACCGAAATGGCCTCCCCGGCCGATGTGGAGGAGCTTGCGGCCCATATCGACGATCCGGAAAAGGCCGCGCAGGTCTATGCGGCGGCCCGCATCGCCATCGATCCCGATACGATCCAGGAACGCGAATTCCTCAATCAGCTCGCTGCGGCCCTCGACCTGGAAGGGGCCGTCAGGGCGCAGATCGACGATACCGCCGGGGCGATGAGGTGAGCGGGAGCACTCAAGCGGCTCTATAGGGGCGAGGTGCGGCCGAGAGGCTTGATGGTCTGGTACTTGATCGTCGTCTGAACCCCGCCCTTGCCGTCATAGCGTTTGCCGAGGACGAAGCTGAGGTCCGGCGAATAGAGATCCGTGTACTCCGTCGTGACCCGGCCCTCGCTGTTGAGGAAGCGGTTGCGGACCACGAGCACATTATAGGAGCAGGGTCCGAGCTGAACCTGCTCCCGGCCCGAGACCGTCAGTTCGAGGGAGATCGTCCCGCCGACCTTCTCCGGGGTGGCCGGGGCGTAGGTCACGGCGCGTTGCGCCTTCACGTCGAGGGGAAAGACGGTGCGCAGGTCCGAGAGCGGGATATGGATGGTCCGGGCCTCGTCGTCGAAGCGGCTGATCTGGAGCAGGCCCCGGTAGTAGATGACGTTCTGCTTCCTGCCGCTGGAGTAGGAATTCACCGCATGGACGAAATGCTCGGCGCCCGGCCGGATCTCCGCCCGGGCGCCCTCGCGCTCCAAGACGAAGCCGAGCTTGGCGGTCTGGGCGGTCGGGCAGTCATCCGCGGCGGCCGGCATGGCCGGGAGGAACGCGAGGGCGAGAAGGGGGAGGCGCTGCATCATGGCCGGAAAGAGCTTCCTTCAGCGGGCGAGACGCCTGTCCCGCCCAGGTTCGAGAATCCCCATCCTTCCACGAACGGGACCATGTTACAACATTGAGAAGACGGGCTCCCCGGGGTAAACCATGCGCGGGCCGCCATGGCGGCCCGCGCAGAAGATGGGTTGATCTCTGTTTCCCCGGCGCGTCAAATAGGGCATGCGCTTTTACCGATCTCGGAAAGGAACGAGGAATGGCTGACAGGCCCCGCCGCCGCACACCCGATCAGCTTCGCTCACGGCTGTGGTTCGACAATCCCGACAATCCGGGCATGACGGCGCTCTACCTGGAGCGCTACCTGAACTTCGGCCTCACGGGCAAGGAGCTGCAGGGCAAGAAGCCGATCATCGGCATCGCCCAGACGGGATCGGATCTCTCCCCCTGCAACCGGCATCACCTGGACCTCGCCAAGCGCGTGCGGGACGGCATCACGGCTGCGGGCGGCGTCGCCTTCGAGTTCCCGTGCCACCCGATCCAGGAGACGGGCAAGCGGCCCACCGCCTGCCTCGACCGCAACCTCGCCTATCTGTCCCTGGTGGAGGTTCTCTACGGCTATCCCCTCGACGGGGTCGTCCTGCTCACCGGCTGCGACAAGACCATGCCGGCCTGCATCATGGCCGCCGCGACCGTGAACATTCCGGCGATCTCGCTCAATGTCGGCCCCATGCTCAACGGCTGGCACCATGGGGAGCGCACCGGCTCCGGCACCGTGGTGTGGAAGGCGCGCGAGCGCCATGCGGCCGGCGACATCGACTACCAGCAGTTCATCGACATCGTCGGATCCTCCGCGCCTTCCGTAGGCCATTGCAACACCATGGGCACGGCCTCGACCATGAACGCCCTGGCGGAGGCTCTCGGCATGGCCCTGCCGGGCTCCGCGGCGATTCCCGCGCCCTATCGCGAGCGCGGCCAGGTCGCCTACGACACCGGAAAGCGCATCGTCGACATGGTCTGGGAGGACCTGAAGCCCTCCGACATCATGACCCGGGAAGCCTTCGAGAACGTCATCGTGGCCAATGCGGCCATCGGCGGCTCCACCAATGCGCCGATCCACATGAACGCCATCGCCAAACACATCGGCGTGCCGCTCGATTGCGACGACTGGGAGCGCATCGGCTTCGAGATCCCGCTTCTGGTGAACGTGCAGCCGGCGGGCGAATATCTCGGCGAGGAATACTTCCGGGCCGGCGGCCTGCCCGCCGTGCTGGCGGAACTCATCGGCGCCGGGAAGATCCACGAGAACGCCCTGACCTGCACGGGCACCACCATCGGCGAGAACTGCCGGGGCAAGTTCACCTGGGACCGGGAGGTGATCCGCTCCTACGACAATCCCCTGAAGGAGAATGCGGGCTTCCTGAACCTGAAGGGGACGCTGTTCGCCTCCGCCATCATGAAGACCAGCGTGATCAGCCCCGAGTTCCAGGAGCGCTACCTCAACAACCCGGACGACCCCAACGCCTTCGAGGGGCGCGTGGTGGTGTTCGAGGGGCCGGAGGACTACCATCACCGCATCGACGACCCGTCCCTGGACATCAACGAGCACACGATCCTGATCATGCGCGGCGCCGGGCCCATCGGCTATCCGGGGGCCGCCGAGGTGGTGAACATGCAGCCGCCGGGGGCGCTCATCAAGCGGGGCGTCCTGTCCCTGCCCTGCATCGGCGACGGCCGCCAGTCCGGCACGTCGGGCACGCCCTCGATCCTCAACGCCTCACCCGAGGCGGCGGCCGGGGGAGGGCTCGCGCTGCTCCAGACCGGCGACCGGGTCCGCATCGACCTCAACAAGCGCAGCGCCGATATCCTTCTGCCCGCCGAGGAGCTGGAGCGGCGCCGCGCCGATCTCCAGGCAAGGGGCGGCTTCGCCTATCCGGCGAGCCAGACCCCGTGGCAGGAGATCCAGCGCTCCATGGTCGACCAGCTCTCGGAGGGCATGACCCTGAAGCCCGCCGTCAAGTACCAGAAGGTGGCCCAAACCTTCGGGGTGCCGCGGGACAATCACTGATCGGCGCAAGGGATGCTCTCATTCCGAGGCGGCTGCCCGGCAGCCGCCTCGAAGAACGAGGCGTCATCCGGTTCCGGCTCCCCAGGATGCTTCAACTCCTCACGCGGAGGTGAGACTGTGCCGCCCCTCTCCCCGGTCGATGCCGCCCCGCGCCGCGCGGCTTTCCGCAGCCTGCACGAGGGCGGCTGCCTGGTGATGCCGAATCCCTGGGACATCGGCACCGCCCGCTACCTCGCCAGCCTCGGGTTCCAGGCGCTGGCCACCACGAGTTCCGGCTTCGCCTTCTCCCGCGGCCTGCCCGACACCGACTGGGCGGTGCCGCGGGATGCCATGCTCGCCCATATCGCCGAGATCGTGGCCGCAACCGATCTGCCGGTGAATGCGGATTTCGAATCGGGCTATGCCCATGAGCCCGAGGGCGTGGCGGAGAACGTCCGGCTCTGCGTGGGAACGGGCGTCGCCGGTCTCTCCATCGAGGATGCGACCGGCGACCGCGCGAAACCGCTCTACGAGCTTGAGCTTGCCGTCGAGCGCATCAGGGCCGCCCGCGCGGCCATCGACGCCACCGGGACGGGGGTGCTGCTGACTGCCCGCGCCGAGTGTTTCCTAGTGGGCCATCCCGATCCCCTGAAGGAGTCGATCCGCCGGCTCGAAGCCTATGCGGAGGCAGGCGCGGATGTGCTCTACGCGCCGGATCTGCGCAGCCTGGACGAGATGCGGGCGGTGGTCGCGGCGGTTTCGCCGAGGCCTGTGAACGTTCTCATGAGCGCCGCGACCGATCTGCGCGTGGCCGACCTCGCGGACATCGGCGTGCGGCGCATCAGCGTCGGCTCGGCGCTGGCCCGCGCCGCCTGGGGCGGCTTCATGCGGGCGGCCGAAGCCATCGCCCGCGAGGGCAGCTTTCAGGGCTACGCCCAGAACCGCTCATTCACCGAGATCAACACGTTCTTCCGGGAGGACGTGAAAACCCGGCGCATCGAGGGAGCTGACAGGTCATGACAGGTCGTCTGAACGGCAAAACCGCCCTTGTGACGGCGGCGGGGCAGGGGATCGGGCGCGCCATTGCGGAAGCGTTCGTCCGCGAGGGCGCGAAGGTGTGGGCGACGGATCTCGACCCTGCCAAGCTCGACGGGCTCGAAGGGGCCGAGCGGCGGCGGCTCGACGTTCTGTCGAACGCAAGCGTGGACGAACTCGTGGCCGAGGCGGGGCCCATGGACGTTCTCATCAATGCGGCGGGCTTCGTGCATCACGGCAGCATTCTCGAATGCTCGGACCGGGACTGGGATTTCTCCTTCGACCTGAACGTGAAATCCATGCACCGGACCACCAGGGCGGTGCTGCCCGGAATGCTGGAGAAGGGCCGCGGTTCCATCGTCAACATCGCGTCCGGCGCCTCCTCCGTTCGCGGCCTTCCAAACCGCTACGTGTACGGCGCGACGAAAGCCGCCGTGATCGGCCTCACCAAGGCGCTAGCGGCGGACTTCATCCGGCGCGGCATCCGGGCCAACGCCATCTGCCCGGGCACGATCCAGTCCCCGTCCCTGGACGAGCGCATCGCCGCCCAGGCCGCGAGTTCGGGCCAGAGCATCGAGACGGTGCGCCAGGCCTTCGTCGACCGCCAGCCCATGGGCCGCCTCGGCACCCCGGAGGAGATCGCGGCGCTGGCCGTGTACCTCGCCTCCGACGAGTCCAGCTACACGACAGGCCAGATCCACCTCGCCGACGGCGGGTTTGCGCTCTGAGGCAGGGGTTCAGCCGCGGCCGGGGTAGGGCGTCTCCGGAACCGGCGTGAGCGGGCCCTTGCCCTGCACCCACGAGACCAAGTTGTCGGCCACGAGCTTGCCCATGGCGTTGCGGGTGTGGACCGAGGCGGAGCCGATATGGGGCAGGAGGACCACGTGGTCCATGGCGATCAGCTCCTGCGGCACGTTCGGCTCGTCCTCGTACACGTCGAGGCCGGCGCTCAGGATCGTTCCCGACCGGAGGGCTTCGATGAGCGCCTGCTGGTCCACCACGCTGCCGCGCGCCACGTTGATCAGCACGCCCTCGGGGCCCAGGGCCTTGAGCACCTCGGCGTCGACCAGATGCTTCGTCCCGGCGCCTCCCGGCGTGATGACGATCAGCACGTCCGATTCTGCCGCAAGCCCGGCTGCGGTGGGGTGATAGGCGTAAGGAACGTCCTGCTGCGGCGTGCGCCCATGATAGGCGATGCCGACCCCGAACCCTTCGAGGCGCCGGGCGATGGCCTTGCCGATGCGGCCGAGGCCGATGATGCCGATCCGGCGCTCGCGCAGGGTGGGCGACAGGGGGAAATGCTCCTTCACCCAGTGACCGGCGCGCAGGTAGCGCTCGGACTGGGGGATCTGCCTCAGGGTGGCCAAGAGAAGCCCGATGGTGAGATCGGCCACCTCGTCGTTGAGCACGTCGGGCGTGTTGGTCACGATGATGCCGCGCCTTGCCGCCTCCGCCGCGTCCACATTGTCGTAGCCGACGCCCATGCTCGACACGATCTCCAGCTTCGGCAGCTGGTCGAACAGAGCTGCATCCGTGCGGCCGTAGGACCCGCTGGTGGCGACGCCGCGGATGCGGGGTCCGACTTCCTTCAGGAAGGCCGCGCTGCTGTCATGCTCCCAGAGGCAATGCACGGTGCAGGCCTTCTTGAGCGTCTCGATCACGATCGGCATCATCGGCGTGGTTATCAGAATGTCGGTCATTGGTGTGGCGTACCCTGTCCTTTAGTGTTGCCGTTTAGAGGGAGCAGCGGGCCGACGCGCCCCGGCGGAGCGCCTCGTCGATGGCCCTGGCCTCCTGCCGGAGCGTTTCCTTCACGTCCTGCGGCAGGTCGAGCCAATGGCAGCCGCGCAGGGCGGCCTCCAGGCCGTAGAGGGCATTGAGGCTCACCTGCCGTGAAAACATGAACTTGAGCCTGCGATAGGCTTCCAGCGAGCCGATGGAGCGAAGATCCGCCACCGTGCGAATGCCGGCCTGGTCCAGCCAGCCCTGGGTCGCGGGTCCCACTCCGGGAAGGGTGCTGATGGGCGCGTCGTTCATGAGGGCAGGTCCGGCTCCCGGGATTTCACCTGCTCACGATAGAGCAAATAGAGCCCGGAGGCGATGACGATGCCGGCCCCGGCGAAGGTCCATGGATCGGGCCAGTCGCCGAATACGATGTAGCCCAGGGCCAGCATCCAGACGATCTGGCTGTAGATGAAGGGCGACAGGATCACGGCCGGAGCCCGGGCATAGGCCAGGACCAGAAGCCAGTGCCCGATGGCGCCGAAGAATCCGGTCATCATCAGGAGCGCCCAGGTGAGCGGCGAGGAGGGCGTCGTCCATACCCAGGGCAGGAGCGGCGTCATGAGGACGATGCCCGCAAGGCTTGAATAGATGATGGTGGTGGCCGAGGAATCGGTGGAGGCGAGCATGCGGGTCGTGATCCCGTAGAAGGCGTAGGCAACGGCCCCGGTCAGGGACAGGAGGGCCGCAGGGTGCATGGCCCCTAGGCCCGGCCTCGCCACCACCAGAACCCCGATGAAGCCGACGCAGACGGCGATCAGCCTCTGCATCCCGATTCGTTCTCCCAGGATCGGTCCGGCAAGGAGCGTCACGATCAAAGGCGTCGAGAACACGATGGAGAGGGCTTCCACGAGCTGCAGATATTGCAGGGCGACGAAGTTGCAGATGGTCGACAGGAAGAGCAGGAACGACCGGGCGAGCTGCAGGGGCAGCCGACGGGTCGCCACGGCGCCGGGCCTGGTCCAGGGATTGATGAAGATGAAGGTCAGGCACGCCGCCGACACGTAGCGGGCCCAGACCGTGACGAGGGGATCGACGGAACGGTTGACCCATTTTGCCGTGGCGTCGAGGCCCGAGAAGCAGAACAGCGCCAGGCACATGAGGGCGATGCCGATCAGGCGGCCGCGCTGACGGGAGGCTCGGGCGGGGAGGGGCGCAGTCGCGGTGTCGGCCATGGGCGGATGCTAGCGGTCCCGCATCCTAGGGGCGAATGCCTTTGACGCACAGCCCTCCTGCGCGGCGCACAGGGGTCGGCGCTCGGGGGCGTCCGCGCATCAACGGTCCAGGATCAGCCTGGTTGGGTCAGCGCCGTCTCCCGGATCGTACTCCCAGTAGCTCTCGTCGATGCTCTTGGTGAAGATCAGCTTCGGGTCCCACCCAAGCTTGTAGGAAAGCCTATAGAGGGTTTTCCGATCATCGAGAGAATAGAGCCATTCAGGCAGATGACCATCGATCCTGAAGCCGCGGCTCGTCACCACGACATCCTTTGGAAGTCCTGCCGAAAGAGCAGGATCGTCCAAGGTGGGAAAGCGGCCCCGCTCCGCTTGATAGCGGTTCAACGAGGCAATGATGGGCGCGGCTGTTCTTGCAACGTCCATCAGCTTCGGGTCGTTGTTGCGAACGCGATCATCCGGAGCAAGCATCCAGGCAAACAGCCTGTAGGATAAAGCAGCTGCGGCCCCTGCGGTGACAAGTGAAATCACGAGAAAGCCCGTACGTCTCAACATGCCGGCACCTTCGGCCTTGCAGGGTTCGCAGCCGATGGATGGCGGCTGCATTCGCCGTGCTGCAATCCGCATCTGGATCGTTGAAACGATGTTGCCCGCGACGCAGGGCCTTGGCAAGCCACCTGCGGTCAGGCGGTGGCCGCCAGCTCCCGTTCGACGGTCTCGAGTTCGTCGGGCTCGTCGTCGGCCTCGAAGCCGGTCTGGTCGGCTCCCGTGAGGCCGGCGAGGTTCTTGGCGGCCCTGCGCAGGAGCTTGCGGAGGCGCTTGCGGTCCTTGTTGTCGAATCCGGCGAGCAGTTCGGCCTCGACCTCGTTCCACAGCGCCTCGATAGCGGCGGCCTTGCGCCTGCCTTCCTTGGTGAGCTTCACCCGCACCACCCGGGCGTCGTCGGGCTCCGTGTGGCGCTCCACGAGCTTGAGGCTGGCGAGGCGGGACACCGTCTTGGACGCGGTCGGCGGGCGCACGCGCAGGATGGTCGCCAGCTCGCCCATGGTCATGGGCCCGGAGGAATCGGCAAGGGCCTGCAGCACCTGCTCCTGGCCCGCAAAGAGGCCGAGTTCGGACAGCTTGTCGCCCGTCCGGCTGCGATGCAGGCGCGAGGTTTGAACGAGAGCCCAGCCGATGCTCTTGATGCCCGGATGCTTGACGTCCTTGTCCATGATACCCCTGCCCACGACATTATAGCTTGAGCACCATGCATGGGAACCCATGACGGTTCGATGACAAGCCGGCTACATGATCGGCGCGTCCACGATGCCGGACCGGTTCAGGCCTCCCGGTCGAGGGCGCTCTCATGCCAGCGCCGCAGAAGGAGATGGGTGAGGGCCGAGAGCAGCAGGAACAGGACGATACCCGTTGCGGCCAGGAGGACAAGGGCCGCAAAAAGGCGCGGGATGTTGAGCCGGTACTGGCTCTCGATGATGCGGTAGGCAAGCCCCGAGCCTGCCCCTGCGGAGCCCGCCGCCATCTCGGCCACCACCGCCCCGATGAGGGAGAGCCCGCCCGCCACCCGCAACCCCGCCAGAAAGGCCGGCAGGGCCGCCGGGCGGCGCAGCACCCAGAGGGCCTTCAGGCGCGCCCTGAACCGGGCGGCCGGGTTCTGCCGCAACGGCGCGCCGTAAAGCCGGAACAGCTCCAGCAGGTTCCGGTCGACCGATTGAAGGCCCAGCATGGTGTTCGACAGAACCGGGAAGAAGGCCACGAGCCAGGCGCAGGTGAGAACCGCCGCGTCCTGCGGCATGTAGATCAGCAGCAGGGGCGCGATGGCGATCACCGGCGTGACCTGAAGCACCACCGCGAAGGGATAGAGCGAGTACTCGACGATCCGCGACAGGCTCAGGAGAACCGCGAGCGCCACGCCGCCGATCACCGCAAGCAAAAGGCCGAGAAGGGTGGTCTTGAGGGTCGCGAGGAGCGAGGCCGACAGGAGCGGCCAGTCCGTTCCCAGGGTCGCGGCAATCAGGCTCGGCGCGGGCAGGATGTAGGGCGGGATGCCCTGGAGGCGAACATAGACTTCCCACCCGGCGACGGCTGTGACGACCATCGCCAGCGGCAGGATCGCCTTGAGGGGATTGAGCCGGATGGCCGCCATCACAGGAGCTCGCCGGCTGTGACGCCCGTCAGGGCCTGCGACACCTGCCGGCACAAGACGGCATAGGAGGGGCTGGCGCGAAAGTCGCCGCTTCGCCGCTCCGGCGCTTCCCCGGGGATTTCGGTGACGATGCGCCCGGGGCGCGGGGACATGACCATGATCCGGCCCGACAGATAGGCGCTCTCGTAGATCGAGTGCGTGACGAACACCACCGTGCAGCCGAGCGTCTTCTGCAATCGCAGCAGGTCGTCGTTCAGCTTGAACCGCGTGATCTCGTCGAGGGCGCCGAAGGGCTCGTCCATCAGGAGCAGCCTGGGATGGACCGTGAGCGCCCGCGCGATCGACACGCGCATCTTCATGCCGCCGGAGAGTTCCCTTGGGTAAGCCTTGGCGAAGGCATCCAGTCCCACCAGGGCAAGGCTCTCGCCGATGCGCCCGTGCGCGTCGCGTCTCGATACGCCCCGCAGGCGCAAGGGCAGCCACACGTTGTCCGCCACGTTGGCCCAGGGCATCAGGGTGGGCTCCTGGAACACGAAGCCGATCCTGCCGCGGTGATCCTCTCCCGATCCGCCCGGCCAGGCCACGCGTCCGCGGGTCGGGCTGCTCAGGCCGGCGACGATGCGAAGGGCCGTCGACTTTCCGCATCCGGAGGGTCCGACAAGGGACACGAACTCGCCCGCCCGAACATCCAGGTCGAACCCGTCGAGCGCGGTCACGCCGTTGGCGAAGGTCTTGGCCACCCCCTGAAGGGAGACGAGGGTCGATGCGGGCGCCGTCATGGGATGCGGCAGCGCTGAAGGGTCAGCGCCGCCCCTCTTGCTTCTTCAGGTCCAAGCCCACGCCCTTGTTGGCGAACCGGAGCGTGTAGGCCTTCTTGTAGTCGAGATCGGCCTTGAACAGGCCGGCCTTCACCATCTTGTCGAAGAAATCCTTCATGCGCGCATTGGTCATGGCGCCGATGCCGAGCCCCTGCGCGTCGCCGGAATCGACGATGCCGTATTCCTTCATCTTGGCGACGGAATAGGCCAGGAGCTCGTCGGTCATCTCCGGGTTGTCGCGCTTGATGAGCGCGTTCGCCTTCGCGTTGTCGCCGTAGAGGTAATTGTACCAGCCGATGGCCGAGGCATCGACGAAGCGCTGCACGAGGTCGGGGTTCTTCTCCACCACCTCGCGGCGGGTCTCCACCGTGGTGGAATAGGTGCTGAAGCCGTGATCGGCCAGGAGGAACACGTTCGGCTTGAAGCCGGCGGCCTTCTCGATGCTCAGGGGCTCCGAGGTCACATAGCCCTGCTGCACCGACCCCTTGTTGGCGATGAAGGGGGCGGGGTTGAACCCGAAGGGCTTCACCTGCTCGTCCCTGAAGCCGAACTCGGCCTTCATCCACTGGAAGAACGTGGCCACGCCCTCCTTGGACAGGAGGATGTCGTTGGACTTCCGCAGGTCCGCGAAGGTGTCGAGGCCCTGGCCCGGATGGCTGAGGAGCACCTGCGGCTCCTTCTGGAAATGGGCCGCCACCACCACGGTGGGAATGTCCTTCTCGGCCGCCGAGAAGGCCTGGATCATGCTGCCGCCCATGTAGAAATCGAGCTTGCCGACGGTCATGAGCATGCGGTTGTTGCCGCGGGGCCCGCCCGGCACGATGGTGACCTTCAGGCCGTATCGCTCGAAGGTCCCGTCAGCCAGGGCCTGGTAATAGCCTCCGTGCTCTCCTTGAGCGATCCAGTTGGTGCCGAAGGTCACCTCGGTGAGCGGCTTCTGCGCCTGGGCCTCTCCCGCGCCGCAGCCGATCAGGGCCGCCAGAACCCCCGCCATCCAAGCCTTCGGCCTCATCCGCGCCTATCCTCCGCCATGGGACAGATCAGCCCTGCCGGCCATGGTCCTGCTTCATCTGGCCCTGCTTCTGCGCGGTTCGGGGAGGCTTGGCAAGATCCCAGGGGCGGGCGCTGCGCTCAAGAGGCGATCATTCCACGAACCAGGGATAGGTCCAGGTTTCCGTCAGGGTCCGGTTGCCGGCCCGGAGGAAGGCGCGAAGGTCGGTGGACTGGCCCCGTTCCAGCTTCACGTCGATGGCGGCGCGGAAGCCGTTGGTATGGCCGTTCGGCATCAGGAACGTATGGGTGATCTGCCCGGTGGAGGTGGAGGGGACCAGCTGCACCTGCTCCGGAGCGCCGAAGTAATAGGGCAGGTTTCCGCCGGCGAAGTCGATGAGGAAGCGCCGGTGGGTGGGATCGCTCGGGGCGTTGGATCCGCTGGCCCGCGCCGGGGTCTGGAAGGTGTTGACCACCTTGCCGCCCGGATGCATCTGGCCGATCGCCGTGGCGGCGCGCAGGCGGTAGGCGATGTTGACCTCCTGCCCGGGCTCGTAGGGCCGCGTGGGGGTCCAATAGGCCACGATGTTGTCGTGGGTCTCGTCAGGGGTCGGCAGCTCGACCAGCTCCACCCAGCCTTCGCCCCATTGGCCGATGGGCTCGACCCAGTAGCCGGGCCGCTGGTGATAGAAGGCCTCCAGGTCCTGGTAGTTCTCGAACACCCGGTCGCGCTGCATGAGCCCGAAGCCGCGGGGATTGTTGTCGCTGAACGACGAGATCGTCTTGGCGCGCGGGTTGCGCAGGGGCCGCCAGATCCACTCGCCCGCGCCGGACTGCATCAGCAGCCCGTCCGAATCGTGCACCTCGCGCCGAAAGTCGTCCGTGGACTTGCGGTCGTTCTCGCCCTCCAGGAACATGGAGGTGAGGGGCGCAAGGCCCACATGGCCCATCGGCTGGCGCGGGAACAGGGTGGCGGCCACGTCCAGGGTTGTTTCCTTGGAAGGATAGATCTCGAAGCGGTAGGCCCCCGTCACGGACGGACTGTCGAGAAGGGCGTAGACCGTCGCCCGGTCGTTGTCGGGCCGGGGCATCTCGATCCAGAACTCGCGAAAATGCGGAAACTCCTCCGCTTCGCCGCCCTTCACGTTGATGGCGAGGCCCCGCGCCGAAAGGCCGTATTTCTGGCCCGCCCCGAGGAAGCGGAAATAGCTCGCCCCCAGGAAGGCGATCAGCTCGTCGAACACCTTCGGGTCGTTGAGAGGATGATGGAGGCGAAAGCCCGCAAAGCCCAAGTTGACCGGAAGCGGCCGCTCGATGCGGTTGCGGCCGTAGTCGAACAGCTCCCGCTGGTAAGGCACCGGGGTCGGCACGCCCTCACGGATCACGTTGACGGTCACCGGGCGCTGGAACAGGAAGCCCAGGTGGAAGAGCTGCATGCGGAACGGACCGTTGCCGGACGCGAGCAGGGCCTTCTCGGGCCGGAAGCGGATGTCCCGGTAGTCGTCGAAGCTGAGCCGGTTGAGGGGCTCGGGCAGCTGGGCCGCGGGAGCCTCGAAGGGAGCCCCCGACAGCTCCCGCGCCCGGCGGACCACATCCTCGAAGCGGAAGGAGCCCGGAGCCGGCGCTCCCGGCTGCTGGGCGAGGGCCGGCGCGGCCGTCGCCGCAAGCAGGCTTTGCAGGAGGGCTCGGCGGGACAGGTTCATCATGGGGGCAGGGCTGTTCTTCTCGGGCTGGATCAAGGGCCTGACGGACAAGATCAGGATATAGGGCTGACCTTCCTCCCCTGGACTTGGATCGCTTAATGGAAGCTGAATGGTGAGGCTTCCGGGACACAGGCGGGGGCGGGGCCGAAAAAACCCTGTGAGAAGGCCAAAAAAGCCTTGTGGTCCGGGCTCATTATCCCTATTTGAGTCTTGCCCAATTTCGCACGTGCCTGTGGTCGCGTGCCGGTTGGTGGGCATCCGGACAAGAGGCCGGACAGCCGCCCGAGAACGCCCTAGTTCTCGATACCCCTAACCGGCAGCCGGAGGCGAAAACCGGCGCACCTCGTTCTCAACGGGGGACGCAACTTAAAGCAACGACGAACGGGCTTTTTTGGTCTCGTTGGCCCTCCAAAGGTCAGCACCGAAGAGGCTTGTTTATCATTGCCAGGCGTGCGGACGGGAAACCCCCATCCAATCCAAGGCAGCATCGTCGGGTGAAGAGCCCATCGCCGCTTCTCGTGTCTCCATCGCACGAAGCGGGATGCATCTTCCCTCGCTGACGCCGGACGGCAGGAACCCTGCTCGTCTGAACTTCAATCCGGGGCTGGGAAGCCCCCATTGAACCTTTGGTGGGGAGAGCGCCATGACTGAGCGCATCCGTGAATTCCTGCGCAACCGACGCGAGGACGGCCCTTGCGTGGTCGTCGATCTCGACGTGGTGCGCGACAACTACTCCAAGTTTGCCCGAGCGCTCCCCGACACCCGTGTCTTCTACGCGGTGAAGGCGAACCCGGAGGCTCAGGTGCTCCGGCTCCTGGCCGAGCTCGGCTCGTGCTTCGATACGGCCTCCGTGGTCGAGATCCAGCTCGCGCTCGAGGCCGGGGCGACCCCGGACCGCATCTCCTTCGGCAACACGATCAAGAAGGAGCGCGACATCGCGCGCGCCCTCGAGCTCGGCGTGCGCCTCTATGCGGTGGACTGCGAGGCCGAGGTCGAGAAGATCGCCCGGGCGGCGGCTCAGGTGGGCGTTGCGTCCGACGAGGTGAAGGTGTTCTGCCGCATCCTCTGCGACGGCGCCGGCGCCGAATGGCCGCTCTCCCGCAAGTTCGGCTGCGTGCCCGAAATGGCCGTGGACGTGCTGGAGCATGCGGTTCGCGGGGGCCTGGAGGCCTATGGCGTGTCCTTCCACGTGGGCTCGCAGCAGCGCAACACGGAAGCCTGGGACCAGGCGCTCGCGTCGGCGTCCGCGATCTTCCGTGAATGCGCCGACCGCGGCATCCACCTGTCGATGGTCAACCTCGGCGGCGGCTTCCCGACCCGGTACCTGAAGACGGTGCCCCAGGTGGAAGCCTACGGCGAGTCGATCTTCCGGGCCCTGTCGAAGCACTTCGGCAACCGCATTCCGGAGACGATCATCGAGCCGGGCCGCGGCATGGTCGGCAACGCGGGCGTCATCGAGGCCGAGGTCGTTCTCGTGTCGAAGAAGAGCCGCGACGAGGACGAGGTGCGTTGGGTCTATCTCGACATCGGCAAGTTCGGCGGCCTCGCCGAGACCATGGACGAGTCGATCCGCTACCCGATCCGCAGCGAGCGCGACGATGACCGCAAGGTGCCGTGCGTGCTCGCGGGTCCGACCTGCGACTCGGCGGACGTTCTCTACGAGAAGGAGCCCTACTGGCTTCCCGTCTCGCTGGAGATCGGCGACAAGGTGCTGATCGAGGGCACGGGCGCCTACACGACCACCTATTCGGCGGTCGCGTTCAACGGCTTCCCGCCCCTCAAGTCCTACGTGATCTAAAGCCTTTTCCGCAAAAGTGGCTTGCCGGTTTTGCGAAAGAAAATGCGCCTTAGGTGATGTCACGTCCCGCCTGCCTCGTTGAATGAGGCAGGCACAACCCCCCTTCGTTGTCCCGGACGGCCGGCTCAGTTCGAGCCGGTGCGAGGGCTGTCGCTCACCCCACGTGTTTTGGGAGGCCACGGCCATGATCACGATCCGCGAGGAAACCTTCCGCGATACGCAAGCGCGCGAGGCGCTGCTCGACGCGTGCTTCGGACCTGCCCGGTTCCAGAAGACCTGCGAGCGCCTGCGCGAGGGCCGGGCGCCGGCCAGGGGCCTGTCCCTGGTGATCGACCGGGACGGGGAGGTCATCGGCACGGTGCGCCTCTGGCACGTCTCGGCCGGGCCGAACCGTCCTGCGCTCATGCTGGGCCCCATCGCCGTCGATCCGTCGGTGCAGGGCCTCGGCCTCGGGGCCAAGCTCATGCGCGAGGCGCTGGGTCGCGCCGCGGCGCTCGGGCACCGGGCGGTGCTGCTCGTGGGCGATGCGCCCTATTACGAGCGCTTCGGCTTCTCGGCGGAGAAGACCGGCTCCCTCTGGATGCCGGGCCCCTGCGAGCGCAGCCGCTTCCTGGCCCTGGAACTGGACGCCGGCTCCCTGAAGGATGCCCGCGGCCTCGTGTCGGCCACCGGGTCCTTCGAGCAGAAGCCGGACCTCGCCGCCCTCGTGGCGGCGGCAGCGCAGGGGGCCCGGGCCGGCATCCGACCGGCGGCGTAGCGGGGCCGCCTTCGCGGCTGCGCCGCGCCCTCTCCCTTGCAGAGAGGGGCAGGGTGGTGTGGTATGACGGGCTGAACGCTCAAACCAGCGAGCCGCTCCCCTCTCCCGTGTGGGAGAGGGGCAGGGGTGAGGGCAGGACGGTGTAGGATCAAGCGCCCACGGTTCCGCTCACCACCGGCTTTGCTCTGTTCGGAGAGGGCCTTCCCTCACCCCTAGCCCTCTCCCAATCGGGAGAGGGAGAGTGGCTGTTGCGGCCTTCGTGTTCTTCCCTGAAATCGGCAGTCTGACACCCCGGCCCCACCTTCTCCCCGCAAGGGAGAGGATGGCTTGCGACGCGGCTAGGTTCTGTACTCATTAAGGGTTGCCAGTGTTGACGGGGTCTGATTCCGTTCCCTTTTGCACAGGAGAGCGGAATGGGGCGCTATGATCTGAGCGAGGCGGAGTGGCGTCTGATCGCGCCGCTGC
>JAESGY010000422.1_pt1 | contig 18680 bp, 22 predicted proteins | sample 9269841 | NCBI WGS metagenome assembly JAESGY01 (sample SAMN17022865, study PRJNA683097) | algae metagenome | isolation source: Spirirestis rafaelensis WJT71-NPBG6 and co-occurring heterotrophs from... | place: USA: Pinto Wells, Joshua Tree National Park, Colorado Desert, CA | collected 2006-08-15
GATGATCTCCGCCGTGAACTGCCGACCCTTGAACGGGTTCTTGTTACTCTGCTTCACCGCTAGCCCCACTTACTACCCTTCGCGTCGTAGCTCAGACGGAGCAAGCTTCAAAGCTGCAACAGAACCGAGGGAAAGGCCTCCTCACCCGCTGTTGCTAGGTTGATGAGGAGGCCTCCCGTTCCGGAAAGCCAGGATTGGAGTGCCGGCTCCCATTTGGAGTAATGCTCAGACCCGATGACAGTTTCGGCGTACCTCAAGGAAAAGCCTCGGCTCGGGGCCGAGGCACCCCGTCATAGCAATGCATGAAGGTCAAGGTATCGACAGATGGGCTTTCTTGAGCAGTCCGTGTGGCGCCACAGCTATTGTGTCACCGAGGCAGTGTGGGTTCTCAAAGCCTGAAGGGTTGAAGTTCCAAGTTTGCCCGTCACAGGAAGACCTTTGGCTCGCTCAAATGCCTCAACGGCTTTGCGAGTAGAGGGTCCAAATGTCCCATCAGCTTTCAGTTTTCCATATCCGGAGTCGACAAGCGCTTCCTGCGCTGTGCGGATCTCCTCCTTAGACAGGCGAACAGCTGACGTCGTACTGACCGCAGGACTTTCCGTAATAGCTGCAGGCTGATCTGACGGTCCGGTGAACTGAAGGCGGGCTTGCTCAATCGTCTGAGTAACGCTCGCCCGCAGAGAGTCCAGCTGCTGGAGCTCTTCGGTCGCTGCTTCGATCCGCACCAGCATAGTATTTAGATCATGGCCAGCCAGAGTTTTTTGATCGTTTGCTTTCGCCAGCTGATCGCGCTCTGCGGTGACAGTCTCGATTTGCTGCCGCAGCTGCCGATTCTCATTCTGGAGAGTGCGCTCCTCCGATTTCGTGGACAGAACGGAGTACACGAACAGTCCCCAGCCGATCGTTGTTGCCGCAAGGAGGCCTTTGCCCGTTGCGTCGAGATGCAGCCTGACTTGAGTTTTCACATAGCTCATGAGCTTACTCGCGGATCGTTAGCTGAATGTCAGAGAGCGTTGTGTGCTCACATCAGCCCCGCATTAGGTCGAGCTTGTGACGCAATTTGGACCATGCGAGGCGTTTGGCGAGGCATGGTTAACCAAACGTGTTCGTCCACGGCTAGGGATCGACACTAAACTGTTGGCTTCAGCACGTGTGGAGCCACCCATGCGCCTTGTTGCATGGATGAGGGAGTTGGTAACTGGAGCTGGGTAGCGTAATAGCCTGTCCGCCGTCTGAACAAAGATCTGCTATGCCGTTCAAAGCCAATGCCGCTCGCCGGCACCGCATTCCCAAGCAGCGGTATCGGGTGACGAATTGGGCCGAGTACGACGCCAGTCTGCGCCAGCGAGGTAGTCTGACCGTATGGCTCACGACGGAAGCCATTGCGGCCTGGCGGGCCGAGCCCCGTACGACACGCGGTGGTCAGCCCCACTATTCGGCTTTGGCGATCCAGACGGCGTTGACGCTACGGGCGGTGTTCCGGTTGGCGCTGCGTCAGACCGAAGGACTGATCGGCTCGATCCTCCAGCTCCTGGGTCTGGATCTGGCGGTGCCGGATCACTCGACCCTGAGCCGTTGCGCCGAGACCCTAGAGGTCCCAAAGCCATGTCCGAACTCCAGGGAACCCGTCCACCTGCTCGTAGACAGCACAGGCCTGCGGCTCTGCGGACCCGGAGAGTGGCTGGTCGAGAAGCACGGCACCCGGAGGCGCCGCGATTGGCGAAAGCTGCCCATCGGCGTTGATGCCGATACCGGGCAGATCCTCGCCTCGGAGCTGACGACCAGCGATGTTGATGATGGCTCACAGGTTGAGCCCTTGCTCGACCAGATCGCGGCTCCACTTGCCTCCTTCATCAGCGATGGAGCCTACGATCAGGCTGGCATCTACGGCACGATCGCCTTGCGCCATCCTGGGGCCGACGTCATTGTCCCGCCCCGGTCAACGGCGGTGTCGAGTGAGATGGCAGAGAGCGCTCCGACCCAGCGCGATCGACATCTCCAGAACATCGCGGAGCTTGGACGCATAGGCTGGCAGAAGAGATCCGGGTACAGCCGTCGCGCGTTGGTGGAGACCGCCATCAGCCGCTTCAAACGAGTGATCGGTGACGCGCTGCGCTCGCCGACTGATCGGCGTCGTGCGAACGAGATCAGCATTGCCGTTCATGCGCTGAGCCGCATGCTCGAGCTTGGACGTCCGAAGTCCGTCCGAGTTGCCTGACTTCAGCCGAGCACAGGTGAAATGTATGCACCGGCCGATCCGTGCAACACAGCCGATCCGATCACTCTCCGCGGCCGCACAACACATTTTGGCCGATCATCTCTTCGTCTCAACGATTCTGTCGGGTCGTCGAGCCACATTTCAGCCCTCCTGAGAGTCAACCATTGCGACCGACGGGAGTTGGCGCTTCAGGGTGGAGGGTCGGATGCTAGATCTGGTGATCGCCGCCAGGCGACGGGATCTCGGAGGCTTCGAAGTTGGCCGCGTGCTTCCCTTCATGCGGCGCCGCATGGTTGGTCCGTTCATCTTCTTCGACCACATGGGTCCCGTGGACCTACCCCCCAACGTACCTCGGACAACCGACGTGCGCCCCCATCCCCATATTGGCCTGGCGACTGTCACCTACCTGTTCGACGGTGAGATCACGCATCGCGACAGCACGGGGGCGCAGCAGGTCATCCGGCCCGGGGCTTTGAACTGGATGACCTCCGGCAGCGGCATCAGCCACTCCGAGCGGTTCGATGGTCCCATTCGTGACAACGGCGGACGAGTGCACGGCATCCAAGCCTGGGTGGCTCTGCCAGAGGCCCAGGAGGAGATGGAGCCAAGCTTTGTCCATCATGGCGCTGACGAGCTGCCGCTGTTCGGCGAACCCGGTGTTTCGGCGCGACTGATTGCGGGACAGGCCTTTGGGCTGACCAACCCGGTCAGAACCCAGTCTCCCCTCTTCTATATCCATGCCGAATTGCAAGCCGGCGGCCGGATCGGCATCCCGAGTGAGTATCCAGAGCGAGCCGCTTACGTAGTGACAGGCCGGGTGGAAGCGGATGGACGGGAATATACCTCGGGGCAAATGCTGGTCTTCGCCGGCGAGGCGGATCCTGTCCTGACGGCGCGTGAGGCCTCAACAGTCATGCTGCTGGGCGGAGAACCTCTGGGACCGCGTCACATCTGGTGGAACTTTGTGTCATCACGGAAAGAGAGGATCGAGCAGGCCAAGGCTGATTGGCAGAGCGGGCGCATCCACCTGCCTTTGAACGATGATCAGGAGTTCATCCCCCTGCCGGACGAGCCGAGACCCGCTCCTGAACCAATGTCCTGAGCCGCCGCCGAGTCCACCAAAATGCCCAATGATCTCTGCACATGTATCGGACGCTGGCGCTGTTTTGATTTTGTCTCTCGCCTACGACAAGAGCCATCCATGTCAACCATTGGTCCAGCAACTGGGGTCCGGAACTCAACTCGGCTGCCGCCTCTGGGGGCTTGGCCGCCAATGCCTCAAGGCGCTCATGGCGAATTTCAGGCTCCACGATGACCTTGTCGCCAAAGCGGCGTTCGATCTCGGATATGGCCTGCGGAGACGCTTCGATCACGACGCGGCTTGGATTGCCTGCTCCCTTGACATCAACACCAAGTACCTGGCGGACCCACTCGTCGGCCGTCATGGTGTCCGACCGTGCCTCACGCCTGATCGCGGTGGCCAAGCTCACCCCTCCCCGTCTCAGGTCTCACTAGGCAACTGCCTAGCCAGCCAATCCGATCCCGCGTCGCTCTTAAAACGGGAAAGTTGAGAGCCTAAGGCATTATCGGACTAGGCATTCAGATAAATTAATCGAACGTCCGCTTGTCGGCACTTTTCAGAAGTTCGGTGTACTTCGGGAATGTGCCAGGAACAGACGTTTGGGATGGCGTCTATCAGCTGCAACTTACGCTTCGGACTGAGAATCAGCTGGCTGGCTTTCACCTCAAACTCTGGCCCACTACCGTGGGCAGACTTACACTCTGCCTCTATAGTTCGGAAGATTCACCGTGAGACAGAGCCTGTGCCTGCCCGGCGGACACCTCATCAGCGGAGAGCCACAACTGTGCCGGCAGCGTTGAGCCGGCATGCCACGTGAGATTGGCGGACTTGGCGTGCACTCGCCCGGGCGTAAACAACTCTCACCGCGATGGGGGCCGTGAGCCCTCCGTCTGGTGTGCGGCTCGCCTGCCCGACACTGGCTGCATCCACCTGCACAGCCCCATACGGAAGCGCTGCCGTCACAATGGAGGTACGGCAGGCCTGGACAATCCGGCTTGAAACACCGACCCGCCGGACGAGTGGCTCCACAAAGCTTGCAGTTTCTGAGCCTGATGGTTGAAGACGCGGCACGAGGGAGGACGGCAAGGCCAATGCGGTACTGCTTCGGCTGACACTAAGTGATGGCGATGTTGGCGTCACAGTTGTTGAAGCTGCGACAGCTCGCGTTGCTCGTGTACTTGCCGCAGTTGGCGTCGGTTGTGAACTTACTCCGGCCGGTGCTGCGCGGGAACTCGTTGTGCTTGGCGTATCTGGTGCTGCGGACGTGGATGCTGGAGCCGACGCTCCTCCCGGTTTTCCGCTGCTGTTGTTGCTGGTCTGACTGCTTGTGCCTACAGCGCTCCCAGCGCCTCTGGTACCAGTACTGCCTCCGCTTGCATTACCCTGGCTGGCACTGCCACTGGTCCCGGCGCTCGAATTATTACCAGCTCCAGCGCTGCCACCGCTCTTGCCGCCACCTCCGGCGCTGCCAGCACTGCTGCCGTTCCCAGCCCCTTGGCCGACGCCACCTCCGGCTCCCCCATTGCCCCTGCCACCTCCTCCGGCATTTGCGCTGCTGCCTCCATTGCCTGGGCTGGCACTGCCACTGTTCCCAGCACCCTGACTACTGCCGCCGCCTCCAGCGCCCCCACCGCCTTTACCCCCGCCATTTCCATTGCCCTGACCGCCGCTGGTGCCGCCGCTATTTCCACCACCCCTCTCACCGTCGCTGTTATTTCCGCTACCTCTCCCGCCTTCACTACTGCCATTGCCCTGTCCGCCACCTCGCCCGCCACTTCCACCACCGCCGCTGTTTCCGTTTCCCTGACCACCACCGCTATTCCCGTTACCGGAGCCACCACCTCCGTCCTTGCCGCCACCATTGCCATTGCCCTGACCACCGCCACCGGCATTACCGCCTCCGTTCCCCCCTTCACCGCCGCCCTTGGCAAAGGCCGGCTGAGTTGCCAGCAATGCAACTGTGATGATGGACATGAGTGATAACCGAAGCATGGCTTTTCCCTATAATTGCGCCGGTCAGACGCGCCTGTGCTGATCTTCGTGTCTTGGTTCTAGTTTGATCTGTCCCTTGGAGGCGCTATGCTCACAGACTATGGTGCGCCTAGGGTGCACCACGCGATCAGCTACTCATTACTGACCTGTATTGTGGCTTCGCCATGCATCCCCATCGGCAATTCAGGAGGATGATCCTTTTGAGGCCGTTCGACGCCTGAACAGAGAGCGTCGTGCGTGGTTCGGCTTGGGTCTACGTGGCCCCTCCATCTGCCCAAACATGGCCCTCACATACGGGGGCATGGAGGCAGGGGTCGTTGGTACCCAATCGGAACTCCTTGGCTACAGCGGCTTCATCAGCAGCACCGCTGGCACAAATCCTCCACTGACACGAGAACTGCTCGACCACGCGGGCCGCTGCATTCAATCGGGACGTGACGCGGCTTGCCAACTGCCCTTTGTTCACGAACTCACTGCCCGACCGCCTGATAATCATCCCGTTGCCTTGATGGGTTGCAGCGACCGATACCCTGCAGAGGCTACTGTCTCTTCCGCTTCGCGTATTGGCCGTTTATTGCCAAGCTTAGGGTTCGACACAATAAGTGATTTGATGACTTTCGTTCATCTCGAATACGGTACACGGGGGGTGGTCAGTACTTTGTTTGGCGCACCTGTGAATTCGTCGGTGCGCTAACGCATGGCTATGGGGCAATTAGCAGGCGCCCAAGCGCCGGTCACGAGAGATGATCATGGCACGCTGGTGGCAACATATCCTCGTTACGATTGCAGGCACGGCCGCTGCCCTGCCCCTCTGTATTCAACTGGATCTCGGCCATGGGTTCAGCCTTCCCATCCTCAACGGGTCTGCGCTTGCCAAGGGTGGTGATGGCAATGGGAATGGCAGCGGGAACGGCAACGGTGGCGGGAACGGCAATGGCGGTGGCAATGGAAACGGGAATGGCGGCGGCAACAGCGGTGACAAAGGCAATGATGGTGGCAAAGGAAACGGCGGCGGCAACGGCAATGGCAATGGAGGTGCCAACGGCAACGGTGCTGGCGGTGGCAACGCAGGAGGCGGGAATAGCGGTGGCTCGGCTGGCGGGGGCGCCGGAAATGGCGGCAGTGGGGGCATCGGGAACTCTGATGGAGGCGGACGTGGCGGTGGGGCTGGAGCTTCTGGCAATGGCGGCGGAAATGGCAATGCTGGAGGAAGCGCCGGGGGCGGCAATGCTGGCGGTTCAGCCGGAGGTGCCGCAGGAAGCGGCGGCGGAAATGGGAATAGCGGCCGTGGCGGCGGCCTAGGCGGCGGAGCCGGCTATGGCAACAGCGATGGGCTCGGAGGCAGCGTTGGCGTTGGAGGCGGTCCTGGCAACAGTGGGAGTGGCGGCCTCGGAGGCAGCGTTGGGGGCGGCGTTGGCAACAGCGGCGGCAGTGGTCTTGGCAACGGAGGCAGCCGCGGCAACAACTCAGGTGGCGGTGGCAGCGTCGGAGGTGGCATCGGGGCCGGGGGAGGGCTCGGAGGCAGCGTTGGCAACAACAGCGGTCGCGGCCACGGCAGCAGTCCTGCCGGCCGCCTTGCAGGGGAACCTGGCACCAGTCAGGGTAGCACCAAGGCCGGAGGCAGCAGCCGTGGGGTAGCAGGCAAAAACCCTAACGCTGGCGGCAAGAGGAGCAACGACAGCAGCAGCGTAGTCAACGATTGGGTCAGCCCAGCCGGCAAGAAGGGGAAGGCCGGGGCGCAGGGTGCTGCCGCCGCGAAGGCCAGCGGCAAGGCAACCGCTGGCAGAAGCATCGGGAGCTCCGCGAAAGCCACTAACACTAAGGCCAGCAACAGCCAACGTGCTAGCGCGAAGGCTGTGGCAGGCAGCGCCCCAACCCCAAAGAGCAAAGGGACGACCCCGGCCAATCGGCCAACACCAAGCCAGGCGCCGATCCCCTCTGCGACCCCAGCAACAGCACAGGTGTCGCCGCCGACGAAGGCCGTCCCAGCCGTGGCTCCCACCAGCCCCCCAGCCACACCTCAGAGCATTGTCCCCGCATCTATCCCACAAGCAGCAAGCCTAGCCCCGGTGGCCTCTGCGAGACCAGCGAGTCCCTCTTCGTCCTCAACCGGCCAGGGCGTCGGCCCCGCTTCGAACTCGCAGGCATCAAGCCAAGGCCAGCCGGCCTCCTCAGCGCCAGCAATAACACCGACCACAAGCCCGACGGCCGCAGTGCAAGCCGGCGCCTCTACTGTGGTCGACGATGTCGACCCCCGCCCCAAGCCGCGGCAGGCCGCAGACTCCATCGTGGCCTCAGGCCTGTCGCGCGACGCTCTGGCCCGGCTCACCGCGCAAGGTTTTCAGATCGAGACCCAGACCGCAGGCCTCATGACCGCACAGATCGTCCGACTGCGCGTTCCACAAGGCACCTCGCTGCTCCAGGCCAGGCAAGCTGTCCAGGCGGTCGATGCGCGTGCCACCACCGATTTCGATCACTTCTACTATCTCGATGAGCACCTGGGGACGTGCACCGGCGCCGAGTGTCAGGCAACTTCTCTGGTGAGCTGGTCGGCAGCCCGCGCCACCCAATGCGGCCCGACCCCGCTCATCGGTGTGATCGACACTGCCATCAACCTCGACCACGATGCGCTCAAGGGTCAGGCCATCGAGGTCGTGGCCCGCCCTGCGCCCCATGCCGACCCCTCCCTGCCGGAGCATGGCACTGCAATCGCCGCACTCCTGGTGGGTCGCCCTGGGAGCTCAACGCCGGGTCTGCTGCCGGAGGCGAAGCTGATCATGGTCGACACCTTCTACCGCGACGGCGGCACCGCCGACCGGACGGATGTGATGTCGCTTGTGTCTGCTCTTGAAGCCCTGGCCGAGCGCGGTGTGCGGGTGATCAACCTGAGCCTGTCAGGCCCCGCCAACGCGGTGCTCCAGAACGCCATTGAGGGAGCCCTGGCTAAGGGCATCATGATCATTGCCGCTGCGGGCAACAACGGTGCCGGCGCGGAGCCGACGTATCCGGCCGCCTATCCTGGTGTCATTGCGGTCACCGCGGTGGATCAGGACCTGAACGTCTATCGCCGTGCCACACAGGGTGCCTACATCGACCTGTCAGGGCCTGGGGTGAATGTCTGGACGGCCTCGGCCCAGGGCAGCGGCACCATGAGGACGGGAACGTCCTATGCGGTTCCCTTCGTGTCCGCAGCCGCAGGTCTGCTGCTTGCCTCCAACCCGCAGTTGGCTCCCAAAGCAGTTCAGGCCCGCCTGGAGCGGCACACCCGCGATCTGGGCAAGCCCGGATGGGATCCGACGTACGGGTATGGGCTGATCCACATGGCTGGCCTGTGCGCGCCACCTGCGGACCTGGCACCCGTGGCGGCAACCCGCACGCAGCCGGTTGCTCTGCCGCCCGAGGGGCCAAGCCTGAGAATGCCCTGATCGCGACAGGTTATCCTCGACACATGAGCGGGCGTTGCGCCTTCGCCTCGGGGTAGCAGCACCACGCCGGGCTTGACCGTGATCCCTTACCGGTTTGCGCCAGATCGTTTCTCAGCAGGCTCATTTTTGCCGCGAATCGCGCATAGCACAATCAAGTAATTGCGGGAAACAAACCAAAGAGAACGAATGTATATGGGAGGAGATAGTATGCCCAAGGCTTCCTTTAATGCATACAGCCCTTATTCTTCCGAGTTATACGATGTCATCAGGGAAGCTTTGCATAGAATTGGCAATATCGACTACCAACATGACGCCGAACTCAACAAGTTAGACGCAGCCTTATCCGATGAAGCGGTGAAGAACTACATCAAGAACAAGATCCGTCTGGTGCATCAGAAGGAGCGCCAGCCCTATGTTGATCTGCTGGCCAGCCTTCGGCTGAAGCAGCAAAGCTGATGAGACCCTTATTTGGGACGAGTGGGCCCATCTAGGGCAGGCTGGGTCCTAGGATGGGGATGTCACATTAACGGCGAATACTGCCCTGTACTCGTCAAGAAAGAATCACGCGTCGAGGGAAATCAGCGACTTGGCCTGTGCAAAAGCCGGCCTGGTTGGCCTGATCAACGACTATAGTCAGTTAATGTGACATCCCCGGCAAAACTATCTGGGCAGCATCGCTGCCCATGTTTATGTCACGACTTCGTGTCTGAGACTTTGCGTGAGGAGGACTTTTTGCCTCCCTTGCGGCTGTTGCCGCCAGCCTGATCGTCTCCCAGCGAGCCACCAAGAGCGGTTGTCACGACCTCCCCTGCCGCTCCGACAGCAGCAGCTGCAACCTGCAGGGGAGCAGTCATGATCTCGGCCCCCAGGCTGCCAGCGGCCGACACAGCGCTCCGGCCTTCCTGTGTTTCGACGGCCTGGCTCTGCTTGGCTCCCTGGGGCTTCTCAAGCACATTCGCGACCGCCCGAAGAGCCTCGGCCATTATCGATCGGGCCTGCGGAGAAACGAGCGTGCTCTCAAGGCTGGAGAGCCATGTCATGGGGTTCAGCATGCTGCCCTGTGACTGCGAACGTGATGCGGAGCGGGTTTGTGCTGTGGAGCGGAACCGCGACGTACCCGAGGTCGAGCGTGCTGCTGTGCGCGATCCTGCGGCGGAACGGGACTTCGCAGGAACAGCCTGGGACTTCGTCGCTGACCGGGAACTGGCTTTGGGCTGGGTACGTTTGGAAGCGCCTGCTGCCTTCTTCGTGGCGGAACTGGAGGCAGATTTCTCCGACGCCTTCCGGCTCCTGTTGGGCGGGGACGTTCTTTCCTTTGTGGTTCTAGCCATTGTCATTCCTCCTTCTGAGGGGGCCTCAAGCTGGCCGTGCCGAGGAATAGCGATCCTCAACTATAACAATGACAGCGTGGCCGTTCGGTTCGAATGCGCTGATTGGCAACAATGAAGGATGCGAACTGCAGGTTCCGGCGTGAAAACCCTAACTCGGTTTGCCCAAACTAGGTGCGGGATTCGAGTTCAGCGGCTTTCGGATCTGTTGCAAACCGTCTGGTAACTCAGTTCGGCATAGGCCTCCGGCAAGCTCCGGAGGCGTATGATGTTCAAAGGCCGTCATTTTGATCGTTCAGTGATCCTGCTGTGCGTCCGGTGGTATTTGGCATACAGTTTGAGCCTGCGAGATCTTGAGGAGATCATGGCCGAGCGTGGCATCTCCGTGGACCATACAACCATTCGTCGCTGCACCATTCACTACGCCCCGCTTCTGCTGGATCGGTTCAATCGGCGCAAGCGCCCAGTCACCAGCAGGTGGCATGTCGATGAAACATATATCAAGATCCGAGCCCAGTGGCGGTATCTCTACCGTGCGATCGATAGCAATGGTGACACGGTCGAGTTCTGGTTCAGCAAGCGGCGAAACCTCAGCGCTGCCAAACGCTTTCTGCGCAAGGCTCTCAAGCGTCATGGCTGACCCGAGCGGATTGTGATCGATGGCAGCCAGACAAACCGTGAGGCGATCCGGTCCTGCGATACCGCAGACCGACTTCAAGACCAATCGAGTCACCGTCTGAAACCCATTCGAATCCGACAAAGCGCCTACCTCAACAATCGCATTGAGCAGGACCATCGGGCGCTCAAAAGGCGAATCCGGCCGATGCTCGGGTTTCAGACCGTTCGCAGTGCGCGTGCTGTCCTGGGCGGCATCGAGATGATCCACATGATGCGAAAAGGGCAGGCGAAGTACGCCTGCAATCTGCAGCCTTCACTTGCCGAGCAGTTCGATCTGCTCGCCGCCTGAACGCACTATCGTAGGTCTGTCCTTCCTTGCCTCTTCTCAACATTTGCAACGCAACCCTTTGGAGATAGGCGGCCTAGCTTCCGAGCCTTTCCTTTGGAACGGCAGGACGGCCCATGTCTAAGCGTGGCGGAGCCTGACGGCTTGCCAGTCCGGCATGACGGTGACCGGTGCAGGCTACGCCCTGTTGACCCCGCGCAAGACGACAGCCCGCTGCAATGTGATACTCGCCCGGGTTCCTCGAGGGTTGGCGCCCGGGGTCTCAGCGACTGTCGGACGGCTCTGCCGACGACATCCCCAGCCTGCCGCATCTCAGGCGATGCGATCTTCATTATCCCAGGTAGTTGCGGATCAGGATAACAGCGGCACTGATCACCAGCGCGACGAAGATAGCGATCCCGATCCATTCAATCAGCTGCTCCACCCTTCCTACTCTAGGGGGCACTGCTCCCGTGCTTCCGGTCTCTATCATGGAAGGAGGCCGATCAAGTATGAGCATCTGCAGCATCTATGCTCCTCTGGCCTTGCTCCCAAGGTACGGACGGTCCGAACAGGCAACTGCCCCCTGGCTCTGGCGCATCTGCTTTTGCAGCTCGGCAATCTGGCGGACATATGGTTCACGGCGCTCAATGTGGCGCTGGCGCACCGTATCCACGATCATGGCCCTGAGTTCGGGCTTGGCCGTGATCCGGATCCGGGCCAATTCGAACTCATACTCGACATCAATGTTGGTCAGAGTGGTGGAGAAGATTGAGATCAGTTCAGTCACTCGATTGTCGTTCGCAGCCTTATCCGTGAGCATGTGTCCCTCCCAAGCGCATTTTCGAGTTTGCGGTGTCCCCTGCCGCGGCTACGCTCACCCCTAACAGATCCTCGCTGGACGACCTTGTTGCGCAAAGGGCTGAGAGTTCGGGGTGGCCATGCATCAAGGCCACCCCTTAGACCGCTCCTCGATCAATGTGGCGTCTCACTGCCTCTCTGGGCAGTTTACTCCCTAAACTGCAGGCGCCTGCCGCTGCCTGCTACCTACTTGGGTTAGCTTCCGACCCAGACTGGGACCAGTCGGAGAGTCCCTACGGACTGTTCCGTAAGGACAGACGGCTGAGACGATGTAAGTTCATTTCCGCAGGGAGCTTGCGCGCAGCTGACAGTGCTCTCGAAGGGAGTAAGTAAAGATCCGTCGTAATCCTACCCACGGCTCTTCGCTTGTTAATCCAAGTTAACTCCGCCATCTGTTGGGCTAGGAAGCAAGAACAAGAAGAGGAAACCATGCCCGATAACTTCCATCAAACGTATCGCATGTACTCACCGAGCCTCGACGCCATGATGAGAGAGGTTCTTCATTTGCTTGGCAGCATCGACTTTGCCACCGAGCTGGAACTGGAAAACCTCCAGATGAAACCTCTCGACCCAAACTTGAAAGAGCAGCTCAAGGGCAAGATCAGAGCCGCCCACTGGGAGAAGCGCCGGCCGTATGTGGATCTCTTGGAGACGTTGCGGCAGCGACAGCACCGCTTGGCCTTCGCAGCCTGAAGGTGGCACCGCTGATCAGCCTGCCTGCGCAATCTCTGACTAGGTCCCAAAGGCACGCGCAAATTGGCGGGGCAATCATCAAAGGGTTGCAGGATGAGCAAGACCGAGAGCCGTCGTTGGCTGTTTGCCGGCTTTGACGCGGGCTCGCAGGCATAGAGGCTGAGATTGCACGATTGGGCAGAACAGGAATGCGGAACTGCTCAGGATGACCCCTTTTGCGCTTTAGCGATGAAATCCCACCTGTCCAGCCTTGCGTTCAGAAGGCTGACAGTCGGTGCCATCACAACCGCAGGAGACTCGCACGAGCCCGTCGATCCGGCGCACACGCGAGCATCATGCATCAGCCAAACCAGGAGGAGTAACAATGATCGAAGTCCGCAATGAACTAAGCTCTCTTATCAGAGCCTGCGAGGCTGCGGCCCAGTCGCAGATTGCCTATGCGCAGCAGGCCTATACCGAGTTCCAGCGTTCGTTTCATGAGCAGCGCGCCGCCGAGGCCCACCAGAGGGCCCATCGATATCGCCACGAGCTGCAGCATCTCCCGCACGATGAATAAGGCAACCAACAGGAGTGCGTGCACAGTGGGTGAGAAATTGCCAAGGCTCCTTGCCGGAATGATTAATATAGGTGGGAATTATCGGGAACGCCTTGGGGTGATGGGCGCGTTGTGTCGCCGACGTCTAGGTCAGCAAAGGGAACTCATGTGAGCTCCCTTACAGCCTCTCAGTTTTTGCGAGTTCGAGCCGCTTCGCCCCGCAGCTGGTGTCCCTTCGCGTAATCAGTTTTCGAGCACCTACACAACCCCTCTTATTGCCAGGGAGAGACGATGCCTACCATCAGACGATTCAGCCAAGCACCGCCGGACAGAGTGAACGAGTTGTTCGTGAAACTTCTCGCCACGTCCAACAACGCGGTTAAAACCCGTGAGCGCTTGTTCGCGGACCTGAAAGAAGAGCTGGAGCTCCTAGCCTCCTTGCAGGAGGAGCATCTTCTCCCAATCCTGCGACGGCACGGGATGGAGGATCTCGTGCGGGAGGCCCGCAACGACAACCAGGAGACGGCTGCGCTCCTAGGCGAGTTGGAGCACATGTCCAAGAACGATCCTGAGTTCATCGCCAAATTGGATGATCTCAGACGAACCTTCCAGCAGCACATTCGTGATGATCAGAAGGAGCTGCTTCCTGCCGTACTCAAGGTGTTGAGTGACGAGGAAGCCAACTCCATAGCCGAAACAGTTGAGGACGGAATGGCGAATATTGATGAGAACAAGCGGGCTGATGCCCGTCGGGCACGGGAGCAGGTCGAGACCACGCAGCGTGTGACCGCGGATGTGGCCAACACGCTACGCGCTGGCGTCGAAAGCGCCCAGACCATGGCTCAAGCCGTGCAGGAGGCGGTAACAAACAGTTGGGGCACCTTCACGGAGCTGGCCCGCCGCTCCGCAGGTCAGGCCCTGCCGCTGGCAGGTCAGCCGGCTGGCACCATACAGGGGCTGACCGAGGAGACTGCGCACAACCTGCGGGCTGTGGCGCAGTCCAGCGCGGCGCTGACGCGCGGCCTGCAGGATGTGTCGCGCGAGGTGGTCGAGCGCAGTCAGAAGCGCCTGCAACGGAACCTCGATGGTCTGCAGGCCCTCGCCCGCTGCCGGTCGATGACCGATTTTGTCGAGGTGCAATCCTCTCTCTTGCGCGACAACCTCGAACAAACGGTTGAGAACAGTCGCCGCATCGCGGAGTTGACGATCCAAATGACCGGTGAGGCCACGCGCACCGTGACGGCTCAGGTTGAAAGGACTAACCAGCATCTCAACCGCGCGGCGTGAGCAAGCTCTGTTCCTGAGACGAATGCTCCCGGCTCATTGGCCGGGAGCATCTATGAAGAGCCAGAGGTCAAACGTGAGATTTCGGAATCTCGCCCTTTGGATCAGCCTGCCATACGGCGCCCGTCGAGTGGCTCTCGGGTCCGCACTAGTGCTGTGGCAGGATCAAGGTTTGGTCGCCCCAGCCTGTCGTTGATGCTTGGTACATCCGGCTGCCCTATGCTCCCTCCCAATTGGAGCTGGGCGGAGATGGCCTAACGCCTATACTCCTCGTCAAGAGCAGCAGGTTCTTGCCATGATGCCCCTGTACTATCTTCACATCCGAAACGGGAACAAGCTTGAGGTGGACCTGGACGGCACAGAGCTGCCAGACCTGGATGCCGCCTTTGAAGAGGCCTGGAAAGTGGCACGGGAGCTCGTGGGGGAAGTGGCTGATTTAGGACAGGATGCAATCATTGAGATTGCTGACGGATCCGGCGAAACAATCCTCACTGTCCCGTTCTCGGACGCAGTCCGGCCGCATTAGGAGGAGGGCGCGAACGTGGGTAGGCCGCTTCGTATGACACGTGGGGTCTGCCTCACCTATCCTGCAGTTTGGGTTGCAAGCCTGCCATAACCGCAATCTGCACCAGTTCAGGCAGACTTTGGGCACCCAGCCGCTCCATGATGCGGGCACGGTGGGCCTCGACCGTTCGCGGGCTGAGCCCAAGATCCCGGGCAATCGTCTTGTTGGTGCCCCCGGCAAGAAGTCCATCCAGCACCTCCCGTTCACGCGCTGGCAGGGTCGCAATCAGCGCCTTCACGCGCTCAATGGCCTGATCCTGCTCGGCTCTCTCGCGGATGGTTGTCTGAGCGGAGGCGAGCGCATCCAAAAGCTGTTCAGGGCGATATGGCACATCAAGGAAATCGACCGCTCCCGCCTTCATCGCCTGGACCCCAACCGCGACTTTACCCTGGGCTTCGCCAATCACGATCACCGGCAGGCCCGCGCGCCGGGCTTTCAGCTCTTTGGGGATCGTCAGCTCGCCCGTCGCCGGATCGCGGATGTCGAGCACCACACAGCCGGGCACCAGCACCGGCGCCACCTCCAGGAACGCCTGCGCCGCGGAGAACATTTTCACCTCATAGCCAGCCCCCTGGAGCAGAAGGCAAAGATTCCGCCGTGAGTCCTCATTGCTGTCAACCACGTAGACGGTGGAGCCGTCATGCTGGGTGATGTCCTTGGCAATGCCGGCAATCCGTCGAACGGTTTGATGATCGTCGAAGATCGGGAAACCGGTAGCATGGATGTGGCGCATGCTCCCGTCCGGCCGAACGATACGGTACTCCTCGACCACAGTGTCGCCCCGCAGAACGCGCTCGGTGGCTTGAAGAGCGCGCTCGCGATCCTCGGGATGGACGGTTTCGGCCCATTGATCACGATGGTGGAAGATTTCCTGCGACCAACCCCAGACGCGCTCGAAGGCGGGGCTGACATACTCCATTTCCAATGTCTCGGCGTTCATGATCCAGAGCATATCCGTCGAGTGCTCAGCGAACTGCCGGAAGCGTGCTTCGCTCTCCCGCAGGGCCGTTTCGGCTCGTGCTCTGAGGACCGACGTCCAAGTGCGTTCGGCCACTTCCTGCACCAGTGTCACCTCATCATCACGCCAGTGACGTGGTTCTCCCTGATGAACATAAAGCGCCGCAACCAAGCGACCTTCCCGGATCAGCGGCGCAATGATGCTGGCGCGCTTGCCGGTACGGAGGAACTCAGCTGCCGTATGCTCGTCTGCACTGCGAGAATCCATCAAAGCATCATCAATGCGAATTGTCTGCCCGGCCCGCAATTCCCTTTCGACGGGTGAACCAAAGTCGCTCACATGATATTGACCGGCGAAGGTGGGAGTTACTCCTGCAGTCCAGTCGCGTTCGACCGTAAAGGACTCGCCGGTCTCGCTGAACTCGGCATACCCGACGCGGCTGGCTTTCAGGTGCCGGCCGAGCATTTCGGCTGCCGTCGCCATGACACCTCGGGCATCAGGTATCCCGCGCAGACGCGTGCTCAGGTCAATCAGGAACCGGAGGCGCTGCTCACCAAACACCCGCTCGGTTGTCTCATGGATGACAATGAGCACACCGCCCACGTCGCCGCTCTCAGCCATGATGGGACTGAATGAAGCATTCCACCATGTCTCCTCGGGATAGCCCTTTCGTTGTACGATCCAGACAGGCACGTCCTGGACGTAAGTTGCCTCCCCGCGACGCGCCTGCGTGACGAGCGGCGAGGCAACATCCCAGATTTCGGCCCAGGCCTGTGGAAGAGGCTGCCCGAGTGCCTCCGGCCTGATGCCACGCAGCGGGAGACAGGCGTCATTGTAGAAGGTGATCAGTTCCGGCCCCCACAGAAGGTAAGTGGGCATTTTGGAACGAAGCATATTGCTGAGCGTGATGCGGAGTGAGGGCGACCAAGTCTCGACAGGCCCAAGCGGAGAGCCTTCCCAGTCATACGCTTGGATACGGGATCCCATGGTTCCGCCCCTATTCAGAAAGCATATGGTGCTCAAGCTGCGAACCTCCGGCATGCACGGGTGATTACGAGGGACAAATCTTGGCAATTCTGCGCTGCGATCTTTGCCCTGAAGTATAGGCCTCTATCGTTAGACGCGGGAGGCGATAGCAGGCACGCCTGAAGTAAACTCCAGTCCTTAGCGCGTTCCGTATCCTTACGTCGTAGTTCACCGACATGACGAAGTGGTTAGGCCAGGATATGGATGTTCTACCGGTACCGCGATTTTGCCCCTACGGGCCGGACCTTGAAGCGCCCTTCAGACGGGCGCTTTCCTTTTTTCCACCTGCGGGCTCGCCTTCGAGCGTGCCGAGCTCAATGTTGATCCCTCCGAGCGGGACGCGCTCACGACCTTCGTGGTAGTCGGGGGCGGTCCGACCGGCGTGGAGATGGCGGGAGCTATCGCCGACATGGCGCATGACGCCTTGCCGCGCGATTTCCGCAACGTCGATCCGGCGCGGGCGCGTGTGTTGCTGATCGAAGCGGGGCCGCGAGTGCTTGCTGCGTTTCCAGAAGCGCTTAGTCGGTACGCGCAGACGGCACTAGAACGGCGCGGCGTTAACGTGGTGATTGGCGCGGCCGTGACCCACATCGGCCCGGATCGAGTCTCGATTGGTGACCGCTCGATTAGCGTAGGAGCTGTGATATGGGCCGCCGGCGTCGCTGCTTCCGCCGCAGCCGATTGGCTTGGCGCGGAGCGCAACCGGGCGGGCCGGGTTAAGGTCGCACCGGACCTAACGCTTCCCGGGGGGCCCCGAGATCTTTGTCGTCGGCGATACGGCCGCCGTGCTTAACGACGATGGAAGGCTCGTGCCGGGCATTGCGCCTGCGGCCAAGCAGATGGGCTGTTACGCCGCATCAGTCATCGCCGCCCGGGTGACGGGAAGGGTGCTTCCAGGGCCGTTCTGCTACCGGCACCAGGGTGACCTAGCCACGATCGGCCGGAAGGCCGCAGTCGTGAAGCTACGCCACCTGACGTTGACCGGCTCCCTGGGATGGGCTTTCTGGGGCCTGGCGCACGTTTATTTCCTGATCGGCTTGCGCAACCGCATCTCAGTCGCCTTCAGCTGGGCCTGGGACTACGTCACCTTCGGCCGCCGCGCCCGACTCATCACTGAGCCCGCAGATGCCAGACCAGCAGAGGCAGAGCCGAAGGGCCCCTCAGGCCAGCCATCCGCGGCCGCGCCCGCCACAGGCGCCGGCACAGGACCCGAGCAGGGCACGGTCTGGGGCTAAGGTCGTATGCCTATCCCGTAGCCGCGGGCTGACGTCCGCTCTCGACGCGACCGACAGGCAGGCCATCCGCTATCGGCTGAACCCGGATGCTCCAGCTTGAAGGGCCAATGTCAGCTGATGAGATGGACCGGCCGTGCTTACCGGCGCACCCTTCATCAGGGGCGCCCCAGCACGAGGATCTGAGCCATGCCCAAAGCTCCGCTTCCGCCCATTGCCACCCTTGGCATCGACATGGCCAAGAACAGCTTCCACCTGATCGGCCTGGACACCCGTGGGGCCATTGTCCTGCGCCAGAAGCTCTCGCGTGGCCAGGTCGAGGCACGGCTGGCCAACATGCCCACCTGCCTGATCAGCATGGAGGCTTGCGTTGGTGCCCATCATCTCAGCCGTCAGTTGCTGGTCTTGCTTTGGAAAGATGGAGAGCACTCTTATAGCCCAGGAGGATCTCCATGCCCCTCACACGCTTTACGAAAGAGTTTCAGGATGAGGCCGTGCGGCTTGCTCTGACCAGCGGCCGCAGCCGACGGGTGATTGCC
>JAESGY010000423.1_pt1 | contig 18550 bp, 17 predicted proteins | sample 9269841 | NCBI WGS metagenome assembly JAESGY01 (sample SAMN17022865, study PRJNA683097) | algae metagenome | isolation source: Spirirestis rafaelensis WJT71-NPBG6 and co-occurring heterotrophs from... | place: USA: Pinto Wells, Joshua Tree National Park, Colorado Desert, CA | collected 2006-08-15
AAAACCTAGTCATTATTCAAATTACTACAAAAGGGGGTGAAGGGGCTGCCGACGGCAGCCCCTTCACCCCCCCAAGAATGATTATCATTTTAAATAATGGCATAATTTATTTTTTGGAAGTCCCTAATTCCACTTGATGGATACGTTGCTCTTGGTGGTATTTTATTCTACGGTGATCAGCCTAACTAGAGACACAGATATAATCTTTGGTGTCTCTAGTTAAGCTGACATCAATTATGCACCTCTCCATATTTTGCTTTGATGTCCTGGATATCTTTAATTTCGATATCCCGGTCGTAAGCCACAGCCGCATCTCTTCCCTCTAACAGAATTCTGGCTATGAAAGATTGTTTTTTCTCATTGTCAGAGTCACTAAAAAGCTTCTCACATACTTGGGCGTAAATTTGACGGGTTAAGTGCCCCTTGAATTTATTAACTGTTTTGCCGTCCTTAGTGAATGTCCAAGATTTGCCGTTGGTAATAGTAACAAGTGGGGTTAGCAAATCCATCTGTTCTGCTATGTAGCGAGAGCATCTGTTATGAGATTTTTTAGCCGCTTCTTGGATAGCTTTGGCAGTGCGTTCGCTGGGAATGGAGCGCTTATCATATTTCTCTAACCAAGCGTTCGCATCAATTACCTGTCTGGCAGCGTTGCCTAGCACTGGGATTTTTTCGGGTGCTACCAGTTCATCAATATGACGTTTTAATTGCCCTTCAAAGATGACGTGAGAATCATCGACATATTCAAAGATACCCGAAGCCATTACCTCGGACTGTCTTCTACCAGTGAGCAACATTACAGCAATAGCAACCTCTCTCCACTTGGCTGAGTTATTCCCAAGATTTGAAACAGTAGCGACAGCCCAATCAATAAACGGTGCTACATTGATGGCTCTTACGTCAGCCTCAGCCTCTTCATTGCCTTTGGAGTACATTCTAGTTTTGAGAGAGGAAATGTCTCTAAAAGCCCCTCGTAGCGCGTCATCAAAATCTTTGAAAGTGTCCAATAAGGTGCGGTCGTTGACTGGGGGGAATTTATCATTGTCAACGTCTACGAATTCCTTTATGTACTTTACAATAGCGACTTTTAACGCAATCGTAGAGCCGGGGTGAGCCTTCCCGTTTGGACTAACGCTATCGGCATAGTTTTCAATAATTACCCTAGACCGTGCTACTAAAATAGCGAATTCGGGCAGAAAATATTTATTTTGCTGACACAATTTGAGGTGATATTCTTGCAGTCCGGTAAGGTCATCGGATTGCGTTTTGCTGTAGTAAATCTTTTTGGCGATCGCTAACTTTTCAGCTTCGGATTGGGTATATTCTTCGCTAGTAACCTTCACAGTTTCTACAGATTTAACTGTATCAATTTTTTCTAAGCTATCAGTGGCAGCTTCAACTACTCCTATTACATCAGTGGGTTCATCTACTACTTTTACTGTTTCAGACATGTATTCTGTTACAGGTTTTTCTAGCTGCCCTTTCCCTTCCCATAAGCTGATGTGTTGAATCATGTCGGCGACTTTCCCTTTCCTTCCTACTTCTCCAGCAGTCCATTCTTTCCCCGCGACTGTATAGATTAGCTTAGGGTTGGCTTTCATCATGTCGCGCACTACTGCACGTAAATTTTGGTTTTTGTAGTCCGCTTTAATTTGTTCTATTGAGCGTGGCATAATTGTTATTACTTGTTTTTTGATTGTCCATACCCCAACTATAACACCCCATTTCTTACCTGTGCTTAAATAAAGCATCAAAAGAATGGGGTGTCTAGAATGGGGTGATAGACTTTTCTCTATGTATGAATTTGAATATGATAAAACCCGCGCTATGACGGGCTTGTGTTGATTAATACTGCTATAACGGGTCTTCTAGCACCACTGAAAATCTACCTTGTGGATTGGTGTAATACCAGTGGTTTAACAATGGATTTGGTACATAGTACTACAAGCTATTAACCACAACCTATAATGAAGCCGACAGCAGACATGATCTTGGAGTTTGCCGCGTCCATCGGCGTGAGAGATATGTACATCAGCAATCGCTACAACAAACCGGGCGACCTAAAGGTACTTTTGTGACCGCTGGAAACGGTATCCCTTACTTGGCTTAACTTTACTGCCCTCACGCAGATGTCCAACGCCGGGATACCTTTGAGAACTATTCAAGAAATCTCTTGCATAGTGACCTGGGGACGTTACAACGTGATCTAGAGGTAACGCCAGAGCAGAAGGGGAGGGCGGTTTCGGTGATTGGGTTTTAGGATAACGCTCGAATCAGTTCCCAAATTACATCTGTTTCAAGAGTAACGAAGTTGCAGAATTAATCGTGGTTTCATCGCAGGTGGCTTAACACGGTGCAAACATAAGGGATTTTCAATAAACCCATATCCCGACTTACCGAGTATCGATGATTTGAGTTGTTGAGGGAAGTATTTATCAAGGGTATTTTCACGGATGCTACTGGGCTTGAAAAGGAGTTGCCAAGGTAGATTTTTATGACTCCCAGAAATAAACTGGTGAGGTCCCTCCTGATCATTATTGACATCAGTGAGATAGAAATTAAAAGTTAGTGATTCTTCACCGACAACATCGTAGTGCCATCTAGTAGTAGGATAATTTTGTTGTATGAAATGTTCACTTTCGGGTACGACAAGACTCCAAGTTAGATGTTGGGTAATATTAGTTGGTTCATATCCTAAAAATTTCGTAGCAATTTCAATTGCCTTGTAGTTAAATTTCACCTCATCTATGGCTGGGCATTTGTGGGTGTTAGTTACTAATCCACGATATATGTAATTTGATTTGGGGAAATTATTATACAAGAGTGCATGAAATTTTTTATAAGTTTTTGGTTCTATACATTCGTTATCAATAGCAAAATTAAATATTTCATCGACTAGGTTTTGCTTGAGATAAAAACCTTGGTATAAAGAAGTATTATTAATTTGCTCAAGACAGTGTTTTGTATTTATATCTTCAAAAAAAATATTGCTGAATTGTACCTTATAGGTTTTAGGGATTTTTTTGATTTTACTGCGGATGCCACGAAACCAAGAGAATCTACCAAGTTTAGTGATTAGCCGATTAGGTACTCTTTTTGAATAGTCGGTTGAGGCGTTAATATTTACCATTATTTGGGAATTACTCTTACTTTTAGGAAATAATTTAAAATACTTTCGCCATGCCAGTGTCATTGTAGATACCACAAGTATCGGATACAGAGATGCTAAATCAACATGAGAGCATCCCACTTTTTATTTAGCGAACAAAGATTAATCCATTAAGATAGGCTCTGGCGTTGAGCAATGACTTGAGGAACATTCTCAATTTTCCATTGTGCGCCAGAAATTTTAGTTCGACGGTCGATCTGTTTGACAGTAGATTCTATTGCACGCTTTGCCAATAGAACAAATTTGTTCGGCTTGATAATACTGATAATTGATAATCCGGTGTCGATGTTTCTCAAGGTAAGCACAGAAATTTTCGACTTGTTTGAGTGTACAGTTACTAACTCGTGCGATCGCACGAGCATGTTCGAGCAACAGTTGGTTTTCTTCTTCAGTCATAGCAGTTCTCATTAAAGCGAACGCATGGATTACATCTTATACCGTCCCACATTTTATTTATCTTTAATAAAAAAAAAAAAAAAAATAAAAACTGGGATGCTCCCGTTGTTGATTAGAGTAAGCCAAGATTTAGAAATCTCACTCTGTTGGCATTTTTATTTGAGTGAAATACTACTTTATTAGGACTATATAAGCAGCGTCATTTGTCGCTAAGGACTGATGTATGTTTCAGTTTGAGACTGATAAAGTATGAATACCAAAACAGAGTTTTAATTATGAAGCGTTCGGACATATCAAAAGTTATTGGCTCTAGCATTCTAGCAGTGGGTCTTGCCATAACTCCTTTAATTATGCCCGCCTCAGCACAAAGCAGCACCTCTGGGGATACAAACACTACTTCACGTACAGATAACACCTCTACTCAAGGGGTTGATAACAGAGATAATCACAATTTTAACTGGGGCTGGCTGGGCTTATTAGGACTGGCTGGTTTAGCTGGTTTAGCTAAGGGCAAACGCTCTGAACCTACTGATTATCGTGACCCGAATGCAACTCGTTAGCACGACTTGAATGAATTAAGTGTTAGCGAAAATAGAAGTTAGACAAATTGTTTAAACGTCAGAAAAAACACGGTAATTTCTCATAAAATTTTCGCGATTACTCCCTACCCTAATGCTTACTGAGCTTAGGGTATTTGCAGTTAGATGCAAAAATCTTTTAGGTAGTAATGGGAAAATTCTCGCTACTTTTACTCTTGTAAGCTGGGCTTTCTAAGGCAGAAAAAGTCGGTAAATTTTTATTTACCGACATATTCAAGCCACAGGCCGCGTTAATCCCTCGAAACCGTTTCTGTGTCAGGCATAGGATTTACGTCAACAAAGTGTTAAATCTGTGGGTTTCTATGGCTGATTTGTGGTGAATTGGCGTTGAATCGATGTTAAATGTGTGGGGATTGGGAGAGAAGTGATTGCAAGATTCCGACGCTCTGACATTAAATTTATGTAATTTCTGCGGTAAATCCGTGGGAATGGTAGAGATAATTCGTCAGCCTTTTATCTCAATTAAGCGTAAAGTAATCGCTGATGCGCCACGACGAATAGTACCGAGTTGAATCATTAGTGCTATAGACTTTTCTCTATGTTTTGGGCAAACGCTTGGGCTTGATAGAAATGTCGTCTAAGTTCCTATGCCCGGATATCTCCTGAATTACCCGTAAGGGAATGCCTACATTACTCATCTGGGTTAGCGCGGTGCGCCTAAAGCTATGTGTCGATACGCCAATTATTCCCACTTCTTTACATGCTCCTCGCAGTATCCGAGCGGCTGAATCATGGCTTATGTATCCGTTACTGCAACTGAGAAAAAAGTACGTTTCACGTTGTTTTCACTTTCTACAACGTGGTTCATTCGCCATACTCCTTTCTTATCTGTTCAACAACCGTCCTGGCTGAGTAGTAGTTTCTCGGTAGCACTGGAATATTCTTGGGGCACTAGTCAACTGACCTACCACCGTCCAGGGCGGGTTTTAATTGTGTACCACAGCACCAAATCCTCCCCCTTCAGGTTTATCCCATCATAGTTGGCTAGTTGAATGTAAAATTGTATTAGATCAATATTTTTAAGGTGTCTCTAACATTGTGGCATTACAAGAAGCGTTATTTGAAGTACGTTTTCCCGCCATAGAGGATTACGCTATTTTTGCTGGGGGAATGGCAGTTACTCATAAAACAGACTTCCCTGTCATAGAAAAAATAGAACCACAGGGTATTCCTGACTTTATTTTAATATCGGGTCTTATTCGACACAGATTTTCTAGCCAAGATAAATCCAAATTGTTTCAATTAGGAAATGATGTCCTCAGCATCAACTATATTCGGTATACAGGTTTTGAACATTTTGTAAAAGATATTAAAGAAATTTTGTCCTCGGCTCGATTACATGGTGTTAAAATCAGTCATCCTACTAGAATAGGGCTTCGTTACATTAATAGATTTGATAATGTGTCTAATCCTTTTGATTTTTTGAACGTTAATTCACCGTTCCAAAATAAAGATGATCTAACTAAAATTGTACAAATAAAAAAAGTAGATCAAATTGAAATTGGACTGTTTCTCGATATAAATTTAAGTTTTAATTCCAACGATAAAATTTTAATTTTGGATTTAGACTCTTTTTATGAAAATTCTGAACAACAAGAAAATCTAGATGGGCAATGGACGGAAGATAAATTAATTGATTGGACACGAAAAGTGCATGATCTTATTAAAGAGAACTATAAAAATTTAGTTCCTCAGTCAAAAGAAGAGGTAGAAGTATGACTTGTTTTTCAACTACGAATTCGGCAACTTTTTTTACGGAAGTCTATCCTGTATCCAAAACAGGTAGCAGCCAAAACTTTAGTATTTTGGGACAATGTTTGACTCCATTGGTTCTCGCTGCATCTGTGGCGACTTCATCGGCAACAATGCCTGTCTCTAGGCTAATTTTTAATTCAGCCGTCTCAGTTGAAGATAATCTTCAAGTCCGACAAAATAATCAAACGAAGGTAAGCGAACAGGAAGCTATTGCCATGTTTGCTACAGAATTGCAACGAAAGAGTATATCTCTTAGCGCTGAAGACTCCAAATTATGGAGAGAGATAATTGCATCACAATCGGAGCTAGGTTTCCCGGATTTTTAAAAAATGGGCGGAATTCAACTAGATAGTTTAATCCAATACTTACAGAAGGCTTTCCCAATATATCCGGATGAAACTACTGCTGATGCAAGACTTGCTGTAGAACAATTTGGTATTAAAAATAACAGAGTACAGGTTTTAAGTGATCCGGTTCAAGAATGGTCACAAGGGGACATACTGAATACAATTCCATTCTTGGATTTCACTGAGGATGGAAAACTTTCTAATATCAAAGCACCTGGAATGATCATAACTAGTACTTGTGATTTGGATAGAAAAGAAACTATAGTCTTATGCCCTTGCTTTCCTCTAGAAAAGTTTAAGCCATTAAAAGCTTATACAGAGATTTCTAAAAACAATGTTTTTGAATTTTTCTTTATTGGGAATGGTTTAACAGGCGGAGAATGGGTTGTTGATATAAGTCGTCCTATGACTTTACTGAGAAGTAGGCTCCTCAAGCGGATAAAAGACGGAGATATTACTCGCCTGCATTCTCTTACACGAGTAGGATGGTATCTTTTTATTACTAAATTTTCTATGAAATATTTTCGTCCTGATGATTCTTCAACGCTGTATGAGCGACAACATCTTTGAATAATCATAGTGGTAGCTTGTTGCTATTATCATATTAAGCTTTATTTCTTAAATAAGAAGAAGAATGATGATCCTGATGGTGCTAATAAACTTTTTTTGACTTAGTTGGATTTGAAAATGTTAACAAATTGCTAAGTTAAGTCTAAGCCTGTTTAAAGACATTTTCATACCTAAATTGCTACAAGGTTGCACACAAGAGGGTTTACCTCATTATCATGGATTACATTGAACTATTTGATTTTAATTTGCTGTACTTGTTGTGGCGGTGCAGGCTGTGATAACCCTTGCCCTAACAGCATTCCCACCCCTAAAAGCGCAATTAATCCGCCTGCGATCGCTTTGACGGGTAGATTTGGACGCGATCGCTTAATCTCGTGTCGGTTGAAAACTAGATGCACCATAACTACTTGCCACGGCATAAGGTCGAACCATTCCCTACTCTTAGTCAATTTGACGTTGCTGGCTTTGAACTGCTGATGTATCAGGCTTTCGGTTTCTCCCATGTCCTCTACTTCGATTATTCGGACTATTTCTAGGTTGCACGGTGGCTGATTACTGTGAAAAGTGTCTAGACGAGCCTCTGGATTGCGAGACAAGCCGATTTTGTAGCGTCCTAAGACAGCGCCCGGTAGCCAACCATGAAAACCAACTGCTCTGAATAAATAGATATACCCTTGGACTGAATCATTTCTCTGTTGCCAACCCATAATTAAGGAATCCTTTGCGTAGAGGTAAGGGATGAGTCTAGGGCAAGTTACACCGCTTCCCTAGACTTTTGATTAAGCTAAATTGCTCAAGCCTGTGAGATTGATTTCTTGTGGATTCTCTACGATGTAAAACTGAGGATTTGTGATATCAGCGCAGCAATAACGCACGATCCAATCAGCCACAATAGATATTGCCATCCCCCCACCCGTCGCGTAGACAGGTTGACCGTTGAGTAAAGCCTGTGAAACTTTGGTCAATAGCCTTTCAACAATCGGCATCTCTGATACCCATTCGCTCAATGCGTGCGTCACCGTATCGCCAATCTCAAGCGTCTCTGTTCCATGTCGATACTTGACACTATGTTTACCACTTTCAAGTGGTTTTGAATTTCTGAGTGCTGACTCTAGATTCTCTTTCTTGTACTGGATACCACCACGATCCACACGGGCGAGGGCTATTGATAAGCTTTCGATGATTGCTTTCATACCGTTACCGCTTGCAGGTGTCTGTTCAATTGCCTTTGGTTTCTTCCCAACTTGGTAACTTGAGAATGTGAGCGTGCCACCGCCCAAGTCGAGAACATGAAACTCAGGAATACCTTGTGGTATAAGTTTCATCGCCTCTAATGCACAGCCGTAGCCCTCAGGGTATAAATAGTTGTCGTTGGTTATCTCCATCTCAAAGACAGTGCCTTCAAAACTAAAAGTTTTTGTCCCTTGCAGAATCTTGGCGATGTCGTTGCGTTTGCTTGACGAAAGGGAGAGTAGACGCAGTGTCACTTTTAACCGCGCTGGCTTGCCTTTGTATTTCCGATCATCAACAATGTCAGCGAGTAAATCAGGGTGATTAGCTAATGCACCTATGAGCCAGATGTGCAGGAATTTTATTTTATTATCTTTGAATGCCTCGACTACTTCACCGTTGAGAGAGTTAGTCACGCGCCCGACAGCGTAGTTTTTATTTCCGATGGAGAAGCACCCGCTAATACCGCTGGGTAAGTCGCCCGAAACTTCTTTAAAAATACTGGGGTAACTTCCAGACCATCCATCAATAACAAACTTAGCGCGGCTACTCCCTGCGTCTAAGTCCAGGTTAATGTTTATTGTTTTGTTCTGACGTGTAGCTGGCTTGCGCGATTGCTTGGCAGTTGATGATTCTAATTCTTTGGCAGTTATGGGTTCTAGAACTCTTGTGTCTGTTGCGATCGCTTTGCCGTTCATTTCTGACATTAGTTTTAATTCCTTAAGATTAGTTTGAGGTGTACTAGGTCTGTACTAGGTCAGTAGTCATGCACAAAAAAGGGCTTTGTTGAGAATATTCCTCTTCTATTGCAACTCAACTATTAAGAAGAAAATTGTTAGTTGCTATTAAGGAATAGCCAGTTTGCAACGAAGTTATTTAAGGTAGGGTAAATTTTTACTAACATTAATTGACTGGTAGCCAACAAAATCGCGTACCCCTACTATGTGCCAGCCAATTGGCTAACCAACAACGGAAGATTAATACTTTCAGGTTTAGATTTGGCTGATAGTTGACTGGATTTGACTGGTAGCCAACACTCAGCCAACTCATCGCCAATCCCTATAAACCCTTAAATAGTATTAGTTAATACGTCTGCTACAAAAGTTTTTTTGCACTCAACATTGAGGCATGAGTATCTATACTTATGTGCATCAGCTACGCGGAAATGTTTTTTAAATTCTTTTGATTGGCAGTGTGGGCACTGGATTTATAGCAGAGATACAGCAACCAATGAAGGTTTAACGGATGACTCTTTCTGGGCTGGGGTAGAGAGTGAATCTAAAAACTCGTCAGCGCTGAACAGAGGCAACATGACAAAATATTGTTTTTCTCCAAACTCGTCAACCAAGGCATAGCGGTAAGCACCTGGTTCTACTCGGTCAAGTCCTAATTCTGAGTTTTTGCGATCGCAGTACTTCTGCAATAAATCGGCTTGCTTCATCAGCTTGTCTTTACTTTCGGTGTCGATATGGTCCGCAAGTCTCAAGTAGTCCTTAGAGTTGCCGTTGATGTGAATCGCCACAAGGTTATTCCAATCGCCTTTGGTGGTGTTGGGTATCTTGCCAGTGTTCGCACCTTGACCCAAGTAAAAGACAGCTTGTGACGTGTGGTCAATCTGGGTAATGATTGAGAGCATATTCGCGCTCATTGTTGGTTCCGGTTCGGGGTCATCTGCTGTCGGTCTTTTCTTACCAGGCGCTTGTCTCAAACTTGAATCGACCTCATCAAATACCCAGATACCAAATGAGCCTTGATACTTGCGCCCACACAAAGCGGTTAACTCTGCCACGCCTCGAATACTGTCTTGGTGAGTCTTGCCAACACTAGGAAAACTCCAATTGTCTTTGCGCGATCCAGATTGAGGATTGTACAACTTGATAGCATCGATAGCCTTGACTTTTTTGTGTTGTAGTTGTTCAGAAACAATCCGCTCTGTTAGTGGACTTTTACCCGCACCCGAACCACCTGTAATTCTGATGCGGTTCCACTTTTTAGCATGTTTCTTCCAGGTGTCCCAAGACCGTGCTAAACGCTCAATTGCTTTATCAGATAACTCATCAAGCTTTTCTTCTTTCTCTCTCGCTTTCCAGGTCAGAGACGCAACCATTAAACCTTTGTCCGCATCCCAATCAAAAGTTATAGGCTTGAGAGTTAGACAAAGCTGTTGCAAGGCTTCTGAATGGTCGTTAAGTTCTTTAAATACTAAAGTACGCGGGTTGTTGTCGGTGTGGTAGTAAATCTTAGACTCATAGACATCACCAGCAGTAAAGGCGCGATCTAGCTTTATGCCCTTACTCCAAAAATAGTTAATGATGATGTTGCCTTTCGTTAGCTCGTTACTGCCTTGTGCTAGTCGCCAAGTTTGAGGCTGATTAAGCTTGGTTAACTCATCTTTGAGTGCAAATTTCTCAAGTGCTATCTGCTCTATTTGAGCGATTAAATCAAAGACTTGTCCCCTCATTTCTGATAGAGAATTTACATTATCTTCTAACTGTTCGCCTAGATTGTTAAGCTGATTTTTCTGGAAATTGCTGTACTCTCCTAATAAATCCTTAGCCTTAGAAACAGGAGCGTGAGTCTTAGAATAGTCAGCTAGAGTGTTGTAAGCATCCTCTAATGACCGTCTTTCATCAAGATTAAGTAAGTTTCTAAAGCGTGTTTTTAGTGCTGTCTGTTCATCAACAATACGAGAGTAGATACCTAAAATATCAGTGACAATATCAGACAACTCACCATCAATCTCATCTATGCTTTTGAGTAATTCGCAGTGAGTATCATAGTGAATCTGTAATTTATCTTTGAAAGGTACTAGATTATCATGGATAGCTTGATAGTTTTCACTGTCGAGTTTTTTACTGATAGTCTCATCTAAACTATTGAAAAATTTGTAAATTCTTTCGTTGAGATGCTCAAAGATTAAGCTTTTAAAAACATTAATTAATTCTTGATAACGCATATCATCTTGCTGTAGTTTAGAATCTAATTCTTGAGTCCTAAGTTCAAAGCTAACAACTAACTGGTTAACCTTGTCTTGCAAGATTTGAATAGTTTGGTTTTTCAGAACAATCTCATCACTAGCTTTAGAAAACTCTTGCTGTAGTTCATCTCGTAGCGTCTCAGTTTCCTTTAAAACCTGTGATTGTTGTTGATACTTAGTGTTTAGAGTTTGCCATTCTTTTGTGTGGTTAACAGCAATATCAGCTAGTTGCTCGTTAGCTTTTTTGTGATTGTTTCTACTGGTAAGTTCAGTACTAACAGCCACACTTGCGGAAGCAACGATTATATTTAGTGCAAGTGGTTGCTTTGACTTAACGAAACTGAGAACACCACCAAGACACAAGAGACTAGCCACAACAGTTAGACTGCGTGATGCAGATTTGAGGGAAATATTCATGATTGTTTCTAATAGTTAGTGTGGGGAGTTCTTACCTCCCCTAGTTTTGTGTTTAGCTTTCAAACAGACGCGCTTCTAATTCCTCTCGCTTGATGTCGTTGTCTCTGTGTGACCCTTCTATCTCAAGCCTCAATCTATCGTTCCTAGTACCTTGCAACTGGAACTTAAGTTGCCATTCGTCCTCAATACCATTAGTAAGATTCATTGTGCCTTGAGTTGCTACACGTTGCTGATACAGTAACTCTTCTGTTTGTTCTAACTTAGATTGCTCTGTTTGGTATTTGGTATCTGCAACTTGATTCTTAACTACCTTAGTTGCTGTCTCAATTCCAACGGTAGAGAAGTCAACAAAATCACCAATTAATCAGCGTTGTTCAGTAGCAACTGATACTACCTTTCTGCCCTGTTTAATCTTCTCAAGTCTGACTTCTAAAGCATTGTTTTGACGCTGTATTTTGAGTTTTTCTCTGTTAGCGTCTGCCTCTTTCATCTCTGGAATACTTGCATCAGCAGAATAGGGGTCACTTCCCAGTAAATCGCTGATTTCAATTTCCTTAATCCCAAATTGAGCGGCAATCTCAGAAGCTTTTCCTAGAGACTCTTTGTGGTTATCGGTTACAGTACTGCTACCACCGCTCACAGCTTGGCGTACAGTCCGGGCGGCGCGTTCTACGCCTTTAACCCCTTGCGCTATTGTCCGGACACCATCGACAACAGCCTCATCGGGTTTTTGAAACCGTGCCTTAACTTTGTCAACTGCTTTAGCGTGGTTTTCTTGAGTTTGCTCCTCGACTGATTTACCTTTTTCGGCTGCATAGCGCTTGCTGCCTGTTAGTGAGCCATTCTCTTTTTTCTTGACTGGCATATGATAAAATTCCTCTATGTCTGGTTTGTCTGATTTTCAGATGAGTCTGGGAGGCAGGATTGATTTATACTCTTTCCTGCCTTTTGAATTATTTGATGTACCTTGCGATCGCATCTGGAATTACACGAGCATCGCGACAAAGCTGTGAAGAATAATCACCACAATTTTTTGTTACTGCATAGCTCAATCCTGTTGCAAGAAATGCTGCCAAGATTAAGCTATTGACAAGTCCGGATAACTGAGAACTAAAAGAGTTTTTTTCTCTATTTTGAGCGTCCAAACCCTCTTGTATGCAATCGATAGCACGTCGCAAATCGGCAGTATTCTCATCGGCGCGAGCCTTCCGATAAAGTTGTTGTTTGAGAAGAATTAGTTTAGATTCATCACTAACAAATCCCATTTGTTCTCTTACTTTTTGTGCAGCAACAACAGCATCAGCGCGTTCATCAATATACTGTTCAAAGCCATCTAAAAATCTTTGTACCATCATTAAAATTCCTCGATTAAATTAGCGAAACGGGCGATGATTGGGTCAATTTCTTGGTAATTGCGATCGCACTCCTGAGAAGGTGCTGGTGTAACAAAAGTCTCAAAAGTAGATGCATCGAACCCGATTGGCGCGGTCTGCGGTCGTGGCGCGGGTTTTGAACCGAATTGATAGCCAAGCCCTTTTATATCCAAAAGTAAATAATTGAGTGTTTCTGACAAATCGCTAAGTCCCATCTGAAGGGCTAGTTCTTGCAGATATACTTGATTGTGCTTGCGAATTGAAATTCTCATTGTTCCAAAACCTCAATCAAAAAATGAAGTACATTAGTTGCGTCGCTGATGTTTAGATCGGTTCGGTCATACACTGCCTGTTGTAATTCAGTTAAAGGTTCCAACCTTTCTAGAGCATCAATCTTGTTTAACAGGGTTTGAGCCGATTGAGCGACTTCTGCGCGTGCAGAATTAACCATGATTTCTTGTTTGTTCATACTGCTTTAGCTGGGGTAAATTGGCAGTCGGATCGGCGATCGCATCCTCTATTTGTGGTGTCTGCGATCGCAGGGATGCAAAGAATCAGCCAAAGCATTAATACCGATGGTAAAATTTTCATTGTTCGATTATCTTGATGAATTTCGGACGGGCGATCGCTTAACTTTGGTCGGTGCGGCGATCGCATTAATCTTGCTCTTGACCTTCGGGTGGTTCCAGCCCTGTTTCAACAATGGCGATGATTTGCTGAATATTGGTGCGTAAGTTATCGTAATTTAGCGGGAATTTGCTTCCGGTGAGATTTTCAGCAGCCTCAACGTCCAAGAGGGCAAATTTTAGCTCAGTAACAGCATTTTTATAACTTTGCTGTGCGCCAATTTCGATAAGCCGTCTGACGATGAATCTTAAATCTTCTGATGAATTCATTCTTCTTGAAAAAATGGTTGGTACTTTATACAGGCATTCTGATAATTAGCAGTTGGCTTTGCTCGTGCTCCGCTTGCCTACTCCTATAAGATAGCTCTTTCGTGATACAAATGAGATGCATTTTGCATCACAATAAAATATAATTTATCAGATTTTAATAAGTTTTTGTGATGCAATATGTATTGCGCTTGCCACACGTGCTCAACTATGATTGAGATGTAGAACGTAAAAATATATGGCTTCAAAACAAGAAAAGCGGTTGAATATTAGCCTCAGATTGCCTGACTTTGTTGTCGAAAAAACTGATGAACGAGCCAAAGAATTGCAGCTAAACCGAACCGACATTGTTGAAAAAGCTTTGCGCTGCTTCTTAGGTATTGGATTTGATGTTGATTGTTCAAGCCAAAATGAGTTAGAAAGACTCAATGGGTTGGTTCAAACGCTTATTGAAGCTAATAACTTAAAAACCGAAATTGAGACATAAATAACGACAAAAAGCTCTAAAGTTTTATTCTCAGTATTAACTGTAATTTTTTATAACAAAAATACAATGGCAATAGTAATTACACGGGTAAATATACTTTAATTATAAAGATTTGATAAAGAATTACGGTTTTGTCTGTTATTATCGCAAAATCAAGCCAACAGCAGGTTGGGTCCTGTGCCACAATTATCAAAGAGTATGCCCGTACTATTTTCGCTTTGAAATTATGAAAAGCAAAGTTCACCGCACTTTTCGCCTAGACAAGCAAGTCGATGTTAAACTGGCTGATGTTGCAAAACAAACAAATATTACACAAAGCGAATTAATTCGTTTTGCGCTCGATCAATATTTATTCAATACAAGTTCAAAAAAATAAAAGTGGACAGTGTCCTTTTAGCTACTAGCTTGGCTTGTTTGAGATAAACACCACCTTACCGAAGAACGATTACCAGTCGCTCTTATAGCTGCGAACCTGTCCAGCACAAAATTTTCAACGTTTATACATTTATCTTAAACAATTTGTGTCGCGAATGGGATAGCATACATTTTCATGACACAAGATAAGGCATAAAGCTAAAAGGATTGCGTCGCACTAAAGAATAGCAACCAATCCCCATGAACCACAAAAAAAAATTCACTAAGCGAATTATAGCTTTAAATCATCCAGAAACCCAAGCATTTCTGCTTAGGAAATACATCCGCGATCGCAAGTTAACACCCGCCTTAAACTTGCTTGAAAAGAAGGGTATTTACGACGATCTAGCGCGTTTCGTGATCACCGCCATCCAACATCTAGAGGAGGCGCTCTAAATGAAAGACCTCCAACAAGAAGAAATAAGCTTCTCCTTTACTGACTCTCCAGCCTCCGCCCAACGAGATACTGAAGATTTTAACATCCTTAATTACGTTCATCTTCTAGACGAAAACCCTAAATGCAAAGATAAACATATTTGTCCAAATTGTGATGGCAATGATTTATCGATAAATAAATCTACGGGTGCTTATAGTTGCTTTTCGGGTTGTGGCGACACGAAAGCGATCCGAAGAAGATGCCATGAACTTGCGGGTGAAGCTTTAAATAGCCAACATTACAACTCAGCAGGTCATTCTTCAGAAAAGAAACAATATCAAAAGCCAGGACAGGAGTCTTCAAAACACAACGAATCTAAGCCAGGTTTCAAATTAGGTAGACTAAAGTCAGTTAGCCTGCCAGAAAGAAGGGCACTAGGCAACATCACAAATAAAAAAGGTGTTGTTCAATATGATTGCTTTGAAACTATTTACAAGTACGGCGAAAATCAAGAAATTGTTCGGAGGGATTTTTTCACAGATGCCGACTGCACCAAAAGAGAAAAGGCTATGTGGTGTGCTAAGTCTGCTTCAGCTAGCGCACCCCAGGCAACCTGGGAACCTTACTATCACGAAGAACTAGAGGGGCAGACTAGTGCGTTATGGGTCGAAGGCGAAAAATGTTGTAATGTTACGAGAGAAAAACTACAGTTAGTCACCATAACTAATCGAGCCGGATCAGAAGACTTGCTAATAGCAACTCTTGAAAAATATGGGATTGAAAGACTAGTAATATTGCCGGACAATGACGCAGCGGGACAAACAAAGGCTAACAAATTAAAAAAAGCTGCTGAGGGTTCTAAAGTAAACATTTCCTTACTAGATATTACAAAATTCTGGAAAGATTGCCCCCCGGCGCAAGACATTGCTGATTGGATTGAACACCTAGATGACCAGAAGATTAATCCTGGTTTGATCGTTGAAATAATAGAAAAACAAATAAATGATGACTTAAAGAAGAAAAACAAATTAAAAGAAGAGGAGGATTATTTTGCTAAAAATAATTCTTATGAAGTAAAAAGCACACCTGAACAGACAATATTAGAGACAGTTTTTGAACTAAATCAGGACTGGATAGTTCTTAACAATAGCTTTTATCAGTATTCTAAAAATTCAGTTTGGGTGCTAGTTTCCGATGTAAAAGTAGAAAAGCTGATTGTTGAAAACTTACGAAAACTCTATACTCTAACCCGCGATAAAGACGGTGGTTTTGTCCAAGTTTATAATTTCGCAGGAGAGAGAAACAAGAAAAATTCAATGGGTTTTTGTCGAAGCGCTCTATCCTGCGAACTTCCAGCAGAACATAATCAGCATTTAATTGCTTTTGATAATGGCGTATTAGACACACGGGTAGGACGTTTATTACCACATTCAAAAGATTATCTTCTTACACACAAAATAGAAGGTGATTATCAAAAATCAGATGTCTGCCCTGAGTTTGTTTTAAATTATTTCAAAGAAACATTGGGGGCAGAAAATATAAATTTGTTACGAGCAGTAATCTGCATGGTACTTGATCCAAGCGCACCATATGGCTTTTTCGTTCATTTTGGGGGTCAAAGCGGAGGCGGGAAGGGCACGCTAATCAACTTAATACAGAGTCTGTTGCCGCCTGAGAATGTAAGCAGCTTAGGGACTTTTAAAGAAGTTGCATCGCCGGAGAAAAGGCATCAATACTTAAGTCAGGCTAGACTAGCAACTTTTGAAGATTTAGGCGGATTCCAGAGTGAGGTACGCGATTTTTACAAACTAGTTGATAATCATCCGCTAAACGGACGACAACTAAACAATGCTACAGGATATACACGGCAGTGGAATTGTAGATTCCTCATGGCTAGCGTATTGGAACTTCAGATCGAGAATTCAGGCGATGGATGGGCGCGAAGGGTGATCAAGTTTAAGCTAAAAAGACGTGATACAAAAAAAATTGACTCACAACTCAAAAACAAATTAAAAGCTTATCGAAGCGAGATAATTAACTGGGCTTTGAGCATGAATGCTGAAGTAAGAAATGAATTACTAGAAACGGCTCGATTCTTGCCTCAAATGGCTGAGTTAAACGCAGAGCAAGCCCGAAATTCCTCTTCTGTTCTTCAGTTCATTGATAGTTCTTTGGCTACTTCAGATGATGAGTTTGATGTTTTAGAATCAGCAGTGTTGTATGACAATTACAAGTCTTTTTGTGAAGCATCGCGACTTAAAGCATTTAGTTACAGCTTATTTGTAAATCACCTCAAAGATCGGATACACGATCATCACGTTGACGCAAAGCAAATAAGAAAAAATGGTAAGAGGGAGACAATAAAAGCTTACTGGAAAAATATTAAGTTTTCTAGTAATTCCCTATTCCAATCCGTTAACAACGTTATTTTTTGCAATAAAGCAGAATTTCAAAGTGGCGGACTTGAAGATTTTGATAGTTTTAGCTTTGAAGCACCACCACCGCCACCGCCTGAAACTGAAGCAATAAACGAAACAACCGCGCCAATCGTGCCAGAGATTGGTTCTATCGCCGAAATAGTTTTAGCAGACAACACGACAGAAGTTGTTAAAATTGTGCAGAAAAGACAAGACATTTATACCTGCTTAAACCAGACAGGGCAAGAAAGGCAGATTCTAGATATTACAGAAGCAGTTTGTTTTAGCCAAAAAGAAGCTGAGGCAATAACGCAGGAGTTAGGTTCTACAATTAAACAATTTGGTTTTCCCCCTGCCGGAAGTTGGATATTAGTTGATGAAAAATTAGCTTATGTCAACTCAGTCGAGCCTAGCTGTTACGTTTACATTCTGAAAGGCGAAATAAATACTTTCCCTAGAGTAAAAGGTTGGGAACCCATCGACATCAAAAAATACTCTGAGATGGGAATTCGTTCCGGGATACACAGTTAAATAACAAACCTTCCAACCTCCTCTCCCATGCCTAACAGGTATGAGGATTTCGCATTAGCATTAGATACGATACGATCGCGCTTACAATGTCGGGATGAAACAATTACAGATCCAGCATTTTTCTGCAATCAATGGCTGTATTCTTTTAGTTTTTTATAGTGCAGGTAAGTGCTGGCAGTTTCGCATAGTCAGCCCGGATGGCTCAGTGTATGACTCTAGGAAAATTTTCTATACTTCCGAAGCTGCTAGAGAGGCTGGTATTAGTTGGCTTGATGGTGGCACAAGATAGCATAGTCCGCGATCGCGGACAAAGCAAAGGAAGTGGCACGCCAGCAAAATAGAGCGGAAGAGCATTAAATGAATCTATGCCGTGTAGCAATTATTGTTAATTCAAGTTTTGTTTCACGCCTTTTAGTGGCTTTTGCTAATCCTGTCCTCAAATAATCCTCACCACTTTATATAGCTACTAAGGTAGTGCGACTCGTTCTAGCGTAAATTCATAGCGCTAGGTGAGAACGTCGGAGTGAACTCCGATATTCCATAACTGATTTTTGGATGTAGGTGCAAGTCCTACCCTTTAAAGGATAAGTGACTCCCGA
>JAESGY010000424.1_pt1 | contig 18537 bp, 19 predicted proteins | sample 9269841 | NCBI WGS metagenome assembly JAESGY01 (sample SAMN17022865, study PRJNA683097) | algae metagenome | isolation source: Spirirestis rafaelensis WJT71-NPBG6 and co-occurring heterotrophs from... | place: USA: Pinto Wells, Joshua Tree National Park, Colorado Desert, CA | collected 2006-08-15
CAAGCCGGAACAACTCGTGGCGGTGATCGAGGATCTGATCGAGACGGCTGCGGTAGAGATCGCCGGAGCTCGGCAGCGTCGGCTTGGGTCCCATGGCAAAACACCGGTTTTGAGCGGGTCACTTCCCAGATGCTGGCATTTTACAATGCTTCGCAAAGACGAAGAATCCTTCTAGCCCAATAAGTTGTGAGTTGTTCAGGGACGACTATCTAGGGGGCAACCATGGCGACTGTTTTACTTACCGAGGCCGACGATAGATACTACGTCCGCGCCATAGATGACCTCTCGGAGGACATCTTTGTTGGATTAGGCGGAAACGACACGTTCATCATAGATCAGTATGTCTCGAACATCAGTATATCTGGCACCAACGGTGCTGGAGAGGATGCGAACGATTACCGGGGTGTCATCGAGCTTTGGACATCTGCGCAGTTCAATTATATCCACGCTATCGATGTCCTGATGTTCTCGTCCCCGTTGCAAGTACGGCGGCACCGGCACCCATAATAGCAGCATCATCTCGGATGCTAATCTCAGCACCAATTGTACCATCCGCATTGACTAGACGATATCTCAATCCGGTGATTGTATATTCACCAGTCTCTGGGTCGTCACCTTGTGAGAGGTACTGATAAGCCATCACGCTCCGTCCATCGGACAGTCTCGTGACGACCAGATCAGTCTCGATCTGAGTGCTATTCTGTGTATTTGTGGGCGTATTCACCCGAAATTCGGAACCGCTTTTCGCTCCGTTAATCGTGTAAACTTGACCTTTGATATCTCTGTTGGCCTCCCAGAATAAGGTGTAGCCCCCAGCATTAGGGCCGGAGGTGATGGGAACGATCTCCGGATTTTTCACCGAGCCGGTGACCAAGGAGTTGACTTGCTGCTCGACAAAACGCGTGTTTCCGGATGAGCTGTCGATAACGGTTCTGTACACCCGCCCGTCGGTGGCTGTGCCGCCGCTATAGGTGACGACGACTTGCCCGTTTGCCAGCACTGCGACAGAAGGGCTCACGAGACCGCCCCCTCCCGCATCCGTGCTGCTGATGACAAACGGCTCCCGCAGCACCCGGCCATCGAAATCAATGATCTTCGTCTTCATGACAGTCCGGTTCAGGGCAGGATCAAACTCAGCCCATGCAGTAATGAAGGTGCCATTTGCACTGTAGACGGCTGCATTTGGACCTGTCTGGCTGGTAGAGGGAGGTGCAACGAGGGCCTGATCGTTCCAAACTGTTACTCCGCCAGACATGCTCAGCTCCGGTCACACAAATATAAATGTTATATTACATCATTAATAGGGTAACCGGAGGGAAAAGCAACTTTTTGTTCACCCTTATCGTCAGGCATGGTTTACGGCGATTAGCTGGAAACTTTCTAAGCCTCCCCGCCGCTCTCCAGATGCATTTCGAAGCATCTTGCGGCTGGGAGAGCCAACATGTTTCAGAACTTAAGCTCCAGATGTCTAAGCATCTGGCAGATCTAGGATAAGATTATTTACCGTTCCCCTAGGAAGCGATATGTATGTAACTATCCTCATTCATTATCTTCCTTTAAGATCGCTGCTCGAAAGCCACTATTCGGAAAATAACCCTTACTTGATCCTAGAAGGAGTGTCTTTCCGTGTGTTTGACGCCGCACACCAGGGATCCACTTGCCAGATGCTCAAAAGCTGAGCAGCAGGCTTGCAGAACACAGCGAGAACGGCTACCTTGTTCCTGATTTGTTTCAGAATCGCCTTTTTCAAGGCAGTAAGGGCCAGCCATGCTGACGCGCAAACAGCACGAATTGCTCCGCTTCATTCATGAGCGGCTGCGTGAAACCGGGGTTCCGCCGTCCTTCGACGAGATGAAGGATGCGCTCGACCTCAAGTCCAAATCCGGCATCCATCGCCTGATCACGGCGCTCGAGGAGCGCGGCTTCATCCGCCGCCTCCCCAATCGGGCCCGGGCGCTCGAGGTGATCCGCCTGCCCGAGAGCACCAGCGGCGCCGGCAGCCAGCGACGCTTCACGCCGAGCGTGGTCGAGGGTGGTCTCGCCGGCAAGGCCAAGGCCGCACCACAGCCGGCTTCCGATCCGCGGGACCGCGAGATGTCGATCCCGGTCATGGGCCGGATCGCCGCCGGTGTGCCGATCTCGGCCATCCAGACTCGCAGCCACTCCATCACCCTGTCGGGCGACTTCCTGGCCCAGGGCGACCATTTTGCTCTTGAAGTGCGGGGGGACTCGATGGTGGAAGCCGGCATTCTCGACGGCGACCTGGTCGTGATCCGTCGGCAGGACACGGCCAATACGGGCGACATCATCGTGGCCTTGATCGACGAGGAGGAGGCGACCCTCAAGCGCTTCCGTCGCCGCGGCTCCTCCATCGCACTGGAAGCCGCCAACCAGGCTTACGAGACCCGCGTGCTCGGCCCCGACCGGGTCAAGATCCAGGGCAAGCTCGTCAGTCTGGTTCGCCGGTACTGATCTCGTCTTCAGGAAGATCCTGCTCAGGGACAGGCCTTGCCGGCCTCGGCCTCCCCTGAGCGGAGACTTCTTCAGCTTGGACTGACCGGTCTTCAGGCCAGGCTATCACCTCGCGGCCTTTCCTCACCGATGTGATCTCAATCGCATTGGGACTGTAGCGCAGTGTCGCGGCTCCACGCTCCTTCAGCGCCTCCCCGTCGAGAACGAAGGGCTGCCTGCATGCCGGCGGAGCTTGCAGCCTTGTGACGATCAAGTTCGCTCGCCGGCAATCCTCCTCGAAAGCCGCAAAATCCTGGACAAAGGCGATCTGCCGCCCGTCCGCAGCGACCACCACGCAAGCGACATTGCCGCAGCGTGCCTCGCGCCTGAGGCTGGCATCATCCGCAGCCCTGGCATCGCCATCGGCGCGCAGCCACTGCTCGGCCACGAAGTCCGACGGCCGTCCGACAAGAGCAAGCCGTCCTTGAGCACCGCGAATGGCCGCCCCTGCCCCCTCGCGGTCTATGAAAATGTCGTAGCGATCCGGAGCGGTCGTAAAGGCAAGCCCCATCCCTGCCGGCACAAGAGCCATCCATCGCAGCGACGAGGCCGGGATGGTGAGGATGAGCAGGCCGAGGCTCAGGAACACCAGAGCACCGGTGCTCAGCGCGGGCACCACCACGGTCGAGCCGCTGAAAGACCCGACCCAGGCCGATACCGCAAGCACCTGCTCGACGGCAGCCCCCATCACCTGCCACACAGGACGGTCGAGTCCGAACGGATAGGCCAGCACCCCCAGAACGGCCGAAGGCATGACCACAATCGAGACGAGCGGCAGGGCAAGCGCATTGCCGATCAGCCCGTATGGGTTGAGCGCCTGGAAGTGATAGGCGGCGAAGGGAGCCGTGGCAAGGCTGGCCACCAGGGTCGTGGTCACGAGCGCGAGCATCGCCCGGCCGGCCCAGCGGAAACCTCGTTTGAGCACGGTTGCAGGTGCCCCGCTGGCTGCCGGCTTCAGTTGCATCAGCGGCACCAGGGCCATCATGGCAGCCACGGCCCCGAATGACATCTGAAAGCTCGGCCCCAGCAGGGCCTCGGGCTCACGCGCAAGCACGATTAGGGCGGCAATCGAAAGATTTCGGATGCTCAGCGCAGGACGATCTACCAACACCGCGCCGAACATCACGAGTGTCATGATGAGCGAGCGCTCGGTTGCGACATCGGAGCCTGAGAAGATGCAGTAGGTCGTCGCCCCGATCATCGCCGCCACGGCGGCGATCTTCTTCACCGGCCAGAGGAGCGCGATCGCCGGCCCCAGAGACAGAAGCGCTCTCACAAGCCAGAAGAACGTGCCGGCGGCCAGAACCATGTGAAGGCCGGAGATCGACACAATATGTGGAGCGGTTAATCCCATCCACAGATTTGATCGGGCAAGTCTGCCTTACTTCGGTCATCTGGTGAGTCAGCCTTCAAGAGGTTCGCTCATGGCGTCTATGCAGAATTTCCTTGTACTTCCGAGAAGTGCCAGAGTGAGACATTCCCGCAGGGCAGAATATTTCGATGCCGCACCCATAGAGGCGACGCCTCTATTCTGCAGCGGGCTTCCCGGAGCTGATAGGTTCAGGCTCACAAAAAAGCCGTCGATGTTTCGGATGGACCCCGCTCCGCATCGACCATCATGGGAGTACGAGGTCCTTGAGCACCGGCATCGTCGCGACTGCAACTGTCCTGATTATCGGCTACGTCATCGTGTCGACGATCATCGGCCTGGCCTTCCGCCTCGTGGTTCCGCTGGTCCTGCTCGTGTTCTTCGGCGGAGCCCGCGTGGTCTCCGACCTGATGCCGGAGCACGCCGCCGCCCCCAACGCGCCATATGGAGAAGCCTAGCATCAGCCTGCCGCGGACATTGGAAACCTGCGCCTGCGCGACATCGCCGACAGGGGGTGGACGCGGTCCGCTCCGCGCTTCAAGGAAGCCTCGCCCTCCTGAACGGCCTCTCGGACCCCGAACCGGGGCGGGAGCCGCGCTGGCCGGGGGAGCCAGAACACATCCGGCGCGGCGAGCCCTATGAGCCGCAGCCCGGCTTCACCGACGATCCGCGCAGGGACGAGCCTCGATCCCGATGGTGATCGGGCCGGTACCCGGTCAGATCTTCCGACTGACGAAACGCGATCCCACGAGCGCAAAGCGCCAGAGCCTGTCGGTGGCGCGCGTGATCCCGATCCTCGGCCCTGCGGTCACCTGGATCGGCTCCTCCCGGGCGAAGACCTGGAAGGGCGCCTGGTCCAAGGGTAACCCGTTATGGGCGATCGTCACGCCTAGGGCTTGACTGAGACGACCAGGACCCGAGCAGAGAAGGCGAGGATCGTCGAGCCCACGCCGCGCCATCATCGTCCCGAGCCCGGCGGTGGGCTCCAGGGCCCGGATCAGGACGGCGCTCCCCGGCAGGCAGACGACGTTCAGGCACCAGTGGATCCCGTAAGATCGATACACGTAGGCATGCCCGGCCGGACCGAACATGGCTGCGTTCCGTAGAGTTGGGCCACAGAAGCTGTGCGAGGCCGGATCGTCAGCCGTGTAGGCCTCGGTTTCAACGATCACTCCGCCGATTCCATCGACGAGCAGAGTGGCACCGACGAGATCCTGGGCAAGGGTGACGGCATCCCGGGCGAAGAACGCAGACGTCAGGATCTCGGCCTTCCGCGGCAACGACTTTGGCATGCGCACGGGCTCACAGGCCTTCCTGGGCCCGGATCCGGTCATAGGCCGCCCGCACCGTCCCCTGGCCGTAGATCCGCTCCAGCCGGCGTACGGTGAAATGCCCGCGGGCCAGCGTCTGGAAGTGATCGACGAAGGCGGCATTGACGGCCGCGCCGCCGATCGCCCCGATCACCGGAACCGCTTGGGCGGCGACTTTTTGTGAGACCACCATCCCAAACCGGGATCCGATCTGGGCCAGCAGGCGAACGATGGCCGAGGCGCTCTCGTCGACAACGCCGCGTCCAGCCATCTGCTGCGCGGCGCGGGTGACGGACTTGGCCATGGCGGCCCGCACGGCGAAGTAGCCGGCCTCGTGCAGGTTGCCGGAGCCGGAATGCCCGCCCAGGGCGAAGACCTGCAGGCAAGCCAGCGCCGTCTCAGGCCTCTCGAGATCCTCGCCCTCATTCTGGGCAATCCGGGCGATCGACCGCAGCATGATTGTCGTCGAGACCGGAAGCTCCACCAGAACCGCCGAGATGCCGAGCGCCCCGCCCATGGCCCCGGACAGTGCCGCCAGCGCCTTGTGGATGCGGGTTTCGGGATGCCTGCCCTCCTTCGGGATTGTCTTCAGCGCGTAGCGCAACGTGCGGGTCAGCGCCGCCTGCGTGGCCTTCGAGATCAGGCTGGAGACCGGCACCGGAACTGTCTGCCCGAGCAGCTCGATCGGCCGGCCTGCCAGGGCCGACAGGCGCGCGACGTAACTCGGCCCCTCGCGAGAGAGCACGGCCAGCCGCAGCGCCTCGCGGTCCTCGTCCGAAAGGGCGATCTCCGGTGGCGCGGCATGACCTGTGGTAGCTGGAAGCGGCTCCTGACGGCGAAGTTCCTGGCTCATGCACCCTATGTGGGGATCCGAGGCCCGGCCGGACAGCCCGCAACCCTTCAGCTTAGCTTGGCGTTGATTGGTGGAGCCCGGAGGAGCCGATGCCGATCAGATCCGTCGCGGTCGTCGTTCCTGTGCTGATGGCCCAAGGCGCTGTGGGTCAGCCTATGCCACCTCTGCCGCCTCCACGGCCCATCGAGACCCCTTCTCCCGCGACGGCCCCCTGCCCCACAGCCCCAGGCTCCACCAGCGCCGACGGCGGACGCGCTACCAGCTGTCCCGGAAGCCGAGGATTGCGTGGCCGGCCTGAGGGTGGCTGGGTTCGAGATCGAGCCTGCCGAGCCGCCCCAGGCCTCGAACGAGCTCTGTCGGATTGAGACGCCGGTGCGACTCAAGGCCGTGCCGGTTCCGACGAAGCCTGAGACGGTTGTCCGGTTGGCCAATCAGCCCGTCCTGGCCTGCCGTTTCGCCGGCCCGTTCGGACACTGGATTGGCGATCTCGTGGCTCCGCTCGTCGCCGGCATCAAGGGGAGCGAGCTGAAAGCCGTCCAGACCGGCCCCGGCTTCGAGTGCCGCAACCGGAACCGGGCGGTGGCGGGCAAACTCTCGGCCCATGCACAAGGGCTTGCGATCGACATTGCTGGCTTCGAATTCGCCAATGGAGCGACCCTGCGGATCAAGCCTGAGCCCGACACTGCATCGGATCCGGCGCTCGCAGCCCTGCGGAAGGCGGCCTGCGGCTGGTTCACGACGATCCTCGGTCCCGGTTCGGACGAGGCGCATCATGATCACCTCCACGTCGACATCGAGCAGCACGGATCCAGCGATCGTTACCGCATCTGCCAATAACGATTATACCTCCCGGGTTGCTAGTCCCGGGCGGCCACCTTGTCCTGGGTCATGGTATCGAAGTCGCTGGCGTCATGACGTTCGTGCAACTGCTCGGAGGGTTCGCCGAAGGCGCGGTTCACGATCCGCCCCCGCTTGACGGCAGAGCGTCCGCCGATCGCATCGGCCCAGCGCCGGACGTGCCGGTAGTCCTGCACGGACAAGAACTCGCCGGCCTCGTACAGCCGGCCCTGAACCAAGGCACCATACCACGGCCAGATGGCCATGTCGGCGATCGTGTACTCCGACCCTGCTACGTATTCATTGTCCGCAAGCCGCCTGTCGAGCACATCGAGCTGCCGCTTCGTCTCCATCGCGAACCGATCGATCGCATACGCGATCTTCACCGGCGCGTAGGCATAGAAGTGCCCGAAGCCCCCGCCGAGATAGGGCGCACTCCCCATTTGCCAGAACAACCAGGACAGGCATTCGGCACGCGGACCCGCTTCGGATGGGAGGAAGGCGCCGAACTTCTCCGCGAGGTAGAGCAGGATCGCACCAGACTCGAAGACCCGGATTGGCTCCGGGCCGGAGCGGTCCACCAGGGCAGGAATCTTGGAGTTCGGGTTCACCGCCACGAAGCCGCTGCCGAACTGGTCGCCGTCTCCGATCCTGATCAGCCAGGCGTCGTACTCCGCGCCGGAATGGCCCAGCGCCAGCAGCTCCTCCAGCAGGATAGTGACCTTCTGACCATTGGGCGTCCCCAACGAATAGAGCTGCAACGGGTGACGGCCGACAGGCAGCTCCTTCTCGTGCGTGGCTCCGGCGATCGGGCGGTTGAGGCTTGTGACAGGGCTCCCGCCGCTGCCCTTGTTCCAAGTCCAGATCTTCGACGGCACGTAATCGGATGAATCGGTCATTCCTGCTGCTCCTGGGATTCGCGGGGTGCATCTGGGATCGTCGATTCCCGTTGCCGGACACTTATAACGCACGATGTGGCCTTGCGCCTCCATAAGTGAAGTTGCGAAGCCTTGGTCTCACATCTGGTGTCGCGAACCCGCCGTAGGGATCTCTTGAAAGTGAACGAGCGCCTTGAAGGTTCATCCCTGGACGCCTCGACGCTATGGTATCTCGGCGATCCCGTGACCTTAAGCTTTCCAAGAACGACCACGAGCAGCGCCATGACCCAGCACCTGAAGATCGACTTTGTTTCTGACGTGGCCTGCCCGTGGTGCGTCATCGGCCTCCGGGGGCTTGAGCAGGCGCTTGCGAATGCTGCGGATGCGGTAGAAGCCGACATCACCTTTCAGCCGTTCGAGCTCAATCCGAATATGCCAGCAGAGGGACAGAACCTCGGGGAACATATCACGGAGAAATATGGCTCCACGGCAGAGCAGTCGGCCGCCAGCCGCGCGATGATCCGAGCGCGCGGGGCCGAGGTTGGCTTCACGTTCAACATGTCCGAGGAGAGCCGGATCTACAACACGTTCGATGCCCACCGCTTGCTCCACTGGGCCAAGACCGTCGGGCGACAGCGGGAGCTGAAGCACTCGCTGTTCAAGTCCAACTTCACAGATGGCGCGAACGTGTCAGAGCATGGGGTGCTGGTGGATGCGGCCGTCGCGGCCGGACTCGACGGGGATTTGGCCCGCGAGGTTTTGGAGTTGGGGCGCTATGCCGAGGCGGTTCGCGAAGCCGAGCGGGCATGGATCTCCCACGGCATCCGCTCGGTCCCGGCCATTGTCATCAACGGGACATGGCTGATCTCCGGCGGCCAGTCAGCCGGAGCCTTCGAGCAGGCGCTGCGCGGCATCGCCGCCGAGCTAGGGCAAGCCACGGCTGGTTCCTGACCGCGCGCTGAATTCAGGGGGGCGGAAGGTTCGCACTGGCAGAACAAGACACGAGCACCCGTCAAGCCGCCCGGAAAAGTTCCGTCTGACGCCATGAGGCGGACGACCGCTGTTCTCGAGGCCTTGCCAGCGCAATCCGCTCCTCGAAGCGCGCTTGCGCCTCCTGAAGCAGGCGCCGTTTCCGCGTGTATGGCTGCGTCGCCGCCGTTGCGTCCTGCACGATGGCAGCCGCGGCAGCGTAAAGATCGGCTGTTGCGGCATCCAGGCCCGGATCGCGTTCAAACAAGGCAAGCAGGCTCGCCAAGTTCTTTCTCAGGGGCGTTTGCAGGTCGCCAAGGTAAGCCTGCTCTCCGCCGCCTTGTATGGCCTCCAGGGTCGGAGCGATCAGGTTGAGCTTCTCGTGGATGGCTTCGTTGAGGCTCTTCTCCGTCATGGGCATTCATCTCCGAATAAAGGCCCACCCAGTCCCTGATTCACGTGCAGACAGCGTGCTCTTGCGAGGTTAACTGATCGTTGCGGTGGCGAGCCGCCCAGGGTCGAAGGTTATTGTCTGCTCGGTCGCATGAACGTCCCTCGGGCGCGTCCGCCTGACGATCTGGACACTGCTGCATTCCTGACCTGCAAGCCACCTCCAAGCGCCCAGCATTTTCAATCGGATCGTTAACCCAACAGCGATAGGTCCTGCCCTACCGTTCGCAGCTGCCATCACGGCCGCCCGATGACTGCCGCAGGAGTGGGACTGAATTCAGGGACAGGCCGATCTGTTTCGTGGACTAGACGAGGCTACCCCGCCCATTCAGAAGCCCGTCACCTCCCCTATCCAAGTCCAGCCGCGGGAACAGAAGCGTACCTTCCACCTGAGACCTGCCGACTTTGAGGCGGCAACCGACATCTTGGAAGCCAGCGGGCAGTACCGCGTTCTGCGTCGCCTGCAGCCCCGTCCCGGGATCACGGCCCGCATCGCGGTTCCGGGCGAAAGGGTCGCGGTGATTGTGGATACCGAAACCACCGGTCTCGACCACACCAGGGATGAGGTCATCGAGATCGGGATGGTGGCATTCTCGTATAACGAGGACAGCCGCATCGGCGATGTCATCGATACCTACAACGCTTTGCGAGAGCCGACAGTCCCGATCACCCCTGACATCACGCGCCTGACCGGGATCACACCCGAGATGGTGAAGGGGCATACGATTGACCTGCATGCCGTCGAGGCATTCATCCAGCCCGCTCACCTGGTGATCGCCCACAACGCCCGCTTCGACCGGCCCTTCTGTGAACGTCTGGCCCATGGTTTGTCGCTGAAGGCCTGGGCCTGCTCCCACGCCGAGGTGTCCTGGTCGGAGTATGGTTTCGAGGGCTCGAAGCCCGGCTACCTGCTGTCTCATTGCGGGTGGTTCCACCAGGGCCACCGTGCGCTCGAAGACTGCCATGCCCTGTTGGAAGTCTTGGCGGCTCCGCTCCGCGGGGATGCGGGTTGTGCCATATCCCATCTGCTGGCCTCAGCCCGGAAGGCCCTGCTGCGGATCTGGGCGGAAGGCTCGCCCTTAGACATGAAGGACAATCTCAAGAAGCGAGGGCACCGCTGGAACGATGGCACGAACGGCCGCCCTAAATCCTGGTTCATCGAGATTGCCGAGGATGCGTACGAGGCAGAGATGAAGTTCCTGCGGCAGGAGATCTATCGCCGGGACGTGGAGCCGTTTACTAAGCGGATCACGGCTTTCGAGAGATTCAGGGCGGCCTCATAGACTCTTCGTCATGTCACGAAGCGCACCCGAGATTCATTCCCACCCTCGTCACCGGTTCGTCCGAACCCGATGCGGTTTTGTTGAAGCTGTTCCTCCGTGACTGCACCGGATTAATGGGGTGCTTACTTCCCTGCCTGACAGTGCCGGTCCACATACGGCAAAGGAGAAGCCATGAGTGACGTCGTTGGAATTCTGGGCAATCGGATCCGCTCGTTCGTGGAGCGCATCGAGCAGATCGAGAATGAGCTCAAGGAGCTGAACGAGGCCAAGAAGGAAGTGTTCTCCGAGGCCAAGGGCGAGGGCTTTGACGTGAGGATCCTCAAGGAGATCGTCAAACTGCGTAAGCAGGATCAGGATGAACGTGACGAGCACGACAGCCTGCTCGACGTCTACATGCGGGCCATGGATGAGGCCGGACCGGCCCCCGTCGCAGAGGGCGCTTGATAGCGTTTTGGGCAAATTGGATTGCCTGAAGGCCGCCTACAAAGAGGCGGCCTTTTTAGTTTACCGCATCATGAAGAGCCCTCTGCCCCACAGGGCTAGAGGCTCTGCTTCAGAGGTTATCCTCAGGCTGCATCCTCTGATGCGCCCACGTCATCGTTGCCCTGCAACTCCGCGATCAGAAGACCGGCGTTCTGGCGGATCTTGCCTTCGATCTCGGCCGCAACCTCGGGATTGTCCTTCAGGAAGGTCTTGGCGTTCTCTCGGCCCTGACCGAGACGCTGGCTGTCATAGGAGAACCAGGCACCGGACTTCTCGACTACGTTGGCCTTCACCCCAAGATCGATAAGTTCTCCCATCTTCGAGATGCCCTCACCGAACATGATGTCGAACTCGACCTGCTTGAAGGGTGGAGCGACCTTGTTCTTGACGACCTTCACCCGCACCTGATTGCCGATTGGCTCATCGCGATCCTTCAGAGTCGAGGTGCGACGGATGTCGAGGCGCACCGACGCGTAGAACTTGAGCGCGTTGCCACCCGTTGTGGTCTCCGGCGAGCCGTACATGACACCGATCTTCATGCGGATCTGGTTGATGAAGATCACCATCGTCTTGGTGCGGCTGATCGAACCGGTCAGCTTGCGTAGCGCCTGGCTCATCAGGCGGGCCTGAAGACCAGGGCGGCTCTCACCCATTTCGCCCTCGATCTCGGCTTTCGGGGTCAGCGCGGCCACCGAGTCGATGACGAGAATATCGACAGAGCTTGACCGCACAAGTGTGTCAGCGATCTCAAGTGCCTGTTCGCCGTTGTCAGGCTGAGACACGAGAAGATCATCTAGGTTCACCCCGAGCTTGCGGGCGTATACGGGATCAAGGGCATGCTCGGCGTCGATGAAGCCGCAGACGCCACCCTTCTTCTGAGCCTCGGCGATTGTCTGGAGCGCGAGCGTTGTCTTTCCAGACGATTCCGGTCCGTAGACCTCGATGATCCGACCGCGCGGCAAACCGCCAACACCAAGCGCGATGTCGAGGCCGAGCGAACCGGTGGATATGGTCTCCACTTCTACGACATGATCGCCACCGAGGCGCATGATGGCGCCTTTACCAAAGGCCCGTTCAATCTGACTGACGGCAGTCTCAATAGCTTTTGTCTTATCCGTGGTCATCCTAAATCCAGTGCTTAACAGAAGGGGCGGGACCCTAAGGATTTGTGTGGCGGAATAAAGAACAAATCGCGAACACATTGTCGCGCCTTTACGGGAGAGACGGCAAGCTGAGCCATTGCGAGCAAAATAGGAATGAGGGTCTATGATGCGCTAGAGAGGAACCATTCGGCTGCGCCATTTCCGGCCATCAACGGAGCTGGTTCGGGCAAGTCCAACACCCGAGCCCATCGCGTCGCCCATCTAATCGTCAAGGGCACCGACCCGCGCCGCACTGCCATGCATCAGGGGCATAAACATGCCGCTGCTTCAAGTACTATATATCCACTGCGTCGGGCTCAGTATCAGGCGGAGGATAGAATGGAAGGATCTATCGGGAAGAAGCAGCTTCACCCAATGACCCGGGAGGCTCTCCAGAACGGCTTCGTCAACGAGATGATCGCCCGCTCGGGCACCGACCTTCGGGTGCTGACTGACGAGGAGCGGCGCCAATCCTTGGAAGCAATGCTCGCGGCTCAACCTGTCCCGGGTGATATCTGGCTGTTTGCCTATGGCTCGCTGATCTGGAACCCAGCCTTTCATTATGCGGAGCGGCAACCCGCGTTGATCCGAGGCTGGCATCGACAGTTCTGCTTGGCCACCCCGATCGGGCGCGGGACGCCGGAACACCCCGGTTTGGTTCTGGGCCTGGATCGTGGCGGCTCCTGCCGAGGCGTAGCCTTTCGCATCGTGCGTTCCGAGGCAGAGGCTGAGCTCGAGTTGGTCTGGCGGCGCGAGATGGTCACAGGAGCCTATGTCCCGCGGTGGGTGAGGCTGCACGGATCAGATCTCCCTCACGGCATGTTTGGCATTGCCTTCACCATCAACCGCGCAGCACCGAACTATGTGCGTCCTGTCTCGGAGGCTGCCACGGCCCAGACGATCGCGACGGCTTGTGGCGTGCTCGGCTCCTGCCGGGATTATCTCTTCGACACGATTCACGGCCTGCAAGGATTCGAGATCCACGATCACCACCTCAACCGGATTGCGCACTTGGTAAGGGAGCACCGGGACTGAGCAATCGGCAGATCAAACCAAGTTGGGTGACCGGCGAAATACATTTCCCCTCGCTGACGCACAATAACGGAAGTCAAGGCAGAGTTTGTTGCCGTAGACCGGGCTGGGCTCGGTAAGCCTCGGCCCATAGACTTGGGCGAGCTCGCCAACCATTGGTCTCTCACGACGTTGCGAATGTACGAAGAGTTTGATTCGCTCTGGCAACCGTAGATCTATGCTCCTGGTGTCAGTACGTCGTTCGGCGTTTGCAGAATGAGGAAATCTCCTCGAAAGAAGCTAGATTTTCAGGGGCATAAGTGAAGTATCTGAATTGATTCAGATTCGGCAAGATTATGAGCCAGGTATATGGAGTACAAAAAAGTACATTCCAACCAATGATTTACCTATGAATCCTGCATAGAAGTCTGCGCGACTCCGTATACAAGTCTGCGTGATGTCGTATCGGACTCGGCGTGTAAATTTAGGGCAGCTACATAGGATTCTGCGCAAACCTTTATCGGAATCTGCGATGCCATCAAGATAAACGTCTACAAAACAAATCGAAACTTTCGTGGAGCGTGCATAGAACTCGGCGTGATTTCGATGTTCCTCCTCTCTGACAGACGCTGAAAAGCCTATCGCAATTGGGTTTCATTCCAGGCGTACCGAATTCTGCGCTCCTCCTGTCCAACCCGCAGAATACTCGCGATCACCTCCTACCCTGCCAGGCGTATTGAACTCTGCGTGCTGCTGATCGGTCTAAGGTCAACTCGGCCTACATCTGACGGACCTCATCTGCGTCGCACACGGCTTGGCGCCCCTCTTTGCGCTCGAGGGCTGATGAAAGCTCTGGATAACTCTTGATCTATGGTCATCACGAGGAACCCGATACCGGTTTCGGCGCGTTGCGAGTCCGCGAGCCACCTCCACGCCCGTTGAGTTCAAGAGGCAGTATGTGCGCCGATGACCACCTTGCCATGATCCGTGATGCCGTTCTCCGAGAGGAAGTCGAACGAGCGCGTGGTCACTTCATGTTCAGGACCATCGTCGAACATATTGCGCATAAACAGGAAATACGCGACGTCGAACTGGCGAAGCAATCGGCCGTCGTGGCCCGACGTTCAACGATGAGCCGCGATCAAAAGCGCCGCGACGCCGTGCGCGAAGTCATCGAAACGACGCCGAGTTCTCCAGAAAACATCCAGCACATACACAGTGTGCTAGCACTTTGCGGCCTCCCCTATCGGGAACCGAAGGGCGAGCGTGAGTTCTTCCGCGAGTATCGTCGCAATACGCTGAGCATCATGGCAGGTCGCCTGAAAAATCCAAAGACCGGACAGATGGAGGTTCAAGGGCTGCCTTATGGGCCGATAGCGCGTTTGGTCCTGCTCCACCTCTGCACCGAAGCCGTCCGTCAGCGTAGTGCCCGGATCGAGGTTGCGAACAGTCTCTCCAGATTCATCAAGCAAATGGGGTTTCCCGTCACCGGAGGAGAACGCGGGACACTCCGACAGTTTAAGGAACAACTAAACCGACTAGCGGCCTGTACGATGCAGATCGGTCTCTGGGACGGCGCATCGCGATCAAGCACGTTAAACGCCCCACCGTTCCGGCAGCTTGATATTTGGCTGACTGGCAACTCCGATCAAGGCCTGCTGTGGTCGAACACGGTTCCGTTTCATGCCGACTTCTATGAGAATCTCATTCAACACGCGCTTCCTGTTGACATCCGGGCTGCGCGAGCGTTTTCCGGATCGACTCGGAAACTTGATATGCTGTTCTGGCTCGGATACCGACTGCGTACAGTGCAACGGCCCTTGAAGCTGACTTGGGACAACCTTCACCAGCAATTTGGGTCCGACAACGCAAGCATCCGGAGCTTCAGGCAAGCCTTTAAGAGTGACTTGGCTCACATCAAGGAGGTGTTCCCACGTCTACGCGTATCGCTTGACGACGGTGGGATGCTCTTGCTCCCAACCGATCCAAGCGAGCTTCTGGTCCAGCCGAAACGCCCTCGCGCAGAAAAGCTCGCCGCGTCAGCAGCTTAGGATCGCAGACTTCGATTCGCCCCGGCTTTGAGGTGGCAGCAGGAATCATGGTGCCGTCGCCAGCCGAAGTGTGCAGGATGCTCGTAAGAGCGCTACGGGCACCGGCGCACAATTGCGGCCGAGACAACTCCGTTGGAAATCAGCTTCACGGCTCTCCGCCGCCCACTTTGCACAAGACCTGCTACCGCGTGCGGCGCATAGGACTCTTCTAGTTCCGCTATCTCCTCCGTTGGACAACTTCAGTGACAAGGCGGCCAACGCATCCTCGAGGTGCTGCGGCTTCAAGGCAGCCACGATCAGCGGGTTACCACTGGCTTGTGCAGCAGCCACGCCAATGTAACTTGGGCCGGAGGAACTCCACGCCGGTTCGCGATTTCCGCCACCCGCCCCACCACCTTGCGATCGGCTTCCACTGTCATGGCGAATAGCGACTTGCGGAACTCATCCGTTTCCGACCGGGTCCTGGTCTCATGCCAGTCACGGGTCAAACGGCCGACGGCATGTGGGTTATGTGGATCACGCCGGAGGCGAGCACGGCGAAGACGGGTGTCGCCCGCATCGTGCCCCTCCACCCGCACCTTATCAAGTAGAGCTTTCTTGCGTTCGCCACGATCCCGTGGCAAGTGGCCCCTGTTCTACTCCCCGGCGCGCCAGCGGGGCGGCTCGGCCGAGAACCCACCCTATGTCCGCATGCGATAGAAACTGGCCGAGTGGGTGCGAGGGCCCAGCGTGGATAATCCCTGCCTCTGACCCCAACCATGGCTGTCAGTGCGTGTTCAAGACGCGCGGTCGGGCAGCGGGCATTCCATCGGACAAGCTCGATGCGCTGCAGGGCCATGCTGCCGGCAGCGTAAGCGCCGTGTACGGCTCCTATCCTACGAGGGTTCTGATGCAGGAAATCGTCTAGCTGGGCGGCATCGACCGGATCACAGGCGAGTTCCGCCTTTACAACGGCGAGGGCGGCAAGCTGCCGACCCGCTTGCCGGATCACCGCCGCAACCCGGAGCGAGCCTTTGTCGAGACTATCTACCTCTTGACCAGCGATGCCTTCGACACGGACGTCGTCTACCTGCAGGAGCGCCTCAGCACCCTCATCCGCCAAGCCGGTACCGCCCGTGATCGCGGAGGACCTCGGCTCACGCGATCCTACCGCCCATCTCTCGGCTATGAAGCAGCCCCGGAAGCTGCCCTTTGTGCTGTCCATTGCCGAAACCGAAGCTCTTCTGGAAACGGCTCACACGCTTGCCGGGGATCGCTCGGTCGGGCTTTGCCGTCAGGCCGGCTATGCCCGGCGGGCTGCCCTGTTCGAAACCCTCTATGCCTCAGGCATGCGCATCAGCGAGGCGCTGTCGCTACCCTCCTATGCGGCGCCTTCCGGCACTCGCATGCTGCTGGTGCGCGGCAAGGGCGAGAAGCAGCGCCTCGTGCCCCTGCACGAGCGTGCCATTGCAGCCATCGCCCGGTGGCAGACGCTGGCCCGCGCCTATGCCGGCGGAGCGCCCTCCTCCTGGCTGTTCTACTCGGTGCGCAACGGCAGCAAGGCCCTGACGCGTCAGGCAGCACTTCTGGAGATCAAAGAAGCGGCTGTGGCGGCAGGACTGGCTACCCCCGAGCGAGTGTCACCGCACGTGCTGCGGCATGCCTTTGCCACCCACATGCACTCGGGTGGTACCAATCTGCGCGTGCTGCAGGAGCTGCTCGGCCATATTGGCATCGAGACCACACAGATCTGTACGCATCTCGGCACCTCCCGACTTCACCAGATGGTCCGCGACCTCCACCCGCTGAATGAGGAGGAACGCATCACCGCTGACTGAGCAACTGGCGCGCGACAGATCTCGATGCCCTAAATGTTATGGTAAGCATTTGTAAACAGGTTCGAGCAGACCATGTGCACTGTGTTTTAATAATCATGTTTTTTGCAGGTGCTCCCATGAAGAATGCCCGACGCTTCCTTGTTTCTCCATGCATCGCTCGCCTCATTTCGCGAGAACGAGGGATCGACCGCCAAGTCGTCGAGGGCTACCTCTCATCCCAGCCCGGCAAAGACCAACTTGTTCGGTTGGAAGCGGATCAAGCTCACTTTGTGCTGTCAGGACAAGATTCAGAAGGGAACTTGGTAGAAAAGCTAGCGCCGCTTCCACGGGAACATGCCGAGGCTCTGTTTAGCCTCTGCATCGGGCAGATCTCCTATGACCGCCTCCACCTGCTACCGCAGTGCGGTCTGAGCCACAGGATACAGCTTGATCGTGTTGTATATCCCAGCAGCTTTGATCTCATCACCGTCGATTTTCATGAAATCCAGCGGGCAGAGACCTTCGAGATCCCGACTTGGTTCGGGCCGGAGGTGACTACCGAGTTCACTTATGAGTGGCGCTATATCGCTCTCAACGGCTTCCAGTCGAACCTTGAGGTGCCGCTTTCAAGCCAGCAGGTCGAGGCGGTGCTCGATATGCTGGATCAATCCCGGGTATCCACGAAGGAAAGTAACATGTCGGCTGCTGACGATGTCATTGTCGCTCTCAGCCGCTCGCTTGAGACGTCGGGACTCCTGAAGGCAGCAAAGGAGACCGCCCCTCCTTCAGAGTCAGAGCCTCTCCCTGAAGAGCTTCGTGAGCCGTTGAAGAGAACAGCTCAATAACCTGAAGCCGGGCCGGGCAATACAAGAAAGCGCTGCCATGGTTAGGCAGTGCTCTTAATGCTGGTTTCATCGCAAACACTGGTTCGAAACGAATCCTGCATGAGTGACGCGCAACTGCCGACGCAGGAAGCCATTCAGCCTCGGTCGCACTACTGATTATCTGTGTCGGTATAAACTGTAATGGAGCAGACTATACATTGAGACTGGCGCTGCGCTAACGGGATGCAATCCGGCTCTTCGGTCTTGCCACTTGAAGACGGATCATTCGGGCTACTGTTTAGTGCAAAAGCCGGACCGAGCGGTCTATCCGGCGTATCCTTTCGCCAACGCGATGCTTCTTGTTCCAGGCTCCGTTGCCCCTTCCAGCCTGCTGCAGCCAACTAGAGCGAATCCGCTCTCTTCCGTGTAGACGCGCCCTGGATACCGCGGTCGTGAGCTTTGTCGAGCGCTTGCGCTCAATGTCCTTACCTCGGCCCCGCGTGCGGATCGCCCGCTGCGGGAGCGTTCCAATTGGGGTCCCTAATTGAGTTCCCACTGCGGCGAGGTGCTGGCGATCTCTTCGGCAGTACTCGATGCTGAGGGCGCTCATCCTGTCTGAGGCGTGCCCAGCGCGGTATTTCATTAGAGCATCGGACAAGAACGCGGATTCGAAGGCTTCCCTCCGGGACGCAGAAGTGATTCCCTTCTGAGGCCAGGAGGTGGATCATGACCCAGAGCTACTCTCTCGACCTGCGCGTGCGTGTGGTGGC
>JAESGY010000425.1_pt1 | contig 18537 bp, 15 predicted proteins | sample 9269841 | NCBI WGS metagenome assembly JAESGY01 (sample SAMN17022865, study PRJNA683097) | algae metagenome | isolation source: Spirirestis rafaelensis WJT71-NPBG6 and co-occurring heterotrophs from... | place: USA: Pinto Wells, Joshua Tree National Park, Colorado Desert, CA | collected 2006-08-15
CCAAGCCCCGCGGCCTGGCGGTGCGCGTGAGCGCCGTGCACATGTGCAAGACCCAGCGCGGCGTGCGCGCCAGCCGCCGCAGCCGGATGATCAACACCTATTACTGGGGCGAGATGGCCAAGGATGCAGGGCTGAAGAGCGAGTTCATGCAGGAATGCGTCGCCCTCGACCGCAGCAGCGCCGAATAAGACGAAATGTCCAAGATGGTGTCTTCGACGCTATGTCCGTTCCATATACAGTTTCGTTGACGTTAGGCGACCGACGCGCGCGGCGCATAGTTCCATGCTTTCAGCTGTTCCAGGAACATGACACCGTGATTGGCCCCTCGGCTCCACATCACGCGCCCGGGGACCCGCACGCCTCTGTTCGGTATCTCCAGCTCGAACTCGGGCGGGATTTCTGAGATATCAGCGAAATAGATCCGCGCTCCGGTGTCGGAGAGATCCCGTATGGTACAGTCAAAGATCGAGAAGCGATTGTTGAACACTATCCGCCCCTTGAGAACGGTGCGCCAGCGTTGGCTTGACCGACGATCATCCATCTTCTTCCCCTCATTTGCTGATCCGTCTCTGCCACATGATAGGAAGCTAATCGTAAACGATACGCTACTGGGCTACCAATCTTCGTAGCCTTGGTGCCTACCCCACATTATGGGCTCGAGCGCCAAGACACTATCGGATGAACAGGGGGCCACGCTTCCTGGGGAACAGTCACCTTGGTCCTGGCCTCAGATGTGGTCCATGACCTATGAAACTTTCCGCGGATACCAGGGCGGCAGGAACAGCTTAATGTTTCTCCGCTGATGCGGTCGGTTGAAGGATGAACCGGTTCGTCAGGAAGTGAACGATCCGGGCGATCTGGTCACTTGGCAGGGTAAATCCGACCGGCCCAAACTTTGGATGATCGAACCCAAGCAGGGCGCCGGTCGGAGGAGACGCCTTAATCCACCACGTCGCGTTAGCGGCCGTGCTGATCCTCATGTCCCCACTCTGAGCGTTCTCGCTTGGCAGCCCCCTCACCATCTGGGCTCTTGCATCACCAAGATCGCTGATCAGCTTATCAAGTTCGTCGAGGCTCAGTTCGAGCCGATGTGATGGTTGCCCACTGAGAGACGTTTTTATAGCAACTGTCTTCTTGTCAGGAGCAACTCGGATTTTCATCCTAGTGTGAGCCATAGCTCTGGCCCCTCTTCTGAATCGCCTTGGCACTAACCTCAGTTGGCGGCTTTTTGAGGCCCAAGTCCTGCAAGAGGGGATCGACGCTCAGCTGTTCAGAGGCAGGAAGACAGCACTGGGCACCATTTCCTTCTGCCTTGAGTGGCTCGAAGCACGTAATCCACAGCCATCCACAGGTGTTCTCAAATGTTCACTTTTTGTTCTCAAGATATGGTAAGCTTGGAACATAGTTTGGGAGATTTGAGAATGAAGTTACCTCGCCTGTCCCTGCGTATTTGGCATCTGCTCGAGGCACGTGCCGAAGGGCTGCCGGCTATCGGAGCCTTGGGGCTGATTGTACTGGCCTTGCTGGTGGTGAAGTACCTGACCGACCTGTAAAGGAATAAGGAAAAAAGCTTAGCAATAACCCTCAAGATGAGCGATTCCTCTCGTAGGATAAGGCGGTCTGGCGGTACTCTCGCCGGGCCCTCATCTTTGGGTGAACCCACAATCGCTGAACGTGTTAGCCGGCAGCTACGAATGCGTGAGTGAGTACCGTCGGTTGCCTGCGGACATCATGAAGCCATTTGGGACGGGAAGCCAACTCGTGTCATTGCAAAAGGGTCACGTGCTTTTCCCCCTGGTGGAACTAGAGCCTGGCGGACATCGAACCCATTAGGCTCTTCTCTTTTGCCGAGCCTTCTGCTGTTTTAGCCAGCATCTCGGCAGTCTACCCCGGTTTCAGACAAGTGTAGCGGCTCCACATCCTTGATCTTCGTCACCGCTGATCAGAATTTCCCCAGGAACGGTTAAGCCGAATGTAGGGAACTGGCATACAGCGTGACGGCGCAGATCGTGCAGCCTCACACCGCCTCGTCATGCCACACTTAGAGCGGCGGTCGGTTGAGTGAGCACCTCGTTGTACACAGCCCAGTGACGGGCAAAGTGAATCCCGTCCGCCTCGATGCGGGTCTGAGCCAAACGCTTCAACCGTTTCTGGTCGGGTCGAGCTTTGGCTCGGACAAGGGTGCTGATCAGATCTGCCAAGGCGCCCGGGCTCCTCGCAGGGAAGAGATGATCGATCCTCGTGTCGACCTTCTCGGCCATTCCGCCGATGTTGGAGACGATCAGGGGCCGGGCTGCCAAGCGCGCCTCCTGGATCACCACGGGCGAGTTTTCCCACCAGATAGAGGGAACAACAATCCAGTCGCAGGCGCTCATCAGATCGATGACATCCTCACCGCGATAGCCTCCCATTGGAGAGACAACATCCCGAACCTCGGCTAGAAGGGCCTCCGTGCGCTGGTGAAATTCCGTATCGCGGTAGTGCCGGTTCTCGCCGTGAATCCGAATGGCCACCTGGGTGCGAACGTCGTCGGGCAGGAGCGAGACAGCTTCCAGAAGGATGTCGAACCCCTTGAAGGGATTGATCTGGGCGAAGAAGCCAAAGACTAGCCTGGGCCTCGTGCCGTAGTCAGTGTTTTCGGCAGCGAAGGCGCGGGCTCGTTCCACAACGGTGGCATCGAGAGGATTCTCGATCGCGGTGATCCGCTCCGGGGAGAGACCCCAGGCCACATGGCGTTCCTTCAGGAAGTCACTTGGTGCAATGAAATGGTCAACGTGACCAAACAACGACTTGAGAATGCTGGCCCGGACAAAGAATTTCCCAGCACTGAGCGAAGGAAGGCACAGGCTGCACTCCCCCGGAGAGGCGGCATGGCAAAGGCGCCCATCGGATTTCACCATCTGTCCAAACCGGGCACAAATCGCCCCGAATTCATGGAACGTGAAGACGACACGGACACCCGCCCGCCTGAAGAGCCCGAAGACCTCTAGGCCCCAGTTAATGAAATGGTGAATGTGAACCACATCGGGCTTCACGGCTTGCACAAGGTCATTTACGAGCCGCTCAAGCACATCATAGCCAAGCGTTTGGAACGTGAAGCCGTCAACAGGAGGCGTCGCGACCAGGATTTCGTCTGGGCGGCCACGGAAGCTCCCGAACGAAGCATCGTGGCCGATCGTGCGCGGGTCCGCGGAGGCCGCGAAGACAGCCTTCGTCACGTCAGGGTTCTGCTTGAGGCGCTGAAACAGCGAATAGGCCGCTCTCTCTCCTCCCCCGGGGCTCAGGTCGGGGTGGCCATGGGCTAGGACAAGAACTCGCATTGCACCGCCTCACTCCAGATTGACTTGCGCCAACCGCTCGTCCTGACTCGCCGCCTCCGCCAGGTTGCGCTTGCGGACACTGATGGTCTTCCGTTCTGGGGCAGGATGGGCTGGCGCTCTGGTGCGCCGGGCCGCTTCCTCAGACAAAGGAGTGTCCCACCGGGCGTTGAACTCAACGCAGTTCATATACGTGATCATGTCCCGTAAGCTCGCGTCTCCCATCTGACGAATGGATTGGCGTTCCAAATGATAGAGGCCTGGCCTAACATGAACCCAAACCTCGGCGCCAACCTGCTTCGCCCTCAGGCACAGATCGGCATCCTCGAAATCGCCGCGCTCATACGCGGTGTCAAATCCGCCAAGGCTCCGGTACAGGTGTGACGAGAGGCCCATCAACGCACCCGTGACGGCCGGGACCTGTCGGCGTGCCTCCCCCTCGTACAACGCCATGGGAAAGCCCTTCATCGGGTGGTCCGCCAAACGAAGGTTTCCCACGAGAGGCGAGCGCGGGAACTCCATGCCGACGTGCTGAATGGTTTCGTCTTCGAACAGGAGCGAGAAGCCGATGATGGCTTCCGGTTTTCCAGCCTGCCGCCGCGTCCGGATAACGCTGGCTGCCTCGGTCAGGCTCGTTGAGTCCAGGACCATGATATCGGAATTCATGAGGAAGAGGACATCACCTCGAGCCGCCGATACTCCGAGATTGTTGGCTCGCGCGTAACCATAGTTCTGGGTGCATTGAAGCAAACTCGTTGGAACGGTGATTGATGAGCGCCGGGCGCTTAAGCGGCCGTAGACCTCAGGCCAGATTCTGGGATCGTCCACCACCAAAACCAGCTCAAAGCCCGGTGTCAGGACCCGCAGCAGGTGAAACACGCAGCTGAGAAAGAACGCATCGCCATAGAAGGGAATGACAATTGATGAGAGGGGTTTCGCCCCGTCGACTGCCGGGCCAAAATCGAAGCGCCGCGCCCGAACCTGTGCCTTTGGAAGTGCTAAGAGCGGCCAGTAGATCTGCCGAATGACTGGCCTCGGCAGAGACTGGATGGGACCAAACGCCTGTTGAACAAGCTGCAACGCCTCCTGCTCATCCGCCGATCCTGTGACGGTCACGGGACCATAGAAGGTTGCTTCTGCTCCAGTCGGATCGACCTCGACAAAATACACCAGCTCGGTCTTCCCGCCGTTCCGGGTAGTAAGGACCGTGGTGAACCCAAAATCGAATGAGCGCTGGGTGCCCGCGTCGACCGTATCCCTGCTGTCGCGGCTCCTGCCCTCCGTCGGGTGCAGCGTGATCTGAGGTCGCGCTCGCCAGCAGCAAAGATCGGCTGTGACGATGCGGAGGTCCCGTTGGGCACAGTCGGGGATCCAACCCTGCAGGACCAAGCCTTCGTTGGCCAAGGCAGCTTGCTTGATCTGAAGCGAGCCGAAGTTCTCAATGGGGGCGAGCGAGATGGAGGCACCCATGACCGAAGCCACCTCCGGCCTCTCGCAAGCCTCCATGGCCTCCTGGAGGGCAGTCTTGAAGGCAGGTTCTTCCAGCCGTATGAGGCCAAGATCACTCACACCAAGTGAGGCGTGGCCGATCACTGCGGGCCCTGTGTGCACGCTTACGGTAACAGGAGTGTCGCGACTGAGCTGGGCAACGTTATCTCCCGTGAAGGCCACCAGATAGGTCTGCCCGAGGGGCTGTAGCGGCGACGGAGTCCGTCGCCGTTTACCATTGGTTTTTGCCGCGGAGACCGGCTGGCGCGGGCGGACCTCGAACCACTTGCTGTGGTCAGCTGTAACGGCGAGACCCTTCTGGTGAAGGACACCGCGATAGGTGTGATGATTCGGAGTTGAGGCAGCAATGCGAACCACCGCAACAAGAACGCCAGCCACGTCGAACACGTCGTCTATTAGAGCATGCATGGGCTTGTGGTGCGCTAATGAATTGTTCATTCGCCAGTGTTCACGAAGGTCGAATCGGCAACCTCGAGCCAAGCCGCTTCGTCAGTTGTTTCCGGTTCGATGCTAAAAGGAGGCTTGCCGGATCTAATTCTGTAGAAAATATTCGCCTCAAAGACAAGTGACAGAGTGACCGGTGACCTCTTCGCGGTAAATAAACAGCTCTCGATGGCTCTGAATGAATTGTGGCAGCTTCTCAGGGGACGCAAGATCTAATAGACCAATGAACCAAATTCATCACAGGCTCCATTTCCGTCAGGTTCAATACCTTCATCCATGAGCGGCCTATGTCGTGCAACATTTTGTTCCTGCACCAGAACTTCCCTGGGCAGTACAAGCTCCTCTCCCGCGAGATCGGCAGCCGCGATGAGTTCAAAGCCGTGGCGCTGGGACAAAAACCACCATTCGGGACAGATTTCGGTCCCGTTCATTACGAGGCCTATACGGCCGGTCCTGACTACACCCCTGACCTTTTTCCGCCACTGACTTTCTTTTCGGAGCAGGTGCGCCGGGGCGACACGGTGCGCTGGCGGCTTCTTGACCTAAAGCAGCGCGGGTTCTCGCCGGACGTGTGCTTTGTCCATCCGGGATGGGGCGAGGCCCTCTTCGTGCGCGAGATTTTCCCCCACACCAAACTTATCTCGTACCTGGAATACTACTACCGGAGCCAGGGGAGCGATCTTGATTTCGATGCTGAGTTTCAGGCGCCGTCGGTGGACCTGCAATACGTGTCGCTGCGCAATTTGCCAACACTGCAGGCATCCGCGGTGTCCGACGTCCTGGTGTCGCCCACAACCTGGCAGGCGCAGACGTTTCCGGCACCCCTTTCGAACCGCATCAAGATCATCCATGAGGGCATCAACACCACGGCTACCAGGCCAGGGCCGGCTGTAGCCCTGTCTGTGCCATCGGGTGCTACAATCGAGCCGGGACAGACCCTGATCACCTATGTGTCCCGCTCGATGGAGCCCTATCGGGGCTTTCACACCTTCCTGCGCGCTCTGCCCCACCTGCAGCAACTGCTGCCGCATGCGCAGGTGGCCATCGTCGGCAAAGAGATGACCAGCTACGGGCGCAACCCGGGCCACGGTCGAACCTGGAAGCAAGTCATGATCGAGGAGGTCGGATCCGAGGTCGATTGGACGCGCGTCCATTTTCTGGGAACCCTGCCCTATGCCGCGTTGATCAACCTGTTCCGCCTCTCGACCGTGCACGTATACCTCACGTATCCGTTCATCCTGTCATGGTCCCTGCTGGACGCTATGGCTACGGGCTGCACGGTCGTCGGATCAGCCACCGCTCCTGTGATGGAGGTGATCCAGGATGGTGAGAATGGGGTCTTGGCCGACTTTTTCGATGGGCGTGAGCTGGCTGAGAAGATCGCATCCCTGGCGGACGACGAGGATTGGCGGGCGCAGCTCTCAGCCAGAGCCCGGCAGACGGTGATCGATCGCTTCGATTTCCAGACAGTGTGCTGGCCAGCCTACGAGCGCCTCATCCAGGAGGCACTCGCATCCTGATGGATCGAGCGCTGGTGTGGGGCGCTCGCGGAATCAGCGCGTCCGGGCCCGGCCCTTGGCTGTTTTGGAGGATGCTTCCGCAACGTCGCCTGCTGCGGCGGGGCGATCGCCTTTCACGGCCGCGAGGCAGTCAGCGTATGCATCGAGAAGCCACTCGCGATCGAACACGACGCCCGTCTGCCGCGCGCTGCCCTGCTCCAGTTGCGCGAGATAGCGCAGCAGCGCAAAGGCCACGACCTCCGGGCTGTCGCCCTGGAGATTGACGGGACGGCTGCCGCCCGTCTCAGCTCTGGGTTGGTCCGCTGTTTGTCCTGTCCGCCCCGCTGCCATGGCTGTCTCCTATTGTTCCTTGAGCGCGAAATCGTAAATCTTGAGCACCGGGTCCAGGAAATACGCCAGAATGGTGCGCTTGCCAGTCTCGATCGTCACCTGAGCCGGCATGCCTGGCGTTAGCTCGACATGCGCCTCTGCAATGTCCTTGGGATCAACCCTGACAGTGCCCTTGTAGTAGATCCGGTTGGCCATCTTGTCGTCGAAGCGGTCCGCTGAGACCTTCTCCAAGGTGCCCTGGATCGCTTTATGATACCGCTGGCGATACGGCAAGAAGTGAATGCTCGCGCTCTGGCCTGGTCGGACGCGATTGACGTCGGTCGGATCGATCTCCACCGCCACCACCAGGGGATCATCTTTGGGTACGATTTCGAGTGCCAGCTGCCCTGGGGTTAACGTAGCCCCGGGCCCGAACACCGCCAGACCGTACACGTAACCGCTTTCCGGCGCCACGATGACGGCCTGCTCTAGCCGCCGCTGCGCAGAGATCAGGCGCGGCTCAATCTCCCCCAGGCGGGCGTCGTTTTCGGCGCTCTCGCGGGCAATGCTCTCGAGACGCTCCTTTGTCAGCTGCTCCATCTGGATCTCGGCAGCCCGGATTTTGTCTTCCTCCGCCGTGATCATGCCGGAGACGGCCGAGATGTCACCGCGCAGAGCGGCGGCCGAACGATCGAGGGTCAACACTCGGGGGCGGGCGATCAGTCCCTTCTCGACCAGGGGTTTGAGGGAGGTCAGCTCATCCTCGACGCTCTGGAGTTGGACCTGAGAGGCATTGGCTCGCTCGCGCAGGGTGACGATCTGGCGACGGCTTCCCTCGACCTGTTGCTTCAGGAGGCTGATCTGCCCGAGATAGGCCGCGCGGCGCGCCGACAGGAGAGCTCGCTCCTGCTGGAGCAAGAGCTGGATCTGCGGATCACTGCTAGAGTCCGACAACTGGTCCGGGAACGCCATCTCGGCCCCATTCGTGCGCTCGGCCAGGAGACGGGCGGCACGAAGGTGCGCCGCGGCGCGGCTGCTGCTCAAGATCGTGGCCTCGGCCTTGGCATCGGCGAGCTCAAGTTGCAGCAGCTTCTGCCCCTTTTCGACCAACTGGCCCTCTCGTACGAAGACGACGCCGATCTCACCACCGGTGGGATGCTGAACCGCCTTGCGGTTGCCTTCGACTGCGACTTTGCCTGAGGAGATCGCTGCACTAGCGACCGACATGGTGGACGACCAGACGCTGACAGCCGCGACCAATGCCAGGGCCGCAACGCCGCCAACGAGGACTGGACCAAAGGCCGAGTCCTTGAGCGGTGTCACAATGGCAGGAGCCGCCGGGGCTATTGGGTTCATTGTTGTGCTCCCACTTTTTTGACGATAGCCGGCCGCCCGAGCTGCTTGAACACCTCGTTGGTCGATCCGAAACTCACCAGCATGCCGTCCCGCAGCACAGCGGCGTGGTCGAGCTGGTGCACGAGGTTGGGCCGGTGAGTGATCAGGATCACGGTTGTTCCGCGGGCTTTGAGATCTGCCATACAGGAGATCAGTGCCTCCTCGCCCGGGCCATCGAGGTTGGAATTGGGCTCGTCGAGAACGACAAGGGCGGGGTTCCCCACGATGGCCCGAGCTAGGGCAATCAACTGGCGCTGGCCGCCGGACAGCATCGCCTGTTCGTCCAAGGACGTCTCGTAGCCCTTCGGCAGACGCAGGATCAGATCGTGGACACGGGCGCGTTTGGCCGCCCCGATGATCTCCTCATCGGAGTAGATCCCGAAGCGCCCGATGTTATCGGCCACGGTGCCCGGCAGAAGACTGACACTCTGCGGCAGATAGCCGATGAACTGGCCGAGTTCAGCATTGCTCCACTGTGCCAGCTCCGCCCCATCAACCCTGATGGCGCCGGCCGTCGGGCGCAGGCTTCCGGTCAGGAGCCGGGCCAGAGTTGTCTTGCCGGATCCGTTCAGTCCGACCAGACCGAGGCTCTCTCCGGCCCGGAGACCGAAGCTGATGCGTTTCAGCACCGGCCGCTCCGAACCAGGAGGAATAAAGGTGAGGTCCTGACAGGTGATCGTTCCGGCCGGGCGCGGCAGGTGTAACGACACTGCGGGCACTTGCGTCTGGTTCAGTGCAGAATCGATTCGCTGCATCGCCTCCTTGACGGGGTGGTAATCCTCCCAGGCTGCAATGATCTGGTCTATCGGCTTCATGGCGAAACCGAAAATGATCGTGGCGGCGAACACCACGCCCATCGGCACTTCGCCGTTGATCACCTGCACCGCGCCGACCGCCATCAACACTCCCTGCATGAGAATCCGGGCCGCCCCGAGGAACGAAGACAGAGCGACGCCCCGTCCACTCGCGATCAGCTGCTCCTGCAGGGCCTTGTTGCGCTCCCGACGCCAGCGCCGGACTACGGTGTCCAGCATCCCAAGCCCCACCACCGCCTCGGCAGTGCGGGTGGCCGCTTCGCTGAAGTTCTGCGATGTGTGCCCAATGACGTTTGCCTTGATCAGGGCACGCTTGGTGAGAACTGAGTTCGCAACAGTTGCCCCTGCCGAGATGGCAAGACAAATGCCGGCCACAAGACCGATCATTGGGTCAATGGCGACCATAACGCCTAGGAACAGGAAGGCCCAAGGGACGTCCATGGCCGCCAGCGCGCCCTTTCCGGTCACGAACTGACGGTAGCTGTCGAGGTCCCGGACGAGTTGAGCATTCGCCGGTCCCGTGCCATTGGCGGCTCTCCGCATCACTACCTCGAACAAGCGGTCGGCGAGGCGGCGCTCGATGCGAGCTGACGCCCGGACAAGCAACGTTCCTCTGACCCACTGAAACACACCCTTGGCGCAAACCGCCACGGTCAGACCTACCAGCAGCGCGACCAGAGTCTCCCAGCTCTTGGATGAGATCACTCGGTCGAAGACCTGAATCATGTAGATGGGGTAGGCCAGCAGGAGAATGCTGACGAAGGATTCAAAGCCGAAGGCGAAGGCGAAGTGCTGCTGACAGCTGCGCAGCGCCGCCTTGACGTCGCTATCCTGGTAAGGGTGGCTGCTCTTGCTCATCATGGACCTTTGGGGTTCGGCTGAGAGGGTCTGGGGCGACTAGCCCGCCATCCGGCTCGGATAAGGGCGGGTCCGGCGCTTTGGTGCGAGCGATGCGGCGCGGGCTTGCTGAAGGCTGTAGGCGTCGAGCTTGGCGTAGAAATCGTCGGGGCGTTCGCTCGTGCCACTCTGAACGAAGGGCGCGTCGGGCGCTAGACGCAAAGTCCCCTTGCGGTCGGACCCTTGCATCTCGTAAGCGAGCAGAAAGCCTTCAAGCGTGTACACGCCTGGCATGGGTGCACGATCGGGGTCGCTGTGCGGGAGGACGACGGCTGCCATAAGGCGGTCGGCCCATGAGAGGCTATCAGATGGCAGCAGGGTGGAAATCGAGACTGCCGACACGCCTCTGTGGAGCGGTATATTCAGGTTTGTGGGGTTGGCGAAGAGAAGCGCGCCTCGTTCCTGCTTATTGCTTTGAAGAACCTGCGAGATCCATTCGCTGCAGCGTGGGACGGTCCCGGCGCGACAAAAGATGCGTGGCCGGTCGCTCCGGAAGGCTTGCCGCACCACCTGCGCCTCAGAGGTGCGGGCGCTGTAGCACGCGACTTTGAGCGGCAGGTGGTAGGTTCGGCTCCACGCCTGAGCGGCCGCAAGCAACCTGTCGATCACACCAGGATCAAACACGCAAACCTGAACCTGAAGCGCGGTCTCGCGCGAGGTGAGCGAGAGCCCAAGGATCGTGCGATGCAGAGCCTCAAGATCGTCGCCCGCAAAAACGAAAACATCGGCACAGGCATTAGCCGTGGCGCTTCCAAACTCAGCAACCCGGACGAGACCCGGGGCCGTGTAACGATCAGGCGCTGTGGCCAGCGGATGCAGCACGGCCGGAAAGATCTCGGGAGCGACCAATGCGACCGCCATAAAGTCGCGGGCCAACCGCACGTTGCTGGGGTCACTGCTGGACGTTTCGCGGATCCAGACCGCGTGGGACCGGCCGGCCCAGAGCCATGACAGGTGATAGCAGCTGACCTCAGGGCCCTGTGCGCCGACTCGTACGATAATCTGCTGCCCCTCGCCGCCCTCACGTGTGACAACCTCAATGTCGAGGGCCCCATCGTCCGCGAAGGCACGGAGTTGAAGGTCATCTAGGCCGTGGGCCGCTCCCACTACATCGATTAGGACGGCAACGTCGTCGGAGGGCAGGCGAACCGCCCGACGAACCTCGACCGTCGTCTCCTCGCAGCGAGTCGTAGCAGCCGTCCTGCACTGCGCCGCGGCCCAGGTTTTCAACTCGTCTGATGGACCCACAACAATGCTGTGCAGGGCCGTGACAAGCTCTTGTTCGATCGGTATGCCATGGAGCGGAAGTGCTGCCGCCGAAGGTTGATGGGCACCATCAAGATTGACCCGAATCAGGGCGCCGGACAGTTCCAGATATAGCTGTCGGATCGAAAGGTCGCTGAGCCACACAACGAGCGTGCCGCCGCTACACAGCAGTGGCTGGATCGCGGCACTGCGCAGCCCGTGCGTCGTGGCCGCGAAGGCGCTGATCTTGTCGTCAGCCATGGCAGCCTCGACTGCAACGATCGCGCCGTCAGGGAATGTGTGAAGAACGCGGCTGGGCGCCTGCCATGCGCTAATATAAGCGAGGTAGCGCTCCAAGGCTGCGGGCACACTGCTGGCGCTGGTGAAACGGGTCGCAATCAGCCTGAGCGCGCGGGGCGTATCTGCGTCCTCCCAGCGTGCAAGCCGGGCTACGGCGCGCGTCGCGACTGCGTCGTTTTCCGAAGATGTAACATGCAGCTCGCACTCAACCCCGTCCCGCAGGTTCACGCCTTCGATCAGCAGAACCTCGAGGGTGTGTCCCGGGCGGACAAGCTTTTTGCGCTCGAGGATGGAGAGTGGTTTTCCAGCCAGGTGGATGGCGCCAATGGCCGCACCGTCGAGGTGGGAACACCAGACGAACGCCGAGCCCGCGGAATGCGGGATGACGAACAGAATCGGAGCTTCCGGCGCTTGCGCCGGAAGCTCCCCAGGATGGGTTCGGATGACCTGCATCAGAAGTGGAAGAAGGTGCCGTCGATGTCGTTGGGATCGTAGCCGATCAGCTTGAACTTTGTGCCGTCACCCTTCACCGTCACGATCGTGTTGCCTTGACCGTCGCTCTTAAGAGTGAGGTGTCCGAACTTGGTGGCATTCGTTGCCGACAGATCGATGATGTCCTCGCCCACGTTGAAGTCGGCAATGGTGTCCATGTCGCTCCTGGCACCCTTTTCGATCCCGAAGGTGTCGTGACCCGCCAAGCCCTTGAGGGTGTCCGATCCGGCCCCTCCGAACAAGGTGTCGTCGCCCGCCTGGCCGAAGAGGGTGTCGCTACCTGAGCCGCCGAACAGCTCATCGTCACCCACCATGCCGTTTAGAATGTCGTTGCCGCTGTCACCGAACAGCCGGTCGTCGCCATCGTCGCCGTACAGTTTATCATCGCCCTTGCCGCCGTAGAGCGAATCGCGACCCTCGCCGCCATACAGGCTGTCTTTGCCGTCGTCGCCTTTGAGATAATCATCGCCGGCATCGCCCTTCAGCAGATCATCACCCTTGCCGCCATAGAGCCTGTCTTGATCATCCCCGCCATACAGCTTGTCGTTGTCGTCGCCGCCATCAAGACGGTCGTTACCGGCCCCACCCCGCAGCAGGTCCTTGCCGTTGCCGCCATAGATGCTGTCGTCGCCGGCGTCGCCGAAGAGCGAATCGTTGCCATCGTCGCCGAACAGGCTGTCATTGCCGTCCGCGCCGGCCACGACGTCATTGCCATCATTAGCCCTGATAAGGTTGTCGCCGTCGTTGCCGGCGATCAGATCATTGAGACTGCCGCCAGTGACTTTGGCATTAGCGTCGCCGGTCAGGATCACCCCCTGGAAGCCCGTTCCAGCAATGTTGATAGAGCCGCTCGTCTCGACCGTATCGAAACCTGGGTTGAGCACCTTCGCCAGCTTGTCGCCTGGACCCAAGATCACATAGTCGTTGTTCCTGGTGTTCGTGAATGTGTCGCTTCTGCCGTTCTGGCTCAGATCCCTTATGCGGACTGGATCGTCCCAATACTGCTTCGGAATATTTTTCAAAAAATAGCTGTATGACTCCGGCGATACGTGGCCGTCGAACATACTCCGTAATGATGTCATAGTTTTTGCCCCAACGAGGTATGAACGGGTTTTGATAGCCTACCTATTCGGTATAGCGGTGATTGCCTTCGCGGTCTAGCGCTTGTTCGGTTAAAAAGTAGTCACTGAGAGCGAAATCGCTGTGCAGCGTTTAGCTCGCATCACCCTAGCAGGCTAGCTGCTCACCATCTATCTTCGGAGTTAATCCCCACGAGGGAAGTCGAGCAGGGTCGCGGCTGCGCCGGTCCACCTCGATGCGCCTACGAGCTTGTCTCGGGCAGCCTCGCGCGGCGGCGCAGGTGGCACAATGCTTTACGATGAACCAGTCAAAGCTCGTTGCTCTCAAGTTGAGCCAGGAGGGAGCGCCCATACTTCGTCTTCGCGAGCTTGGTAGCGATCTCCGTAAACGAGCGGCGGTCGATCCAGCTCTCTCGGTAGGCGATCTCCTCTGGGGACGCAATCAGCTGCCCTTGGCGGGATTGCAGCACATGGACGAACTCAGAGGCTTCGAGGAGTGATTCGTGCGTTCCCGCATCCAGCCAGGTGTAGCCGCGCCCGAGTTGCTCGACGTGCAGCTCTCCGCGGCGGAGATAAAGGTTGTTAAGGTCGGTGATCTCGAGCTCGCCTCGCTTTGAGGGCTTCAAGCTTCTCGCCAGTTCCACAACTTGCTCATCGTAGAAGTAGAGCCCGATCACAGCCCAGTGCGACTTGGGCTCCGAAGGCTTCTCCTCGAGAGAGGTCACCCGCCCCTTGTAGTCGAAGGCCACAATGCCGTAGCGTTCGGGATCCTCGACCCGGTAGCCGAAAACGGTGGCTCCCTCCCGCTGGGCATCTGCTCGCTGCAGCACCTCGGTCAAGCCGTGGCCATAGATCAAGTTGTCGCCCAAGACCAAGCAGGACGGATGCCCCCGCAGGAAGTCTTCGCCGATGAGAAAGGCCTGAGCCAAACCGTCGGGGCTAGGCTGAACCGCATATTCCAGGCGCACGCCCCATTGCTGGCCGGTGCCCAGAACCCGCTTAAACGCCACCTGATCCTCAGGCGTGGTGATGATCAGAATGTCCCGGATCCCCGCGAGCATGAGCGAGGTCAGCGGGTAGTAGATCATCGGCTTGTCGTAGATCGGCAGCAACTGCTTCGACGTGGCTAACGTGAGCGGATGCAAACGTGTGCCGGAGCCCCCGGCGAGAATAATGCCCTTGCGGTTCATGGCTGTTGTCCTTGTTGTTTTATCTCGGCGACTTCGGGTGGGTGGCGGTGGCGTTCCAGCAGCCGTGCGACCACTGTGTCGGTGGCGGTCTGCCAGGGCTGTGCGGTGTAGCCGAAGGTTTGGCTGAACAGGGTCGAGTCCAGGGCTGAGTTCGTCGGGCGTTGGGCCGGCGTGGGGTACTCGTGCGTTCGGATCGGCACTATGGATGGGGATCGTCCGGTAAAGGGCGTCTGTGCTTCCACGATACGCTGCGCAAAGCCATGCCAGGTCGTGACCCCTGATCCGGCAAAGTGGTAAGTGCCGTAATCCGCCCTCCCCTCAGCCAAGTGGTGCGCCACGGTCAGAAGTGCCCGTGCAAGATCAGCCGTAGCGGTGGGGCACCCGTGTTGGTCGGCCACGATCCGGAGCTCGTCGCGCTCGCCCGCCAGGCGCAGGATGGTCTTGAGGAAGTTTGCGCCGTAAGCGCCGTACACCCAGGATGTGCGCACGATCACATGCTGCGGGCACTCACGGCGGATGGCCTCCTCACCAGCGGCCTTGCTGCGCCCGTAGACGCCGAGCGGCGCAACAGGGTCGCTCTCGCGGTAGGCTCCTGTTTTGGTGCCGTCAAAGACATAATCCGTCGAGACATGGATCAGCGGAACACCAGAGGCTGCGCAGGCTTGTGCCAGGACCGCAGGCCCGGTGGCGTTAGCCCGCAAAGCCTCCTCTTCGTCAGATTCGGCGCGGTCCACCTTGGTGTAGGCCCCGGCATTGATGACCACCCTGGGCTTCAGACCCGCAAGGGCCTTTCGCACGAAGGCCGGATCGGCAATATCGACCTCCGTCCGCGTCAGCCCGGTCAGGGGCGTGCCGGACGAGTGTGCGATCGCGGTCAACTCCTGCCCGAGCTGACCGCCACTGCCAAAGACCAGGATCATGCTGCTGTTCCCAGGCGTTCGCCACGGTATACGCCAGAGCGGATGCGCTCCCACCAGGCGCGGTTGTCGAGATACCAGCGCACCGTTTTGCGCAAACCCGTCTCAAAGGTTTCCTGGGGAGTCCAGCCGAGGTCCTGGCCGATCTTCGTCGCGTCAATGGCGTAGCGCTGGTCGTGACCGGGTCGGTCCTTGACGAACGTAATCAGTTGCTCGCGTGGGCCAATCTGAGCGTTGGGCGCGATCTCATCAAGAATGGCGCAGATCGTGCGGACGACCTCCAGATTGGTTTTCTCGTTGTGGCCGCCCACATTGTAGCTCTCGCCCACCCGGCCCCTCTCGGCGATCAGCAGGAGGGCCCTGGCGTGGTCCTCCACGTAGAGCCAGTCGCGCACGTTGGAGCCGTCGCCGTAGACCGGTAGGGGTTTGCCTTCGAGCGCATTGAGAATGACCAGCGGGATCAGCTTCTCAGGGAAGTGGTAGGGTCCATAGTTGTTGGAGCAGTTGCTGATCACGACTGGCAGGCCGTAAGTGTGATGCCAAGCTCTAACGAGGTGGTCCGACGCGGCCTTGGAGGCGGAATAGGGCGAGCGTGGATCGTAGGCCGTGCTTTCCGTAAAATGGCCCTCAGCGCCGAGTGAGCCGAAGACCTCGTCAGTCGAGACGTGATGGAACCGGAAGGCGTCTTTATCGGCGCCCGACAGCGTGTTCCGGTAGCAGAGCGCGGCCTGCAACAGGGTGTAGGTTCCGACCACATTGGTCTGGATGAATTCGCCGGGACCATCAATGGAGCGGTCCACGTGGCTCTCGGCTGCCAGATGCATGATGATGTCAGGGCGGAAGGAGGTGATGATCTCCCGAACCTTAGGCGCATCCAGGATGTCGGCCTGCACAAAGCCGTAGCCGGGATGGCTCTCAATGGGTGCAAGCGAGTCCAGATTGCCGGCATAAGTCAGCTTGTCGAGTACCAGCACGTTGTGATCGGTTGCGGCAACAAGATGGCGTGTGACAGCGGATCCGATAAAGCCGGCACCACCGGTGACCAGAATCCGTTTGGCTGTAGACGAAAGGGACATGATAAACCCGAGTCAGTTCGGCAAAAACGGTGCGGTGGCCCGGATACGTCCGGCGGGCGAGCCGTACCGGAACGGTGAAACAAAGCCTTTAAAGGCTGGCAGCTTCTTATCCTTGTCGGACAGAACTGCCTCATCCGGAGTGATCGGCCACAGGATGCCAATCGAGGGATCATTCCACGCCAGACCGGCGTCGCACTCTGGCGCGTAGAAGCCGTCGACCTTGTAAGCCACCTCGGTGTCGGGCTCTAAGGTGCAGTAGCCATGGGCAAAGCCGCGCGGCACGAAGAGCTGCTCGCCGCCTTCTGCCGTGAGGGTCTCGCCCACCCAGCACCCATAGGTGGGCGAACCGGCCCGAAGATCCACAGCTACGTCGAAAATGCTTCCGCGCAGCACGCGGAGCAGTTTCGCTTGCGACGCCGGCGGTCGCTGGAAGTGCAGGCCGCGCAGGGTGCCTCTGGCGGCCGAGAAAGCCTGGTTGTCTTGAACGAAGACGACGTTGCCAAGCGCTTCCGCGAACGAGCGAGTGCTGTAGGTTTCAGAGAACCAGCCCCGATGGTCACCGAAGCGACGGGGTGTCAACAGCACAACATCGGAGATGTCTGTTAGCTTAACCGTTAGCTTCGACACGATCTATGCCCCGCTTGTAGATTGTGATTTATTTTCAAAACTCTTTAGGCAGAGTGTGGGTGCAAGGCAAGATAGACCGTTTGGCCTAAGCCATGTGAACGGATTGGGTCGAGCAACGAGTGAGTGGATTCCTGAACCCACCTAGCGCTTCTTCCTGGAAGGTAGGCTTCAGGAGGCTCGACTATAGTGACGAGGATGATGAAGGACGGCTCGCTGAAGGTGTTTCGCGCCTGATGCTCCAAGCGGTAAGTTTGACGACGCGATGACCGCCACTTCCTCTCCACATCGAAGATGCCTTCAAACAAGACGCGGATCAGGTTTGCTTGTCTCTCCGGCGAGCGCTGAAAGCGCAGCTCGTACAGGACTGCTCTAAAGCGTTTTCGAGTTTGGTGGGCTCAGTAGAAGGGGAACAGTCCTAACCAACGCTTCGCTCAAAGTGCCGTCTACCGGTCGTTTGTCTCCTTTGAGTCCACGTAACTCGAAAATGCTCTAGTACCTTAAAGAGCTTGGCTTTCGTGAACGAAGACAGTGCTACCAAATAAGTGGGCCACGGAGCGCGTGCTGTAGGCCTTCGAGAGTAAGCCGCACTTGTCGAAGAGGCGGTGGTGCGTCAATAGGATCATGTCACCGATATCGCATCGCTTGATGCTAACCTTGACAGCCTGGTCTGTCTGGATGTGATACCTCATTAGTGGCAGCGGTGAGCTGAAGGCAAGCGTCCCCAGCATACGGCTGTCATGCACGTTCGCACCGGTGAGCCTCAGGGCGAGCGGGGTCCCATTTGCATCATGTCGATGTGACCCTTCGAGCAGGCATTGCCGCGGTCGGTGTCATGGGACGGTGTGAATCGGGCAAGTTGCAGCCCCCCTTCTTGGCCACAACCGCTGCGCTGTCGAGTGAAGCCTGGGTGAGGTCGATGGCGTTGTGCCGGCCCAACCGCTCGAGCAAAACCAGCTGCAGCTTCTGCCAGACGCCCGCGTTCTGCTAATCCCGCAAGTGCCCCAAGCACATAATGCCCGATGCGGCTCGTGCGCGGCATTTTTTCACTTTCATGATCCACCCCTTTGGGTTACCAACGAAGCGGCAGAACCCAGATTATACGGCTGGCCTAATCCGGGGCGGGTCAAATATAACAAGATTTAGTTATGGGGCAGCAATGAAGACTTCGGCACGTCATGATGCTCATCGTGTCCTAGAACCATCAGGAATCGGCAGCGAGTCGATTTCAAAGAGAGACGCTTCCATCCTGTCAACCAGGACAGATTGAGATGCGTATATCGATGATCGGATCGGGCTATGTGGGCCTGGTCTCGGGCGCCTGCTTTGCCGATTTCGGCCATGACGTGTGCTGCGTCGACAAGGAACCCGGCAAGATCCAGGCCCTCAACCGGGGCGAGATCCCGAT
>JAESGY010000426.1_pt1 | contig 18522 bp, 16 predicted proteins | sample 9269841 | NCBI WGS metagenome assembly JAESGY01 (sample SAMN17022865, study PRJNA683097) | algae metagenome | isolation source: Spirirestis rafaelensis WJT71-NPBG6 and co-occurring heterotrophs from... | place: USA: Pinto Wells, Joshua Tree National Park, Colorado Desert, CA | collected 2006-08-15
CGCTGGCTTCGACGGCGAGACCGACTTCGGCGTCATCCGCGCCGGTCTGAACTTCCGCTTCGGCACCTACTAAGATCCATCGCCGCGGCGATGAACGACAAAGGCCCGGGTCACCCCGGGCCTTTTTGCGTTTTCGCCTGCAAGTCGGAAACCTTTAGACGATCATCACGATCTCACACTTCTGCGGACCGTGAGAAGGACGCTGTCGTTACATGCGAAGCAGCGTGACAGTCCCTTGCGAAGGGAAACGTCCGAGACGACGGTCCAGGGCCAGACCTCACCTCCACTATATTGAGAAGCTCGCGTCGACTGTCGCCGTTCTTTGACGATGCCTAATAAGAACTGTGCCGAGCGTGGGTTCAACCGCGTCTGAGGCTTGCCCGACGTCGAAGCCGGCAACCCACGGATCGCCCGGTGGCCGCGGGTTGGGTAACCCAGATCCGGGAAAACCATTCCCCACGACCGGCAATTCATGGTCTAACCGGTAGGCTCAAGTTCCTCAAGGGACGAAACAAAAACGCCGGAGCCCGAAGGCTCCGGCGAAGGAAGGCTGCGGATCCGCAGCCGGGAGGATAGGCGTCCGTTAGACGGAGTAGTACATCTGGAACTCGACCGGATGCGGAGTCATCTCGAAGCGGGCGACCTCGGCCATCTTCAGCTCGATGTAGCTGTCGATGAAGTCGTCGTTGAACACGCCGCCGGCCTTCAGGAACGCGCGATCCTTGTCGACGCTGGCCAGTGCCTCGCGCAGCGAGCCGCAGACAGTGGGGATCTTCTTTAGCTCGCGCGGTGGCAGATCGTAGAGATCCTTGTCCATGGCCGGGCCGGGATCGATCTTGTTCAGGATGCCGTCGAGGCCGGCCATCATGATCGCCGCGAAGGCGAGATACGGGTTGGCGGTCGGATCGGGGAAGCGGATCTCGACGCGCTTGGCCTTCGGCGAAGTCGTCCACGGAATGCGGCAGGAAGCCGAGCGGTTGCGGGCCGAGTAGGCCAGCAGCACCGGAGCTTCGTAGCCCGGAACGAGACGCTTGTAGGAGTTCGTCGACGGGTTGGTGAAGGCATTCAGCGCCTTGGCGTGCTTGATGATGCCGCCGATGTACCACAGGCATTCCTGGGACAGGTCGGCATATTTGTTGCCGGCGAAGAGCGGCTTGCCGCCCTTCCAGAGCGACTGGTGCACGTGCATGCCCGAGCCGTTGTCGCCATAGACCGGCTTCGGCATGAAGGTTGCCGTCTTGCCGTAGGACTGGGCGACGTTGTGGATGCAGTACTTGTAGATCTGCATCTCGTCGGCGGTCCTCACGAGGGTGTTGAACTTCGTGCCGAGCTCGTGCTGGGCGGAGGCCACCTCGTGGTGATGCTTCTCGACGGTGACGCCCATGGCCTTCATGGCCGCCAGCATTTCGCCGCGCATGTCCTGGGCCGAGTCCAGCGGCGGAACCGGGAAGTAGCCGCCCTTGGTCGGGATGCGGTGGCCGAGGTTGCCGCCCTCATAAGGCGTGTCGCCGTTGATCGGCAGCTCGGCGGAGTCGAGCTTGAAACCGGTGTTGTAGGGATCGGCCATGAACTTCACGTCGTCGAAGATGAAGAACTCGGCCTCGGGACCGACATAGACCGTATCGGCAATGCCTGTGGACTTCAGATAGGCCTCGGCCTTCTTGGCGATGCCGCGCGGATCGCGGTTGTAAGGCTCGCCGGTGGCGGGCTCGAGGATGTCGCAGTTGATCGCCATGGTGGAGGCCGCGAAGAACGGATCCATCTGGGCCGTCGTCGGATCGGGCATGAGGGTCATGTCGGATTCGTTGATCGCCTTCCAGCCGGCGATGGACGAGCCGTCGAACATGATGCCGTCGGCGAACATGTCCTCGTCGACCATCGACACGTCGAAAGTCACGTGCTGCCACTTGCCGCGCGGGTCCGTGAAACGGAAATCGACGTACTGAACGTCATTGTCCTTGATCGCCTTGAGCACATCCTTGGCGGTCTGCATGGTCGTTTGGTCCTCTTCTGCCCTTGAGAATCATCCTTGGCCGTCAGGCCTTGGCTTGGAAAAGCGAGCTTAGATCGCGTCGGATCCGGTCTCGCCCGTGCGGATACGAACGGCCTCTTCGACCGTCGAAACGAAAATCTTGCCGTCGCCGATGCGGCCCGTCTGGGCCGCCTTGCGGATGGCCTCGATGGCGGCGTCCGCCATGTCGTCGTTGAGAACGATCTCAAGCTTCACCTTCGGCAGGAAGTCGACGACATACTCGGCGCCGCGATACAGCTCCGTGTGGCCCTTCTGGCGGCCGAAACCCTTGGCCTCGATGACGGTGATGCCCTGCAGGCCGACTTCCTGGAGGGCTTCTTTGACTTCATCGAGCTTGAAGGGCTTGATGATGGCTTCGATCTTTTTCATCCCGTTCAACCGTTCTCGTTCGAGGTTTTGCTGCTTTTAGCACCAGCCGGGAGGAGCCTTCCATGACCTCGTCGATTCAAAATCGGCCGTTCTGCTGCCTCGCTGAGCATCTTCTGCTCAAAGTTTGTGCAATTGCGGAAAACCTCGCCAAATCCTGAAAAACGGGTCCATTTTGCTCCCATGACAGCTCCCGAACTCGTTCTCACCCCCTCGCAGATGAAGCTGGCCGATCTGGAAACCATCGCGAGCGGGATTCCAGGCATCGAACTCATGCGGCGCGCAGGACGCGCGGTGGCCGATAATGCTGAAAAATTAGCCTCTCCGGGCGCCAGGGTCGTTGTGGTGGCCGGGCCAGGCCAGAATGGCGGCGACGGCTTCATCGCGGCAGCCCTCCTGTCCGACCGCGGCTACCAGGTGAGACTTGGTCTTCTGGGCGCTCCCGCCCGACTGACCGGCGATGCGGCCGAGGCTGCCAGGGATTGGACGGGTGAGGTGGGGCGGATCGAGGATCTCTCCTTCAATGATGCTGACCTCATCATCGATGCCCTGTTCGGCACTGGGCTCACACGCGATCTGGAGGGCGCGGCCCGGCTCGCCGTGGAGCGCATGAATGCATCCGGACGCCCGGTTCTCGCGGTGGATCTGCCTTCGGGCATTGACGGCGATACCGGGGAGGTGCGGGGACTGGCGGTCGAAGCCACTCGGACCGTGACCTTTGCCGCCCGCAAGCCATGCCATCTGCTGATGCCGGGCCGCGCTTATTGCGGCCCCGTCGATGTGGCGGATATCGGGATCAGCCGCAACACGCTGGAATCCAAGGGCGGCACTCTGTTCGCCAATAGTCCGGCCCTCTGGAATCACGTGCTGCCGAGGCCTGGGCTCTCGTCCCATAAGTATGAGCGCGGTCATACCCTGGTCGCCTCCGGCGGCGCGACCCGGACCGGCGCTGCGCGGCTGGCGGCGCGGGCTGCTCTTCGGATCGGATCCGGCCTCGTGACGGTGGCCTCGCCGCCGGAGGCGCTTGGGGTCAATGCAGCCCATCTCACGGCCGTCATGCTGCGGGGCTGCGACGGACCGGAGGGGCTGAACACGATTCTGCAGGATCCGCGCTTCAACGCTTTGGTGCTGGGTCCGGCGCTCGGCATTCACGCGGGCACCCGCGCCATGGTGGCCGTGGCGGTTCACGCCAGGCGCAGTCTCGTGCTGGATGCTGACGCGCTGACCTCCTTCGAAGGACTGGCCACCGAGCTGCACGGCGCCTTTCGGCATGGGCCAACCGTGCTCACGCCTCATGACGGCGAGTTCAGCCGGCTGTTCAAAGGACATCCGGATCTCGTTGATCCGGCTTCGAAAATCGAACGTGTGCGGCGCGCTGCTGCATACACGGGCGCGGTGGTGCTGCTCAAGGGGGCTGACACCGTCATCGCCGCGCGGGACGGTCGAGCGGCGATCAACGAGAACGGCACGCCGTATCTGGCGACGGCAGGGTCGGGCGATACGCTCTGCGGCCTTATCGCCGGCCTGATGGCCCAGGGCGTGCCCGCTTTCGAGGCATCCTGCGCTGGAGTATGGATCCACGCGGAAGCCGGGGCGAGCTTCGGGCCGGGGCTGATTGCCGAGGATCTGGCGGAGCTGGTGCCGGGGGTACTGCGGGACCTGCTCAGGTAACCTCGATCCAGGTCCACAAACCCGCATCGAACCGCTCCAGCACGGTCGAAGCCAGAAGCCACTTGCCGGGGTTGTCGGCCACGAAGGCAATGCGTGTGGTCTTGTTCCCCGGCACCTGAATCGTGTCCAGCCAATAGGGCTCCCACCCATCGTCGAGAGCATGCAGAAGCCTCACGCTATGGCCATGCAGATGGAGCGGCTGCATGAAGGCAGTCTGGTTGATCAGGGTCAGCACCACCGGGCTGCCCCGTTTCACCTTGACGAGCGGGGCGCCGTTCGGTTGTCCCGCGGCTCCGTTGATGGTCCATGGGACGTTCGGCGCCTTCGGGTGGCCCTTGATCACCACATCCTTGCGGCTGGCGTTCTGCAGCTTGATCGTCTCAGGCAACTTCGTGTTCGCCGGCAGCGGAGCAATTGCGGGCAAGGCCGGGCGCTTCTCGCCAGCGGTCGCAATTTCCAGAAACGGCAGGCCGTTGCCGAGCATGGCCGTTACGGCGCCCGTCATGCCCGGTTCTGGGGCAAGGTCCACGAGCAGCTCATAACGCGTGCCGGGCGCAAAGGGCAGGGAGGCGCGCAAGGGCTCGAAGGTGCTCGTCGGTTGCCCATCGATGGCGACCACATAGGCCTTCAGGTCATCGAAGCGCAGGCGCATGGCGCGGGCGTTGCAGGCATTGGCGAGCCGCAGCCGGAGCCGCCCGCCGGGAGGGGCTTCGATCCGCTGCGGCGTCGGCTTGCCGTTCAGGCTGAGCCAGCTCCCGAGCCGGCCGGCGGGGGCGGTTTCGCCCGACTTCTCGAAAGGCGCCAGCGAGCCGTCGTCGTTCAGGCCCCAGTCGTCGACCAACAGGGCAAGATCCTGATCGACCTGCGGAGGGTTCGCTTCTTCCACGATCAGCAGGCCCGACAGCCCGCGCTCCTGGGGCTCGGCGCTGCCGCCGGGCACACAAGGGCGGATCAGGAAGGTGCCGGCATCAGGCGGAGTGTTCCGGTAGTCGTAGGTCTGGCCGGGCGCCACCGGCTCCTGAGTCAATCCGCCGACGCCGTCCATGGCGTTGGGGCCGCGAACTCCATGAAAGTGCAGGGACAGGGGCAGGGCGGTCTCGTTCCGCAGCTTTAGGCGCAGTTCAGCGCCCTGCTTGACCCGCACGACAGGGGCGAGGGAGCCGTTGAAGGTCCACGCCTCGACCTCACTTGCCCCATCCGGCCGAAGCCGCAGCTTGTCCGGCTTTGCGGTGAGCTCCTGGATGGAGGAGCCCGCGTCCTGAGCCCATCCCGTCCGGGGAAGGCCGATCAGGGAGGTGGTGAGGCCGGCGGTGAGGGCGCGGCGGGTGATCATGCAGGAGGCTCGCAAAGGGCTTGAGGGTGTGGGTATGGGTACAGCGTTGAACGTGAACGGCCAAGTTTGGTTGCCAATTGGCCGCACACGAACTTTTTTGATGCACACTTCCTCAACCATGCTATAGAGCCGCGTCCCGGAAGAGGGGCGCGTTCGCGCGCGCTGCTCCCGCGCGGGCGTGGCGGAATTGGTAGACGCACTGGATTTAGGTTCCAGCGACGCAAGTTGTGGGGGTTCGAGTCCCTCCGCCCGCACCAATCCCGTCAGGGTTGGATCCGGAGGCTCCGAGCGGCTCAGGTGACGGCATGACGCCGCATCGGCCGGAGCCTGGATTTGAAATTCTTTTCGAGTGATGAAGGCGAATAGTACCATGCAGGTGACGGAAACACTGTCCCAAGGCTTGAAGCGAGAGTTCAAGGTCGTGCTCCCGGCCACCGAGTTGGAAGAGCGCCTGAACAGCGAATTGTCGACCCTAAAGGACCGGGTCCGGCTCAACGGTTTCCGCCCCGGCAAGGTACCGGTGGGTCACCTGCGCAAGGTCTATGGCCGTTCCGTCATGGCCGACGTCCTGCAGAACGCCGTCAACGAGGCGAACCGCAAGATCGTCGAGGACAACAGCCTGAAGCTCGCCAACGAGCCCCAGGTCCAGTTCCCCGAGAGCCAGGATGAGGTCGAGAAGGCCATGGACGCCAAGGGCGATCTGGCTTTCACGGTTGCCCTCGAGGTCCTGCCGGAATTCGAGCTGGCCGACCTGTCCGACGTTGCTGTCACGAAGCCGGTGGCCGAGATCACCGACGCCGAGGTCAACGAATCGCTTGAGCGCATGGCCAAGCAGAACCGCTCCTTCGAGACGAAGGACGGTGCGGCGGTGTCCGGCGACCGCGTAGTCGTGGACTTCGTGGGCCGCATCGACGGCACCGAGTTCGAGGGCGGCAACGGCCAGGACATCCGGGTCGAGCTCGGCTCCAATACTTTCATCCCAGGCTTCGAGGACCAGCTCATCGGCCTCAAGGCCGGCGACACCAAGCTCGTGAAGGTCACCTTCCCGACGAACTACATGGCCGCTCACCTGGCCGGCAAGGATGCCGAGTTCGACGTGGCCGTGAAGGAAGTCGAGGCTCCCGGCGAGCTGAAGATCGACGACGAGATGGCCAAGGGCTTCGGCATGGAGTCCCTGGACAAGCTCAAGGAGGCGATCCGCGACGCCATCAAGCGCGACTTCGACACCCAGTCCCGCCGCAAGGTCAAGAAGGACCTCCTGGACGCTCTGGACGCCAAGTACAGCTTCGAGCTGCCGCCGACCCTGGTCGAGCAGGAGTTCACGGCCGTGTGGTCGCAGGTCATGGGCGACATGAAGTCGAACAACCGCACCTTCGAGGATGAGGACACCACCGAGGAGGAGGCCAAGGCCGAGTACCGGAAGATCGCCGAGCGTCGCGTCCGCCTCGGGTTGGTCCTTGCACAGATCGGTGAGAAGTCCGATATCAAGATCTCCGACGACGAGGTGACTCAGGCCCTCATCGAGCGGGTCCGTCAGTACCCCGGCCAGGAGCGCCAGGTTTGGGAGTTCTACCAAAAGAACCCGCAGGCCCTAGCTGAAATCCGGGCTCCTCTGTTCGAAGAGAAAGTCGTCGACCAGATCCTGTCCCAGGTGAGGGTGAACGAAGAAACCGTCTCCAAGGACGCGCTCTTCAGCGACGAGGACGAGGACGGAGAGAAATCCGGCAAGGGCGAGTAACGCTCCCTTAAGCGTCTCGTTGCTTGCATGACATGCACGGCCGCGAATCTTCGCGGCCGAACTGGAGCAGTGAGACAATGAGAGATCCGGTAGCGCTCTTAAACAATACGCTCGTCCCGATGGTGGTTGAGCAGTCGAACCGCGGCGAGCGGGCATTCGACATCTATTCGCGCCTCCTGCGCGAACGGATTATCTTCCTCACGGGCCCTGTCGAAGACTACTCGGCCTCGCTGATCGTGGCGCAGCTTCTGTTCCTCGAGGCCGAGAACCCGAAGAAGGAAATCTCCTTCTACATCAACTCGCCCGGCGGCGTGGTGACCTCGGGCCTGTCGATCTACGACACCATGCAGTTCATCCGCTGCCCGGTTTCGACCCTTTGCGTCGGCCAGGCCGCCTCCATGGGCTCCCTCCTGCTGACGGCCGGCGAGAAGGGCATGCGCTTTGCGCTCCCGAACGCCCGCATCATGGTCCACCAGCCCTCCGGCGGCTACCAGGGCCAAGTCACGGACATCATGATTCACGCCCGCGAAAGCGAGGCCCTGAAGCGCCGGCTGAACGAAATCTACGTCCAGCACACCAGCCAGCCCTACGAAGCCATCGAGCGGGCCCTGGAGCGCGACAACTTCATGACCGCCGAGGCTGCCCGGGAGTTCGGCCTGATCGACCAGGTGATCGCCAAGCGCCCCGAGCCGGCAGCCACTCCGGCCTAATCCTTAAAACCTGGGGACAAATTCCTCAGGGGTGCGTCTTTTTGGCGGGCAATTCCGTTTCTATTGATCCCGTGCTCTGCGCGTGATTGCATATGGATTCGGAGCACATAGCGATTTGATCGTTCAATTCTTAGCGACGGAACCTTTCGTTAGGTCCGTCGCTCATAAACTTAGAAGAAGTATCGGGCCGGAAGGGCCGTCCCGGTGCGGATTGGAGATGTGATAATGACCAAGGCTGGCGGCAACGACTCCAAGAGCACGCTGTACTGCTCCTTTTGCGGCAAAAGCCAGCATGAGGTTCGCAAGCTGATCGCTGGCCCGACGGTTTTCATCTGCGATGAATGCGTCGAGCTCTGCATGGACATCATCCGCGAAGAGTCGAAATCGTCTCTCGTGAAGTCCCGCGACGGGGTTCCGACCCCGAAGGAAATCAGCCGCGTTCTGGACGATTACGTGATCGGCCAGGAGCACGCCAAGAAGGTGCTCTCGGTAGCGGTCCACAACCATTACAAGCGCCTGGCCCATGCGACGAAGCACAACGACGTCGAATTGGCCAAGTCGAACATCCTGCTGATCGGTCCGACCGGCTCGGGCAAGACCCTGCTGGCTCAGACCCTGGCCCGAATCCTGGACGTGCCGTTCACCATGGCGGACGCCACGACCCTGACCGAGGCGGGCTACGTGGGCGAGGACGTGGAGAACATCATCCTCAAGCTGCTCCAGGCCTCCGACTACAATGTCGAGCGGGCGCAGCGCGGCATCGTCTATATCGACGAGATCGACAAGATTTCCCGCAAGTCCGACAACCCCTCGATCACCCGCGACGTCTCGGGCGAGGGCGTGCAGCAGGCGCTCCTGAAGATCATGGAGGGCACCGTCGCCTCCGTGCCTCCCCAGGGCGGCCGCAAGCATCCGCAGCAGGAGTTCCTGCAGGTCGACACCACGAACATCCTGTTCATCTGCGGCGGCGCCTTCGCGGGCCTGGAGCGGATCATTGCCGGTCGCGGCAAGGGCACATCCATCGGCTTCGCGGCTTCCGTGAGCTCCCCGGATGACCGCCGGACGGGCGAGATCTTCCGTGAGGTCGAGCCTGAGGATCTGCTGAAGTTCGGCCTGATCCCCGAGTTCGTCGGCCGTCTGCCGGTCCTGGCGACGCTGGAAGACCTCGATGTGGATGCCCTGAAGACCATTCTGCAGGAGCCGAAGAACGCCCTGGTCAAGCAGTACCAGCGCCTCTTCGAGATGGAGAACGTCCAGCTGACGTTCCAGGACGAGGCCCTGACCCTCATCGCCAAGAAGGCGATCGAGCGGAAGACAGGTGCCCGCGGCCTGCGTTCCATCATGGAAGGCATCCTGCTGGAGACCATGTACGACCTGCCGGGCCTCGACTCCGTCGAGCAGGTGGTGATCGGGCCCGAGGTGGTGGAGGGCAAGGCCAAGCCGCTCTTCATCCACGGCGAGCGTAGCGATCAGGCCGCCAGCGCCAGCGCCTAAGGCGGCCTCAGGGGCTCCCTCATGAACCCAACCGTTGCGGGCGATCTTCTTGAAAGGAAGAGTCCGCAACGCCACATTATCGCTTGCGCCGGAGTTGTCTGCTCATTGCCCGAGGGACGGCTCGGCGTACCGGATGCAGCCCATAACAAGAGCCTGAGCATTCCGGTTATCCGTCTGAGGTCCAGCTCATCTGAGGGGATCCCCGGACGCAGTCAAAAGGAAGTCGTCTCATGACACAATCGAAGCCACGTCAGCCTGTTGTTCCAGGCTCGACCGGAACCTATGCGGTTCTGCCTCTGCGCGACATTGTTGTCTTTCCGCACATGATCGTGCCGCTCTTTGTCGGCCGCGAAAAGTCGATCCGCGCGCTTGAGGAGGTGGTCAAGGGGGACCGTCATATCCTTCTGGCAACCCAGATCGATGCGACGGATGACGATCCGGCAACGGATGCGATCTACAAGGTCGGTACCCTGGCCAACGTGCTCCAGCTCCTGAAGCTGCCCGACGGCACCGTGAAGGTGCTGGTTGAGGGCGCGAGCCGGGCTAAGGTGAAGACCTATACCCGCACGGACGAATACTACGAGGCCGAGGCCGAGGCTCTGCCCGACTCGCTCGGTGACCAGGTGGAGGCCGAGGCGCTTGCCCGCTCCGTGGTGTCCGAGTTCGAGAACTACGTGAAGCTCAACAAGAAAGTGTCGCCCGAGGTCGTGACTGCGGTGACCCAGATCGACGAGCCGGCCAAGCTCGCCGATACCATAGCTTCGCACCTCGCCATCAAAATCGCCGACAAGCAGGCGATTCTCGAGACCCCGACCGTCGCCCAGCGCCTGGAGAAGGTGCTCGGCATGATGGAGAGCGAGATTTCGGTTCTCCAGGTCGAGAAGCGGATCCGCACCCGCGTGAAGCGTCAGATGGAGAAGACGCAGCGCGAGTACTACCTCAACGAGCAGATGAAGGCGATCCAGAAGGAGCTCGGCGACGACGAAGGTCGCGACGAGCTGGCCGAGCTCGAGGAGAAGATCGAGAAGACCAAGTTCACGAAGGAAGCCCGCGAGAAGGCGATGGGCGAGCTGAAGAAGCTCCGCCAGATGTCGCCCATGTCGGCGGAAGCCACCGTCGTGCGCAACTATCTCGACTGGCTGCTCGGCATTCCTTGGAACCGCCGCTCGAAGATGAAGAAGGACCTGAAGGCCGCTCAGGATCTGCTCGATGCGGATCACTACGGCCTCGAGAAGGTCAAGGAGCGCATCGTCGAGTACCTGGCCGTGCAGCAGCGCGCCAACAAGCTCACGGGCCCGATCCTCTGCCTCGTCGGTCCTCCCGGCGTGGGCAAGACCTCGCTCGGCAAGTCGATCGCCAAGGCCACGGGACGCGAGTTCGTGCGCATGTCGCTTGGCGGCGTCCGTGACGAGTCGGAGATCCGCGGCCATCGCCGAACCTATATCGGCTCGATGCCCGGCAAGATCATCCAGTCGATGCGCAAGGCCAAGACGTCCAACCCGCTCATCCTGCTCGACGAGATCGACAAGATGGGCATGGACTTCCGCGGCGACCCGTCGGCAGCCCTGCTCGAGGTTCTCGACCCTGAGCAGAACTCGACCTTCAACGACCATTACCTGGAGGTCGACTACGACCTGTCCAACGTGATGTTCGTGACGACGGCCAACACGCTCAACATTCCCGGCCCGCTCCTCGACCGTATGGAAGTGATCCGCATCGCGGGTTACACCGAGGAAGAGAAGGCCGAGATTGCCCGCACGCACCTGATCCCGTCCTCCATGCAGAAGCATGGCCTGGCGGAGAAGGAATGGAAGATCGGCGACGAGGCTCTCCTCATGCTGATCCGCCGCTACACCCGCGAGGCGGGCGTGCGTAACCTCGAGCGCGAGCTGGCCAATCTCATCCGCAAGGCCGTGAAGGAGATCCTGATCTCCAAGGTCAAGTCGGTGGAGGTCACGACCGCCAACCTGCCGGAGTTCCTTGGACCCCCGCGCTATCGCTACGGCGAGGCCGAGACGGAGGACATGGTTGGTGCGGTCACGGGCCTGGCTTGGACTGAGGTGGGCGGCGAGCTGCTGACCATCGAAGGCATCATGATGCCGGGCAAGGGCAAGATGACCGTCACGGGCAACCTGCGTGACGTCATGAAGGAATCGATCTCGGCTGCGGCCTCCTATGTCCGTTCCCGGGCCGTCGATTTCGGCGTCGAGCCGCCCATGTTCGACCGCCGTGACATCCACGTGCACGTGCCAGAAGGCGCAACGCCCAAGGATGGTCCGTCCGCCGGCATCGCCATGGCAACCGCCATCGTGTCCGTCATCACGGGTATCCCGGTCCGCCGCGATATCGCCATGACGGGCGAGGTCACGCTGCGGGGCAGGGTGCTGCCCATCGGCGGCCTCAAGGAGAAGCTCCTGGCGGCCCTGCGTGGCGGCATCAAGAAGGTCCTGATCCCCGAGGAGAACGCCAAGGACTTGGCCGACATCCCGGCGAGCGTGAAGAACGGCCTGGAGATCGTGCCGGTCTCCATGATGGATCAGGTTCTCCAGCATGCCCTCGTGCGCACGCCGGAGCCGATCGAATGGGACGAGGCTTCGGTTCTCAAGGGTCCGAAGCCGACCGTCGAGGACGACTCGACCGGGGTCGTGGCCCACTAAAGCTTCGACCTGACGTAACGATAAGAGCCCCCAAACCTACGTTCGGGGGCTTCTTTTTTGGCGGGAATTGCCAAAAAACGACTGATTTCAGCCACTTCAGGGCTTGCTTACGGACAAGCTTTGCGCCAAACGGATTGTCCCTGAAACGGTGGACCATTTCCTTTTGCGGCTGCCGTGATCACTGGAGGATTAGACATGAATAAAGGCGAGCTCGTTGCGGCCGTCGCCGACAAGGTGGGCCTTTCGCGTGGCCAGGCTGGTGATGCGATCGACGCCGCCATCGAGGCGATCACCGGCGCTCTGAAGAAGGGCGATGAGGTCAAGATCGTCGGTTTCGGCACGTTCGTGGTGACCAACCGCGCGGCCGGCGAGGCGCGCAACCCGCGCACCGGCGAGAAGGTCAAGGTTCCCGCTTCCAAGACCCCCAAGTTCCGCGCAGGCGCTGGCCTGAAGGACGCCGTCAACGCGAAGTAATCGCTTTTTGACAGCGTTTGGTTGCATTGAGGGCCAACAGCGCTTGCGTTGTTGGCCTTCTGTTTTTATGTCAGGCCTGTCGGGCGGTTAGCTCAGCTGGTAGAGCATCGGTTTTACACACCGCAGGTCGGGGGTTCGATCCCCTCACCGCCCACCATTCCACGATGGCACGAGCGTTTTGAGGCGCTTCGTCAGGAAGCGCTATTCTCCTTTTCCTCCGTAAGCCGGTCCAGCACCTTTTCCGGTGCCACATGCCGCTCAAGTTCCTTCAAGGTGGGATCTTCCGCTTCCTTTATGCCCAGGTGTGCGGCGATGGCTCGGGTCAGCGTCAGAAGTCGGGTAATCTCATGCTCCGAGAGAAGGTTGGTCTGGAGGTCCAGCTCGGACCGCCGTTCCGCTTCCGTGGCCGCTCGATTCTGGCTGATCAGGACGAAAGTCGAGAGAAAGATGGCCTCGACTGACGCGAAGGTTGCCAAGATCACGAAGGTTGGGTCGAAAGTGGGAATACCGGGAATGACACTGAGATTGACGCCAACCCACCCTGCCACCAGAGCCAGATGGACATAGACAAAGGCCATGCTGCCGGTGAAGCGGGTGATGACCTCGGCGACCCGATCCTGAAGACTGGCCTTCCTCTCTTCCTCCTCGCGTTTGCGCCGGAGGGCATCGATGTTCCGCTCGAGCACCGAAGTGAAGCCGGGTGGCTGGGCCGCAGGAGTGCTCGGGCTTCCCCTCGGCACCTCTCCTGGCTTTTCTAGACTGCGCTGCATACTGTCCTCATGTCGCGTCGGGGTGGCGGCATGAGAACGACTGGTCATCCCAAGAAGTTCATGGGGCACGGACGCTGATGGGCCTGATCGGATGATGGGATGGAACGCCGCACCCTGAAACAATCCGTTTTTCGGAGGGTTAGACGAAATCCCTCCAAGGATACTCCTGAGACTCGCCCGCTCCAGCCGTCAGCCGGAGCGGGCTTTTTCTGTTGGCCGGCGCGTCAGCGCAGGGTCTTTTGCATCTCTTCGAGCATGGCGATGTGCTCACGGATATGCCCGCGGGCCATCTTGGCGACGTTCATATGCTCGCGGTTCTGCGGGTTGGACTGCAGATAGCGCTCCTGGACCTGCAGGAGGTCGCGGTGACCCTGCAGCTGAGCTTCCAGGTACATCTTGTCGAACTCAGGCCCAGCCTGCTGATTCTGCATCTTCTGCATCATGTCGCGGGCGCTGGCGTCCATCTGCATCGCCGGCATGGCCGACTGACCGGACTGGGTGCTTGCTGATCCCGTCGCGGCGGTTGCTCCGGGGTCCATCATGGAGCGCAGGACCTCCGATAGGGTGGTCTGCTCCTGAACCTCGAAATTGGCGAAGCGCTTGAGGTCGTCATTACGAATCTTGTTCATGGCCATGCGGCTGGATTCCATGGCAACCATGCCGAGCTGCATGGTCTGTTGCATGTGCTGCATGTCGGCTTGGCCCATCTGACCGCCCGCGCGGTTCATCGGCATGCTGCCTGATGAGCCTGACGGCATGGTGGACGAGGATCCGCTCGTCTGGGCGAGGGCAGGGGCAACGACAAGCGCGGCGGCCAAGCCGCCAAGGAGGGCACGACGATCCATTTATCTCTCCTGCTGAACATCCCGGCTCGGCCGCGACACGCCAGGGGAGCGCTCGACTCTGGGCCGCCGTTGCGATGCGAACGTTGCTGATGTCGGTTGGTTTCAGCTGGGCTTTGGGCTGGGAGTTCACAGGATTGTGCGGAATGGCACAATGCCTGGAAACGTAACGTAATTATGTGTTGATCGCACAATCTAAGAAGGTAAACCTAGCAGGGTCGGTGCCTGATCTTTGACTGCACTGACATCGCTACGTGATGGGACGATGAAAATGGCAATCATTCGTGTTGACAGGGATGGAGAAGGGCTCGGCACCAGGGCCAATGATACGATTTATGGTGACGGACGGAACAATCTGCTCTACGGCAGCGGCGGCAATGACTGCCTCTATGGCAGCGGCGGCAGCGACCACCTTGATGGTGGTACGGGACGGGATATCCTGACAGGCGGCGCTGGTTACGACGATTTCTACTTCGGCACCCGGCCGAAAAAGGGCGTGATCAACGTGATCACGGACTACAATAAGAAGTCTGCTTCAATTCTTCTGGCGAGTGACATTTTCAAAGGCCTTGGCAGCGCCAACACGTGGATGAGTGACAGCGCGTTCAGGCAGGGCAGCAAGGCCCACGACGCAGATGATCGTATCATCTACAACCCTAAAAATGGCTTGGTTTACTATGATGCTGACGGCATAGGCTCAAAGGGAGCTATCGCGTTCGTAAAAGTGGGAAAAGGAAAGACGATGTCGGCCTCCGATTTCTGGGTCGATGAATTCTAGTCAGGAGACAGCGGAGGTCGGAAACCTCTGATGCTCTCCCGATCTGGGGCATAGCGGCAGACGGCTGTTTCTGTGCCCTAAGACAATTTCAGGGTTGCGCGGCCGCTCCTAAAAAGTTAGAGCATCCGAGCCTTTCGGCAGTCGGAGCGTAGCGCAGCCCGGTTAGCGCACTAGTCTGGGGGACTAGGGGTCGGAGGTTCAAATCCTCTCGCTCCGACCATTATTTCATTGAGGTTTTCGGCCTCAACCGCCCTTCGGGACAAGGGCATTTTGCAGGTCATTTTGCAAAATTGGGGCGGAATGGATTCACCCCTTGTTCCGGCGATGCTCGTCCAGCTTTGCAATCGCCGACTCAGCCAATGCCCTCGTGCGGGCCAGATAGCGGTCCAAAATCTTCTGCGCGTGGTCCTGGGTGTGCCCGGTGATGGTGGCAATCTCCGGCACCGTGCAGCCCGCCTCGGCCAGCATGGTCACCGCCGTCCCCCGCAGATCGTGGAAGTGCAGATCATCCAGCAGGCCTGAGGCCTCGTAGGCAGCCGCCCAGGCCTTCTTGAAGGCATCCCGCGTCCATGGTGTGCCGTTGGCCCTTGTCAGGATCTGCGTCGAGCGCCGGGGCTGGCCGTCCAAGGTCGCCTTGAGCGCCTGCGTACAGGGCACATAGACGGGGCGGCCTCCTTTGCTCTGGCGTAGCGAAATCGCCTCGCCGTCATAGGCCGACCACGGCAATCGCAACAGGTCGCCCTGGCGCTGGCCGGTGTGCAGGCCGAGCATCATGGCCAGGACCAGTTCCGGCGCAGCCACCTGCTCGAACGCCTGGATATGCTCGGGCAGCCAGATCATCTCGGCCCGGTTGGAGCTGTAGGCCCGCTCAAACTTCACGATGGGATTACCGTCGAGATAGCCATTGACGTGACCCCATTCGAGCACTCGGGCCAGAGCCGCCATCTTGGCGTCAGCCGCACGAGGGTGGGTCTGGGCCAGCTTGTCGTGCCATTTCATGAAAACCGGTCGACTGCGCTTATCGCCGGCAATCTTGAGAGGGGTATCGCCCCACTTGTCCTCGACAGCCTTCAGGTTGTAGGCGCCGATTTCACGCGTGGAGGCCGCCAGCTTGAGCCAGGCCCGCGAACCGCAATATTCCTTGATGAGCCACGAGATGGTGTTGGGGTTGCGGTGCTGGGCCTGGCTTTTACGCGCCTCATCGAGAGAAGCGGCAAATTCGATGGAGTCGGGCTCGCCCTTGAGCCGGATGCCGGTGGCGCGATCATAGTAGTACGTCTTGACCGTGCCATCGGCGAGCTTGCGGCGAACGGGATTAACGCCCTTGATCTTCACCTGCATGGCGGGCCACCCACTGTTCGAAGTCGGGATCGGAGCGGGAATCATGATTCAGGCCGGACAAACGATCAAGGGCGATATCCAGCGCCATGCGGTCCCAGCTATGGGTTCCGGGCATCGGGCCGGGAATCTTTCCTGAACGCACCCACCGATCAAAGGTCGAAAGGCTGCCGCAACCGCAATAGACGGCAGCCTGCTGGCGGGTCATGCAACGGGGCGGGATTTCACCCACCTGCATCCCACCGCGCGGTGAGCCAGCAAGCCCACTATTGCGCGGATGATGCGACTTGGAGTTTTGCGCACGCATAATAGCCATCATGGCAGTCTCTGAGTTCAGACAGGCCGATTTTTCCGCTCAGGGGACTCACAGGCGGGCAAAATGGCTGTTCCGCTCGGAAGCCGTGCCGGGAGACGAGAATCCGCCTCCACGACTCGCGCAGAGGATTCTGGAAGCATGAGTCAATGTGAATCACTCCCACCGGGTCTCGACAGAGGTTGCCGGAAGGGTCAGGCGGAACCGTTTTCCAGTCGCCTCATCTTTGACGACGATCTGGATCACAGTCGGATCAGGCTCGGGCACTTGCGCGAGCACCTCGGCAAGTTGCTTCCCGCGCACGGCGGCAAGTTCCTCGCGGTACAGACGGCGGCTGCGCTCATTTTCGGCAACCCGTGAGAGAACATCTTCGATGATCGAGTGGGGGTGAGGTGGGTCATCAGGCGGCATCCACCTTGGTGGTCTTGACCGCCTCACGAACAGCCTGAGCGACGGTGCGTCTTAGCCATGCCGCGCGGGTCAAAAACTCGGCCTCAGCAAGTCGGTCCACCTGCTGGGGCAAGTCGGAAGGAAGGCTAAAGCCCATGATCGGGCGGGTGTCAGAGCGAGTATGTTTGTTCATGTTTTATCCCAAAAAATGGAAGCCGGTAGAGGGGCGGCTCTGCCGGGATTGTAGACGCATCTCGCCCATGCGCCGTCTTACGAGGACGGTTCCGGAGCAGTTTATTTGTCCTTGCTCAGGGCTCATTCACTTCATCAAAGAGCAAACCGCATAGCTGCTACTCCATGCGATATTTGCACTTTTGCAAACTAATTTGGCTTTTCTTTGTCTTTTTGCAAACATAACCATTGGAATGATTGTTCAGCGTTCCTATGCCCGGTTCTGGCGCTTCCACTCGGCAAAGGCCTCAGGCGTGAGGTCGCGGCTTACCCACGCCCTCTTGCCCATGATCGGACCGCCTCGCTCCCGCCGAACATTGCGCTTGTAACTATGCTTCGGCTGCATGTTCTTTGCGGCATACAAGAGGACGGAGCCATACCGGCCATCGGGCAAACGCTTCGATGCCGAGCGGATCGTCTGGGCGTCGGATTCCGCGCCCCAGGATCGATGGACGAAGGAAATGAACGCCTCAATTGCAGGCTCGGGCACATGAACAAGGGCATTCAAATGCTCGCCGGAACCATCGTCGGCGATGGGACACGACTCGCGCACCGCCGCATAGGTCCACGAAGCAACTCCAAGGCGCTTCAGGGCCTCGTGCAGGCGGTGCAGGCAGGCATCCCAATAGCGCTTGCGCTTCTCAGGAGCCAAATCGTCCACCTCAACCGGGCGCAAGACGACGTAGACGGTGAAGGGTCGCCGCAAATGCCTGGCGCGGGCATCGGCGGCAGGACAATCCCTGTCGCCAAGCAACAGGCGAAACTCCTGATCACTCAAGCTGCGACGCATCGGCTGGCGGCGCCCGTTGACGACAACAAAGCGCTGCTTGTGCCAGGGTCGCGTCGTCCGAGCCTTGCGCCCTTTGCGCTTGCCCTTGAGCCTTGGCGTCTTGGAGGCATTCGGGAACGGTTCAACAATTTGCGCAGGTGCAAGCTGCGACAGAATGGACGTCCCGACCCCTTGCGTAAAAGCAGGGTCTGAGGTATTATGTCTATACATATCAGCAGATACTTCCATGCCCCGGTCTGCCTGCTGTGGAAGGTTGGCTGACCGGGGCTTTTTGTTGTTAAGCCTGCCTGGGCGCTTGGCCATCGGCTGCTCATGCGGCAGCGGCCTGGCTCAAGGCGGCATGGGTGGTCATTCAGGCCGGATTGCTCCTCCTAGAAATTCAAATTCTCACTGGGTAATTATTCAAACTGTGGGGTCGGTGGCCTATGCCCCTGAAAGCCTTGCAGCGCAAGGATTCCAGGATATTCCAGGATAGGTCCCAGTGCGTGGTGTAGCTCGACGGAAGCACAGCGGTCGGCCCGCGCGCCCTCAGTAGCGCCGTAGCGGGCCGGGCGCTGGGCGGGTGGTCATCGGCGATTTCCGGTTAGGGTTGGGT
>JAESGY010000007.1_pt1 | contig 18437 bp, 19 predicted proteins | sample 9269841 | NCBI WGS metagenome assembly JAESGY01 (sample SAMN17022865, study PRJNA683097) | algae metagenome | isolation source: Spirirestis rafaelensis WJT71-NPBG6 and co-occurring heterotrophs from... | place: USA: Pinto Wells, Joshua Tree National Park, Colorado Desert, CA | collected 2006-08-15
TCCCTAGAGCGGAAACCTCGCTGCCGCACCCCTCTTGCAAAGTAGGATCGGCGCTGCTCGGCTAGCGCCTTCGCAGCAGGTCGAAAGAAGGCGATCAAGCAAGGGGACTGAAGCAACGCCAACCCCGGTGCTGATCCTGTCGGGCATCGGCGAAATGGACAGCAAGGTCCGGGCTTTGGGCTTCGGCGCCGACGATTATGTCACCAAGCCCTTCCACCGCGACGAGCTGGTCGCCCGCATCCACGCCATCGTCCGCCGCTCCAAGGGCCACAGCCAGAGCGTCATCCGCACCGGCAAGCTGGCGGTCAACTTGGACGCCAAGACGGTCGAGGTCGACGGCGCCCGCGTGCATCTGACCGGCAAGGAATATGCGATGCTGGAGCTTCTGTCGCTCCGCAAGGGCACCACGCTTACCAAGGAGATGTTCCTCAATCATCTCTATGGCGGAATGGACGAGCCCGAACTCAAGATCATCGACGTCTTCATCTGCAAGCTGCGCAAGAAGCTAAGCCTGGCATGCGGCGGCGACAATTATATCGAAACGGTTTGGGGCCGCGGCTACGTCCTGCGCGACGCGGGCGAGGTCGAGGCGGACGTCGACCTGCCGGAAGCAGCGGTCGCCTGACGATCAGGGCTCAGGCGGGCTGCAACGTCCGCCTGGGCGCCCGGCGCAGCGCGGTTCCGACCGCGCCGAAACCGAGCAGCATCAGTGCCCAGGTGTCGGGCTCCGGCACCGCGGCCACGCTGAAGGAACGCGTCTGGCCGAAGATCGTCGTGGTCCCGAGCACGGGAAACGCGCTGCTCATATAGCTGTAGGACAGGCCTTTTCCGGTGAGCACGCCATTGGTGCTGGTAATGATGCCGGTCCACGCCCCCTTAAAACGCAGCGCCCCATCGGTGAACTCGTTGTCGCCCTCTTTGACTGGGAACGGCAGAAACAGCAGGTGCACGAAGTCCTGCGTATAGACCTCGCTCTCGCTCCCAGTGGGATAGGTTGCGAGGCAGGCGGCGGCCGACGGCCCCGTGCCGCACATGACGGTTTGCTTGTTGACCTGCAGCGTGCCCGAGATGCTGAGTTGAACAACGGCATCGGCTGGAGAGGCCAGGCCGAACAGGCAGGCTGCCGTCATGATCGCTGCAAACTTACGCATGTTATTCCCCCAGATTCCCAAAGCAGTTTGCTTGATCTTGGCGCTTCTGACCAGTGGCGTGGACGCCACAGGGTCTCAGACCTTCCGCAAACCCGCTCCCTGCATGCCAGTGACCGAGACGTTCTCGCCCGGTTCGAATCGTTTCCAGCCATCACGTCCAAGCCGTTCCATCGGGCGGAACTTGGCCTTGTAAGCCATCCTATCCGACCCCTCGACCCAATAGCCGAGATAAACATAAGGAAGTCCTGCACGGGATGCGCGCTGGATGTGATCAAGGATGATGAAGGTGCCGAGACCCTTGCGATCGGCAAGGCTCGGATCGAAAAAGCTGTAGATCATGCTGAGCCCGTCGCTCTGCTGATCGCTGAGACAGGCACCGACCAGCTTGCCCGGACGCCCATCGAACGATGGTTCGCGATATTCGACGACATAGGTGCGGACCGGAGTCTGTTCGACCATGTCGGCAAAGTCGTTGTCGTCCATTTCGGCCATGCCGCCGCCAGGATGACGCACCGCCAGATAACGGCGAAGGAGATCGAACTGCTCCTCGGTCGTCCATGGCTTACAGGCGGTGACCTCGAGATCGGCATGTCGCTTCATCAGCTTGCGCTGGGTCGTAGTCGGCGCGAACTCGCTCGCCGCGACGCGGACCGAGACGCAGGCCTGGCAATCAATGCAGCTCGGCCGGTAGGCAACCGACTGCGAGCGGCGGAAGCCAATCCGGCCAAGCGCTTCGTTCAGCTCACCGGCGTGATGGCCCGACAATTCGGTGAACACCTTTCGCTCGATCTTGCCCGGAAGGTAGGGGCAAGGCGCCGGCGAGGTGACGAAGAATTTCGGGAAGCGGAACGGAGCGCTCAAGCGGGGCCTGCAAGGGTTCGAATGGTTACGAGAATGTTTATGCGCTCCACCAACGCCCGTGCAAAGACCCCGCTCCCCAAGGAAGATGGTTAAGCCCAAAGGCTGTACCGCTTCGGGTCAGGTCTAGAGATCTCCCGTCCTCATCGGCGCCATCACCGTTGCGGCAAAGCGGTCCATTTCCTCGGCTTGCGGGCTCATCTGAAGCAGCAGCAGATCGAGCCCGACCGCCTCGTAAGCGCGGATGCGATCGGCGATCTGCTCGGGTGTGCCGACGAGGTTCGGACGAAGGCCGCGGTTCGATACGCTATATTCCTGCAGCTTCAGTGTCCGCTCGAGCTCGGTGCCGGACAACCACTGGTCGAAGTTGGCGAAACCAGGGGGCGGCGTAGCCGGCATGGCGGTGATCCGCTCCAGCTCGCGCTTTGCCTTCGCCTCGCTGTCGCGGACGATTACGTAGGCAGCCATACCGAACGGCATGGGCGGCCCGCCCGCTTCCTCTCGGCGCGTCTTCATGTCGGCGATCTTGGGCGCGATCGCCTCCACCGGATCGCCGTGCATGACGTAGGCGTCGCATTGCTTGGCGATGAGGGTTTTGGCCGCATCGCTTTCCCCGCCGGCATAGACGACCGGGCGGCGCACCGGCTTGGGCGCCACGATCGCGTCCTTGAGCTGGTAGCGCTCCCCGGCATGGCTGAACCGCTGCTCGCGCCACAACCCGTCGACTACCGTCAGCCACTCGGCGGTGCGCGCGTAGCGGTCGTCATGCTGATCAAAGGCAAGGCCATATTGCTCGGCTTCTTCCTTCCACCAGCTCGACACGACGTTGAGCGCAAGCCGGCCATTGCTGATGCGGTCGACGTTGGCCGCCTGCTTGGCGAGCAGCGCCGGGTGATGGAAGTTGGGGCGCACCGCAACCATCAGTTCGATACTGGACGTCACTGCGGCCAGTGCGGCGGCCGTGCTCCAGGCATCTAATGCGGGCTGTTCCACGCCCTTGATGTCGTTGAGGAACAGCTCGGCGATGAGGGTGAGGTCCCAACCGGTCTGTTCCGAACTCAAGGTGAGCTCGCGCACTGCCTCCCAGCTTGCCGAAGGCCCCTCATCCGGATCGTTCCGTAGCCAGCCGCCAAACACCGGCATCCAGTAACCGAATCTCATGACCTTGCCTCCCTGATGCGCTGCTTGAGCCAGTCCACCAGCCGGTCGTGCGGGTCGTAACCGAGCACTTCCTTGGGCTTGGCGACGAAGTTGGACAGCGCGTTGATGTCGTAGAATTTGGCCGTGCCGTCGCGGTCATCAATCATCACCTCGACGCCGCCGACGTCCATGCCCATCGCCTGCGCCACTTGCTCGGCAGCGGTGACGATCTCGGTGGGCGGGTCGAAGGCGCGCATCGGAATGGGTCCGCGATCCTCGCCGCACGCATAGGCAGGGCAGAGGTCGAACTGCCCGGCGGCGGCAATCTCTAGCGCATAGAGGAACCTGCCGCCAAGCGTCTCCAGCCGCCAGATCATGCCGCCACGCGCAGGTACGGCTTCCTGGACCAGCAGCACTTGGTCGACCGAATGAGGAGCGTCGCCTGCGGCTACGACAGCATTCAGCTCCGCCGCGCTGTCGAAGCGCATGATGCCCGCGCCCGAGCCACCGATGTTGGCTTTGACCAGCAGCGGGTAGCCGATCTCTTCGGCAGCCTTGGCGAGGTCGGCGGTGCGGTGAACAACGCGGGTTCGCGGCGCTGCAAGGCCGAGGCGATGCAGCAGCGACAATTGCCGCGCCTTGCTGCTGTCGACCGCCAGCACCTCGGGGCCATTCAAAACCGCTGCGCCCTGCCCGCGCCAATGGTCGAGCAGCGCCATCGTGTAGAACAAAGGATGCTCGGGCTCGCGCAGGAAGCTCGACATGGCGACCCGGTTGAAGATGACCGGCGCCGGCGGAGACGATCGCGCCGGGTCGAAGCTGTGGTCGCCGACAGGAATGGCGACATAGTCGATGCCGCCGCGCTCCAGCGCCGCGAACAGCGGTTCGAACCAGGCGGGGTGCTCGTACAGAATGGCAAGCTCGGGCATTCGCTTCCTCTGGCGGGAGTGCGTTGGCCCGAGCACGTGGGCGACCGGGAGTTAGGGGCGGCTCAGCCCTCCCGCAAGCCCCTCCATGCCAGCAGCAGCCAGCCGAGGATCATCGCGGTTCCGCCGAGCGGAGTCACAGCGCCAAGCCACCGCGGAGCGCCCAACGCCATGGCGAAGAGGGTCGCCGCGAACAGCGCAGCACCGCCGGCGAGCAGCCATGCGGCGGGCGCCAGACGCGGCTGCGCGGCGAGACCGATGGCAAGCACTGCCACCGCATGCGGCAGGAGGTAGGTCACCGCCGTCTGCCACCAGCCAAGCGCTTCGGCGTCGAGCCTTTCTTTCAGCGCATGAGCGCCGAAGGCGCCGAACGCGACTGCCACCGCCGCTAGGCACGCGCCGACCGCGACCAGCCGCCCCTGCCCGCTCACGCTTGGTGGATGGCCTTGGTCACCTGATAGCTGGCGAGCCCTTCCTCACCCCCTTCGCTCCCGAAGCCGCTCTCCTTGACGCCGCCGAACGGCGCGTCGGCGACGGAGATGGCGAAATTGTTGATTCCCACCATGCCGCTTTCCAGCGCGTCGCCAAGGCGGTTAGCGCGGCGGCCGTTCTCGGTGAAGACAAACGAAGCAAGGCCGTAGGGCAGGCGGTTAGCCTGATGCAGCGCCTCGTCTTCCGTGGCGAAGCTGCGCATCAGGGCGACCGGACCGAACGGTTCGACGTTCATGGCCTCGGCATTGTCGGGCACGTCCGCCAGCACGGTCGGCTGGAAGAAGAAACCGCCCTCGCCCGGTTCGCCGCCTGCCAGCACCCGCGCGCCCTTGGCCTTGGCGTCGTCGACCAGGCCGGCGATGGCGGGCAGCCGCCGCTGGTTGGCGAGCGGGCCCATCTTCGTCTCGGCGTCGAGGCCGTTGCCGATCTTCACGTTCGCGGTGCGCGCAGCGAAGCCCTTGGCGAAGGCGTCGTAGATGCCTTCCTGAACGAAGAACCGGGTCGGCGACACGCACACCTGACCCGCGTTCCTGAACTTCTGCGGGACCAGCATGTCGAGTGTCTTGTCGAGATCACAATCGTCGAACACCAAGACCGGCGCATGACCGCCAAGCTCCATGGTGATGCGCTTCATGCCGTCGGCCGCGAGCTTCATCAGATGCTTGCCCACTGCGGTGGAGCCCGTGAAGCTGATCTTGCGAATGACGGGACTACCGATGAGCTGGCGCGACACCGCGTCTGGGATGCCGTGCACGAGCTGGAACACACCCTTCGGAATACCCGCGTCATCCAGCGCCCTTGCCAGCGCGCCCGTGCAGCCGGGCGTTTCCTCGGGCGGCTTGGAGATGACCGTGCAGCCCGCCGCAAGCGCCGCCGCTACCTTCTTGGCGAGAAGGTAGATCGGGAAGTTCCACGGGGTGAAGGTGGCGGTCGGACCGACCGGCTGCGGTATCACGATCGAGCGCTGGCCAGTCGGGCGGACAAGTACCCGCCCTCCAGCCCGCTTCGCTTCTTCGGCAAAGTAATCGAACATGCCGGCCGCGCCCATCACCTCGCCGATTGCTTCGGCCAGTGGTTTGCCCTGTTCCTGGGTGAGCAGGCCGCCGATCTGCTCGGCGCGTTCACGCAGCAGGCTGGCGGCCTTGTGGAGGATTGCCCCGCGCTTCTCGACGTCCAAGGCGCGCCATGCCGGCCAAGCCCGATCGGCCGCCGCCAGCGCCTCGTCGATGTTGGCAGTGCTGGCGAGATGCAGTTCGGCGATGGTGTCGCCGCTCGCCGGATTGATCACGGGCGACAGGTCGCCCTCGCCCTGGCGCCAAGCGCCGTCGATGAAGAGCTTCAGCTCGGTTTCATATCCCATTCGCCCGATCTAGGACCGGCGGCGCTTGATTGAAAGCGGCAGCAGGACCAGGGCCAGCAGGACCGTCAGCAGGCTGATCGCGGCAAAGGCGATGAGCGTCGGGTGGTGGGTGTCCTCGCGGCCCTGCAGGTCCATGATGTGAAGGCCCCACATCCAGTCGTAGACGCGCCACCAGCCGGTGCGCGTGGCGACGATCGCACCGCTGTCGGCGGCGACGAAGACGTGCGTGCCATCCGACAGGTCAACCTGCCAGGTGGCAAGCGGGCGGCGGAGCTCGATTGGCGGCTTTTCGGAGTCGGTGCGCCGCACAGCCTCGATCTGCGCGCTGCTGCGCAGACGGGCAGTCACTTCCGCCGCCGCGTCGGCAGCACTCAGCGGCGGGAGCAAGCGCCCGGTGGCAGGATCGGCAAGCCTCGTCGGGCCATTCCTCACTTCGATAACCCACCGCGCCCCGGCGGCGCGCTGCTCGAGACTGACCCTCGCGAGCGGCAGCCCGGCCACCACAGACGGCAGGATCGCCGGCGCGTTCAGCACCACCGGCGCCGCTGGCGCGAGCAGATCAGTCCCACGCACCTCCTCGATCGGCTTCCACACCATGACGAGGCCCGACAGCACCCAGAACAGGAAAGGCACGCCGACAACCCAGCCGAGCCAGACATGCCAGCGGCGGAGGGTGGAGCGGACGGTCATGACGGGACCGTTAGAGCGATTCAGCACGCAAGCCAGCTTTAAGTGCTAAGCTGCAAGGCACCGGGCAAGTGGTAGCAAAACCGTGCCCATCTGCAGGCTGTACGCTGCCGCTCGCCTCTGCCCCCCCCTTGCCGCTGGTTGCTCTTGGGGCGACAATATGACGTGGCTAAATCGGCGACCCTACCTGGCGGAGTGGTGCATGACATGCCGGCCGATCTGGCGAGCGCCTTGCACGCGGCGCCTGCGGCGCTTGCTGCGTGGCACGACATCACGCCGTTGGCGCGCAACGAGTGGATCTGCTGGGTGACCTCGCCCAAGCAGGAGAAGACGCGGTTAAAGCGGATTGCGTGGGGGATTGAGAGCCTGAGCGAAGGTAAACGCCGCCCCTGCTGCTGGCCCGGGTGCCCGCACCGCGGCGGGTAAACTACTTAGCTCAGCGCGCTCCCCAGGGCGCCGGCGGCGCAGGGATGGGTCGGCTGAGGTCGAAGTCGACCCGGAAGAAGCGCGAAGGACGTTGCAACTCGTAGGCGAAGAGCCGGGATGTGACCTCCATCGCCCAGACGTTCGTCGCTGACTGTGCGGTGTTGCCGCGGATGAAGAGGTCTTTTGAGTAAGCGTCGGCCGGAAACTCCTGGCGTGTGGCAGTGCCGCCGCCCACCGTCTCGCCGCCATATTGCGTCTGCGTGTCCTCGCTGCCGTCCTCGTGGCGATGATCGTGCTTAAGCCGCAGTCCGCTGGCCGTGCGAGTGACGACCCAGGTGCGCGAGCGATCCTCGCCGACGTGCAAAGGAATACGGATGGTATCGGCCGTGCACTCCCGCACATGCATCACGAGCCGCTTGCCCGCGAAGCTTGCGTCCGCGGCAACCGGCGGGCTGACGATGCGCCCTTCGAATGCCTTGCCGCACAGGCTGCGGAGCTGCGAGAAGAAGGTGTCCTGAGGAGTTCTGGGCACGGGCGAGTGAGCACAGCCGGCAAGAGCCAGCATTGCGAGGAGGGCGAGTTGTTTCACGCCCTCGAGCTTAACCCCGCGCAAATGCGGTGCAACCATGCTGCTCGCTTCCGCGGGGGAGTGACAGCTTGCCTTAGATGTGGATCGGCTTGCCCTGCACCGCCATTGCCGCTTCCTTGAAGGCTTCGGCATGGGTCGGGTGGGCGTGGCAAGTGTAGGCGATGTCTTCGGACGTGGCGCCGAACTCCATTGCCTGCGCGGCCTGCGCGATCATCGTGCCGGCAAGATTGTTGATCATCCACACGCCGAGCACGCGGTCGGTCTTGGCGTCGGCAATCACCTTTACCAGACCGTCGGGCTCTCCGTTGGTCTTGGCGCGGCTGTTGGCCATCATCGGGAACTTGCCGACCTTGATCTCGCCGCTCGCCTTGGCCTGCTCTTCGGTCAGGCCGACACCGGCGATTTCCGGCGTGGTGTAGACCACTGACGGGATGATGTTGTGGTTCACGATGCCGGTCAGGCCCGCGATGTTCTCGGCCACCGCGATGCCCTCGTCCTCGGCCTTGTGGGCGAGCATGGGGCCGGGGGTGACGTCGCCGATCGCCCAGATTCCGGACACAGCAGTGCGGAAGCTGTGGTCAGTCTCGACCTGGCCCTTGCCGTTGCGCTGGAGCCCGGCGGCTTCGAGGTTCAGGCCATCGGTGTTAGGACGACGGCCGATCGAGACGAGCACGTGGCTGGCCTCGATCGTCTCGGCCGCACCGCCCTTGGCCGGCTCGACGGTGACGGTGACGCTGTCGCCGTTGCGTTGAACGCCGGTGACCTTGGTGCCGAGCTTGTAGGCGAAGCCCTGCTTCTTGAAGATCTTGTTCGATTCCTTGCGGATCTCCTCGTCCATGCCAGGCAGGATCTGGTCGAGATATTCGACCACGGTGACCTGCGCACCCAGGCGGCGCCACACTGAGCCGAGCTCAAGCCCGATTACGCCGCCGCCGATCACGACGAGGTGGCTCGGCACTTCGCTGAGCTCAAGCGCGCCGGTGGAATCGACGATCCGCTCCTGGTCGATCTTCACGCCCGGCAGCGGGGTGACCGAGGAGCCGGTGGCGATGACGATGTTCTTGGCGCGTACCGTCTGGCCCGCAACTTCGACAGTGTCGGCGTTGGTGAAGCTGGCGCGGCCCTTGAGCCAGGTGACCTTGTTCTTCTTGAACAGGAACTCGATACCCTTGGTCAGGCCTTCAACTGCCTCGACCCGGCCCTTCTGCATGGTCGGGATATCGAGGGTGAATTGGCCGGTGATGCCCCACTTGGCGAAGTGGCCGTGAGCGGCCTCTTCGAACAGTTCGGACGCGTGCAGAAGCGCCTTGGACGGGATGCAGCCGACGTTGAGGCAGGTGCCGCCAAGCGTCTCGCGGCTTTCGGCGCAAGCGGTCTTGAGCCCCAGCTGCGCAGCGCGGATCGCCGCCACATAGCCGCCAGGCCCGGCGCCGATCACCAGAACGTCGTAGTCGTAGTCAGCCATGGTCTTCCTTCGGGGCTCCCGCGAACGGGGGAGCGGGTGGGCTTAAAGGTCGATGAGCAAGCGGGTAGGGTCTTCTATCGCTTCCTTGACGCGAACAAGGAAGGTGACCGCCTCACGCCCGTCGATCAGGCGATGATCGTAGGACAAAGCGAGATACATCATCGGGCGGGCCACAATCTGGCCGTCCTTGACCACCGGGCGTTCCTCGATCCGATGGAGGCCGAGCACCGCGCTCTGCGGCGGGTTGATGATTGGAGTCGACAGGAGCGAGCCGAACACGCCGCCGTTGGAGATGGTGAAGGTGCCGCCCTTCATGTCGTCCGCGGTCAGCGTGCCTTCCTTGGCCTTCTTGCCGAAGCCGGCGATCGTCTTCTCAATCTCGGCAAAGCTCATCTGGTCGGCGGAGCGGACCACCGGCACCACGAGGCCCTTGGGCGCCGACACCGCGACCGAGACGTCGAGGTAATTGTGATAGACGATCTCGTCGCCTTCGATCCGGGCGTTCACGGCCGGCACGTCACGCGCAGCGAGCGCCACCGCCTTGGTGAAAAAGCCCATGAAGCCGAGGCGGATGCCGTGCTTCTTCTCGAACAGGTCCTTGTAGCGGGTGCGTGCCGCGATCACCTCGGTCATGTCGACGTCGTTGAACGTCGTCAGCAACGCCGCGGTGTTCTGCGCGTCCTTGAGCCGGGTCGCGATGGTCTGGCGGAGGCGGGTCATCTTGACTCGCTCCTCGCCACGCTCGCCCTTGGGAGCGGCAGGAGCCGACGTCTGCGCCGGAGAAGCGGCAGAGGCAGCGGGGGGCGTCGGGCTGCTCTTTGCCTTGGCGACGTCTTCCTTGGTCAGGCGGCCGTCCTTGCCGGTGCCGGTGAGTCCGGCTGGATCAACGCCGCTTTCCTGCACGGCGCGGCGAACGGAAGGCGAAAGGCGGAGTTCCTGAGCCTGCTCGTCGCTGATGTCGCCGCCCTTGGCTGCAGGGGCCGCTGGAGCAGCAGCTTCGGGCGCCTTGGCGGCCGGCGCGGCAGCAGCGCCGCTGCCTTCGCCGATGGTTGCGATCACCGCACCGACATTCACCGTCTCGCCTTCGGCAACCAAAGCGTCGCCGAACACGCCGGCCACCGGCGACGGCACGTCGACCGATACCTTGTCGGTCTCGAGGCTGGCTACCGGTTCATCAAGCGCGACCGCGTCACCCGGCCTTTTCAGCCACGCGCCAAGCGTCGCTTCGGTAATGCTCTCGCCCAGTGCCGGGACTTTGACTTCCGTGCCCATTCTTCCCCTCAAGCGTTCGCTTTGCCGGCGTGCCGGACAGTATCTTGCGCCGCTTCGGCGGCGGCAGGTGCAGCGTCCCCGGTACCGAGCGCAGCGGCGATCAGGGCGGTTTGTTCAGCCAGGTGGCGCTTGGCAAGGCCCGTCGCCGGTGAGGCCGACGCAGTGCGCCCGGCATAGATCGGACGGAAACTCTTGCCCGCGGCGCGCAGCGCGTCCTCAATGTAGCTTTCGACGAAGAACCAACTGCCATTGTTGCGTGGCTCTTCCTGACACCAAACCACTTCCTGCAGGTTCGGCATCGCCGCGAGGCGCTTGACCAGGGGCTCTGACGGGAACGGATAGAGCTGCTCGATGCGCATGATCTCGACGTCGTCGAGGCCGGCTTCATCGCGGGCTTCCATCAATTCGTAGGCGACCTTGCCCGAGCAGAGGACGAGGCGGCGCGTGCGTCCCTCGGCAGGCGCTTTTAGATCCGACAGGATGCGTTTGAAGTGGCTCTCGCCCGAGAAGTCGGCAATCTGCGACACGGCCGACTTGTGCCGGAGCAGCGACTTGGGCGTCATGATCACCAACGGCTTGCGGAAGTCGCGGAGCAGCTGGCGGCGCAGCAAGTGGAAATAGTTCGCTGGCGTGGTGACGTTGGCGACCTGGAGATTGTCCTCGGCGCAGAGCTGGAGATAGCGCTCCAGCCGCGCGGACGAATGCTCTGGCCCCTGCCCCTCGAAGCCGTGCGGCAGCAGAAGGACGAGCCCGCTGGCGCGAAGCCACTTGGCTTCGCCGCTGGCGATGAACTGGTCCATGATGACTTGCGCGCCGTTCGCGAAATCACCGAACTGCGCTTCCCACAGCACCAGGGTGCGCGGATCGGCGAGGCTGTAGCCATATTCGAAGCCGAGCACGCCGAATTCGCTGAGCGGACTGTCACGCACTTCGAACCGACCACCTTCGATGGTGGTCAGCGGAATGAACTTGTGGCCGTCCTTCTGATCGGTCCACACCGCATGGCGCTGGCTAAACGTGCCCCGGCCACTGTCCTGCCCCGACAATCGCACGTTGTGCCCCTCGGCGATCAGCGTCCCGAAAGCCAGCTCCTCGGCGGTCGCCCAGTCGAAGCCAGCGCCAGTCGCGAACATCGCCTTCTTGGCGTCGATGATGCGGCCAAGCGTCTTGTGGATGGTGAGGCTGTCGGGAACGCGGGTCAGCGTTTCGCCTACCTTGCGGACTTCGTCCTCAGGGACAGCGGTGCCGGTATTGCGGCGACCCTCGACCCCCTCTGCCGGCCGCTTGAGCCCGGCCCAGCGGCCCTCGAACCAGTCTGCCTTGTTGGGGAGGTAGCTGGCGCCCGCCTCGAACTCGGCCTCGAGATGCGCGACGAAGTCGTTGGTGCGTCCATCGATCCACGCCTGATCAACCACGCCTTCGGCAATCAGGCGGTCGCCATATTGCTTGCTGACCGGCGGATGCCGCCGAATCGCGTCGTACATCAGCGGCTGGGTGAAGCTCGGCTCGTCGCCTTCATTGTGACCGAAGCGGCGATAGCACCACATGTCGATCACGATGTCGCGGTTGAACTCCTGCCGGAACTCGGTCGCGAGCTTGCAAGCGAAGGTAACGGCTTCGGGATCGTCGCCGTTGACGTGCAGGATCGGCGCCTGGATGCCCTTGGCGACATCGCTCGGATAGGGCGACGACCGCGCGAACTGGGGCGATGTGGTGAACCCCACCTGGTTGTTGATCACGAAATGGATGCAGCCACCGATGCCGTAGCCCGGCAGCCCGGAGAAGCTGAGGCATTCCCACACGATCCCTTGCCCCGCGAAGGCCGCGTCGCCGTGGAGCAGGATCGGCAGGACCTTGTCGCCCTCCTCGTCTCCCTTGATCACCTGCACCGCCCGTGCCTTGCCGAGCACGACGGGGTTCACCGCCTCGAGGTGCGAGGGATTGGCCTGCAGGGAGAGGTGGACCTTGGTGCCGTCGAACTCGCGGTCCGACGAGGTGCCGAGGTGGTACTTGACGTCGCCCGACCCGCCGACGTCCTCAGGATTGGCGCTGCCGCCTGCGAATTCGCTGAAGATCGCGCGGTAGGGCTTGCCCATGACGTTCACGAGGACGTTCAGGCGGCCACGGTGGGCCATGCCGACGACGATCTCTTCGACGCCCGCTTGCCCGCCATATTTGATCACGGCCTCAAGCGCCGGGATCATGCTTTCGCCGCCGTCGAGACCGAAACGCTTGGTCCCGACATACTTCCTGGCAAGAAATTTCTCCCACTGCTCGCCGTGGATTACCTTTTCGAGGATCGCCTGCTTGCCCTCGGCGGTAAAGCTGGCCCCCTTGTCGCGGCCCTCGATCCGATCCTGCAGGAAGCGGCGCTCCCCAAGATCGTTGATGTGCATATATTCGAGGCCGATCTTGCCGCAGTAATTGGCGCGCAGGATCGCCACGATCTCCCGCACGGTCGCGGTCTCGAGCCCAAGGTTGCCGCCGATGAAGATCGGGCGGTCGAGGTCGGCGGCGGTGAAGCCGTGATATTCGGGCGTGAGATCGGCAGGCAGATCGCGCTTGGCGAGGCCGAGCGGGTCGAGGTCTGCGGCAAGGTGACCGCGCACCCGGTAGGTGCGGATCAACATCATCGCGCGGATCGAGTCCTCGGCGGCACGGCGGACTTCCGCCTCCGAAGCGCCGGACGCAGCGGCCTTGTCCTTGGCCTTGGCCGCGACCTGCTCCAGCGTCGCTTCGGTCGGGTCGAGACCGAGATTGACGGCGTCCAGCGCCGCCACCGGCCAGTTCGGCCGCTGCCAGCTTGGTCCTTGCTCGGTCTCGTACAGGTCGGTCATTCCATCCTCGTTGCCCCGCTCAGACCGCGGGGCTTCAGGCCCTCGGTGCCGCGCCCTGCCGGGCGGGTCAGCCGTTCAGCAGTTCCTTGAGCGTGCGGCCAAGCTCAGATGGGCTCGGGGACACGCGGATTCCAGCGGCTTCCATCGCGGCGATCTTGGATTCCGCATCGCCCTTGCCGCCCGACACGATCGCGCCGGCATGGCCCATGCGACGACCCGGAGGCGCGGTGCGGCCGGCGATAAAGCCGACCGTAGGCTTCTTGCGCCCGCGTGTGGCTTCGTCCGCGAGGAATTGAGCGGCTTCTTCCTCGGCACTGCCGCCGATCTCGCCGATCATGATGATCGACTTGGTCTCGTCGTCGGCCAGAAACATCTCAAGCATGTCGATGAATTCGGTGCCCTTAACCGGATCGCCGCCGATGCCGACAGCGGTGGTCTGGCCGAGGCCCTCGTTCGAGGTCTGGAACACCGCTTCATAAGTCAGCGTGCCCGAGCGCGACACGACGCCGACGCTGCCCTTCTTGAAGATGTTGCCCGGCATGATGCCGATCTTGCATTCATCCGGAGTGAGGACACCCGGACAGTTCGGTCCAATCAGGCGCGAAGCCGAACCGTCGAGCGCGCGCCTGACCTTCACCATGTCGAGCACCGGAATGCCTTCGGTGATGCAGACGATCAGCGGCACCTTGGCGTCGATAGCCTCAAGGATCGAATCGGCCGCGAAGGGCGGCGGGACATAGATCACGGATGCGTCGGCACCGGTCTTCGCGACCGCTTCCTCGACGGTGTCGAACACCGGCAGGCCAATGTGGGTGGTGCCGCCCTTGCCCGGAGTCACGCCGCCGACCATCTGCGTGCCGTAGGCGAGCGCCTGCTCGGTATGAAAGGTGCCGGTTTCCCCGGTCATGCCCTGCGTGATGACCTTGGTGTTCCGATTGACGAGAATGCTCATTTTTTCTCCGAAGCGGACATGCCGACGACAATCCGTGCCGCCGGCTCTGTTTCAGTACCTGTGGGTTCGATCAGGGCGATGCGGCCGCCGCCAAGGAAGGCGGCGCCGTTGGTGCCGGCACGGCCCGCCTTCAGCGCGGGCTCGAGTTGCTTGAGACGGGTCTGGAGCCCGTCCATCAACGGCTTGTAGTCCGCAACCGCGCCCACTCGGCTAGTGACGCTGCAGGCCGGCTTGTCGCCGCCCGGCAGCACCATCACGATGACGCTGCTGCCAGCCTTGCTGAAAAAGCGCAGCGGGGTCTTGAGGGCCCTGCCGTCCTTGTCCTTGAACTCCGACGGCTTCCAGCCCCTCGCCGCAAGCTTGGCGGTGTCGATCGACGTCGCGCCAGTCGCCGTCCAGCAATCGGCCGCCGCCTCGACGATCGCAGCAGGCGGGTTGGGCGTCTGAGCCGCCGCGGCAGCGGACAGGCTCAGCAACGCTAAAGCAAGGCTGGCGGCCTTAACCAAGGCTTGGCTCGATTGCCTTGCAGGCGTCCAGCAGCTCCTTGACCGCATCGACGCTGACCTTGAGATTGGCCTTCTGCTCGTCGTCGAGCGCGATCTCGATTACTTCCTCGGCGCCGCCGGCACCGATCACCACCGGCACGCCGACGTAAAGGCCGTCGAGGCCGTATTTGCCGTTCACTTCGACTGCGCAGGGCAGGATGCGCTTCTGGTCGTTGAGATAGGCCTCGGCCATGGCGATCGCGCTGGTCGCCGGGGCGTAGAAGGCCGAGCCGGTCTTGAGCAGGGCGACGATTTCGCCGCCGCCGCCACGGGTGCGCTTGACGATGGCGTCGATCTTCTCCTTGGTCGAGCGGCCCATCTTCACGAGGTCGTCGACCGGAATGCCGCTGACCGTGGTGTAGCTGGTCACCGGAACCATGGTGTCGCCGTGGCCGCCGAGCACGAAGGCGTTGATGTCCTTGACGCTGACCTGGAATTCCTCGGCAAGGAAATGGGCGAAGCGCGCCGAATCCAGCACACCGGCCATGCCGACGACCTTGTTGGCGGGCAGGCCCGAAAACTCGCGCAGCGCCCAGACCATCGCATCGAGCGGGTTGGTGATGCAGATCACGAACGCATCGGGAGCATTGGCCTTGATGCCCTCACCGACGGCCTTCATCACCTTGAGATTGATGCCGATAAGATCATCGCGGCTCATCCCCGGCTTGCGGGCGACGCCGGCGGTGACGATGATCACGTCGGCGCCTGCAATGTCGGCGTAATCGTTCGAACCGGTGACCTTCGCGTCGAAGCCTTCGATCGGACCGCACTGCGAGATGTCCAGCGCCTTGCCCTGGGGTACGCCTTCAACCACGTCGAACAGGACGATGTCGCCGAGTTCCTTCTGGGCGGCGAGGTGGGCAAGGGTGCCGCCGATGTTACCGGCGCCGATGAGAGCGATCTTCTTGCGGGTCGTCGTTGCGGACAAAGGGGGGTCTCCGTCGGGTTCTTGGGCGAGTGAGGGCCGCCGCCGGGACGGACAGCCGGAACGGTCTGGGCCTCTAGCCCCTGTGCCCCGCTGGGGCAACCGCAGGAAGGCGCCATTGTTGTGCGCGGCCCCTGAACGGCCCCGTCACAGCCTGTTCATCGCTGCGCCGCTAGACCGAAGCTATGAAACAGGTACTCATTCTCGCGGGCGCGGCGCTCGCCCTCGCCGCGGCCCCGGCCGCCGCCAAGCCCGGCAAGGGCCATGGCAAGCACGAAAAGCATGGCGGCTACTCGCAGAGCTACTACGGCAGTCAGTACGGCTATGCGCAGCGGGGCTGCCCGCCGGGTCTCGCCAAGAAGAACAACGGCTGCCTGCCGCCGGGTCAGGCCAGGAAGCTGGCGCGCGGCCAGCGCTATAGCGAAAGCTATGGATACGACCGCTACGCCTACAATCGCATCCCCTACGATGTGAGGCAGCAGTACGACCTCGATCCTAACAACCGATATTATTACGATCAGGGCAATCTCTACGGGGTCGACCCGCAGACCCAGATCATCGAGCAGATCATCGGCGCCATCCTGCGCTAGGCGTTGGTCGGAAAAGGGGCCGTCCGGAGCGAACCGGGCGGCCCTTTTACCACGAGCTTCAGGCGACGCCGTGACCCTCGGCAAGATAATCGGCGCTGCGCATCTCCTGGAGACGGCTGACGGTTCGCTGGAACTCGAACGCGCCGGTGCCTGCGGGATAGAGGTTGGCGGGCTCGGCATCGGCGGCGGCTAGGAGCTTCACCTTATGCTCGTAGAGCGCGTCGATCAGGGTCACGAAGCGCGCCGCCTCATTGCGCTTTTCCGGACCCATGACGGGAATGCCGACCAGGATCACGGTGTGGTAGCGCTGGGCGATTGCGAGATAGTCCGCCGCACCCCGCGCTTCGCCGCACAAGCGCTTGAACGAGAAAACCGCGACACCCTTGAGGCTCTTGGGCACGTGCAGTGTGCGGCCGCCACCGACCTCCAGTTCTTCGCTCGGCACGTTGGCGCGATCCTCAACCGGATAATCGGTGAGCTTGAAAAAGGCGGTCGAGAGCGCCTCGGTCGCTGCCAGGCCGTTGGGGACGTGCCAGGTCTCGACCCCGTGCAAGCGGTCAAGGCGGTAATCCGTTGGTCCATCGAGCGCTATTACTTGCAGCCGCTTTTCGAGCAGGTCGATGAAGGGCAGGAATAGCTCGCGGTTGAGGCCGTCCTTGTAAAGCTCGCTCGGCCCACGGTTCGAGGTGGTGACCACCGCCACACCTTCTTCGAGCAGCGCGGTGAACAGGCGCGATAGGATCATTGCATCGGCGGGGTTGTTCACCACCATCTCGTCAAAGCAGAGCAGCACGCTTTCTTCCGCAATGGCTTCGGCCAGCGCGGGGATCGGGTCGCCATGCCCCTTGGCACGCTCCGCGCGCAGGCGTTCGTGGACCTCCAGCATGAAGGCGTGGAAGTGGACCCGGCGCTTGGGCGTCACCTCGATATTGTCGAAGGCGAGGTCCATCAGCATCGACTTGCCGCGCCCTACCCCGCCCCACAGGTAGATACCGCAGATGTCGCGGCGGCGGCCGACCAAGCGGGCGAAGAAACCGCGGCGCATCGCCAGTTCCGCGCCCAGCCGGTCGAGCGCGGCGGCGGCGCGGGCCTGATCGGGATCGGCCTTCAGCTCACCGGCGGCAAGAAGGCGGCCGTAAGCAGCGGCGACGGCTCCGCTCACGAAACGTCGCGAAGCTTCTTCAGCGTGCCAGAGAAGCTGTAGCAGGTATCGTCTTCCTGCCGCACGACACCCTGGAGGAAGGCGAGGCTGCGGGTTTGGCGCACGAGTTCGACATGCGCATCGAGCGGTTTGCCCGCCTCTCCGCGGCCCATGAACTTGGTGGTGAGGTCGAGCGTCACGTAATGCGCGCGGCGCATGCCGGCGCAGCGGCCGCCACCGAACAGCGCCATGTCGATGAAGCTCATCACCATGCCGCCATGAAGCGAACCGCCGAGGTTGAGGTGACGCTCTTCCGGGAACATCCGGACCACCGCGCGCCCGGGTCCGTCGGGGCGGAAGATCATCTTGCCGGTCTGCGCCGCAAAGCTGTCGGCCGGAAGATCGATCCAGCTGTACCAGCCGGGATGATCGGGGTCCTCGCGCGCGCCGGACGGGCGATAATCGATGTCTTCGGGTGCGTCCATGCGCGGACTTCTAGGAACCTCCCCACTGCGCAGCAATGGGGAGGATGACCGCAATCAGGCTGCGCGCTCGGCAATCAGCTTCTTGGTTTCGGCAATCGCCTTGGCCGGATTCAGCCCCTTGGGGCAGACATTGGCGCAGTTCATGATCGTGTGGCAGCGATACAGGCGATACGGATCCTCGAGCTGGTCGAGGCGCTCGCCGGTCATCTCGTCGCGGCTGTCGGCGAGCCAGCGATAGGCCTGAAGCAAGATCGCCGGTCCAAGGAAGCGGTCGCCGTTCCACCAGTAGCTTGGGCACGAGGTCGAGCAGCAGAAGCAGAGGATGCACTCGTAGAGGCCGTTCAGATGCTCACGGTCCTGCGGGCTCTGCAGCCGCTCCTTGCCGCTCGGCGCCGGGCTGGCGCTCTTCAGCCACGGCTCGATCGAGGCATATTGGGCGTAGAGATGGCTGAAGTCGGGAACGAGGTCCTTGATCACGTCGCAGTGCGGCAGCGGCGTGATCCGCACTTCGCCCTTCACGTCTTCGATCGCCGTGGTGCAGGCGAGCCCGTTGCGCCCGTCCATGTTCATCGAACAGGAGCCGCAAATGCCTTCGC
>JAESGY010000427.1_pt1 | contig 18426 bp, 13 predicted proteins | sample 9269841 | NCBI WGS metagenome assembly JAESGY01 (sample SAMN17022865, study PRJNA683097) | algae metagenome | isolation source: Spirirestis rafaelensis WJT71-NPBG6 and co-occurring heterotrophs from... | place: USA: Pinto Wells, Joshua Tree National Park, Colorado Desert, CA | collected 2006-08-15
ACTACGAACCGAGACCTCTCCAGCATCGCCCCAACCCCGCCAAAGCGGAGCTTGAATCACAGCCGGTCTGCCGCGTGAATCCCCAATGTCAACGGACCCTAATGCGTCGGGCCAGACCGCTCGATTGATCAGGCTCCCGGCGACCTACACGCTCCTGAAAAAATCCGGGGAAGTTCTACCCCCGGCTTTCGCATGCTGTTGTGCCGCTTGTCCTGGTCGGGCCGGCGCCGATTTGCATGGCGCGAAATTCGGCCCTGTCTTTGATCTACGCAAAATCTTCCCACTAGAATGAAATTTCCGTCATATTTAGAAAGGGTCTGCCCATCCGGCCTCCGCCCTGAGCATGATTGACGCTGCGCGCCCGTTCTGAAAAAGGCTGGCCTGCTACGGCGCGACCCGCTTCGCGACGCAATCTTGCTGCGGCGACCACGAACGGGTTGTTTTATGGCCGGCATACCGGCACCGTGCGCAACATGAACACAGGGGCGAGGAATGGCGAGCCAATCGACAATCATAAAATCAGACTACGAGGTACGTCCCATGACCCGTGAGGAGCGGAAGGTCATCACCGCCTCCTCGCTCGGCACCGTGTTCGAGTGGTATGACTTCTATCTCTACGGGTCGCTGGCCGCCGTCATCGGCGCCAACTTCTTCAGCCAGTACCCCGAAGGCACGCGGAACATCTTCGCCCTGCTGGCCTTCGCGGCGGGCTTCCTGGTGCGCCCCTTCGGCGCGCTGGTCTTCGGCCGGCTCGGCGACCTGGTGGGGCGGAAATACACCTTCCTCGTCACCATCCTGATCATGGGCGCCTCAACCTTCGTCGTCGGCATCCTGCCGACCTCGGACACGATCGGCATCGCCGCGCCCATCATCTTGATCATCCTCCGCCTGTTGCAGGGCCTGGCGCTCGGCGGCGAGTATGGCGGCGCCGCGACCTATGTGGCGGAGCACGCGCCGCATGGCCGCCGCGGCTTCTACACCTCCTTCATCCAGGTCACCGCGACAGCGGGCCTCTTCCTCTCTCTGCTCGTCATCCTCTTCACCCAGCTCGCGGTGGGCCCCGATAATTTCCGCGTCTGGGGCTGGCGCATCCCCTTCCTGGTCTCGATCGTGCTGCTCGGCATCTCCGTCTGGATCCGGCTGCAGATGGAGGAGAGCCCGGCCTTCAAGAAGATGAAGGAGGAAGGCACCCACTCCAAGGCGCCGATCTCCGAAGCGTTCGGCCAGTGGAAGAACGCGAAGATCGCCCTCTTTGCCCTGCTCGGCCTTGTCGCTGGCCAGGCGGTGGTCTGGTACACGGGCCAGTTCTATGCCCTGTTCTTCCTCGGCCAGGTGCTGAAGGTTGACGCCTTCACCACCAACATGCTGATCGCCTGGTCACTGCTGCTGGGCTCGGGCGGCTTCGTCTTCTTCGGCTGGCTCTCCGACAAGATCGGCCGCAAGCCGATCATCCTCGGCGGCTGCCTGATCGCGGCGCTCACCTACTTCCCGCTCTTCAAGCTGATGAGCGCGGAGGCGAACCCGGCACTGGCCAAGGCACATGCCGAGATCCCCGTCCAGGTGGTGACGGACAAGACCAACTGCTCCTTCCAGTTCAACCCGACCGGCACGGCGCAGTTCACCACGGCCTGCGACATCGCCAAGGCCGCGCTCGCCCGTGCCTCGGTCAACTACTCGGTCGAGGCGGAGCCCGGCCGGGCCGGCGCCGGCATCCGGATCGGCAGCACGGTGGTCGAGGCGCCGCACCTGCGCGACATGGCCCCGGCGAACCGCGCGGCGGAGACCGCCCGCTTCAACCGTGAGATCACGGCGGCGCTGACGACGGCCGGCTACCCTGCGGCCGCCAACCCGTCGGTCGTCAAGATGTCGAATCCCTTCGACATCTTCGGTGAGCAGCAACTGGTGCTGATCGGCATCCTGACGCTCCTGGTCATCTACGTGACTATGGTCTACGGGCCAATCGCGGCGGCGCTGGTGGAACTCTTCCCGACGCGTATCCGCTACACCTCCATGTCGCTGCCCTACCATATCGGCAATGGCTGGTTCGGCGGCCTGCTGCCGGCGACCGCCTTCGCCATGATCGCGCAGACCGGCGACGTGTATTTCGGGCTCTGGTACCCGATCGTCATCGCGCTGACGACGGTGGTGATCGGCCTGTTCTTCGTGCCGGAGACCAAGGACCGCGACATCTACGCCGAGGACGAGGCGGAGAAGCCGCAGCCGCGGCCGGCAAGCGCGAGCATCTGACGCGTCTGCGCTGAGCGAAGCGGGCGCCGGGGGCAACCCCGGCGCCCATTTTCATGTCTGGCGCGGCAGCATGACGGCGCGTGCCGGCACCCCCATTCCTTTCCCCCCTTCAGGCGGACGCCAACCCGTATCAGGCCGATCCCTGGCCCGCCGCCGCCAGGGCGGCGCCCCGGGCCACTGGCATCAGCCCCCTGTCGGCGGCGGGGGCCCCTGCCCGGCCCGCTCGCGCGGGATGCGGACACCGCGCGCCTTCATGTCCCTGAGTGCCAGATAGGCCATGGCTGCCATCACTGCGTCATTCAGCGCGTCATGCGCCGCGAGCGGAGGGATGCCGAGATCCCGCAGCACGCTGTCGAAGCGCAGGTCGAAGACCGTGCCCGGCGGTGCGTTGCCGTATTTCCGCTCGTAATAGAGCGCGCTGACCTCGATCTGCGGGTTGGGCAGCTTCACCTCGATCAGGTCCATCGCATACTTGTCCAGCATGCGGACGTCGAAATCGATGTAGTAGCCGACCAGCGGGCGGCCGCCGATGAAGTGCAGCAGGGCCGGCAGGACCTTGCGCATCGGCAGGGCGTTGGCGACGTCGCGCTGGCGCAGGCGGTGCACCTTGATCGACTCCGCCCCCGGCTGATGATCCTCCGGCCGGACGATGGCCTCGAAACGCTCGCTGGTCAGGATGCGGTTGCCGCGGATGCGCACGGCGGCGACCGCGACGATGTCGTCGCGCCTGGGATCGAGACCGGTGGTCTCGCAGTCGAGCGCCACCGCCTCGTCCGGCGGCCCCGGCTCGAAGAGGAATTTGTAGGAGTGGTCGCCCAGCGAGGCCTTGTAGAAGAGCCGCCAGAGCGCGCCGCGGTGCATTCTTATGCCTCAGTCGCCGGCGCCGGAGCTGCCGACTTGGCCGCGCGCCACCGGGCGTGGGCCGCAGAAGCGGCCTCGGCCTGCTGCGCAGGCTGCATGCCTTGTGCCTCAGTTGCCGGCGGCCCCGCGGGCGCCCCGGCCGCGCAGGCCTCGCGCGGCGTCATCCGAAGGCCGCCAGGTTGAAGCGGTTGCGGATCACCTCCCGGAACTGCCGGACGATGCGCAGGGCGTCGCGCAGGATGTCGCGGTCAGCGGCCGAGAGGCTGGCGGGATGCACCAGCGCTTCCTGCTCCAGCGCGCCGCGGCGCACCGCCTCCAGCTGCGCCCGCAGCCGATACTCCATGAAGACCCGCAGCGCCGAGAGCAGCTCCCGTCCGAAATCATGGCTGAAGGCGCCCGCCTCGGTCAGCGCCTCGATCCGCCCGGCGGTCGAGGTCGCCGGGATACCACGGTCCATCGCCATGGCGCGCATACCATGGACGATCGGGAAGATGCCGGCCTTCTTGATGTCGATGGCGTCCGAGGCGACGCCGACCCGCTCCATCAGTGTCGAGAGCACGCCGAGGGCCGGCGTCTCGAAACTCTCGACCAGGTTGGCGAAGCGCGCGATCAAGGCGCGCTCGCCGCGCATCAGGCTGGCCATGGCCGCCTTCGCCTCGGTCAGCAGGACGGTCCTGCCGGTGACGCCGACGGCATCGAAGAAGATCGCCAGGTTCATCGCCGCCTCGGGCGTCCGGTCTATGATCCAGAGGCGGAGCTGCCGGACCAGCCCGTCCAGCGGCTGGGACCAGAGCGGGTTGCGGACCATGACATTGCCCGGGCAGTCCGGGAAGCCGAAGCGGGCCAGGGCGCCCGAGAAGGCCTTGCGGAACGTGGCCAGCTCGGCCTCCGGCACCGGTCCGTCCAGCAGCAGGCCGTTGTCCTGGTCGGTGCGGACGGTCTGCTCGCCACGCCCCTCGCTGCCCATGATCATCAGGCAGCCATGCTGGCGGATCGCGGGCGGGGCCAGCAGTTCGAACAGCTTCACGAAGAGCCGGCGGTTGAGGTCGGAGGTGATCTCGGCGATCTGCTCCACCTTCACGCCCTGGCGGTGCAGCCGCTCGACCTGGCCCTGGATGTCCTGCGCCGGCGCGGCGAGGTCCTCCACGCTGCGGGCGCGATCGATCCGGCCGGGGATGAGCTGGGAATTACCGGCGACCAGCCCGAGGATGTGGATGTCCTCGAGGAAGCCGGTGAAGTCGCCGCCGCCGCTGCGCACCGCGACGCGGCGCTTGTCGTGCCGGGTCATCAGCAGCAGCGCCTCGAAGATGAAATCCTCGGCATCCACCTCCACGACATCGTAGTGGCAGACCTCGCGGACCGGGGCATCGAGCGGCAGGCCGCGCAGCAGCACGGCCTTCGCCAGGTTCATGCCCGTGACGACGCCGATCCGGCCATCCTCCTGCACATAGGCGGCGTTGATGTTGGCATCCTGCATGCGCGCCGCCGCCTCGGTCAGCGTGGCATGCCCTTCGAGGAAGACGGCCGGGCCGCGGCTGGCCTCCCGCACCCTGGCGCGGAGCACGCTCTCCACGCTCTCCGCCCGGTGGGTGCGGGCGAAGGCGTCGAGCTTGGCCGAGACCTCGGAATAGAAGAAGGCGGCGAAGCCCGGATTGCGGGCGATCAGGTCCAGCACCAGCGCGCGGGGGATGAGGTAGCAGAGCGTCTCCTCGGCCGCGATGAAATCCTCGCCGGCCGCCCCGTGCACCACCGCCCGGCTGTCGAAGCTGTCCCTGGGGCCGAGCATGGCGTTGAGGGTGCCGCTGTCGCGGACCTCGACCGAGCCCTTGATGATGACGTGGAGGTGCTGGGCCTTCTGGCCGGGGATCAGCACGGCCTCGCCGGGCCGGAGATAGCCGATATCGAGCGCGGCGCGGAGTTCGCCGATCTCCTGCTGCGTCAGCCGGTCGAAGGGCGGGTTGCTGGCATCGAACGCGCTGGGCATGGAGCGACACTCGGAGGTCCAGGCCAGGTCCCGGCCTGGCGGGTTTGCGGCACTGCCGCGAAGGTCCGGGGAGGGCCGCGGGCACCCCATCGCGCTGGCGCGATGGGGGACCCCGCAGCGCCCTCCCCGGGGTCCGGGTCAGTGGATATGCGCGGAGGCGGCGCCGATCCCGGTCTCCGACCGCACATACTGGGCGTCGTAGGACGCGACCTCGTCCTTCGCCCGCTGGCTGGCATCCATCTTGGAGAAGGCCCAGATGCCGACGAAGGCGATGGTCATGGAGAAGAGGGCCGGGTTGTCGTAGGGGAACAGCGCCTGGGCGAAGCCGAGGGTCTGCACCCAGACCGCCTTGGACAGCACCACCATGACTACGGCCGAGATCAGGCCGAGGAAGCCGCCCACCATTGCGCCGCGGGTCGTGCAGCCCTTCCACATCGTGCTCATCAGCAGGACGGGGAAGTTGCAGGAGGCGGCGACGGCGAAGGCCAGGCCGACCATGAAGGCGACGTTCTGGTTCTCGAAGACATAGCCGAGGATAATCGACACGATGCCGATCACGACGGCCGACATCTTCGAGATGTTGACCTCCTTCTGCTCGTTGGAGCGACCGCGCGCGATGACCTCGGCATAGAGGTCATGGCTGACGGCCGAGGCGCCCGAGAGCGTCAGGCCGGCGACCACCGCGAGGATGGTGGCGAAGGCGACGGCCGAGATGAAGCCGAGGAAGAGGCTGCCGCCCACCGCATTGGCCAGGTGCACGGCGGCCATGTTGGTGCCGCCCAGCAGGCCGGTGACCTTATTGATCACGCCGTCCGGGCCCGCCGTGTAGTAGCTCGGGTCATTCATCAGGAAGGTGATGGCGCCGAAGCCGATAATGAAGGTCAGGATGTAGAAATAGGCGATGAAGCCGGTGGCGTAGAACACGCTCTTGCGCGCCGCCTGGGCGTCGGACACCGTGAAGAAGCGCATCAGGATGTGCGGCAGGCCGGCGGTGCCGAACATCAGCGCGAGGCCGAGGGAGATGGCCGAGATCGGGTCGGCGACCATGCCGCCCGGCGCCATGATGGCATCGCCCTTCGGATGGATGCGGACGGATTCGGCGAACATCGCCTCCGGGCTGAAGCCGAAATGCCAGAGCACCGCCAGCGCCATGAAGCTGGCGCCGGCCAGCAGCAGACAGGCCTTGATGATCTGCACCCAGGTGGTCGCCTTCATGCCGCCGAAGGCGACATAGACGATCATCAGCGCGCCGACGATGACGACGGCATAGAGGTAGTCCATGCCGAAGAGCAGCTGGATCAGCTTGCCCGCGCCAACCATCTGCGCGATCAGGTAGAAGGCGACGACGACCAGCGTGCCGGTCGCCGACAGGATGCGGATCTGCGTCTGGTCGAGCCGGAAGGAGGCGACGTCGGCGAAAGTGAACTTGCCGAGGTTGCGCAAGCGCTCCGCGATCAGGAACAACACGATCGGCCAGCCGACCAGGAAGCCGATCGAGTAGATCAGCCCGTCGAAGCCGGTGGCGAAGACGAGGCCCGAGATGCCGAGGAAGGAGGCCGCCGACATGTAGTCGCCGGCGATGGCGAGGCCGTTCTGGAGGCCCGTGATGCCGCCGCCCGCCGCATAGAAATCCGCCGCGGACTTGGAGGACATCGCCGCGCGGTAGGTGATGAAGAGGGTACCGACGACGAAGAGGAAGAACATCGCGATGGCGGCGATGTTCAGCCCCTGCTTGTCCACCGCGCCTTCCACGGCGGGGGCGGCCCAGGAGACCGCATAGGTCGCCGTCGCGCCGAGCAGGGCGGCGGCGAGGGGGAGATAGAGCAGCCGCCGCATCACGAGATTTCCTTCCGGAGGTCGTTGGTCAGCTCGTCGAAGCGGCTGTTGGCCCGCTGGACATAGATGCCCGTCAGCGCGAAGGCCGAGACGATCACGACCAGCCCGAGCACGATGCCGAGCGAGGTCACGCCCCCGCCCACCTTCATCGCCATCAGGTCACGCGCGAAGGCGACCAGCAGGATGAAGCCGAGATAGATCGCCAGCATGACGGCCGCGAGGGTCCAGGCGAAGCCGGACCGGGTCCGCACAAGCTCCTGAAATTTCGGATTCCGTAAAATCCGCTCCTGTTCTGCTGAAACCACCGCAGTCACCTCCCTATTCGGCATGGCGGGTATATCTTACGCTAGGCTCACCAGAACGCATCGGCCGTTGATCCAGCGCAAGGCGCAGCGGGCACGCCTCGCCTACCGGCCGGGCGGAAGGGGCACCAGACCACCTTTGGTCGGGGTAGATCTCATGACGCCACCGCAGCGGCTTGCCGCCCGACCCGGGCCTTGCCAGTTTGCGGGCGCCGAAAAACGGGAGGCTCAGCATGCAGGCCAGAACCGGCACCAGCAGCTATGACGCGACCTATGCCGCATGGCAGCGCGACCCGGAGCGGTACTGGGCGGAGGCCGCAGCGGGGATCGACTGGGACCGCGCGCCGCAGCGCATCTTCGATCCGGCCTCCGGCCCCTATGGCCGCTGGTTCCCTGATGCCCGGCTGAACACCTGCCACAACGCGGTCGATCGCCATGTCGCGGCCGGCCGTGGCGCGCAGCCCGCCATCATCTGGGACAGCCCAATGACCGGCCGGTGCGAGACCATCACCTACAACGCCCTGCTCGGTCGCGTTTCCAGGCTGGCGGGCGCCCTGGCGGCACTTGACGTCACGGCCGGCGACCGGGTGGTGATCTACATGCCGATGATACCGGAAGCGGCCATCGCCATGCTGGCCTGCGCCCGGCTCGGCGCCGTGCATTCCGTGGTCTTCGGCGGCTTCGCCGCGGCGGAGCTTGCCGCGCGCATTGCCGATGCCAGGCCGAAGGTGATCCTCGCCGCCTCCTGCGGGCTCGAGCCCGGGCGGGTGGTCGCCTACAAGCCGCTGCTCGATGCCGCCATCGCCCTGTCGCCGCACAAACCGGATGCCGTGCTGATCTGGCAGCGGGACCAGGCACCGGCGGCGCTCGTCTCGGGACGCGACGAGGACTGGGCGGCAGCAGAAGCGGCGGCCGAGCCGGCCGGCTGCGTCCCCGTCGCCGCCACCGATCCGCTCTACATCCTCTACACCAGCGGCACGACCGGCAAGCCGAAGGGCGTGGTGCGCGACAATGGCGGGCACGCCGTCGCGCTGCGCAACTCCATGGCGATGCTCTACGGCGTCGGGCCGGGCGATGTCATGTTCACCGCCTCGGATGTCGGCTGGGTGGTGGGGCATTCCTACATCGTCTATGCGCCACTGCTGACCGGCGCGACGACGGTGCTGTTCGAAGGCAAGCCCGTGGGCACGCCGGATGCCGGCACCTTCTGGCGGGTCTGCGCCCAGCATGGCGTGAAGGCGATGTTCACAGCGCCCACCGCCATCCGCGCCATCAAGCGCGACGACCCCGAGGGCAGGCTGCTGGCGCAGCACGACCTCTCGAAGCTGGAAGCCCTGTTCCTGGCCGGCGAGCGCTGCGACCCGCCCACCGCCGAATGGTGCGCGGCCATGCTGCGGAAGCCGGTGATCGACCATTGGTGGCAGACCGAGACGGGTTGGTGCATCACTGGCAATTTCCGCGGTCTGGGCCTCTTTCCCGCGCGCTTCGGCAGCGGCGGCAAGGCGGCGCCCGGCTATGACGTGGCGGCGCTGGACGAGGCGGGGCACCGCCTGCCGCGCGGCCAGAGCGGCACGCTCGCCATCAGGCTGCCGCTGCCGCCCGGCTGCCTGCCGACGCTCTGGCAGGCCGATGACCGGTTCCGCGAGTCCTACCTGACGACCTTCCCCGGCTGGTACAACACCTCCGATGCCGGTGTGGTGGATGAGGAGGGCTATGTCTCCGTCATGGCCCGCACCGACGACATCATCAATGTCGCCGGCCACCGCCTGAGCACCGGCGCGATGGAGGAGGTGCTGGCGGGCCACCCCGATGTCGCGGAATGCGCCGTCGTCGGCGTGAAGGACAGCCTGAAGGGCCAGGTGCCGCTCGGCCTCGTCGTGCTGAAATCCGGCGTGGCGAAGGACGAGGCGGCCATCTGCAAGGAGCTGGTCGGGCTGGTGCGCGACAGGATCGGCCCGGTCGCCGCCTTCAAGGATGCCAAGGTGGTGCCGCGCCTGCCCAAGACCCGCAGCGGCAAGATCCTGCGCGCGACCCTGCGCAAAATCGCCGATGGGGAGGATTACGTGGTGCCGCCCACCATCGACGACCCGGCGATCCTGGGCGAGATGGAAGGCACGCTCAGGGGCGTGGTGCGGTAGCCGCACCACGCGCCGTTAATCGGCATACTGCCCGGCGGCCTGGATGATGGGCCGCCAGCGCGCGACCTCCTCCGCGAGGAAGCGGGTGTGGAAGGCCTCGGTCGCACGCTCCGCCGTCGCGGGCTCGGTTACCAACTCGGCCAGCCGGCTGGTCAGGCGCTCCTCCGTCAGCGCGGCTCGCAGCGCCGCTGAGAGCCGCGCGCGGATCTCGGCCGCTGCTCCCTTCCGCGCGTAGAGCCCGTGCCAGGTGCTCATCTCGATGCTCGGCGCGCCCGCCTCCTGCGTGGTCGGCAGCTCGAGCCCCGGCACGCGCTGCCGTAGCGTCACCGCATAGCCCTTGATCCGTCCCTCCCGCAGGAAGGGCGCGGTGTTGGTCGCCTGGTCGCAGAACAGGTCGATGCGCCCGGCCATCAGCTCGGTGATCGCCGGCGCGCTGCCGCGGAAGACCACGGGCGTCAGGGCCGTGCCCGCCGCATGCTGCAGCAGCATGCCGCAGAGGTGGTTGGCGGCGCCGAGGCCGGAATGGGCGATGGTCAGCCTGTCCCCGTCCCGCCTCATCATGGCCAGCACCTCGGCCAGGTCCTTCGCGGGGAAGTCCGGCCGCGCCACCACCGTCATCGCGGCATCGGAGGCCAGGCCGAGCGGCGCGAAGCTGCCCTGCACCTCATAGGGCAGCTTGCGGTAGAGCGTGGCCGCACTGGCATGGCCGATATGGTGGAAGAGCAGGGTCGTGCCGTCCGCCCTGGCATTCGCCACCCTCGCGGCGGCGATGGTGCCGCCCGCGCCGGTCACGTTCTCCACCACCACGGACTGGCCGAGGTCGCGGCCCATCCCCTCCGCCACCAGCCGGGCGATCAGGTCGGTCGGACCGCCGGCGGCGAAGGGCACGGTGATGGTCACCGGCCGGTCCGGCGTCCAGCCGGCCTGGGCCCGGGCAATCGCGGGCAGGGCAAGGGGCGCGGCCAGCACGGCGCGGCGCGTGAGGGTCATGGCATGGTCCTCCGTTTGGCCACCGGGCGAGGCGGCGTCCCGGCCCGAACGCACCGTCCTGCCGGTTGTCGTCCGATGGGTGCGGGCGCGGGGCGGCCTGCGGCGCCCGGCTTCCCTGCCCCGATGCACGCCTACTCGTTGGCGCCGCGGATGGCGGCGATCACGGCCTGCGTCACCTGTTCGGTATTCGCCGTGCCGCCGACATCGGCAGTCAGCACACCATCGGCGCAGACCCGCTCCACCGCCGCCATCAGCCGGTCGGCGGCGGGTGTCTCGCCGATATGCTCCAGCATCATGGCCGCGGTCCAGAAGGTGGCGACCGGGTTGGCCACCCCAAGACCAGCGATGTCGAAGGCCGAGCCATGGATCGGCTCGAACATCGAGGGGAAACGGCGCGAGGGGTCGAGATTGGCGGTCGGCGCGACGCCGAGCGAGCCGGCGACGGCGCCCGCCAGGTCTGACAGGATATCGGCATGCAGGTTGGTGGCGACCACCGTGTCGATCGAGCCGGGCCGGCGGACCATGCGCGCCGCCATGGCGTCCACCAGTTCCTTCTCCCAGGTCACCTGCGGGTATTGCGCCGCCACCTCGGCGGCGATCTCGTCCCAGAAGACCATGCCGTGCTTCTGCGCGTTGGACTTGGTGACCACCGTCAGCAGCTTGCGGGGCCGCTTCGCCGCGATCTCGAAGGCCGTGCGCATGATGCGCGTGACGCCGGCACGGGTGAAGATGGCGGTCTCGGTCGCCACCTCCTCCGGATGGCCGCGATGGGCGCGGCCGCCATGGCCTGCATATTCGCCCTCGGAATTCTCCCGCACGATCACCCAGTCGATGTCGCCCGGATTCACCGTGCGCAGCGGGCTGGTCAGGCCGGGCAGCACCCGGGTGGGGCGGATATTGGCGTACTGGTCGAAGCCCTGGCAGATGCGCAGGCGCAAGCCCCAGAGGGTGATGTCGTCGGAGATGTGCTGGTCGCCGACCGCGCCGAAGAAGATGGCATCGAAGCCCTTCAGGGTCTCGAGGCCGTCCTCCGCCATCATGCGGCCGGTCTGGCGGTAGTAGTCGCTGCCCCAGGGGAATTCCGTGACGTCCAGCCGGAAGTCGCCGCTGCGCTCGGCGAGCGCCTGCAGGACGCGGAGGCCAGCCGGGATGACCTCCTTGCCGATGCCGTCGGCGGGAATGGCGGCAATGCGATGGGTACGCATGAGGACTCCTTGGGGGATCGCTGGCATACTAGGTGGCATGGAAGACGAGACAGGGCTGCGCGTGCGGCCGGCGCCGCGGCCCGACCGGCCGCGCGAGAGCCTGGCCCAGGCCGCCTATACCGCGCTGAAGGCGAGCATCCTGGAAACCCTCCTGCTCCCGGGGCATGAGGCGACCGAGCAGGCCATCGCCGACCAGCTCGGCATGAGCCGCACCCCGGTGCATGAGGCGGTGCTGCGGCTGCAGCATGAAGGCTTCCTGCGCGTGCTGCCCCGCCGCGGCGTGCGGGTGCTGCCGATCGACCCGACCGACCTCCGGGAGACCTATGAGGTGCTGATCGCGCTGGAAGGCGCGGCGGCGGCCCGGCTCGCGGCGCAGGGCGGCGCGGCGGCAGGGACGCTGGAGGGCATGGCGGGTGCGACGGCGGAGATGGCCGAGGCCCTGGCCCGGGGCGACCGCCGGGGCTGGGCGGCTGCGGATGACCGCTTCCATCGTGGCCTGATCGAGGGCTGCGGCAATGCCAAGCTGGCCCGGCTGGCCCAGACCGCGGCGGACCAGGCGCAGCGCGCCCGCAGCGCCACCGCGGCGCTGCGGGCTGACCCGAATTCCTCGACCGCCGAACATGCGGCGATCCTGGCCGCGCTGCGGTCCGGCCGGGCCGAGGAGGCCCGGGCCGCCGTCGCAGCGCATCGGCGCCGGGCGAGCGAGGAGATTCTCCGTGTGCTGGGCGCCGTTCCGGCCTGATGACCGCAAGTTTCCTGCTCCGGCGCCTCGGTTGCGCAGCTTCTTCCATACCACGAGAAATCTTACAACCCGCCCCCTGACGCCGGGTAGCGCGGGACGGGGCAAGGGACCGAGAGCGGGAGGATGGCCATGGCGGATGGGACCGGGCACTGGGATGATGCGGCGGCCCGCGCGGCGCTGCTGAGGCTGTTCGAGGCCGGGGTGCGGGCAGCCGATCCGCTCGCAGTCCTCGCGCCGCACCTGCCGGAGCCGCCGAAGGGCGGGCGGGTCGTGGTGGTCGGCGTCGGCAAGGCCGCGGCCAAGATGGCGCTGGCCGTCGAGCAGGCCTGGCCACAGGTGCCGCTGACCGGCCTCGTGGTGACGACGCATGGCGCCGATCTGCCCAACCCGCCCCCGAACCGCCGAATCCCCGTCCGCTTCGCCAGCCACCCGGTGCCGGATGCGCATGGCGCCGCGGCGGCGGCCGAGATCCTGGCCGCGATGCGCGGGCTGACCCCGGCCGACGTCGTCCTCTTCCTCGTCTCGGGCGGGGGGTCCTCGCTCTCCACCCTCCCCGCCCCCGGCCTGACGCTGGAGGATCTGGTCGCGGTGAACCGGGAGCTTCTGCGCTGCGGCGCCCCGATCGACCACATGAACTGCATCCGCAAGCACCTCTCCGCCTTCTCCGGCGGCCGGCTGGCGGCGGCGGCGCATCCGGCGCGGGTGGTAACGCTGGCGATCTCGGACGTGCCGGGGGATGATCCGGCGGTCATCGCCTCCGGCCCCACCGTGGCCGACCCCACCACCTTCGCCGAGGCGCGGGCGCTGGTCGCGCATTACCGCATGCGCTTGCCCGAGGCCGCGCTGCGCCATCTGGAGGCGGCGGCGGAGGAGACGCCGAAGCCGGGCGACCCGCGGCTTGCCGGGACCGAGCTGCGGATGATCGCGACCCCCATGATGGCGCTGCGGGCCATGGCGGAGGAGGCGCGGGCCATGGGCCTCACGCCGCTGATCCTCGGGGATGCGCTGGAGGGGGAGGCGCGCGAACTCGGCCGGGCGCTGGGCGGCATCGCCCTCTCCGCCGCGACCCATGGCCTGCCGGCCGGGCGGGGCTCGGTGCTGCTCTCGGGCGGCGAGACGACGGTGACCATCGAGGGGCCCGCCGGCGAGGGCGGGCGCGGGACGGAGACGCTGCTCGGCCTCGCCCTCGCGCTGAACGGGACGCCGGGCGTCTGGGCGCTCTGCTGCGACACGGATGGGATCGACGGCAAGTCGGATGCGGCCGGGGCGATCGCCACCCCGGACACGCTGGCGCGCTCCCGGGCGCTCGGCCGTGACCCGCGCGCCGACCTGGCGGGGCATGACAGCACCGGGCTGTTCCGGGCCCTGGGCGACCTGGTGGTGACCGGGCCGACCCTGACCAATGTGAACGATGTCCGGGCGGTGCTGATCGGCTGAGCGCCGATCGCCCGGCGCCATCAGAAGGTTAATATTAAGAATCGCCCAAATAACTTAAGGCTTTGCGCCACACATTAAGCGCCGTAAGCTGTGGCCATGAGAGACGCCATCCTCGACGACCTCCTGAATCGCCGCGGCACCGGCGCGAAGATCGCCACCGCCCTTGGCATCTCGCCGGCCGCCGTCTCGCAATGGCAGCGCATCCCCGCCGACCGGGTTGCGGAGCTCTCGCGGCTGCTCGACCTGCCGGCCTGGCAGCTCCGCCCCGACCTGCACTCGCCGCCGGAGGGAAAGCTGCGCATCGCGCCCCGTATCCCCCTCCGCCGCCGGCGGCGCACCAAGATCGTGGCGACGCTCGGCCCCGCCAGCTCCGCGCCGGAGGTGATCGAGCGGCTCTACCGCGGCGGCGCCGATGTCTTCCGGCTGAACTTCTCCCACGGCACCCATGCCGACCATGCCGAGCGCATCGCCATCATCCGCGCCATCGAGCAGAAGGTCGGCCGCCCCATCGGCATCCTCGCCGATGTCCAGGGCCCGAAGCTGCGCGTCGGCCGCTTCCAGGGCGGCCGCGTGCAGCTCCAGGCCGGGCAGCCCTTCCGGCTCGACCTCAATCCCACCCCCGGCAATGTCAGCCGCGTCCAGCTCCCGCATCCCGAGATCATCCAGGCGGCGCAGATCGGTACCTCCCTGCTGCTGGATGACGGCAAGCTGCGCCTGCGCGTGACCCATGTGCGCGGTGACCATCTGGAGACGGAGGTGGTGGTCGGCGGCCCGCTCTCCGACCGCAAGGGCGTCAACGTCCCGGATGTCGCGCTCCCCATCCCCGCCCTGACCGAGAAGGACCGCGAGGACCTGGCCTTCGTGCTGGAGCGCGGGATCGAATATGTCGGCCTCAGCTTCGTGCAGCGGCCGGAGGATGTGGCGGAGACCAGGGAGATCGTCGCCGGCCGCGCCCTCATCATGGTGAAGATGGAGAAGCCGCAGGCGGTCGAGAATCTCGACGCCATCATGGCACTGACGGATTGCGTCATGGTCGCGCGCGGCGATCTCGGCGTGGAATGCCCGCCGGAGGAGGTGCCGCTCATCCAGAAGCGCATCGTCCGCGCCGCCAAGGCCGCGGGGAAGCCGGTGGTGGTGGCGACCCAGATGCTGGAGAGCATGATCGCCGCCCCGGCGCCGACCCGGGCCGAGGCGTCGGACGTCGCGACGGCGGTCTTCGACGGCGCCGATGCGGTCATGCTCTCGGCCGAGACCGCCGCCGGCCAGTATCCCTATGAGGCGGTCAACATGATGGACCGCATCCTCTTCCGGGTGGAGCTGGACAGCGACTGGCGGCAGCTGACGGATGCAGCGCGGCCGGCGCCGGAGCCGAACAGCGCCGGCGCCATCGCCGCCGCGGCGCGGCAGGTGGCGCACACCATCCAGGCCCAGGTCATCGCCACCTTCACCAGCACCGGCAGCACCACGCTGCGCGTGGCGCGGGAGCGGCCGGACTGCCCGATCCTTGGCCTGACCGCGAGCATGGAGAGCGCGCGGCGGCTGGCCGTGGTCTGGGGCGTGCATCCGCTGGTGACGCAGGAGCCGCACAGCATGGGCGACATGGTGGCGAAGGCGACGCGCAGCGCGCAGCAGGAAGGCTTCGCCACGCCGGGGCAGGAGGTGGTGGTGACCGCCGGCGTGCCCTTCGGTACGCCGGGGACGACCAACGCGCTCCGGGTGGCGACGGTGAAGTAGTTGCACCCTCGCTCATTCGTGATGCCGCTGCCGGGTGTTTCGTGACCTGCTGCTGATGCCCGGGCGGAAAGACCGGCCTGGTCGTGCGTTGCCGCTGGCGTTCGGGCTGCCGTTCCCATCGGCGGATTCCGATCAGCGAAGGGAGCAGCACCATGTCCAGACCCCGCCTCACCGCCACGACGACGCTGGCCGCCAGCCTCGCCCTGCTCGCGGCCTGCCAGAACCCGACCCGCACCAGCACGGCGCCGCAGCCCGGGACCAGCGCGGCGGCCCCGGTCGTGCCGGGCACGGCCCGGATCATGGGCGGGTCGAGCAATGCCGACATCCAGCGCGTCGAGCAGGGTACCGGCGCCCAGGCGCCGATCGTGCCCGGCACCGGCCGGATCATGGGCGGCATCAGCAATGCCGAGGTCCAGCGGACCACGCCCGGCGCCGGCGTGCAGGCCCCCATCGTGCCCGGCACCGGCCAGATCATGGGCGGGATCAGCAATGCCGAGGTCCAGCGCTCCGGCGGCGGCGCGCCCGCGGCCGGCTCCACCCCGCGCTGAGGCGGCCCAGAGCAAACGACGGCTGAGTGGACCCACTCAGGCGGCGTAATTGGATCGTCCAAGCAAAAGGCTGGACCACCCGACGCGCGTCATCACGCGCGACCGGCGGTCCAGCCGGGCCGGGCTGCAGGGAGGCGCCTTGCGGACCGGCCCGGCCGCAAAGCCGGCTGCCCGAGGCCAGGCTCCCGGCATCCCGTCCTGACCGGGGCCGCGCCGCCCGGTCATGGATGTGTGGCTTGTCCCACGCGACGCCTGCGCAGGGGCAGGCCGCCCAGCCTGGGGCGCGCCGTCAGACCCCCTCCAGCAGCCTGACCTTCAGGGCGCGGAAGGCCTGCCGGGCACGAGAGGCCCGCATTTCCTCCAGCAGCGCCTCCAGCGCATGGCCGATCTCGCGCAGCCGCCGCTCGCCCAGGCGCTCCGCCTCCCGGAACATGGACCGCTCCTCGGAACCGGCATGGTGGTCCACCGCGGCATGCAGGGCGCGCAGGTGGTCCTCGAATTCCGGCGTCGCGGTGGAGAGCTTCAGCGTCATCGCCAGCAGGTCGGCAAGCTGCCGGTGCTCGGCATGCGCGACCGCCACATCCTCGCTGACCGGCCGGACCGCGGGGTAGAAGAGCTTGTCCTCGATATGCTCGTGGATCTCCAGCTCCTCCGCCAGTGCGCGCATCAGGTCGCGCCGCTCGGGGTCCTCGCGCGGCATGGCCTCGATCCGCTCGAACATCCGCCGGAGCATCATGTGGTGTTCGATGAGCACCTCGTCCGCCCGGCGCCCGAGCGCTCCGCCCTGCGGGACAGCGGCCTGCGCCACGCGCTCGCGCGTCACCACCTCGTCGCCCGGCTCCTGCTCCCGCCGCAGCTCGACCATGCCGTCCCGGACCCGCACGGCGTAGCGCGGCTGCGGGACGGTGGAGGGGCCATCCATCGGCTGACCGCTCTCCAGGCAGTAGCGCGAGCCGTGCCAGGGGCAGACCAGCCGCCCCTCCAGCACCCAGCCCTGGTCCAGCGGCCCGCCGGCATGCGAGCAGCGGGCGCCCATGGCATGCACCCGGCCGCGATGCAGGACCAGGGCGATGCCGATCTCCTGCCGGGCGTTCGCATCCCGCACCTCGACCCGGCGCGGCCGGTCCTCCCGCAGCTCGGCCAGCGGGACCACCGGCTGCCACTCCCGCGGCTCCGGGCTGCGGTCGGCATGGTCGGTGCCGACGCGGCAGCGATAGACGAGATGGCCGCCGAGATAGCCGCCCGCGAACATGGCGCCCCAGGCGGCGGCGGAGGCCGCCCGCCCCTTCCCCAACCGGCCGCGCCCCCGGAGCGCCAGGGAGAGCAGGTTGAGCCCGAGTGCCGTGCCATTCGCCAGCGCATGCACCAGGCCGAGCCGGCGGTCGCGCCCATCCGTGTACTGCCAGTCGGCGAGGCCGGTCGCCGCCGCGGCGACGGCGCCGAGCGCCCCCGCCCGCAGCGCGGTCTCCGCGACCGGTGCCGCCCGCTTCTCCCGCGCCAGGCCGAGCATCGCCAGCAGGTCGAGGCCGAAGGCGAGCGTCCAGGCGCCGATTGGCAGCGTCACCAGCATCGGGTGGACCGGATGGCCGTAGCGCGTGCCATGCAGCGCATTGCCGAGGTGCCGGGCCGGCCGCCCGGCGATCTGCGCCGGCCGGGCCAGGGCATTGCCGATGGAATAGCCCGGCGGATCGAGCGACTCCGTCGCCTCGATCCGCCCGATCAGGGCCTCCACCCCGCGCCGCGGTGACCGTGCCATCGCCTGCCCTCCTGCCTCGGGCCGCATGGGATGCAGGCCGTCACAGGGGCTCAAAGCGAAGCAGCCGCTCGGGTTCGCCCTGTCGCTTAGAATAGGAAACTGAATCGTGACCATCGGGCGGCAGCGCACCGGCACGCCGATGATTGACCGCCTTGCCGCAACCGGGCGCCATGCCCGGCGGGACTGGGGGTTGGGGGAGAGATCGACATGCTATGGTCGTCGCGTGGGCCGGGGCCGGCCATGGCTGTGCTCGGGCCGGTGCTGCTGACATCGCTCGCCGGCTGCGGCCTCACGGTCGAACGCACCAGCCGTGTGGAGGGTCTGCAGCGGGACCTCACCGCCACCCGGGCGGAGACCGGCACGCTGCGGCAGCGGGTGGCGGAGCTGGAACACAACCTGGCGCAGGAGCGGCAGGCGGCCGGCGACCTCGCCGCCATCGAGCAGCGGCTGAGCCAGGCGCGCGGTTCCCTCGCCGCCGCGCAGCGCAACCGCGCCCAGGCCGAGGCCGATCTGCGCCAGCAGCGCGCCCTGCTGGCCGAGGAGGAGCAGCGCCTGGGCGGGCTGCAGACCCAGGCCGGGGAGGTCGAGCGGAACCGGACCGAGCGGCTGGGCCTGCTGGGCGAGACGGAGCGGCGCCTGGGCGGGC
>JAESGY010000428.1_pt1 | contig 18354 bp, 18 predicted proteins | sample 9269841 | NCBI WGS metagenome assembly JAESGY01 (sample SAMN17022865, study PRJNA683097) | algae metagenome | isolation source: Spirirestis rafaelensis WJT71-NPBG6 and co-occurring heterotrophs from... | place: USA: Pinto Wells, Joshua Tree National Park, Colorado Desert, CA | collected 2006-08-15
GTCCTCGACGCCCTCCATCAGCTCGATCAGCTTCTCCTCCGTCCCCGCGCGGACCGGGGCGAAGCCGACGCCACAATTGCCCATCACCGCCGTCGTCACACCATGCAGGGCGGAGGGGGCGAGGTGGCTGTCCCACACCGCCTGGCCGTCATAATGGGTGTGGATGTCGACGAAGCCGGGCGTGACGAGCTTGCCGCGGGCGTCGATCTCCTCCGCCCCGCGCGGCAGGCCCTCGCCGATGGCGTAGATGCGGCCGTCCCGCACCGCCACATCCGCCTGCCGGGGCGGCGCGCCGCTGCCGTCGATGACGGTCCCGCCGCGGATGACCAGATCGGCCATGGTCCGTTTCCTTCTGCTCGTTGGGTAGCAGGCTAGGCGTTTTCGGCGGAAGGGCCAAGCACCGTTGCCTTCCCGCCGCCCGGGTAAACGCGGCAGTGCGGCTCCGGCCCTCCACCCGGCCCTCCCCCGGGGCCCTCCCCGGCGCGCGGGGGAGGGAGTAAGCAGCCGGTCGCCAAAGTGGAGGAACCCCATGCCGCACCTCGCCGCGCTCGACCGCACCTTCGAGACCCTGCTAGTCGCCGAACCAGCCGAGCACATCCTGCAGGTCACGCTCAACCGGCCGGAGCGGGCCAATGCCTTCACGACGCAGATGGGCCGCGAGCTGGTCGAGGTCTTCCAGGCGCTGGAGGCCGAGCCGGGCGCCTATCGCTGCGTGGTGCTGACCGGGGCTGGCGACCGCGCCTTCTGCGCCGGCGCCGACCTCAAGGAACGCAACGGGATGACGGACGAGCAGTTCGCCGCCCAGCACTACCTGTTCGAGCGCATGGCGCGCGCGGTCCTGGCCTGCCCAGCCCCGCTGCTCGGCGCCATCAACGGCGCGGCCTTCGCCGGCGGGCTGGAACTCGCCCTCTGCTGCGACTTCGCCTATGCCTCCGAGACTGCCCGCTTCGCCCTGACCGAGGTGACGCTCGGCATCATGCCGGGCGCCGGCGGCACGCAGAACCTGCCGCGCACCATCGGGGAGCGGCGGGCGAAGGAGGTGATCCTGACGGGGCGGCCCTTCAGCGCCCAGGACGCCCTGGCCTGGGGGATGGTGAACCGGCTCTGCCCGCCGGGCGCCGGGGAGGATGGTGTGCTGGGCGCGGTGCTGGAGACGGCGAAGGCGATCGCCGCCAATGCCCCGCTCTCGGTCCGGCAGGCGAAGAAATCGATTACCCAGGGCCTGCAGATGGACCGGGCGAGCGGCATGCTTTTCGAGATCGAGGCCTATTACCAGCTGATCCCGACCGAGGACCGCATGGAGGGCATCCGCGCCTTCAACGAGAAGCGGAAGCCGAACTTCAAGGGGCGGTGACGCCGCAGCGTCGCGCCCCGCTCTGCGCGGATCGGCCCAAGTCCGGGCGTCGGTCTGCACCTCTCCCGATGAAACCGCCGGTCCCGGCCATGGTGGACCGGCGCGGGCGAGCCGCGTTCCCGCACCGGCTTGCGTGCCGGGCGGGAGGCTAATCCGCCGCATGTCACCGCTTCGCGGGAGAGCGGCCTGTGCCCGGGCCTTCGCCGCCTGCGATCAGCCCTATCCCCGCTGCTGGCGGGAGATGCGCAGCGGCCCGAGGTCGTAGCCATTCGCCCGGGCGATCCCCAACGCCTTGTCGAACTCGGCCTGCTCCAGCTTCGGCGTGCGGGACAGCACCCAGAGCCAGCGGCGGCTTGGCTCCCCCACCACCGCCCAGCGATAATCGGGATCGAGGCCGATCACCCAGTAATCCCCGTAGAAGGGCCAGAAGAAGCTGACACGGAGCCGGGCGGTGTTGCTGCCCTCCACCGCATAGGCCTGGCCCTCTGCCGTGCGCGGCCGGTCGCCGTCCAGGGTGTTCAGGCAGCGGTTCAGCACGCCGATGCGGCCATCCGGCCGCGGCGTATAGGTGGCGGTCACGTCCTCACAGGATACCGAGGCGGAGTCCTGCGCCCACATCGGCAGCCGCGCCACCTCGTGCCAGGTGCCGAGATAGCGCTGGAGATCGACGGCCGGCACCGGCTGCGGCGTGGTCGGGTCCGGCGCGCCGACGCAGCCCGCCAGCAGCAGCGCGGCGGCGAGGGCGAGGCGCCTCATGGCACCATCCCCTCGGGCAGTGCCGCCACATGGTCGAAGATCGCGCCCGCCGTGGTGATCCATACCTCCCCCCGTCGCGCCGCGATGGCCGAGAGCGCGCCGCGCAGCGCCCGCAGCCGGTAGGGCTGGCCGATGATGTAGGGGTGCAGCGCGATGCCCATCACCTGCGGGATGCCGTCGCGCGCCACCTGGTCCAGCCTTTCCTCGAAATCCGCCAGCACCATGGCGGCGAATTGCTCCGCCCCGTCCTTGCGGGCGACCACCGCGGGGATGTCGTTCACCTCCTGCGGATAGGGGATCGTCAGCAGCCGCCCGGCGCGGGTCGCCATCCAGATGGGCTGGTCGTCCATGCACCAGTTGAGGGTGTAGCGATAGCCGGCCTCGGCCAGCAGGTCGGGCGTCGCCCGGCTTTCGGCGATCCAGGGGGAGAGCCAGCCGCGCGGCGCCCGGCCTTCATGCCGGGCGATCGCCGCCGTGCTCTCGGCGATCAGCGCCTGCTCCTCCGCCTCCGGCAGCAGGCTCTGGCGCTCGGAATTGGTCCGGCCATGCCCGGCGATCTCGTCGCCGCGCGCCCGATGGGCGGCCACCAGCTGCGGCGCGTAGTCATACATCGCGCTGTTCAGCAGCACCGTCGCCGGCAGCGCCAGCGTATCCAGCAGTTCCAGCAGCCGCCAGCCGCCAACGCGGTTGCCGTAGTCCCGCCATGCGTAGTTCAGGACATCCGGCGGCGGCCGTCCGATGACCGAAGGGCTCTGCCCATAGGTCCGGATCGGCCGGCCCGGGGCCTCGCCTCCACCGGGGGCCAGCTCCGCCCCCAGCCCCTCGCCATAGGCGAAATGCTCCAGGTTCACTCCGAGATAGACCGCCAGCCTCGCCCCGCCGGGCCAGGCATGGCGCGGCCGCTCCGGCCAGGGGTGGTAGGCATAGCGGCCATGGCTCGGCAGCATCGAGGGCAGCCTCCGGAACTTTCCGCCCGCATGTGACGGCGACCTCGCCCCCGCGCAAGGCAGCCGGGTGACGGGACCCGTGCCGCCAGCTTAGATAGGCCCATGGAACCCCATTCGGCAGGCCGGGACGGCGCGGCCCGGGCGCTGCTGCGCCGTGAATCGAAGGCGCTGCGCCGGCAGGTGCTGCTGCCCATCCTGCTCGGCCTGGCGGCGCTGGCGGTGACGATCGCCGGTGCCTGGCTGGTCGCGCGGCTGCTCGCCGCCCTGCTCGGCCATCCCGGCGCGGGCTGGGCGGAGCTGGCGGCGGCGGCCGCGCTGGCCCTGCTCGGCGCCGCGCTGGTGCTGGCGCAGGAACGCGCCCAGCTCGCGGCCGGGGAGGCGGCGCGGGCCCGGCTGCGCGATGCCGCCTTCGCCCGGCTGCTGGAACTCGGCCCCGCCGACCCGAGCGGCGTCGGCGAGCGGGCCTCCCTGGTGGTGGACCGGGTGGAGGCGCTGGACGGCTATTTCGCCCGCTGGATCCCGGCCGCGGCGCTCGCCATGCTCGGCCCGCCCCTGGTCTGCGCCGCGGTCTTCTGGGCCGATGCGGGCAGCGGCGTCATCCTCGGCATCGCCGGGCTCCTCTACCCCGTCGCCATGGCGCTGACCGGCATCGGCGCGGCCCAGGCCAGCCGCAGGCAATTCGAGGCGCTGGGCCGCCTCTCCGGCCGCTTCCTCGACCGCATGCGCGGCTTGCCGACCCTGGTGCTGTTCAACCGGCAGGAGGCCGAGGCGGAGGCCCTCGGCGAGGCCGCGACCGCGCTGCGCCACCACACCATGAAGGTGCTGCGCGTCGCCTTCCTCTCCGGCACGGCGCTCGAATTGCTGGCCGCCGGCGTGCTCGCCTTCCTCGCCTTCCGCCATCGGGCGCTGCTGGGCGGCGGGGCGGACCCGACTGCCGCCCTGTTCAGCCTGCTGCTGGTGCCGGCCTTCTTCGCCCCGCTGCGCGGCTTCGCCGCCGCCTACCAGGACCGGCTGCATGCCGCCGGAGCCGCCGCGGCGCTGGCGCCGCTGCTGGCGGAGCAGGGCCCGCCCGGCCTGGCGCTGGAGGAGATGCCGCCGCGGGTGGTCATCACCTTCACCGATGTCCGGCTGACCTACGACCCGGCCCGGCCGCCGGCGCTCGATGGCCTCTCCTTCCGCGCCAGCGCCGGGGAGGCGCTGGTGCTGGCCGGACCTTCCGGTGCCGGGAAATCCTCCGTGCTGCGCATCCTCATGGGCTTCGCGCGGCCCGAGGTGGGGCGCGTTTCGGTCAATGGCCGGGACGCCATGGCGCTGCGGCCCTCGGAGTTGCGCCGGCTTTCGGCCTATGTCGGGCAGAAGCCGCACCTGTTCCGCGCGACGCTGCGCGAGAACATCCGCTTCGCCCGGCCCGATGCCACGCCCGGGCAGGTGGAGGCCGCCGCCCGCGCGGCGCATGTGACGGATTTCGCCGAATGCTTGCCGCAGGGGCTGGACACGCTGGTGGGCGAGGGGGGCTGGGGCCTCTCGGGCGGCCAGGCGCAGCGCGTGGCGCTGGCCCGCGCCTTCCTGCGGGACGCGCCGCTGGTGCTGCTGGACGAGCCGACCGCGCATCTCGACCCCGGGACGGAATCGCTGGTGATCGAGAGCCTGCAGCGCCTCTGCCTCGGCCGCACCGCCATCATCGCCAGCCACAGCAGCGCACGGGCCCGGCTGGGCCGGGTGCTGGCGATCGAGGCCGGGCGGGTGGCAGGCGCGCCGCGGGTCGGGGCGGCGCAATGACGCGGCGATTCCGGAGGTCTCCCCCGCCGGTCGGACTCCCTCGCTCCAACACCACGAAGGCTCCTCGCGCCGATGCTCGCTGACCTCATCCGCGTCCTCGGCCTGTGGCAGCGGCAGGGCGGCTGGCTGCTGGCCGGCATCGCCGTCTCGGCGGTCTCCACCCTGCTCGGCGTCGCCCTGCTGGCGCTGGCGGGGCAGGGCATCGCCGCCGTGCTCGGCGGGGCGGCGCTCGGCGGCGGCCTCGCCTTCCTGCTGCTGCGGCCGCTGGTGCTGCTGCGCCCGGCAATGCGCTGGACGGAGCGCATGGTGACCCATGCCGCCACCTTCCGGGCGCTGGCCGATATCCGCATCTGGTTCTTCCGCCGGCTGTCCGAGCGGCTGCCGGCCGGCATCGGCCTCGGCCGGTCCGGGGACCTGCTGGGGCGGCTGGTCTCGGACGTGGATGCGCTGGACGGGCTCTATCTCCGCGCCCTGGTGCCGGTGCTGGCCGCGCTCGCCGTGGTGGTCGCGGCTGTGACGCTGCTGGCCGGGGCGCCGCTGCTGGCCGCCGCGGTCGCCCTGCCGCTCGCCATCGCGCTGCTGCTGCCGCTGGCGCTGGCGCCGGGCGCGGCGCGGGCCGCGGCGCAGTCGGCGCGGGCCCAGGGGCGGATGCGGGCGGCGGCGATCGACCCGCTGCTCGGTGTGGAGGACGTGCTGGCCGCGAATGGCGAGGCGGCGGCCCGCGCCAGCCTGGCGCGGGAGGGGCAGGCGCTGGCGCTCGCTGAGCGCGGCCTCGGCTGGCGGGCGGCCTGGGCCGGGGCGGCGGGGACGCTGCTGGTGCAGGCGGCGCTGCTCGGCGCGCTCGCCTGGGGGCTCGCTGCCGGGCCGGGGGGCGCGGCGCTCACCGTGCTCGGGCTCTTCCTTGCGGTCGCGGCGGCGGAGACCATCGGCCTGCTGCCGCGGGCCGGCATCTCGCTGGCCATGGCGGCCGCCGGGGCGCGGCGGCTGTTCGAACTGGCGGATGCGCCGCCGCCGGTCGCGGAGCCGGCGCGCCCGGACGAGGAGCCGGTGGGCCATGCGATCCGGGTGGAGGGGCTGCGCTTCGCCTGGGCGCCGGACCGCGCCCCGGTCTTCGAGGATCTGGAGCTCGACATCCCGGAGGGCACCCGGCTGGCGCTGCTCGGGCCTTCGGGCATCGGCAAGTCGAGCTTCGCGGCCCTGCTACTGAAGCTGGCGGCGCCGCAGGCGGGCCGGATCACGCTGGGAGGCGTCGATATCGCCGACCTGCCGGCCGAGTTCGTGCGGCGGCGCATCGCCTGCCTGACTCAGAATGCGCGGCTGTTCGATGACAGCATCGCCGCCAATCTCCGCATCGCCGCGCCGCTGGCGCCGGATGCGGCGCTGTGGCGGGCGCTGGACCGGGCCGGGATTGGTGAGCTGGTGCGCACCCTGCCGGAGGGGCTGGCGACCCGCTGCGGCGAGGGCGGGGCGCGCTTCTCCGGCGGCCAGGCGCGGCGCCTGGCGCTGGCCCGTGTCCTGCTCTCCCCCGCGCCGGTGCTGGTGCTGGACGAGCCCACGGCCGGCCTCGATGCCGAGACCGAGCGCGCCTTCCTGGAGACGCTGGAGAGCGTGACGGCCGGGCGCACGGTGATCCTGATCACGCACCGGCTGGTCGGCGTGGAGCGCCCGACGCGCGTCCTGCGCCTCGCCGGCGGTCGCGCCCTGCCGGCCGCAGGCTGACCCGGACCGGCCCAGGCCAGGTTCAGGCCTGGTGGGGTAGGTCCGGGACGGCAAAGCCCTCCCAGGACTTGGTTCAACCCGTCGCCGCGTTTCCCATCGGTCCCTGCTGCGTCCCGCCCTTGATTGGGATCCGGTTCTCCTTCGCCTGGGCCTGGGGCGGCTTCGGCAGGGTCACGTGCAGCACGCCCTTGTCGAAGCTGGCCGAGACGCTGCCCGGCTCGGGCGCGAAGGGCAGGCGCAGGCTGCGCTGGAAGCTGCCATAGCTGCGCTCCTGCACATGCACGCCCTTCTCCTCGGTCTTCTTCTCCTCCTTCTTCTCGCCGCGCAGCGTCAGCACCTCGCCTTCCAGCGAGAGATCGATGTCATCCTCGGCGACACCCGGCAGCTCGACCGTCAGCTCCAGCCCCTGCGGCGTCTCCTTCACATCGAGGCTCGGGGCGAAGCCGCCGAAGGGCGGGCGCAGGCCACCGGCGCCGCGGAACACGTCATCCACCGCCCGGCTCAGCTCGCGCTGGAGCTGGGTGAAGGGGTCGTCGCTGCGGGTCAGGTCGTTGCGGGATGCAAGGAAGCGGGAGAGCATCGAATCATCCTCTTGTTGCTTCTGGCGGGTCTCTTGGGGCCCGGGCGCAGGCTGGCGCGGCCAGGCCGCCCCCGCCTTGCGTGGAATCAAGGATGCCGACGCGCGGGGTGAACCGCCCGCCGCGCGGTGACAAGCATCTGTGATCGTCTCCGGCGGTTTCCGCCGGCGCCACCCGGCCGAAGTCTCACAGGCCGCCAGAGGAGTCCGCGCCGCGTGTCCGTGATTGCCGCCCCCGCGTCCCGTCCCCTCGACCCCCGGAAATTCGGCGACCCGCTGGTGACGGCGAAGGGCGAGGCACGGGCAGCCGTCGCGCTCTCGGCCTTGCGCACGCTCTGGGTCAATACCGGCACGCTCTGCAACATCACCTGCCGCAACTGCTACATCGAGAGCAGCCCGCGCAATGACGCGCTCGCCTATCTCTCGGCGGCGGAACTGCGCGAGTATCTCGACGAAATCGCACGGGACGCCCTGCCGGTGGAGGAAGTGGGCTTCACCGGCGGCGAGCCCTTCCTCAACCGCGACCTGCCGGCGATGCTGCGGGAGGTGCTCTCGCGGGGCTTCCGCGCCCTGGTGCTGACCAATGCCATGAAGCCGATGCGCAACCACGCCGCATCCCTGCTGGCGCTGCGGGCGGAGTTCGGCGAGCGGCTGACGCTGCGCGTCAGCCTCGACCACCATTCGGCCCTGCTGCACGACCTGGAGCGGCAGGAGGGCAGCTTCGACCAGGCGCTGGAGGGGCTGGCCTGGCTGGCGCGCGAAGGCTTTCGCGTGCATGTCGCGGGACGCGCGGCCTTCGGGGAGGAGGGGGAGGCCGCGATGCGCGCCGGCTTCGCCCGGCTCTTTGCCGGGCATGGCATCCCGATCGATGCCCGGGACCCCGTGGCGCTGATGCTCTTCCCGGAGATGGATGCGACGGCCGATGTGCCGGAGATCACCACCGCCTGCTGGGGCATCCTGAGGAAAAGCCCGGACAGCCTGATGTGCGCCTCCGCCCGCATGGTGGTGAAGCGGCGCGGCGCGGCGCGGCCCACGGTGCTGGCCTGCACCCTGCTGCCCTACGACCCGCAATTCGAGCTGGGCGCGACGCTGGCCGAGGCGTCCCGGCCGGTGGCGCTGAACCATCCGCATTGCGCCAAGTTCTGCGTCCTCGGCGGGGCGGCCTGCTCGCGCTGAGCGGCCGGGTTCGGAGCGGTCGCCACCGCGGCGGTTGCCGCTCGGGCTGCGGTTGACGCCGGGCCGGGTTTCCCGGCGCAATCCGGGTCCTGACCGCCTCGGAGATCTGCCATGCGCCGTCGCCTCGCCCTCGCTGCCCTGCCACTGCTGGCGCTCGGCGCCTGCCAGGCCCCGGCACCCGGCCCCACCCGGGTCACGGCGGTCTTCTTCAACCAGGACAGCGCGGCGCTGGACGAGAATGGCGCGGCTGTCGTCGCCCAGGCCGCGGCCCAGGCGAAGGAGCGGCCGGGCAGCCCGGTGCGGGTCCGCGGCTTCGCCGCGCCGGACAGCGGCACGCCGGCCTTCAACCGCAGCCTGGCCGAGGCCCGCGCCCGGCATGTCGCCGACCACCTGGCCGAAGGCGGCGTGGACCGCAGCCGGATTCGCATCGAGTCGCGCGGGGGGGTGCCCTATGAGAGCTTCCCGACCGAATCCCGCCGCGTGGAGATCGTCATCGGGCCGTAACGCCGCGCCGCGGGCCATGGGAATCCGCTGCGGCATGCTATAGGCGCAGGCATGCTCGACCAGCCGAGGCAGGACACCACGGGCGAGGCGCCCGAGGAGATCCTGCACCGCGTCTTCGGCCATCCCGGTTTCCGCGGCCGCCAGGAGGAGATCGTCCGCCATGTCATGGCGGGCGGGTCCGGCCTCGTCCTCATGCCGACGGGCGGCGGCAAGTCGCTCTGCTTCCAGGTGCCGGCGCTCTGCCGCCCCGGCCTCGGCATCGTCGTCTCGCCGCTGATCGCCCTGATGGAGGACCAGGTCGCGGCCCTGCGCCAGCAGGGCATCGCCGCCGCGGCGCTGCATTCCGACCTGCCGGAGGAGCAGGCGCGGGAGGTGCGGCGCGACCTCGCCCGCGGCGCGGTCAAGCTGCTCTACGTCTCGCCGGAGCGCCTGACGCTCGACGGGACGCTCGATTTCCTCTCCCGCCGCGACCTCGCGCTCTTCGCCATCGACGAGGCGCATTGCGTCAGCCAGTGGGGCCATCATTTCCGGCCGGAATACCGCGGCCTCGGCCTGCTGGCCGAGCGCTTCCCGAGCGTGCCGCGGCTGGCCCTGACGGCGACGGCCGACCCGCGCACGGTCGAGGACATCCGCGCGCAGCTCGGCCTCTCGGACAGCCCGGTCTTCCGCGGCGGCTTCGACCGGCCGAACATTTTCATCAGCGCCGCGCCGCGGGAGAGCGAGCGAGGGCAGCTCAGGGCCTTCATCAAGACGGCCTCCGACGGCACCGGCGCCGGCATCGTCTATTGCGGCAGCCGCGCCAGGACCGAGCAGACGGCGGAATGGCTGCGCACCGACGGGCATGACGCGCTCTGCTTCCACGCCGGGATGGAGCCGGAGGCGAAGCGGGAGGCGCATCGCCGCTTCGCCCGCGGCGATGCCGTCATCATGGCTGCGACCATCGCCTTCGGCATGGGCATCGACCGGCCCGATGTCCGCTGGGTCGCGCATCTCGACCTGCCGCGCAGCCCGGAGAGCTGGTACCAGGAGATCGGCCGCGCGGGGCGGGACGGGCTGCCGGCCCGGGCCCTGCTGCTCTATGGCGCCGGCGACATCGCCCTCGCCCGCCACCGCATCCAGGAGAGCCCGGCGCCGGACGAGCAGAAGCGGATCGAGCGGTCGCGGCTGGAGGCGATGGTCTCGATCGCCGAGGCCGCGACCTGCCGGCGGCGGATCCTGCTGCGCTGCTTCGGCGAGGACGGGCCGGAGAATTGCGGCGCCTGCGATGTCTGCCGCAACCCGCCCCGGCTCTTCGATGGCACGGTCCCGGCGCAGAAGCTGCTGAGCGCGGTGCTGCGCACCGGCCGGCGCTTCGGCGTCGGGCATCTGGTCGATGTCCTGCGTGGGCGGCTGACCGACAAGGTCGCGCAATTCGCGCATGACCGGCTGCCGACCTTCGGCGTCGGCAAGGATTTCTCCGATCAGGCCTGGCGCGGCGTGGCGCGGCAACTCGTCGCCATGGGCGCGCTCGACGTCGCCATCGAGAACCATGGCGAGCTGGTGCCGACCGATGCCGCGCGGCCGATCCTGAAGGGTGAGCAGAAGGTCATGCTGCGGGCGGAGACGGTGACCGCCGCCGCGCCGCGCGACCGTGCCGGGCGCGGCGCCCCGCCGGCCATGGCGGGCGACCCGCTCTTCGATGCGTTACGCGGCTGGCGGAAACGGGAGGCGGAGGTGCAGGGCCTGCCGGCCTACATGATCTTCTCCAACGAGACGCTGGCCTCCATCGCCAGGATGCGGCCGCAGGATGCCGAGGACCTGGCGATGATCCCGGGCGTCGGCCGCAGCAAGCTCGAGCGCTACGCCGAGGACGTGCTGCGGGTGGTGCGGGAGGAGGGATAGGGCCGCGGCCGCTCAGCGCCTGCGCTTCAGCATGGTCAGGGCCACCGCGGTCAGCGCCGCGGCGCCGAGGGAGGGGGCTGCGCTCTTCCGCGCCCCCTCCGGCCGGCGGCGGCTGCGCGAAGGGATCAGCGGCTCGGCCTCGATCGCCTTGCGCGCCTCCTCGCTGCCCTTCATCCCGGCCCAGACCTTGGTGAACTCCGCGCCCAGCAGGAAAACCTGCGCGGAGTAGTAGACCCAGAGCAGCACCACCATCAGCGACCCCGCCGCGCCATAGGCGGAGGCGATGCTGCTGCTGCCGATATACCAGCCGATCAGCGACTTGCCCAAGGTGAAGAGGAAGGCGGTCACCACCGCCCCGACCGCGACATCCCGCCAGGCCAGCGGCCGGTTCGGCAGGATCTTGTAGATGGCGGCGAAGAGCGCGGAGATGGTGGCGAAGGAGAGGACGAAGTTCAGCCCGGCGAGGATGAGATGCATCTCCGGCAGCAGCCCGCCGAACCAGGTCGCGAAGGCGGAGAGCGCGGCGCTGGCCAGCAGCGAGACCAGCAGCAGGAAGCCGGTCGCCGCGACGAGGCCGAGGCTGGCGATGCGCGCCTTCACCAGCCGCGTCACCGTGTCGCCCGGCGGTGTCGGAGCGCGCCAGATCAGGTTCAGCGCCGATTGCAACTCGACGAAGACGCCGCTCGCGGTGAAGAGCAGGGTGACGACGCTGATCAACGTGGCGATGGTGCCGGAGGTGCGGTTGCTCGCGCCGCGCACCATGGCCTGCACCGCCTCGGCGCTCTGCTCCCCCACCAGGTCGCGGAGCTGGACGGCGATGGCGCCCTGCACGGCGACCTCGCCGAAGAAGAGGCCGGCGATGGCGGTCGCGATGACCAGTAGCGGGGCAATGGAGAAGATCGTGTAATAGGCAATGGCCGCGCCGCGGCTCATCGCGTCGTCCTCGATGAAATCCTCCACGCTCTCGCGGATCAGCGACCAGAGCCTGCCGAACATGCACCCCCCTTCCGCCGGCCGGTGGCCTCCGGCGGCTCGCGAAGGCACAACGGGCCGAGGGAGGGGCAGGTTTCCCCGAGGCCCGGGACCGACGTCCCGGTGGGCGCGGCTTCGGGGCGGAGGCCATGACGGGGAGGGGGAAAGGAGGATGGTGGGCCGCGTAGGATTCGAACCTACGGCCGTCCGATTAAGAGTCGGATGCTCTACCAACTGAGCTAGCGGCCCGGCATGCAGGGCGGACCCTGCCATGGGGGCGGGGCAATAGCGTCCCCGCCCGGCTGAGGAAAGGGGGCAGCCACGAAAAGATTGCAGGCTTCCGGTGCCGGTCCGCCCCCCCCCGGCGCGGCGCCCGGCGGCTGCGTGGCGCCTGCCGGAAGGTACCATCCTGGCCTTGCCGCAGGTCGCTCGCGAAAAGGCGTGCGCATGCTCCACGGCGCCCCGCCTAGCCTGGGCCATGCGGTCGGACCGCCAAGGGTCTGCTTCAGGCGGGACGCCGCGCTCGGGAGGGGCATGGCCCATGGCCGAACTCCAGTTCCGCGAGTCCGCCGCCGCCGGGTACGACCGCAGCATCGGCGTCATGACCCTGCGGATCGTCCCCTTCCTGCTGCGCGCGGCCCGGCTTGCGCCGGGTATGCGCGTGCTCGACATCGCCACCGGCACCGGCCTCGCCGCCCAGGCGGCGGCCGAGGCAGTCGGCCCGACCGGCCAGGTCCTCGCCGCCGACATCTCGCCCGCGATGGTCGCCAGGGCGCGCGAGCGCCTCGGCGGGTGGCCGAACGCCGCCTTCGCGGTCGAGGACGCCCAGGCCCTCACCCTCCCCGACCAGGGCTTCGATACGGTGCTCTGCAACATGGGCCTGATGTACCTCCCCGACCCGGCCCGGGGCCTCGCCGAGTTCCGCCGCGTGCTCCGGCCGGAGGGCCGCATCGCCGTCTCGGTCTTCACCAGGGCCGACCGCGCCCAGGTTGGCGGCCTCGTCCGCGCCGCCATCGCGCGGCGGGACCCCGTCAAGGCGGCGGAGGCCGCGCGCTTCTGGTCCGTCGGAGAGGAGCGGCGCCTGCGCGCGCTGTTCGAGGAAGCGGGTCTCCGGCAGGTCGAGACCGTCACCGAGACGCTGCGCTTCGCCTATGCCGACTTTGCCGACTTCTTCGGCAGCGCCGAGCGGGGCGAGGGCGCGATGGGGCAGGAGTACATGGCGCTGCCCGAGGAGGTGCGCCGGGCCATCCGCGAGGAGGTCCGCCATGAGGTGGGCGATGTGGGCGGGCCGGTCGAGGTCGAGGTGGAGGTCAGGATCGCCAGCGGAAGGCGATAGCCGAGCGGGCGCTATGCCCGGGGCCCACGCTGGTCGCCATCGCACACGCGGAGGGAGCCATGTCCGGGGCACATTCCTACGGCAAGGGCGTGAGCGGGTTCGACCGCACGTTTGGCCTCCCCATGCGGCAGTTCATCCCGACCCTGGTTCGCCTGGCCCGCCTGTCGCCGGGGCAGCGGGTGCTGGACGTGGCGACGGGGACCGGCTTCGCCGCCGAGGCGGCGCTCGACGCGGTCGGGCCGTCCGGGCATGTCACCGCGGTGGACGACACGCCCGCGATGCTGGACCTGGCGCGCGGGCGCCTGGGCGGGCAGCCCAGCATGTCGTTCGCCATCGGGCGGGCCGGGTTCCTCCCCCTTCCGGAGTCCGGCTTCGACGCGGTCCTGTGCAGCATGGCGCTGATGATTTTCCCCGACCGGGCGGGCGCACTGTCAGAGTTCCACCGCGTGCTGCGGGCGGGTGGGCGCGTCGCTGTCTCGGTGAACACCAGGCCGGAGCGGTCCCTCACCGGCCGGGTTCGCGTGGCGGTCGCACGGCACGTGCCGTCCATGCAGGCGGCGCTCGCCCACCATTACTCGCTCCGCGAGGCGGGCGGGCTGCGCGCGCTGCTCGAAGCAGCGGGCTTTCGGAACGTGGAGGTCTTCTTGGAGACCCGGTGCTTCCCCTTCCCATCCATCGACGCCTACTTCGAGCCCTTCGAGCAGGGCGGCGGACCCTGGGGGGCGGAATACGCCGCGCTCCCGGACGAGGCACGCCGCACAGTCCGGGAGGAGGTCCGGCGCGGGCTGGAGCACAGGGCGGCTTCGGACGGCACGATACAGATCGGGGTGGACATCCTCTTCGGCGGCGGGACGACGTAGTGGACGTGGCCTATGGCGACCGCGACTGGAGCGACTCCAATCTCCGGTGCCCTCGCCGGGTAGCGGCGATGATCGCATCCGGGACCTTGGTCCAGCGGAAGGGGCGCGGGTCGGCCTTGGTCGCCCGGCGGTCCGGCCATGGTCAGGGGCACCACCCGCTCGGCCACCGCGGGCGCCAGAGGCGGGATGCGGGATGGCCGGATCTTGTCCCGGAGCAGGCCGTCCACACCCGCGTGCATGAAGCGTTCCTGCCGGCGCCAGGCGGCGGTCTTGGCTTGGCCGGTACGGCGCATGATCTCGGCAGCGCCGCACCTATCCGCCCTCTGCTACGCCGCCCCCGCCACCAGCCGCCCCTCCCGCACCCGCAGCGCCCGCTGATGGTACTGCGCGACCGCCGGGCGGTGGGCGATGGAGACCAGCGTGGTTCCCGGCAGGCGTTCCTGCAACAGGCGGTAGAACCGCGCCTCCGCCTCCGGGTCGAGGCTCGCCGTCGCCTCGTCCAGGAACAGCCAGTCGGGCTTCAGCAGCAGGGCGCGGGCCAGCGCCACACGCTGCTGCTCGCCGCCCGAGAGGCGGCGGTCCCAGGCATCCTCCTGCTCCAGCCGCGGCGCGAGATGGCCGAGCCCGGCCGCTTCCAGCGCCTCGCGCACCAATGCCTCCGGAAAGGCCGCCGCGTCGCGCGGGTAGCAGACCGCCCGGCGCAGCGTGCCGAGCGGCAGGTAGGGCCGCTGCGGCAGGAACAGCACGGAGGCGCCGGCCGGCACCCGCACCCGCCCGGCGCCGAAGGGCCAGATGCCGGCGATCGCGCGGAACAGGGTGGACTTGCCGGAACCGGAGGGGCCGGCGACCAGCACCGCCTCGCTCGGCGCGATCCGGGCCTCGGCACCCTCCATGAGCACGCGGCCATCCGGCAGGGCCAGCGTCACGCCATCCAGCGCCAGGTCCGGCCGCGCCTCGGCCTCCGCATGGACCCCGGCGCCCGCCGCCCTGGCGCCGCGCGCCGCCTCGATCGCATCGAGGAAGCCGGCGATGCGCTTCACCGTCGCCCGCCACTCCGTCAGGCTGCGGTAGTTGTCCACGAACCAGGACAGCGCCCCCTGCACCTCGCCGAAGGCATTCGCCGTCTGCGTCAGGCCGCCGAGCGGGATGCGGCCGGTGAAATAGGCCGGCGCGGCGACCACGAAGGGGAAGACGATCGCCACCTGACTGTAGCTGGCGGTGAAGAAGGTCAGCCGTTTGGTGGTGACCATGATCCGCCACCAATTCTCCATCAGCGCCTGGAAGCGCGCGAGCATCCCGCGCTTCTCGTCCTCCTCCCCGCCATAGAGCGCGATGCCCTCGGCATTGTCGCGGAACCGCACCAGGGCGTAGCGGAAATCCGCCTCCACCCGCTGCTGGTGGAAGTTCAGCGGGATCAGCGCCCGCCCGACCAGATGCGCCAGGGCGGTGCCCACCACGGCATAGGCCAGCGCCACCCAGACCATGTAGCCGGGGATCTCGATGCCGAGGATGGTGGCCGGGCCGGAGAGGCCCCAGAGCACCAGGATGAAGCTCGCCAGGGTGACGACCGAGCGCATCAGGCCGAGGCCGAGCGCGAGCGAGTCATCCACGAACATGCGCAGGTCCTCGGCCACGCGCTGGTCCGGGTTGTCGGTGCCCGGATCGGTGAGGGCGATGCGGTAATAGGCGCGGTCGGCCAGCCAGCGGTCCAGCACCTGCCGCGTCATCCAGGCACGCCAGCGGATCTGCAGCGCCTGCCGCAGATAGAGTTGGTAGACCGCGATCAGGATGTAGAGCGCCGCGACGAAGACGAAGCCGGGCATCGGCCCGCTCTCGGTCTGCCGCCACCAGAAGAGCAGCGCCCAGAAGGCCTCGGCGTCCTTCTGCTCCAGCGCGTTGAAGAATTCCCGGTTCCAGTAGCTCAGCAGCACCGTCATGCCGACGAGCGAGAGGTTCAGCGCGACGACCACGCCGAGCAGCAGGCGGGCGCGCCAGCGCTCCTCGCTGCGCCAATAGGGTCCGGCGATCCGCCAGGCGTCATGCAGGAAGGAGCCGATGCGCCGCATGGGCGATCTCCGGGGTCAGGCGTGGGAAGGTGGCAGGCCGGCGGCCCGCGGCACCGGGCCCTGGCCGGGGCTGCGCCCAGGCGGTAGGGCACCGGTGGCCGCCGGTGAAGGGGAGGGCATGGGCGGGGACGGCCGGGAGGCGCTGCGGCTTCAGCGCCGCCGCAGCCCGGCTTCGAGCGCGGCAAGCCAGGCCTCGACCCGCCTGCGGTTCACGCCGAGATCCGACCAACCGAAGAGGCTGCGGGAATAAAGGAAGAGCCCGGCGCCGGCCGGGTCCGGCACCAGCTCCGCCGTCACGATGTCCGGGTAGTTCATCAGCGGCGTGCGGGCGACCCATTGCGCCTGCCGCCGCTCCGGCCATTCGCCGTAGCGGAAGACGCGCGGCAGGCCATCGCCCAGCGCCCGCAGCACCGGCCAGGCAGTGGCGGCATCCACCGGCAGGGGCGGCACGGTGATGTGGGCCTGGCCATGCCCGCCGGGCGGCGCGACGAGGCAGGTATTGGGCGAGGCCGGCAGTTGCAGGGCGGCGAAGTCGAGCGGCGTGGCCGGCGGCAGCCCGCCGATGCCCCTGCCGAACAGGGCGCTGATCGGCCCGCTCATGCCGGCGCCCCGCCTTCCGGCCCGCCCGGCCCCGGCTGGCGCAGGCGGATGACGCCGCGCACCTCCACGGGCGGCACGGACTTGCCCTTGCGCAGGATCTCGACGCGGCCCTCGCGCGCGAGGGCCATGGCGGCCTGCCGGACGCGGCCCAACAGTGGCCGCCAGGGGCCGTCATCGCCGCCGGCGAGCGCCCTGGCCACCTCGCTCGGGCAGATCGACCTGTCCGGGCCGCGCGCGGCGGTCTGGCGCAGGATTTCGGATGCGATGGCATCCTCCTCGGGAATCGGCATGGTGCGGGAGGATAGGCCGGGCCGGTCAGGGCACCAGCCATGTTTCGTGCAGCCCCTCCGGCCCCCAGGCGAAGAGCGCGCGGCGATGGCCGGAACGGCGGAGATGGAGCCATTCCATCCGGTCGAAGGCGAGGTGGATGAGGCCGAAATGGCCGCGGCCGTTGGCTTCCCCGGCCGGCGCGGGCGGCGGCGCCGGCACCGGCATCCCCGGCCCGGGCTCCACCGCGTAGCAGGACCGGCTGCCCGCCCGGCTCGCCGCCCAGGCGGCATCGGCGGTGTCGTCCTCGGCATGCAGCCTCGCCCGGCCCGAGAGGCGGAGCTGGATCTGCGCCCCGGCATCATAGACATGCAACGCCGCCCGCGACTCGGCGGCCAGCGCCGCCCATTTGGCGCTGCGCCGGTCGGTGTGCAGGCGGAGCGTCCGGATGGCGGCGTCGAAGCCCCGCAGCACCAGGGTGCGGAGCTGCGGGGCGCCGTCCGGGCCGATGGTGGCGAGCGTCGGGGTGTGGAAGGCGCTGCGCCGGTCGGCGACGCCGCGCGCGAGCAGGCGGAAGGCCTCCGTCCGCACCGCCGTCAGCGTCTCCGGCGCGGTCACGGCAGCAGCGCGGCGGCGAGCGCCGTGCCGCTCTCGAAGGCCGCCTCGGCCCGCCCGCCCAAGCACCAGTCGCCGCCGAGGCCAAGGCCGAGCGCCGGGTCGGCCAGGCAGGGCTCGCCGAGCGGCGCCTCCACCAGCGAATGGCGCCAGCGATGCGCGGCGGCATGGGCGGGGGCAGGGAGATCGGCCCCGGCCAGGGCGCCGAGCGCGGCGAGCAGGGCCGGCGCCACTACCTCGGCCGGGTCCTCCAGATGGGCGCACGACCAGTCCGGGCCGGCCTGCACCACCCAGCATTCGGCGCCGGCCGGGCGGCCCGGCTTGGAACTGTTCCGCGCCGCCCAGCCGATGGCGCCGCCCGGCTCCGGCCGCAGCGCATCCGGCAGGGGGAGGCGCGTGGTGAAGGCGGCCATGACGGTCCAGCAGGGCGCGATCCGCACCGCCGCCAGCCGAGCCGGCCATTTGGGCGCGTGCGGGGCGATCAGCGGGGCGGCCTGGACCGGCGGCAGGGCGACGGCGACGGCGTGGAAGGGACCCTCGGCCTCCGGCTCCGTGGCGGGCAGGGCCCGGCCCGGGCGCAGCAGCGCGGCATCCAGGTGCCGCACCACCCAGGCGCCCAGCCGGCCCTCGATCGCCGTGACATGGCGCGCGGCCGCGAGGTCGAGCCCCCTCGCCATGGCGCGCGGGAGGGTGGAAATGCCGGGGCTGCCGACGAAGCGGCCGGGCTCGCCCCAGGGGGTGGCGCCGCAGGCCGCCAGCAGGGCGGCGAAGCCCTCGGTCCGTGCGGTCAGGTACTGGCGCCATGGTCGAATTGCAGCGCCTGATTGGCGGCCTCGGCCCGCCGCGTGGCCAGCCTTCCGCCGGCGGCGCGGTCCTTGTCGAACAGGCGGATGGCGGCGCCGCGCGCGGCGAGGGCGCGGGCGCAGGCGAGGCCGGCTAGGCCGG
>JAESGY010000429.1_pt1 | contig 18349 bp, 18 predicted proteins | sample 9269841 | NCBI WGS metagenome assembly JAESGY01 (sample SAMN17022865, study PRJNA683097) | algae metagenome | isolation source: Spirirestis rafaelensis WJT71-NPBG6 and co-occurring heterotrophs from... | place: USA: Pinto Wells, Joshua Tree National Park, Colorado Desert, CA | collected 2006-08-15
TGATCGCTAACCCGCATAGCGTTCTCGCGGGTGTCGAACAGCGACACCGCCACCACCCGGCCCTGGTCCTCGCCGCTCGTGAAGGTGTAGTGGCCCCGCAGGCCCGGCGCCTGCCGGATGACCGGCATGACGTGCTCGTCCGCCAGGGCCGTCAGCCGCTCGATCGAGCGCACGCCGTCGTACTCCCTGACGACGACGTACAGGTCCTCCGCCCCACCTTGCGCCGGGATGTCACGGCGCACCTCCCCGGCCACCACGTCCGGCGGGTCCGGCAGCAGGTCCCCGAGGTTGGACATCACCCATTCGCGGACCTGCTCCGTGGCCCGCTCCGCGGACTGGCGGTCGTCAAAGACGCTGACCGAGACCACGTGGCCATCCTCGCTGGCGAAGGCGCAGTAGCCCTTGAAGCCGGGTGCCCGCTTGAACAGCGGCACGAGGCCGTCGCGGACCGGCGAGACAAGCTGCGCCAAAAGATCGCCTTTACGAGCGTATCGCCGGACGGTGACGTACATGGCCGACCTCCCTTCTCGTCGTTCCCGGTCCAGCACCGGGCGAGGTGTCGAGGGCATCCAAGCTGCACGACCGTTCCGCTCGGCGGGGAGCTTGGTCTGCGCATCGGCACAGGAAGGCTGCGCTTCTGCACTGGAAACGGTCAAGGACGGCCCGCATTCCTGGCCGGTGACCTTACCCTCGCGGCGGAGTGATCCTGCCTGTGTTCCAGGCCGCGCAGGATAGGCGCGAGCGCGTACAGGAGAACGCCATGCGGGTTCTGGTGGTTGGTGCCGGGGCGCTGGGCGGCTATTTCGGCAGCAGACTGGTCGAGGCCGGACGCGACGTGACCTTCCTCGTCCGCCCCGGCCGGGCCGAGCAGATCGCGCGGCACGGCCTGCGCATCGACAGCTTACACGGGAACGCTCACGTCCATCCCCGGGCCGTGCTGGCCCATGACCTGAACGGGCCGTATGACCTGATTCTCATCGCGGTGAAGGCGTATTCGCTCGACGCCGCGATGCAGGACATCGCGCCTGCGGTCGGACCCGAAACCGCCATCCTTCCCGTGCTGAACGGCATGCGTCACCTCGACCTGCTCGCCTCGCGCTTCGGCGCGGAGCGCGTCCTCGGTGGCGTCGCCCAAATACCAGCAACTCTCGGACCGGAGGGGCAGGTGATCCACCGCATGGGGACAGATCACCAACTGATCTACGGCGAAGTGTCGGGCGGCCCCTCCACGCGCGTGCAGGCCATTGCCTCGGTGTTCGAGGGCGCGAACTTCCGACCGCGGGCCAGCGAGCAGATCGTCCAGGAGATGTGGGAGAAGTGGGTTGGGTTGGCCGCCCTGGCCGCTGCAACCTGCCTGATGCGGGGTAGCGTGGGCGACATCCTGTCCGCGCCTGACGGGCGAGACACCATGCTGGCGCTGCTTTCCGAGTGCCGGGCGGCAGCCAAGGCGGCCGGGTATGAGCCCCGTCCGTCAATCATCGAGATCGCCACCGGCTTCCTGGCGAAGGACGGCTCCCTCCTCACCGCGTCGATGCTGCGCGACATCGAGCGTAGTGGCCCCACCGAGGGCGAGCACGTGCTGGGCGATCTGGTGCAGAGAGCGGAGCAGATGGGCGTGCCCACGCCCCTCCTGCGGCTCGCGCGCTGCCACGTCGCTACCTACGAGGTCCGACGGAGACGGGAACACCCCACGGCCTAATCAGCCCCTCAAGCAGGAGCATCGATCAGCGCAGGGAGATCGAGATGAGCATCAGCGTCCGTCCAGCCGCGATTGAGGATGCCGAGGCGTGTGGCCACATCATCTACGATGCTTTCAAAGGCATCGCCGACGCGCACGGCTTTCCACCAGACTTCCCGTCTGTCGATGTCGGAACCCAGCTTGCGACCATGTTCATTGCCCATCCCTCGGTGTTCGGCGTGGTTGCCGAGGAGGACGGGCGTGTGATCGGTTCCGCATTCATGGCAGAGGGTGACCCAATCCGCGCCATCGGGCCGGTCTCGATTGATCCGGCTTCGCAGGGCAGCGGTATCGGACGGCGCTTGATGGAAGCCGTTCTCGACCGCGCCAAAGGCGCGGCTGGTGCGCGCCTCGTCGGCGACGCCTTCAACACTCGCTTTGCTGCCCTTTATGCCTCGCTCGGCTTCGAGGTCAAAGAACCCTTGCTCTTAGTGCATGGCGTGCCCCGGAGCGGACCTGTATCGGGCTACACCGTCCGCCCGCTCGCTTCCGACGACATCCTTGGCTGCGCGAAGCTTTGCGCCTCGGTCCACGCGGTGGAGCGTACCGCTGAACTCCGAGATGCGATGAGGATGTTCGCGCCTCACGGGGTCGAGCGAGATGGCTCGATCACCGGCTATATGACTGCGCCGACATTCTGGCCAACGAACCACGGCGTCGCCGACGCTGAGGGCGACATGCGGGCGCTCATAGTGGGAACGGCTATCGCTAGCCCGGAGCCGGTCTCCTTTCTGTTGCCCGTGCGGCAGGCAAGCCTGTTTCGCTGGTGCCCTGAACAGGGCTTTCGGGTCGTGAAGCCGATGACGCTGATGGCGATGGGGGCCTACGGAGAGCCGAGAGGCGCTTGGTTCCCATCGGTGTTCTACTGATCCCGGTACGGGTCCGGCGCTCCGTCCCGCCGTCGCGCTCACGCCCGCCCGGCGAAGGCGCCGCGCAGCCACGCGCACGCCTCCGCCTGCGCCGCGTCGGCCTTGCTCACCAGACCGGCGAGGGTGAAGAAGCCGTGGGCCATGCCCTCGTACCGCGAGACGGTCGTCGGCACGCCCGACTCACGCAGCCGCGCCGCGAACCGCTCGCCGTCGTCACGCAGCGGATCGTACTCGGCGGTGATCACCAGCGCCGGGGGCAGGCCGCGCAGGTCGGGCGCGTGCATGGGCGAGGCGTGCGGGTGCCGCTCGTCCCCGGGGGCGAGGTACTTGTCCCAGAACCACCGCAGGTCTGCCGCCCCGAGGCCGAACCCCTCGCCGTACTCGGCCAGCGAGGGCGTGGCGGGCAAGGCGAGGTCGGCCGAGGGGTAGACCAGCAGTTGGCCCGCCAGCGGTGGGCCGCCCTCGTCGCGCACGCGCAGCGCGGTCACCGCCGCGAGCGTTCCGCCCGAACTGTCGCCCGCCACCGCGACGCGGGAAGGGTCGGCGCCAAGCTCGGCGGCGTGCTCGGTGGCCCAGCGCGTGGCGGCGAGGCAGTCGTCGGGGGCGGCGGGGAAGCGATGCTCGGGTGCGAGGCGGTAGTCCACGGAGGCGACCACGCAGCCCGCCCCGGCGCAAAGACTGCGGCAGAGCGGATCGTGGGTGTCGAGGTCGCAGACCACCCAGCCGCTCCCGTGGAGGAACACCAGCAGCGGGAAGGGACCGGGGCCGGGGGGCGTGTAGACCCGCAGGCCGAGCGGGCCGCCCGGGCCAGGGATGGTGCGGTCGGCTACCGAAGCTACATCAGCGATCTTGAGACCCGGGGGCCTCGGCCCCTTGAACCGTGCCCGCGCCTCCGAGACGGAGAGGGTGTGGATGGGCGGGAGCCCCGCGCGAGCGTCGAGGATGGCCTGCATCTGCGGATCGACGGGCATGTCCTGTATCTTCCCCTGCGAGTCGGCCTCGCGCGCCAGTCCGCGGACTCAGGTATCCTGGCGGCCCGCAGCGGCAATGATCAACCGCTCGCATCCCGCCGAGCCCCATGCCGGGCAGCTAGTCATGGAGAGGGCCGTGGCGCCGCCCGACGAGAAGCCAGAGACGAAAATCTGATCTCAAGATGCTCGTCTCCCCCGGCGAGGCCGCCGGTAAAGCTCTGGGCTGCCGCCCACCGCATCTGCCGGAAACGCCATCTCCACCTCCTGCTTCGGGATGTCGGGCCGGAACGGACGCAGGAGCGCCTGCCTCGAACTCGAAGGCGGGCTTCCAGAGGAGCGAGCCGTAGGCGAACACCCACAGCCCCTCGGGCGGAGCCTGGGCGAAGGTGCCGCGGACCAGGGCGTCGTAGTCCGCGTCGGCGAGGTAGGCGGAGCCGGGGAGCGGTCCCGGGTCGGGCACGGCGCGTGCGGCACGGGCCACGAGGTCCGGTGTGAGCGCCATCCGTCGTCCCGCGGCGGCCATGGGTACCTCCTCCGCTCCGGCGATTGGCCACCCCCGGCCGGGACACCGGGCGGCGGTCGCTCAGGCGAACCCGGCCTTCGACGGCAGCCCTGCCCTCCTGAGCAGCGCCACGACCGGGCAGAGCCCGGTGAAGGACGCCTGCACGAGGTGCAGGCCCATCGCCCCGGTGAGCCAGAGCCAGCGGATGTCGTGCAGGGCGGCCAGAAGCGTGCTCCCGAGCACCACCACGCCGACCACCAGCAGGATCGTCCGTTCCAGCGTCATGAGGTTCTCTCCTTGGTTTTCTGTGGGCGGATTCTTCGATCGCGTGCGCACCCGCGGATCATCACCATGCACGCATGACAGCACGGACACCGGGTTGGAAAAAGGAGGTACGCCCGCTGGCGCACCGCGGACCAAACGAACCCTGGCATTTCTGCGGCGACTGGGGTCGAAATACCGGGGACGAGGCAGAAGGTCCCCGCTCCTCCTGACCCGGGAGCGTCGGACCCTAGCCGTGCCACATGGGAGCGTGCCCTATCCCGACGGCGATGGCCCAAGCGCCGCCAAGCACGAGGGCGAGCCCGATACCCTTGGCGATCAACCCGCCCCTTGGTGCCAGCTTCTCCGCTAGGGCGGCGAGCATGATGGCCGCGACCCAGAGCAGGTTCATCACCCCCTGACGGACGGCTGTGCAAACATCGCAGCCGCCCCGAATAGAGAGAGGAGACCCCCATGGCACAGCAGACGCCAGCCCTCGACCTGATCCGACTGGTAAACGGCTACCAGATTTCGCAGGCGATCCACGTTGCGGCCTCGCTCGGCATCGCCGACCACCTCGCCTCCGGGGAGCGGACCAGCGACGATCTCGCCTCCGCGACGGGTACCCATGCACCCACCCTTTATCGGCTGCTGCGAGCCCTTGCGGCCGCTGGGGTGTTCCACGAAAGGTCGGATAAGCGGTTCGCGCTAACGCCGATGGGCGAGTGCCTGCGCTCCGACGCGCCGGTCCCGGTCGCGCCCTGGGCCACGCTCGTCGGGCGCCCCTTCGAGTGGAACGCCTGGGCGCACCTTCTGCACAGCGTCCGCACGGGCGAGAACGCCTTCCGCCACGTGCACGGCAGCGGCAATTTCGATTACCTGTCTCGACACCCGGAGGAGCAGGCGATCTTCGATGGCGCGATGTCTGCGATCTCACGCAGGCTCTCTCCCGCGGTGCTCGCAGCCTACGACTTTTCGATATTCCGGCGGGTCGTCGATGTGGGTGGGGGCACGGGCACACTGCTGGCCGACATCCTCGCGGCCCACCCGCACCTTCGCGGCGTCCTGTTCGACCAGCCGCACGTGGTCGCTCGGGCGAGGCCGGTGCTGGAAGCGGCCGGTGTCGCCGACCAGTGCGAGATCGTCGGGGGCAGCTTCTTCGAGGCCGTGCCAGAGGGTGGCGACGCCTACCTGCTGAAATTCATCGTACACGACTGGGACGACGCAGCCTCCACGGCGATCTTGAGGGCCTGCCGCCGTGCCATGGAGCCAGAGGCGAAGCTACTGGTGCTGGAACGGTTGGTCGGGCCTCCAAACGAGGGGGCGGACACCAAATTCACCGACTTGATCATGCTGGTTGAGCCCGGGGGCCTAGAACGGACGCCCGCGGAATTCGAGTCCCTATTCACGGCCGCGGGCTTCCGCTTCGCCAGAGTCGTACCGACAGCGACGGCCCTGAACGTAATTGAGGGATTGCCCATGGAGGGGGCCGCGGCCAAGGGCTGACTAAAGTCCCCTGCTAGGGGTGCAACAGAAGGGCCGGGGCGAGCCGCCCGCCTGAGGCAAACCTGAGTGACAGAGCCGTGAGCTAGGAGGCCCTAGCTCCGGCCGGATGCCCCACCCCGAAACGCCTATGCTCCGGCACGGACGCTCATCCGATGGCGATCCGGCGCGGTCGCGCCTCGGCCGTCTTGGGCAGCGTCAACGTCAGCACGCCGTCCTCAAGCTGCGCGGCAATGCGCTCCTGATCCACCTTGTCCGAGGGCGCGAACGCCCGCGCGTAATGCCCGACGTTGTACGCCGTATAGACCGGCTCCATGCCGCCGTACTTGGAGAAGTCGATCCTGCCCACGACCCGCAGCACGCCCTCCTTCAACTCGGCCCCCACGTCCTTGCGGTCCACGCCCGGCACCTCCATGACTGCCGTCAGCGCCTCCTCGGTCTCGTACACGTCCGTCTGGGGGACGTAGAAGCGGCCCGGGACTGTCCTCTCCTCCTTGGCCGCCATCTCCCGCTTCTCGCGCACGGCGAGTTCCTGCTGGTCTGCCATCCTTCCCTCCATCCGATCCAAAACTGCCCGGCTCGTGGTCAGGTCACCTGAACCGTCCTGGGCTTGTCGCGCGCGGCGCGCGGCACGGCTTGCGCAGGACCAGAAGCTCGTTGATTACGTCCACGGGCTCGGCGAGGACCGGCTGGCGGAACCCCTCGACTATGCCACGAGCAGCGGCGCGCCACAGTCGCAGCCTCTCCATCATGTCCTCGCCCACCTGTTCAACCACCAGACCCGCCACCGTGGGCAGGCCCACCACCTTGTCGGGCTGGCGCTAGGGCGTGAGGCGACGCCCGTCCTCGACCTGCTCGCCTACCAGCGCTCCGCCGCGGCCCCAGCGGTGGAGGTGCGGCAGGGCACCGCAAGGCCGCACAACGACGGTCCGCCCGGGCGTCCCTTGGACGATCCCAGGGGGCCGGACCTCGCCGCGACCCGGGTCCAGGCAGCCAACGCGGGCGGAGAGAGGCTGGCGGACAAGGAGGTACCCGAACCCGACAGCCTCGGGGGCAAGCCGGGTGGAGGGGTGCTGGCCATGCGTTCAGGCGCGGCCAAGTTGCGGAGGCTGGCCGATGAACAACGCGCGCTCCGCGTCCAGTACAGCGCCTAGGGGCCGCAGCACGGCGCCACCACGAAGTTCCAGCCCAGCCACCGTCAAGGCGGTGGCACCACCCTCGAACAGCCCCTCGTCCAGCCAGCGGTGAACGTCGCCCGAGAGGCGCGGCGGTAGCAGGTAGCCGCGTTCGCCGAACTGCCGGATGTGTGGTCGTTCGGTCGACCGCCTTCTGGCGTCCGCGCTTTCTCAGGGACAGCCTCTTACCCGGAGCGTAAGAATCGCCCTCCTTCCTCTCGGCGTGCGACAACGGCGCAGCGAAGGTCTCGTGAAAGCTGCCTGGGGATAAGCATCATGAGTGTCGAAACGGGTGTCGCGGGCCACTACACTGAGGGCACCCTCGAACAGCGGATACTCGCCGCGCTGCGTCAAGCGGGGAAAGATGCAGACCGGCTCGATCCAGATGACCTCGCCCCAATAGATGAGTTTCACCATGGTGGCCGAGCGGCGACGGCGGCTTTCGCGCCAAGACTCAATCTCCAACCCGGTATGCATCTGCTTGAGATCGGATCGGGGATCGGCGGTCCGGCGCGCTACTTCGCCCGGCACCATGGCTGCCGGGTGACTGGCATCGATCTCACCGAAGAGTTCGTCGCGGTCGCGCGAGCATTGACCTCGCGGCTTGGGATGAATGGTCAAGTTAGCTTCGAGCGGGGCAGTGCCCTCAGCATGCCGTTTGCCGCCGCGTCTTTCGATGTCGCCACCTTACTGCACGTCGGCATGAATATCGCGGACAAAGGCCGATTGTTCAGCGAAGTGCGACGGGTTGTTAAACCGGGCGGTCTGTTCGGCATCTATGACCAGATGCGTGAGGCCGACGGCGATCTCGCATTTCCGGTGCCCTGGGCGTCTGTGCCGGAAACAAGTTTCGTGGAAACTCCCGCGACGTATAAGCGACTTCTGACCGAGACCGGCTTTGACATTATCTGGGAGCGAAGCTGTCGGGATGACGCGCTCGCGTCGTTCAATCAGCAGACGAGGATGCAACCCGGGTCGGGCGCATTGCCACCTCTCGGCGGTCACGTGACAATGGGCACGCGCGCTGCCGAGAAGGTCGCAAATCACCGGAGCAATACCGAACGCGGACTGCTGGCACCCAACGAGATCGTTGCGAGAGTGCCCAGTTCCGGTTGACTTGGCCAGTCCCTCGGGTCTCCGAAGGTCTGCAATCTGCCCAACTCCGACCTAGGCGTGGGTGCCAAGCGTTCGGCGCACACCGCTGGTCAGAATCGCCAGAAACGTCCCCCAGCCAGAGCGCAATGGTGCAGCAGGACCAGCACCTAACCTACTATCGGTGCTGGTCGGCTTGCAAGGTGAAGCCCGTATGGGGGTTCTGCCCGAGGGCTGGCGCGTCTACCGGAACCTCGGCCCCGAGGAGGAAGCGGCGCGCATCAGGAAGCGCCACGCGGCGATGTGGCGGCGCCATGACCGAGCTATGACGCTCCGGCGCTTCTGGCGGCGCGCCAAGCTGCCCGCCCTCCTCCTGATCGGCACCATCGGCCTCGCCGCGGCGCTGCTGGGCCTCAGCCCGCCGTCGCCAATCGCCATGCCGTGGCACACGATGGCCGAGACCTATGCCGGGCGCCCGACCGTGACGGCCAAGGCCATCCCCGCTCGTTCGCCCGCGCGGGCCGCGGAGTTCGCGGGCCGGGTGGTCGGCGTCTCGGACGGCGACACCCTCACGGTGCTGACCGGCGCGCGCGAGGAGGTGCGGGTCAGGCTCGCCGAGATCGACGCGCCGGAATCCGGCCAGCCCTACGGTGCCCGGTCCAAGCAGGTGCTCTCCGACTTGGCGTTCGGGCGGCAGGTCCGGGTCTCGACCGTGGACATCGACCGGTACGACTGGGTGGTCGGCCGGGTCCACGCGGGCTCGCGGGACGTGAACGCCCAGATGGTGCGGCAGGGAGCGGCCTGGGTGTTCGTCCGGTACAGCCGCGACCCCGCGCTGCCGCCGATGGAGGCCGAAGCCCGCGCCGCGCGGCGGGGTCTCTGGGCGCTGCCCGAGGCCGAGCGGATGCCACCGTGGGAGTGGCGTGCGCAGCATCGGCGCTAGGCCCCGACCATGCCCTTTCCAGCACATGGCGCGCCCACTGCAGGGTAAACCAGCGACCAATTTCGGAAAGCCCAGACGGGACGGCGTTCCCGCCGCCCGGTGGTCTGATTGAGGCCGGGTGATAACCAAGGGCGCGCGATCATATGCCCGCGGCCTCATGCCGCCGCGGTGCTGCCCTCTCCAGCGGCCGCGATCTGCAACAAGTCGGAGCCGGACACCTGCACGCTGGCGATGTGCGGTCCATCTACCATCAAGCGCTCGGTCTCGCGCGCCGCAACTTCCAGCATGTGCTCAAGGTCGATCCAGAACCGGTCGGGCGGCTCCTCACCACGCTCGATATCCACCCGTCGCGCCTTATCCTGAACGTCCCGGAGCGGAAGCCGCTGTAGATCGCTGACGAGTTTGCTCAGCACCTCCGCCGCAGCCTCACTGCCATTCAGGTGGAACTCGGCCTGGGCGAGTCCCTCGGCGCAGCAGAGGGCGAAGGAGACCTCGGAACGCAGTTCAGAGAGTCCCGCAAGCGCCTGCTCGCGCGCGCTCGTGAAAACGTTGAACACGCTAGTGTCGTGCGGGTCGTGCAGCCGCGCGATCTGATCTCTTGCGTTCCCGCACGCCGTGGCGAACTCCTGATTGAGCGTGGCGCGCACCGTCACTAAGGTCTGACCCCGGGTGGGCTCTCGATCGAGGTGAATTAGTTCAAGCAGGCGGAGCGCTCCAAGGATATTGCCCTTCTGACGCGCCTTTAGCTCGTCACGCAGCCTGTCGATGCTCGCCTGTAAGCGGTCGAGCCGCGACGTGATCTCCGCCAGCGCGATCTGGACCGCTACGGCGGCAATCGCCCCTGCGAAGGCCGCGCCCGTGGGCTTGAGCAGCACACGCTGGACGTAGCGCCCCGAGCCGTTCCTGACGGCTGCCTCGAACAGTCCCGCCTGTGCCTGATGAAGCGAACCCTTGGCAGCCCCTCGGAAGACGACCGTGTAGGTTTGGCTGGCGGAGAGGCCCTTGACAAACTCCGCCATTACCCCGGCGGACCGCACCCCATCCATCAGGACGCCGAAGGACCGATCCCGCGCTACCTTGGTCGATTCGAGCAATGCGGACCGGGGTGACTCCGGCGGATGCGGCATCTGGGCCATGGGTAGCCTTCCGTTGTGTCGCGCCAAGCAGGCGGCGACGCAAGATCATATTACGATCGCATCAAAAATAATAGGAGCGTTTAACCCCCATCGAGGCGGTGTCGCTGGAGCGCTGCATTATCATGCAGAGATGTCTTGCGAGCGTGGCGGCAGACGATGCGGCGTGCCATTCGGGGCTGGCGCGCCGCGCACACCTCGGCCGATCGCGCGGGCACGAGGCATTCCATCCTATGCCTTGGTCGCATCCACCATCACTGCCCGCCATATCTGGGCGGGCAGCCCGCCCCCGGTCACCCCGTTCATCGGCATGGTCGCGGAGGTATTGCCCAGCCAGACCCCGGCGACGTAGCGTTCGGTGAAGCCGATGAACCACGCGTCCCGATGCCCGCTCGTGGTGCCCGTTTTGCCCGCGGCCCAGCGCCCCGGGTTCGCCGCCCGCCCCGTCCCACCCTGGACCACCCCCGCCAGCATTCGCCGCATCTGCTGGACGTGCTGCGGCCGGACGACCGGCTCCCGTGGGCGCTCCGCCCGGGTGTAGAGGCGCTGGCCCTCGTTGCTTAGGACCTCCTGAACGGTGTAGGGCGTGACCGGCACGCCCTGGTTGGCCAGAGCCGCGTAGGCGGCGGTCAGGTCGAGCAACGTCGTCTCGTAGGTGCCGAGCGCGAGGTCGCCCGCCTCTCCGGAGAGATCGGCTGTGAGCCTGAGCCGCCGCGCGATGTCCTGCACGCCACCTAGATTACCGGAGGTCAGCCGCACGGCCGCGGTGTTCGACGATCGTGCGAGGGCCGCTTCGAGTGTGACCTCGCCGAGGTAGCGATCATCGAAGTTCCGGACCGGGCGCCCACCGACGCTGAGGCGATCGTCGCTCACCCGGCGCTCCGGGGTCAGGCCCCGTTCGAGCGCGGCGAGGTAGACGAACAGCTTGGCCACCGAGCCGGGTTGCCGTCGGGCCTGGGTGGTGTGGTTCCACTCCTTGGCCCGGTAATCCCGGCCGCCCACCATGGCCACCACCGCGCCATCCGGACGCACCACCACCACGGCCCCCTCCTCTATGCCCCGTACCGCGCCATAGCGGTCCAGGGCGCCACGCAGGTGTCTCTCGGCGGCCTTCTGAATGCCGGAGTCGAGCGTGGTCACGATGGTGCGGGTGCCGGACCGGATAGCCGACATCTCGTCCGCCTCCTGCTCGGCCCAGCGGGCGAACCATCCGACCTGCATGCCGCCGGGGTAGAAGCCGCCCCAGGCCGAGCGGGACGGCGCGACGGCGAGCCGCAGCCCTTTCGCCGCGTCAGCTTCGGTGCGGGAGAGGAGCCCCTGCTCCACCATCTGGCCGATAACACGATGTGCGCGCTCCCGCGCGAGGTCGAGGTTGCGGTGCGGGTTGAGGCGGTTTGGCGCAGGCAGTAGCGAGACGAGGGTGGCGGATTCGAGCAGGTCGAGGTCGCGCGCGGGCTTGGCGAAGTAGACCCGAGCCGCCGCCTCGATCCCATAGGCGCCGCCGCCGAAGTAGACGCGGTTGAGGTAGACGAAGAGGATATCCTCCTTGCCGAGGTTGAGTTCGAGGAGCGGAGCGAGCACCGGTTCCGCCAGTGCCTTGCGCACGAGCACATTGGTGCGCTTGAGGTAGACCTCCTTGAGGGCCTGCTGGGTCAGGGTGCTACCGCCCTGGGTTCGGCCGGTCAGCGTCGAGAGCAAAGCCCTGGCGAGGGCCTGGGGGTCGATGCCGAAGTGCTCGCGGAAGCGGCGGTCCTCGCTGGCGACGAGGGCATTGACGAGATAGGGCGGCAGTTGTCGGAAGGGCACCGGGGGCGCGTAGTAGGCGCCACGGGCGGCGACGATCTCGCCGCGCGAGCCGATGATGCGGACACCCGGCTCGCGGCCGTCCACCACGAGCTTCTGGGCATCGGCCAGTTCGAGTGCCGCGGACGGGGTGGAGGTGACGGCCGACGCGGCGGTCAGGCCCGCGAGCGCGAGGAAGCGTCGGCGGTCGAGCGGCATGCCTCCGGCGGTCATCCGTGCGATCCTCAGGGTGACCGTCCGGCGGAAACGGGACGGACGCCGACGTTTTGGGCAGTATGCACTGGGACCGAAAGAAAGCATCGCGGGTGGCAGGCGAGGCGGCCGGGGCAGCGCTAAATTCTTCGACAGGAGCAAAGAATCAGTTCCAATTATGATACGATCTGGCGATGCGCTGCCTTGTCGCCCTCCTCATCCTCCTGGCCGCCGAGACTGCCTCGGCGCAGATTTACCCTGACCGTAACCTGACCGCGTGCCTGTCGGGCTACGGCTCCTGCGACTTCGCCCGACTCTCTCCGGCCGAGCAGGCGCAGGCGGCCGACGCTGCGCGGCGGCGCAATCTCAACAACTGCATCGGGGGATATGGCACCTGCGATCCTTCGCGGCTGACGCCCGCGGAGCACCAGCGGGTCGCGGATGCGGCACGGCGGCGCAATCTCAACAACTGCGTGGGCGGCTACGGGAACTGCGACCAGAGCATCCTCACGCCCCAGGACCTCGCCCAGGTGACGGATGCCGCACGCCGCCGCAACCTCAATAACTGCATCGGAGGCTACGGTGCATGCGACCAGGGCCGCCTCACGCCCCAGGAGATGATGCAGGTCGCCGAGGCCGGTCTTCGTCGCAATCTGAACAACTGTATGGGCGGCTATGGCGCATGCGACCGGACTCGGCTGAGCCAGAGCGAACTAGCGGCGGTCACCGAGGCCGAGCGCCGCCGTAACCTCAACAACTGCCTGGGCGGCTACGGCACTTGCGACCGTATGCGGCTCAGCGCAGAGGATCGGTCGAACGTGCTCGCTGCGGAGCAGAACCGGCAGGCCAACGCCGTCCTCTACCCGCGGAGTGGCGGCTACTATGGTGGCGGAGGCTACGGCGGCGGTGGGTGCGGCAGTCGCGGCGGTCCAGGGTACCGGCTACCGAGCGGCAAGTGTGCCTCGTGGCGACGTTGACCGGCACCCGTCAGTCGCCGAGTTCCTGGCTGCCGACTCGCGCCATCTAGGAGGCAGCCCGCCCCAAATCAGTGCCGATCGAGCGAGCCACACAGCATAGCGTTGACGCAGCCGTGTTGGCGATTTCCTTCCCAGAATTCCGAATCTGAGTATCACGGATGCATGGATGGAAACCGAAACGAAGCTCCGCGTGAGCGCGCGCCTTGTCTGCTCGTCTTTGGCGATCTCGCCCCAAGGGTCACCAAGCTCGTCCGAGCACGACCAATCCTGATCCCGCGCCTCATTCTGGCGCCCAGGGAAGCTGTGCATGCGATCGGCGCCTTCCTCCACCTTGCGTCGGACGCCGCGCGCTCTGACGCAGAGGTCGCCGAGATCATCAATGACACCGAGCCGCGCAAGCTCCTGAGGACCGCCCTGCCGAATTGCCCAAGGCGTCTCTACCGGGCGCTTGTCACCACGGGCGACCGAGTGCTGACGAAGCGCTTCTATGAACGGCTTGGCGCCGTCTGCCGCGGCCCATTCGCCGACGCGCTTCTCGATTGTGACCTGACCATAGACCGGATCGCCTACTACGAATTGCTGTCGAGGATGGACCCCGCCACTGCCGCCCTGCGGATTGGGTTCCGGGAGAACACCTACGTCCTCGACAGCGTGAACTGCATGGTGTCCCTCTTGCGCGCGCACGGCGTCCTGCGGGACGAGGAGATGCGGCTTCCGGCTGGGGCCGGTATGCCTGCGGTGGCACGGCGCATCAGGACGGCACTCGGACGGATCGAAGCGCCCAACCCTGGCTTTGTCGTGCCCGATCCCTTCCGCCTCGTCAGGACCACGGACGAACTCCAACGGCTCGCACGGAGCTTCGAGAACTGCGTGGCTCTGCCGCAGTGGGGGGCAGCCAAGTACCACGTCAATCTCGTCGATGGCTCGACCGTGTTCCTCGCCTCCGACGACCCACCGCTGCTCGCCGCGCTGCACCGCGTGGCCGATCGAGTATGGCAGTACGAGCAGTGCGCAGGGCCGAAGAATGCCTCACCGCCATCTGGGGTGCGGTCAGCGCTGATCCGGGGCCTCACGGCAGCAGGTCTGAGGATCGTGGAAACTGACCCGCAGTCCGCGCTGGCGCGGATCGAGCAAGAAGCACAGCGCAGGAATGAGGACGAAAACGATCTGGAGGACGGTGATGGCGACGAAGAGGATGACGACGAAGACGAAATCGCCGCCTGACTCTGCGACCTCCGCCCGCGGGCCATGCACGAGGACGGCGCCTATGATACTGCTGCCTTCCTTCCTGCAAGTCGGGATCGTGCTGGCCATCGCGGGATCATCACCGGTACGGCGACGCTCGCCTGGGCTGCCGGAGCGCTCGGGTTAGGAGGCGCGGCTTTTCGCGTCATGCGGCATTGGTGCGCACTCACCGATGCTGCGGGCGAGGTGGTCGGGTTCGTGACCCGCGTAGCACCACCTCACCGCCTTGGGTCCGAGTGGATTCAGCGGTAATGCCCGACCCGGCGCCCGCGATAATGGCCAGGAGGCGGTCCACCATAGCCAGCATGCGGCGCTGTCACCGCACCGGCAACCGCCCCCACGCCGCCGCCGATAAGCGCACCCGTGAGGGGATTGCCGCCAGAGATGGCCCCGACGCCTGCGCCCGCTCCGGCGCCGAGTAGGCCGCCTGTCAGCGCCCGCTCGCCGGGGCTCCGGCCGCATGCCGAGAGGCTGAGCGCGCCGAGGAGAACGACGGTGGTGGCAAATCCACTGCGGCGCATCGGGACCTCGAAGTTGGTCGGTTTCGGAGTGCGACGCCGCTCGTCGGCGCCTGACCACCTTCTGCCTCTAATCCGAGCGAAACTCAACTTACGATTGCAAAATCACCCTCAGAAAGCGCGTGAGTAGGTCAGGCTGCCACCTGCTACTGCCATGCTCGGAAGTTACCTCTACCTCGCTTGCGCCACCGCAGCCGCGGCGGCGTACAGCGCCCCAGCAATCCGATTGGCCTCCGATGGGGGCGACTTCGCCAAGGGCCACCATCTCTCGTTCAATCAGGCGGTAAATGATGACTGTCTTCGAGCCCTCTTCCCGCACCTCCGCCGCGCCGCTGCGATCCTGATCGAGGAGCATGCGGGCGTGGGTCAGTGCGCCCGCGTCGGCGTTCTCAACCTGCCCTATGCGCCGGTAAGGCCAGCAACCCACGCACGGTGCGCATCAGCGCCCTCGGTGCGACGGGCCTGGGCAGAAAGCGGTCACGCGCACCGAGGACGTGACCGTCGAGCCTGGACGGACGCTCGGTCACATAGACGACACCCAGGTCGGGCCAGCGGCGCCGTGCCTCCCCGGCTAGCGCGAGACCATCCATCGCTCCCGCGCGGAAATCTGTACGCGTCACGAGGACGGTTGGGGGCACCCCGGGGTCGGCCTCAGCCGCCCGGAGCGCGGCATCGACATCGGTGGCCTTGATGACATTGGACGCGACCTCGCCCAGCGCCTCCGCAATGGCGTCGCGCGCCAGGGGCTCACACTCGACCAGAAGCACCCACGCTCGCACCCGATCAGGGGATGCGTGTCGTCCATCTGATATGCGCCACATTCCGCACAATCCAATGGTAACAGGCATCGCCGATCCCGGTTCATGAATACGCATGAAAATCCCGCGTCCGGTGTACAGCGCAGGGCGACGCTTGCGCGCGCCCGGCCCACGTTCGCCCTCATGCGCGCGCCCGGCTTTCATGGGTGCCTCGCCGTGGTGGCACCGCACTCCTCAGGCCATCAGTCCTGTTCGATGGCCCAAGAATCCTATCACCTGCCGGTGCGGTATTTCGGTAGTGGCCCCCCTCTGGCCGGGTGCATCGGAACCGCAACTGGAAGCCAATGATGTCGTTCAACGCTGCAATCACTCCACTCGGGTCGAACCGATGCAGAGGATGTACGTGGCGGCCCTGGCCCAGCCCTTGAGCGTTGAGTACCTGCTGCTCGATCCCATCCAGTACGCTCTGGCGAAGGACCACCCGGGCGGGCTGTTCGACTTCGTGCAGCGGACGCTGGGCCTCGATGGTGACGCCGTTCGCTTCAACTCCATCGCAGCGCTGCGACGACACTGCCAGGAGAACGGTATTGAGGTCGCGGGCGACTTGCATGGCTGCCTGGGGGAGCGGGGGACGCCGCGGACGGGGAGCGGCGTCTTATAACCTCATAAGCTGCCCCAGCGCCGACAAGCGCCAGCGTGCGGAGCGCCGAGCCCTCCCACTTGCAGGACGCGGCCAGAAATCAGCCGCTAAACTACAGATCGCGGCGATCAGGCACCGATCGTCTCTCGTGCCCCGGCGAGGGCGCGCCGGAGCGCGGCCGCGATGCCGATCCGGCTGTGCGGCTTCCTGAGGACGCTCATGCCCGATGGCAATGGCCTACCAGCCAGCGCATCGAGGCGGCCGGTAGTCAGGATGATGGGTAGCTCCGGGAAGCGCCCGCGGGTGGCGGCCGCGAACCCCACCCCATCCATCGTGCCCGGCATCATCACGTCCGAGAGGACCACATCGGCAGCGATGCCGTAGTCCAGCATCGCCAGCGCGGCATCCGCGTCGGCGGCCTCGACCACACGGTAGCGCAGGTCGCGCAAGGTCTCCGCCAGCGCCGCCCGCACCATCGCGTCGTCCTCCACGACCAGCACGGTCTCGCCGAACCCAGTTTCAGGCTCCGTCGGGGCCGAGGCAGGCGGCGCGGCGCTCCGTTGGGGCTGTTCTGCGCTCCGGGGCAGCAGAATAGCAACCTCGGTCCCCTCCCCCGGCGCGCTCTCGATCACCACCGTGCCGCCGGACTGGTGCGCAAAGCCGTGTATCTGGGCCAGACCGAGGCCGGTGCCCTTGCCCGGCGCCTTGGTTGTGAAGAACGGCTCGAAGGCGCGCCGACGCACCTCCTCCGGCATGCCGGGACCATCATCCCGCACCGCGATGCGGACGTACTCGCCATCTGGCGGCCAGCCATCGGGGGCTGCCGCGACGCGCTCGCGCCGAGCCGAGACGGTCACGGTTCCGGCCGCCCCGGCGATCGCGTCGCGGGCATTGATGGCGAGGTTGAGCAGCGCCGCCTCAAGCTGGTTCGGGTCCGCGAGGCAGGCGCCAACATCCGGCTCGGCCTCGACCCGCAATGCGATCCGCTCGCCCAAAGTGCGGGCCAGCAGGCCGCGCATGCCGTCCACGACCTCCGTCGGGTCGAGCGGTTGCGGGTCGAGGCGCTGGCGGCGGGCGAAGGAGAGCAGTTGCGAGGTGAGCCCTTCGGCCTTCCCGGCCGCTTCGAGAGCGTTGCCTGCAAGCCGGGCCACGTCGGGCCGCTCGTCGCGCACGCGCCTGCGGATCAGTTCGAGGTTGCCGGTCACCGCTTGCAGCACGTTGTTGAAATCGTGGGCCACGCCGCCCGTCAACTGGCCGATCGCCTCCATCTTCTGGGCGTGGCGCAGCCGCTCCTCGCTCTCGCGCAGCGCCGCCTCGGCCCGCCTGCGCGCGGTCACGTCCGCCAGGGAGGCGATCACGTAGACCCGGCCGTCCGCGCCCCGCTCCCGACACGCCGAGACGAGGATATCGCGCACCGTCCCGTCGCGCCGGACGAAGCGTCGGGGGAGGTCCCACAACTCGACGCCCTCTTCCGCGAGGAAGGCTGGGAAGCGCCCACGGTGCTCGGCGGCGGACGCGGCGTCGAGGAAGTCGGCGATCGGCCTGCCGACCACCTCCGTGCGCGGGTAGCCCAGGAGGTCGAGCCAGCGGTCGGAGACCGCCACGACCCTGCCCTCGGCGTCGAGGATGTGCAGCGCGACAGGGGCGCCGAGGAAGCTCCTGCGGTGCCGCTCCTCGCTCTCGCGCAGCGCCGCATCCGCTTCCCGCATCTGCGCGGGTGAGGGCAGCGCCAGGGCCTTGGGCATCAGTGGCCAGAGCGAAACGGCAGTGACAAGCGAAATCGTGGCCGTGAGTGCCTTGACCAGCGCCTCGGCGCCGTAGGCTGGAACCCAGAGGGTGAGCAGGTCAAGCCAGTGCCCGGCGCCACAGAGCAGGATGAAGGCGGCGAACAGCCAGAACACCGGGCGGAACACGAGGTCGCGGCGACGGCGGGCGAACACCAGCAGGGCGAGCGGAATGGAGAAGTAGGCGAGGCCGATGGCGACATCGGCCAGCGCATGGGTCCAGATCAGCCACGGCTCCCAGAGCA
>JAESGY010000430.1_pt1 | contig 18296 bp, 17 predicted proteins | sample 9269841 | NCBI WGS metagenome assembly JAESGY01 (sample SAMN17022865, study PRJNA683097) | algae metagenome | isolation source: Spirirestis rafaelensis WJT71-NPBG6 and co-occurring heterotrophs from... | place: USA: Pinto Wells, Joshua Tree National Park, Colorado Desert, CA | collected 2006-08-15
TGCGGAGCTTGTCGTCGGCCAGGATCTCGCGGCGGTTCTCCGGGTTCTGCAGGTTGTTGGACTTGATGTAGTCCCAGACTTTGCTCACCACCTCGCCCCGCGGCAGGGGGCCGGCGCCGACCACCTCGGCCAGTTCCTCTGATGGCTGCAATGGCTTCTGCAGCGCATTTGCCTTGCCACCACCACCGGCCTTCGCTGCGGGCTTCTTCGGCTTCTCCGCTGTCTTGGTCGGCATCTGGCCTCCGGAATCTCATTGTAGCCGATTCGCGGTTGCATTCTCGCACGGGGGGATGCGCCTCCTGCAATCCAATCAGCCGATGATGGGATCACGCAGGAAGTCCATGATGTCGCCCTGCCCGTCGTCCTCCGCCATGGCGCGTCCCATGGCCATCATCAGCGCCACGGCAGCATCGATCTTCTGCTACGGCCACTGCTTGGTGGGGTAGAGGTTGCCCCGCCGATCAGGCTTGCCAATCATATTGTCCGTGTGCCACCTCAGCGCCTGCCAGCGAGCTCGGTTAGCTAGCGGACGCGGCCGCCGTGCGCGCAGCCGGCATCCGGCCACGCAAGGCGAGCCAGGCGCCTCGGCCCATGAGGAAGAGATCGGAGGCCATCGCCGGGACCGAGCCGACCAGCAAGTTATGCGCGAACCAGGGCACCGAGCAGGCGAGGATTAGGGCGCGGAACCGGGTCTTGTCCGTCTGCCAGCGGCCGCAGCAGGCGATCGTCGTCCCGAGCGCGGCGCACAGCGAGTGCCATCCCTCCCAGGAGAACGTCATCAATGCTGCCACCGGCAGCAGTGCGACCAGGTAGAGGGAGCGCGCGACGCGAACGCCCCGGCTGTTGGGCGGACCATCCAACGCTGCCGAGATGATGGCCAGCAGCATGGTCAGCACGTTTAAGCCCGCTGCCGTCCAGTGCCCCTGGAGGGCCCAGTGCAAGAAGAACCCCGGTGCGGTCGAGATCTGGACCACAAGCATGGCCCGGCGTGTCCGCGCAAAGGACCACGTCAACGACCCGGCGAGCCCCCACGCCCCGCACAGGCCGACCAGCATATCGGCAACCATGTCCCACCGCCCCTCGGGGCCGCCCCCCAGCCCCGCCGCCAAGATCGCGCATGGAAGAGGTGATCTGCTATCTATAGTTGATATGACGGATGCGCTTATGACGCATCGCTCCAGCCGTACGGCACTCAGGCCACAGCGTCCCCTGCCTGCAGGGCCTCACAGCGAAGGGGGAGATGGCAGGCTGAGGCGCCACCGACAGATTTGGAGGATGTTCGCTTGTTCAGGGGAGCCCTACGGCGCAGGCTGCGGGTCGAGGGGCCGGCCAGGCAGCAACTCCGAAGCTGGGTTTACGACGGCGGCTTTCCCGGTGTGAAGCTTGCCGGAAGCGGATCGGCATCTCGCGCAGGAGCGGCTCGATGCAGTTCGTATGCGACGTTGCGGGCGGGCGGACGTGGTTTCGGATTGAAACCGAGGCTGAGGCGGCCCAGGAGTCCGAACTCATGCGGCACGCCGTGGAGAAACACTTCCGACGTGCCTATGAGCAGGCTTCGGAGGCCTACTGCCCGGTGGGCGTACCCTACATCGAGCAGGATATCCGACGCAGGGCGCATATCCGACGCGTAATGCCGATGTTTCTGACGCTGCGAGACGATGAGGGGCGCGCGCTCGTAACGGCGATGCTGCCGTCGGCAGCGCAGGCAGATCTGGCGTTCCGGCCGGTTGTCGTCGGCCAGAAAAACAGTGATCCTTATCCGGAGCACGGGGACGCCATCGACGCCCTCGGCCGGCATTTCGGCATCAAGCTCGACAGGGCATATTGTTATCCCTACCGCCGGATCTGAGTTGACCGCCCAGATGTTGCGCTGCAGAGACTACTTTTCAGCCAGCCACTCCTTCAGCTTCGACCAGCGGCGGCGGGTCTGCTGACCGCGCACAGCGATGGACAGCGCCTTCTTCTGGCCGACCAGCACGACCAGCCGCTTGCCCCGGGTCACGGCGGTGTAGACCAGATTGCGCTGCAGCATGGGGTAGTGCTGGGTGGTGACCGGGATAACCACCGCCGGGTACTCCGAGCCCTGGCTCTTGTGCACGGTGGTCGCATAGGCCAGCACCAGTTCGTCCAGCTCGCCGAAGCCGTAGGCTATCTCCCGGCCCTCGAAGTCGACGACCAGCTCGCCCTCCTCCGGGTTGATTCGGCAGACGATGCCGAGGTCACCGTTGTAGACCTCGCGCGGGTGGTCGTTGGTCACCTGCATCACCTTGTCGCCCGGGCAGAAGGTCCAGCCGAAGCGCTCGACCCGCAGCTCGCCGGGCGGGTTCAGCACCTTCTGCAGCTCGACATTCAGCGACCGCGCCCCGAGCCCACCTCGGTTCATCGGGCAGAGCACCTGGACATCGCGGACCGGGTCGAGCCCGAAGCGGCGCGGGATGCGCTCGCGGACCATGGTCAGGAGCTTCTCGACCCCGGTTTCCGGGTCAGGTGCCTCGACCCAGTAGAAGTCCGAGCCCTCCTGCGCCGAGAGGTCCGGCATTTCGCCCCGGTTGATCAGGTGGGCATTGGTCACGATGCGGCTGCCGGCCGCCTGGCGGAACACCTCAGTCAGGCGCACCACCGGGACCGCGCCGGAGGCGATCACGTCCGAGAGCACCTGCCCCGGCCCGACCGAGGGCAGCTGGTCCACATCGCCGACCAGCAGCAGGGCGGCGCCTTCGGGTAGGGCCTTCAGCAGCGCCCGCATCAGCGGCACGTCCACCATGCTGGTCTCGTCCACCACCAGCAGGTCACCGTCGAGCGGCTGCAGGTCGGTGCGCTTGAAGCCGCCCTCCTTCGGGTCGGCCTCGAGCAGGCGGTGGATGGTGGTCGCCTCGCGTCCGGTACTCTCGGCCAGGCGCTTGGCGGCCCGGCCAGTCGGGGCACAGAGGGCGAGCTCGGGGCCCTTGGCCGCCACGATCTTCAGGATCGAGTTGACCAGGGTGGTCTTGCCCACGCCCGGGCCGCCGGTGATGACCAGCACCTTGGAGGCGAGCGCCAGGCACACCGCCTGCCGCTGGCTCTCGGCCAGGGTCAGGCCGGTCTTCGCCTCCACCCAAGGAATGGCCCGCTCGCCATCGATCGCCGGCCAGGGCGGCGCGCCGGCGGCGAGGCGGCGCAGCCGCTCAGCGATCTCCCGCTCGGCCCGATAGAGGCCGGCGAGGAAGACGCAGCGCTGGCCCTCCAGCGTGTCGGCCACCACCTCGCCGGCCGCGAGCTCCAGGCCGAGGGCCTCGCCGACCAGCGCCTCCGGGCGGCGTCGCCAGCCTTCTTCCGTTTTGTGGGCCTGCCTCCCGCCTTCGCAGGTTTGCCGATTGCACCTGTGTCCAGATCATCGGCAAGGTCGATGTACCTGCCTTCGATCAGCTCTACCCGATGGGCGGGATTCCCTTTCACGCTGCCGAAGTAGTAGCCTTGGGATAGTGTAAAGCTCTCACCGGCTAGCACGCCTCCCAGCACGCCGTTGATGCGGGCCACCAGCGCCTCCCGGCGCTCCGGTGGCAGGGTTTCCGAGGTGGGGCAGAACACGCGCCAGCGGGGATTCGGCTCGGTGTGGCTGGGCGAGGTATAGACCAGGGCCGCGACGTTGGCCTCCCGCAGCCGCCGAGACGCCTCTTCCACCGGCATTTTGCCAGCATCATAGTCGGTCTCCAGGCCGTCGATATCCAGCACGTTGGCGTCGTGCCGCAGGCAGCCATTTGCGCTTAGCGCATCACCGAATCGGGCCAGCTTGATCAACAGCAGACGGTCCTTTCTGGCCGCGGTCATTTTTGGAATGCGCCGGGCCAAGGCACGCAGACTGATGATCTTCTCTATCTTGTGCCTCGCCACCTTGTCGCCGAACAGGGTGACGGTCAGACGGCGATCCAGCGCGCTTGGGGCTTGGAAATCGCGCACCGAGCCATTATAATTTTCAGGAGCCATTTTGATTTCCTATGTACTTGTCGGCCGGTCGCGCCAACGGCCGGCTGACGCATGTCAGGGGGTCAGAAGGGTCTGTTTCAGGCGTGGGCTAGAACTGCACCACCCAGTTGGGCCGCCACGGCGTAGCGTGGCCGCGCTGGAGATCCAGGACTGCGGAAGCGCCGTGCGGGACTACCAGCTGGGTTGTCGTCTGGATGCCGCTCTCAATTGACGGGCTCCATCGCCGCAATGGATGACGGCGTTAGCTCATCTAGGCGCCACATCTCGACGCCTTCCGGGCGCAGGTGGCCCGTGGCCCGAACCTTTGCCGCTACCTCGTCAGTCGAGCCGGCCAGCGTTTCCAGGTCGCCGAGGAAGAGCACGACACCACCGTCGCTACGCCCCTCACACGTGATGACCGGCCGGCTTGCCCAACCGATCGGCCCAGGGGCCGTCATCCGGGCCAACCGCGACTAGCCACGTGCTGCACGCCTGATCGCCTCAAGGTCTGCCTGCGACATGCAGCCTTCCAAGCAGACCCGCGCAGCCTCGGCGTTCGCGCAGTTCTTCCACACGATGGAAGCAAGAATCTGAGGACCGCCGCGGCTCACCTGCTGTCCCTCCCGCAAACCTGTGGCGGGCTCGCCAGCAGCGCGACCAGGGCGGCCGCCGGAATCAGCATCCGGGTGCCCGCCTTCCTCACCTCGAGCCGGCCGTCTTGAATAGAGACGCCTTCCAGGCCAGTGGCGCTCATTGGACGCTGGCGCTAACAGCGGCAGCTGGGCGTGGAGACCAACCTGCGGCTCCAGAGCGATGAGGTGGGGGCAGTGCTCCCGCCGCACCATCAACGCGCTTGCCATGCCCACCTCAGTGCTTCGCTGGGGTGCATACGGGCTGCAGGCTCGCGGCGAACTGCCGCAGGCTGTCAGCGGTGATGAGCGACTTCCTGCCGACCTTCACCATCGTAAGCTGCCCAGAGGCGATAAGGGCGTAGCCCTTCGTGCGCCGCACGCCGATGGCCCGGAACGCGGGCTCCAGGGGCACGAGGAGGGACGGGAAGTAGGCAGGGTCGCCGCCGCTCCCGCAGGGCAGATCAGGGTGATCCTTTGGGTGCATGTGTTCGTCCTTTGCCGCTTGTGCCTTTGCACGCGGGGACGAATGGCACAGCCAGAGGAGGCTATAGCGGATCTGCCGGCAGGCTACTCAGCCTGCCGGCAGACTCACGCATCCAGGCTATGGGTCAGCCTTCGCGGCTCCAGACCCTGACCCACGTCTTGATGGTCGATTCCTCCGCATACGCCGCCTTGATTGGGTCCTTCGACTCTTCGGCACGCTTCCGGAGCTTGTCAGCCGTACGGTGGGCGAAATCCGTGGCGGTCCCTGGCCGGCCCTTCCTGATCCATTCTTCATAGTCATGTCGGACAGCCACCTTCGCCTTCGCCTGCGGCGTTCCGGAATGGCGCGCATGAGCACCCATCGCGCTGATCTGCGAATGCAGCTTTCCCGCTGCGGATGTTGTGCCTTTCCGTGCGGTGGACATGTAGGGCAACAGACGTGCGACGCTGCGCCGTCGGTGGGCGAGCAACAGCCATGATGGCTCGCACCGCGCGGTGACGGACCACCGAATCCATTCCTCGGGTGTTTGCACCTTGACCGGATCGGCGGCCGACGTCAGGCGTCGCATCCGCTCCAGCTCCATCTCGAAGTTGCGTTCAATAGAGTAGACATCACCGCCGGCTCCGTACTCGGGGCACCCGGGGAGCCAAGCGAGGAACCAGCCCTCCGCGTGGGAGTAGTTCAGGTCCTCTGGATCGACCCCGACCAGCACACAGGCCGCAGTTTCGGGTGACCATTCGGGATCTCTGAGCAGACTGCGAAGTTGGCGCCAGCGCACCGCCTCGAGCCGGGCGGCCCGGTCGAACGTAAATCGATTAGTTTTCGGCAAGGGTGCGCCTCCGCAGCGCGCAGCTCCGCAGGGTGGGCGGCGGGCCAGCCAGCGCGGAGGGCCAGCGTTCGGGGATCAGCCTAGCCCCGCCACGGCGAGTGTAGTGGCGAGCCGGGTTTCAGGCCAGTTCCGCGACCGCCGACAGGTCCGTGCTGTTGCCCAGGTCGGTCGATGAATGCGTGCAGAAACCCGCCCAATCTTCCATCAGCTTGCGGCGCTTCCCGAACAGGTCACCGCGCGCGTAGGCCTCCTCCACCGTGTCGCCGAGGCCGTGGGCCAGCGCGCGCTCCACGACTTCGCGGGGATGCGCCGTTGTCTCGCCGGCCCAGTCGCGGAAGGTGGAGCGGAACCCATGCACCGTCAGATCTCCGCGCCGCATCCGCCGGAGCACCATTGCCATGGCCATCACGGATAGCGGACGCCCCTCCCGGAGGCCCGGGAAGACGAGTGCGTCCGGCCCAGCCTCGTCTCGTGCCAAGCTGTGCAGGAGTGTCAGAGCGGCCTCCGAGAGCGCCACCCGGTGCTCGCGGCCGGCCTTCATACGCTCCCGCGGCACCGTCCACACCGCTGCGTCGAGGTCGATCTCGGACCAGCGCGCGCCTAGCACCTCACCGGAGCGCGCGGCGGTCAGGATGCAGAACTCCAGCGCCCGGGCCGCCGTCCCCTCGCGTCCGCGCAGCGCCGCCATGAAGCCGGGCAGGTCCGGCCAGGGCAGCGCGGCGTGGTGCTCGACCGCCCTCACCTTGGCCCGGCGGGGGAACAGCTTATCCAGGTACCCGCGCCAGCGAGCCGGGTTGGCGCCCTCCCGCCAGCCGTGCGCCGCGGCGTAGTCCAGCACCGCCTCGATCCGACCCCGTAGCCGGGAGGCGGTCTCCGGCTTCTCATGCCAGAGCGGCCGCAGCGCCGCGGTCACATGGGCCGTCTCGATGTCTGCTACCGGCAGCGCGCCCAGGTGCGGGCCGGCGTACTCGCGCAGCGTCATCGCCCACTGCGCCCGGTGCTTGTCGTTCCGCCAAGCTGCGGCGTGGGCCGCCTGATATTCCTCTGCCACCTGGGCGAAGGTTCTCTTCCGGGCAGCCTCGGCCTGCGCCCGGGCCGCGGAGGCCGCGTCCTGCGCCTCCCGGTAGTCCAGCGGGTCCGTCCCGGCCCGGATAAGGCGGCGCAGCTCCGCGAGGCGCTCGCGGGCTTGGGCCAGGGTGATCCCGCCCTTGCTGCCGTCCGCGTCGGCCCTGCCCAGGCCCATCTCCCGCATCTTCCGGCCGGGCGGGGTATAGCGGAATAGCCAGAAGCGGGCCTCCGGGCCGCGGACCAGGAGATAGAGCCCGTTCCCGTCGCCGTAGCGTCCGGGCTTGGCCGTCCGCACCTTCGCTGCCGTCAGTCCCGCCGCCTTGCGAGGCATCGTCCCCCTACCCTCCCCTGCCCAGCCGAAGGGAGAGTCTGATCGCCTCATGCGTCCCCCATTCATAAGCGGGAACGATGGCGGACGGGAAGGGTCATTGGCGGCCGCCACATCCACGATCGCGCGTCCTTCGTGCGCATTATCAGGGGATTAGCTACATACCCGCGAACGGTGGCGAATACTGAGGGACACTAGTATGGTGGACACCCCATCCGCCATAGCGACACCCCCGGATGTCTCCGGGCAGTCACCAGGACAAAGCCTGTCGGCGCTGTTCTGCGCCCTGTGTAATGCTGCTGACGGCCCGCCGGAAAAACCGGTTTTAGGGTGGAGGTCGGTTCGGGCCAGCCCCTGATGGTTCCGAAGGCGACGGTACGGCCCGGGAGGCCGGTGCCGAGCAGCACGAGGACGGAGCCCGCCGGATGCCCGGCCTGGTGCGATGCCTGGCGGAACATCGCCAGAGGGTCAGCGCCGTTACCGGGTGGCGGCGCAGGCGCGATATCGCGGCAATTCCTGGCCGAATATATCAGCCATGTGATGTGCCGGGTCAGTGCCGAGCTAGCCTTCTCCTTGCCAGCCGAAAGGTCCGGTCGTTGGGGCGGCCGGAGGCCAGCCGTCCCGACGCGCCTTTGAGACAGCGCATTGCCAGGCCCGGCAAACACGCCGGAGGCACGCCATGACCCGCCGTATCGCTCTTACATTCCTCGCGCTGGCCGGCGCCCTTGCCGCCGCGCTCCCCGCCCATGCCCAGGCGCCGACCGATCTGAACCGGGTGCCTGTCCTGCAGGGCAATGTCATCGGCGGCGGCGGGGCCAGCCTTGCCGGCGGCGGAGATGACCGCACCATCACCTACAGCGCCACCGGCGCCGGTGGCGGGGCCCGCTACGAGCAGACGGGCCGGGTCGCCACCTTCGCCAGCAATTCCGGCGGCAGCCCGTCGTGGACCTACGGCCCGGCGCCGCAGAGTGCTCCCGGCCGCGAGGCCTGGTTGCTCGGCGGGGGCGAGGACACACAGGTCGTCTATCTCAACCCGGCAGGGGCGGCCCGCTGACCACGCTGCGGCATCCATGCGGGCCGAGTGGCCACCGGCCTCCGCTCCACGGGGGCGCCGGTGACCCGCCCGCCTGGGCACGTGGCCGGTCCCGCCACCTGCTCCGCAATGGAACAGGGACGATCATGCCGGTCCGCTTCCATGCGGCCCGGCATGGTCACGGCCCATCGGCGACATAGCTCGCCAGGAAGCGCGGCGGCTCGCCCGCGACGACATGCAGGTACCGCCCATCGGCAAGCACGGCGTGGCAGCCCTCCTCCGTCGTGCAGAGCCGGTCACCCTCCACCCACCAGCGGCTGGTCGCTATGCGTTGCTCGGGATGGGCGGGGTGGAATTGGCGCAGTTCGCCTTCCTCGGTCCATAGCGCGGCAAGCCGGGCCAGCCGGCGGCGCAGGCATGCGCCACCTCCAGGCTGCGGCTGCCGGTGATGTGGAAGCTCTTTGACGCGCCGGGCTCCGGCCGGTCGGCGCCCGCGATCGCGGCCTCATGGACCCGCAGCCCCCGGCGCTGCGCCACGGCGACCCATTCGGCCCAGGCCACGTTCGGCACCTTCCGGTCGCGCTGGTCGCCGATGACGAAGATGGTGGCACTCGAGCGCGTCTCCTGCAGGCTGCGCATCGGGTCGGCGAGTTCGCTCGCCCTCATCGCGAAATCCTCCGTCAGCATCCCGTCCGGCCGCCGGTGGAATTGCGCCAGGTCGAGCGGCGCCGAGGCGATAACCGCGCAGCGGATGTCGCCGCGCCGCGCGAGGAGGTTGGCGACCAGCAACCCGCCCGAGGAGAAGCCGGACAGCACCAGGTCGCCGATCCCGTGGCGGCGCTTCAACTCGGTCAGCGCGGCATCGACCAACGCGACCTCGGCCTGGGTATGCCGGTCCTGCCCATGGTCGCCGGAGGAGCCATGCATGCCCGGGCGCCCCATCAGGAAGACCGGTGCGCCATGCATCGCGCCGGCCAGCGTCTCCGCCGCGAGCCGGCGCGATGCGACGGTGTGCTCGTAGAACGCATTGACGCGCTCGACATAGACGTGGCCGCTGGCGAAGCGGTAGGCGGCGCCGGGCGGGTCGCCCGGGAAATGCACAATCGCCGTCCGGGCCGGCTGCCCCGCCCCGCCGACGGCGTAACGGAGGCATTCGCGGCGGCTGCCGATATCCACCCAGATCCCATCCGGCAGGGCGCGGCACCCGGCCTCCGTCGCGGTCGCGCCGCTGATCAGGCCCTCGCGCGCGAAGGTGTCGGCGGAGAAGCCGGACGGGGCCGGGGCCGGGGGCGGGCCGGCGGGACGCGCGGCGCAGCCCGCAAGGGCGAGCGTGAGCGATGCAGCCATGACCGCCCGGAGCGGCGGCAGCCTGGGGCGGGGCGTGACCATGGCGCACCTGTGGGAGTCTTGCCGGGCCGATGTGGGGGTGGCCGGCCGATCCCGCAGCGGCCGGAAGCGACGAAACCGCGCTGGTAGCCGCAACGTGTCCGAATGCCCCGGGCTGGGCTCGGGCCAGCCGGTATCCCGTCAGGCCGGGCGGCGCGCGTCAGCCCCACCCACCAGCCACCACCCCGGCCTTGGGCCGGATTCAGGCGAGCGTCAGTTCGCGATACCCCTTCGCCGCGACCGCATCGCACCAGGCGCGGTATTCCGGCGCGCTGCCGCTGTAGCGGGCGATGGTGCGGGTCTGCTTGCCCTCAACATTGGTGTTGACGCCGGTCATCCAGGAATCGACCTCATTGGTGAGCAGGCCGGCGCCCACCTTCTTCACATGCTCGGTCCAGGCCGTCACCCCCTCCGGCCTGGCCTCCGCCCGGGTCAGGCCGTGCGCCCGCATGTGCCGGATCAGCCCCGTCACCCAGTCCACATTGTACTCGATGCTGCGGGGGATGTTGCCGAGCGCGGTATGCGGGCCGAGCAGCATGAACATGTTGGGGAAATCCTCCACCAGCATGCCGACCAGCGTCTGCGCCCCGCCCGCCCATTTCTCCTTCAGCGTCAGCCCGTCCTCACCGTGGATATCGATGCGGTCGAAGGCGCCGGTCAGGGCATCGAAGCCGGTCGCGTAGATGATGATATCGAACTCATAATGCGCATCGCTGGTCTCGATACCGGTCGGCGTGATGCGCCGGATCGGCGTCGCCTTGCTGTCCACCAGCAGGACGTTCGGCTGGTTGTAGACCTCGTAGTAGCGGCTCTCCAGTGGAACGCGGCGGGTGCCGAAGCCATGGTTCTTCGGGATCAGCATCTCCGCCACCTTCGGGTCCTTCACCCGCTGGCGAATCTTGTTGGCAACGAAGTCCGAGATCTCCTTGTTCGCCGCCCGGTCGGTCAGCATGTCCTTGAAGTTGCCGACCCAGATGCCGAAGCCCGGGGAGGCGTAGAGCTGCTCGTAGAAGGCCTCGCGTTCCTCCTTCGAGACCTCGAAGGTGCCGCGCGGATCAGGCGTGTGCATGAAGCAGGAGAAGGTCTCCTGGCAGCGCCGGAAGATCTCCGGGTAGCTGTCCTTGATCCGCGCCTGCTCCTCCCCGGTGATCGGCCGGTTGTGCAGCGGCGCGCACCAGTTCGGCGTGCGCTGAAAGACCGTGAGGTGGCCCGCGGTCTTCGCCACCTCCTGGATGGTCTGCACGCCGGTCGCGCCGGTGCCGATCACGGCCACGCGCTTGCCGGCGAAGTCCACCGGCTCATGCGGCCAGCGGGCGGTGTGGAAGGACTGGCCGCGGAAGGTCTCGATCCCCTCGAAGCGTGGCAGGGTCGGGGTCGAGAGCACGCCGATCGCGGTGATCAGGAAGCGTGCAATGTGCCGGCTGCCATCCTCCAGCGTCACCGTCCAGCTTCGCGTCGCCTCCTGCCAGTGCGCCGTGGTGACGCGGCTGTGGAACTGGATGTCCCGCCGCAGGTCAAATTTGTCGGCGACGTAGTTGCAGTAGCGCAGTGTCTCTGGCTGCGGGGCGAAATGCTCCGACCACTCCCATTCCTCCAATAATTCCTTGGAGAATGAATAGCCGTAGGAATAACTCTCGGAATCGAAACGAGCGCCCGGATAGCGGTTCCAGTACCAGGTGCCGCCGACCCCCGATCCGGCCTCGAAGACACGTGCCCGCATCCCGAGCTCGCGCAGGCGGATCAGCTGGTACATGCCCGACAGGCCTGCGCCGACGATGATGGCATCGAAGTCGAGGTCCGGCGCCGTGCCGGTACGTGACAAGGTGTCCTGCTGGGCGGTCATTGTCTTGGCGTTCCTCCTTGCGGCACCAGAAGGCCGGATCCGGTCGGCATGGGCTGGCTGGGATGCCTTGCCGCGGACTGATGGCCGAGATTGGACCGCAAAAGCCGCACCGCCTAGCTTGATCCATCGCAAAGAGCAGGCATGCCCTGCCCTGCGCCGGGCTGACGCTGCGCTGGTCGCGTATGGCGCGATCCAGGAGGGCGTCGGCTCACTGCCTGATGTCCGTGCCCGATCTGCGCCGGACGCGCGCAACCCCCGCACGCCGCGATCATGCCCCCGAACCGTTGCCGCACGCTGCCGTCACAGAAGCCTGGATGCGCGACGGGCCCCAAACGACGAAACCGTGTTCACGCCACCCATTTGGCGTGAACACGGTCCTGGACGCCTGGCGGGGCGCGCCGCGGTCAGCGACGAGGCTGGACTGCCGGATCGGCGTAGCTGACGGAGGAGTCGTCGCCACCGCCGGTCAGCCAGGCATTGCGGCCGCCACCCGTCATCGCCGCCGGCCCGCCATACTGAAGGTACAGACCTTCATCATTGCCGGCGAAAGTGGCAAGGCGGCCAATCTGCTCGTAGCGCGCGCCACCGCCGGCACCGCCGCCGCTGTAGGTGATGGTCCGGTCGTCGCCGCCGCCGCTGAGGCTGGCACCACCGCCGCCAATCGCATTGCCGGCCGGCGCGGCGTGAGCGACCAGGTCCACCGGGGCTTGCGCCAGGGTCAGGGTCGGGGCGGCGACGAGCGCACCAAGAATGCCGAGAGATACAAATGCAGTGCTGCGAAACATGACCCGTCTCCAGTATAGTCCCGGAAGTTTTGCTTTCTAGTATTGGAGTGCGCGCCAGAGAGTGCCTGATGTGCCGCCATGGCGACCGGTTTCATCGGCCGGTGAACAATACTTAGGTCAGCCTGACCCCGTCCTCGTCCCACGAATGATATATGCCGAGAAAAATATTCCTCCCGATTGCGCGAGCCGCGCAGGATCAGGGTTTCAGCCGGGCGAGCACTACGGCGAGCTCCGCCTGGCGGTGCACGCCGGTCTTCTCGAACACCCGGTGCAGGTGCAGCCGCGTGGTGCCCTGGGTGATGCCGAGCGCCGCCGCGATCCGCGCCACATCCTCGCCCAGCGCGGCATGCGCCGCGACCTCCGCCTCCGCCCGGGTCAGACCGAAGGCATCGCGCAGCAGCCCGGTCGGCGGCGGCTCGGCCGGCAGCTCGGGTGCGGTCGCCAGCAGCAGGGCGGCAGCGGCGGGTGGCAGCCCGGTCGCGGCACCACCATGCGAGCCGAGCGGCAGGACGGTGACGACGAGCGGCGGCTTCGGCGCCGGGCGCGGCAGGCAGAGATGCTCAGCGCCAATCACGCCCCGTTCTGTCCCGTTCGCGGCCGCTGCGACCAGGCGGCGCAGTGCGGCGGTCTCCGTGGCATTTGCAGCCCGCAGCGCGCTGCCCTCGCCCGCCTCGGCCCGCAGCCCGTCACGGGCCGTGAGCAGCACGGCGCCCGCGGCATTGGCCCGCAGCACGGTGCAGGCGGCATCGACCACGAAGGCCGCGCCCGGCATCCGCTCCAGCGCTTCGGCCAGGGCACGCCGCTCGCCCTCGGCCTCCGCCACCCGGATCTCCATCGCGGCGGCACGGCAGAGATGCGGTGCGAGGCGCCGGTAGCGCGCCGCCTCCTCCTCGGTGAAGTCGCCCTGCGCCTCGGTGCGGAAGACGCAGATATTCGCCGCCACCCCGTTCGGCTGGCAGGCCGCGCGGCAGTTCATCAGCGCGTGCAGACCGACCGGGCGCAGGCAATCGTTGTAGAAGGCGGTGCGGAGGAATTCGGCCTTCGGCATGACGCCGGAGTCCGTGATGACCGACCCCGCAGGCAGGGAGGCGGTGCGCACCGCCAGCTCGTTCCGGCCAGCATAACGCTCTAGGTAGCGCGCGACCAGGCTGGCGTCTGCGACGCCGGTGTGCAGGATGCGGCCGGCCAGATGCGGCCCGACGATGCTGAAGGCGGCAACCGTGCCATTGAACTCTCGCCTCAGCTCCTCCAGCGCCTCCTCCCAGCCGATGGTACCCGCGGCCGCATCGTAGAGGCGGTCAATGAGGATTCTGTCTGGATCGTCGGCGGCGGACATCGGCTGCACCCCGCGCCTGAACCGGGCGGCGCATTGACGTGCCAGAGACCGCGGAGTTCGCTTTGCATGCGAAGAGGAGGCCTGGCTCTGTGATGTAACGCACGACGCCACAGGAAGCGGCAACGCATGCCGCGGGCCAAGCACCCGTTCACCTCGTTGCGTGAGTTAAGCATCCGGCAAGGACACCGCGGTTCATGCGCCCTGGAACAGGCTGGGCCAGAGACATGATGATCGATCGGGACCGGCACGATCAGCGGGATCCGCTGACCGGCACCGTGACGGCGGGGGCGATGCGCCGCTTCGTGGAGGCGGCCCTCGACCTTTCCGACCTGCAGGGGCCGGGTGTGGTGCTTTTCGCCATCGGCATAGACGGGCTGGGTGCGATCGCGGCGCAGCACGGCGCGTCGCAGGCCGATGCCGTGCTGCTCGGCGTCGCCGACCGGCTGCGGGCCGGGCTGCGCAGCCATGACTTGGTGGGACGGCTGCCGGAGGGCTTCGCCGTCTGCCTGCCGGAGATCTTCACCGCCCAGGCGCACCGCGCGGCGGAGCGGCTGCAGCGGATGCTGGAGGCGCGGCCGGTGCCGACGGCCGCCGGCCCCCTCGCCCTCCGCTGCAGCCTTGGCCTCGCCTTCGGCCGCGGTCCCGGCAGTTCGGCCGAGGACTTGCTGGCCCGCGCCCGCGCCGCGCTCACCCGCGCGCAGGAGGCCGGCGGCAGCCAGATCGTCAGCGAGGCCTGAAGCCAGGGCGGATCGCGGAGGGGCGTGAAGGCCCCGGAGCGTGCATCTGCTCTGCTATCACCGCATCGAATACGAGGCAGGCAAGAGGGCCGACGGCGCTCCCCTGCCTCGCCAGGTCGCCGCGGCTTCTGCTATCGCGCCACCGGCAGGGCGCCCGGAGAACGGCGCTGCCCGCTGCGGACAAGGTGCTCTTGAGCATGGATCAGCTTCCCCCGGGCGTCTCGGCGCTGCTCGGCCACGGCGATGCCTATGAGGAGATCATCGCCCGCCTCGCCCGGGCCCTGCTGCGGCCCGGCGACCTTGCTCTCGATGGCGGCGCCGGGCGAGGGCGCGACAGCTTCGCCCTGGCCGGGCTGGTTGGTGCCGCAGGGCGCGTCATCGCCTGCGAGCCGATCCCATGGCTGGCGGACCAGCTGCGGCTGGAGCGGCAGCGGCGCAGTCTGCCGCAACTCGCGATCCACCGCGTCGCCCTGGCCGAGCGGGCCGGCACCGCCCCCTTCCTCTGGGTGCGCAACGCCGATGCCTATAGCGCGCTTCGCCCGCGCCCCTATCCGGTGACGCCGGAGATCGAGGAGATCCCGGCCACCCTCGCCGCCATCGACGACCTTCTGGCCGATGAGCATCGGCCCTGGCGCTACGCGAAGCTCGACCTGCAGGGCGGCGAGCTGCCGGCGCTGCGCGGCGCGACCCGGGCAATCTCGCGGCACCGGCCCGTGCTGGTCTGCCATAACTCGCGCGCGGTCGCGGCCAGTACCTATGGCTACGAGCCGGCGGCCTATTTCGATCTTTTCACCCGACTCGGCTACCGACTTTACGACCTGTTCGGCCGGCCCTTCGGCCCGGCGGATTGGCCTACCACCGGACCGGCCCTGGTATACCGTCGCGGTCGCCGCCGACTCAGCCGAGGAGGCGGCGATGCGCGGGGCGCTGGAGGCGATCCTGCCCGCCGTCCTGCATCGCATGGCGGATCCGGGCCTCGCCGATCTCGACCCCTGGCTCTCGCGGCAGCCGCCGAGCGAGCATCTGGAAGCGCACCGGCAACGCTACCTCGAGACCTGGCGACGGGCCGCCGTTCCGCTGAAGGCTGCGCGCGAGGTCGTGGACCTCGGCGGCACCTCTGTCCTCGGCGCCTTCCTGGCAGAGGAGCGTGGCGTGCGGCTGCGCCCGGTCGAGGGCGACCTGCGCTTCCCCTGCACGCCGCTCGACGAGACGGCGGATGCGGTGCTGGCGCTGGAGGTGCTGCAGCACCTGACCGATGCGCATACCCCGGATGCCTCCCTCGCCGAGTTGCGCATTTTCCAGCATTCCGGCGCGGCGAACCTCTTCCGCGAGAGCTTCCGGATGCTGCGGCCGGGCGGGCTGCTGGTGCTGACCACGCCGAACGTTACTTCGATCGAGGCGATCGGCCACCTGCTCCGGCGCCGGCACGCTTTCAACTACCCGCCGCATATACGCGAATACGCGCCGGCCGATGTCGTCGCGCTGGCCGAGAAGGCTGGTTTTGTCACGGAACAGGCCGAGACCTTCCGCGCCTGGTACCCGCCGCCCGACATCGACCGCGCCGCGCTGAAGGAGGGGCTGCGGAACCTGGGTTTCGACATGGCGGGGCGGGAGGACGACGCCTTCTTCCTCTTCCGCAAGCCCGGCGGCGTGCTGGCACGGCCGCACGCCGTCACGCGGGCACCGCATCCCCCGCTGCCGCCGGTGCAGCTGCCGGATGGCAAGACGGTGGAGCCTGCCCGCCTCTTCGCCCTGCAGGAAAGCCACAACCTCTTCGAGGACATCATCGCCGGCCTCTACGGCGCGGTGCTGCAGCCCGGCGACCTCGCAGTGGATGCCGGTGCCAATCACGGGCTGCACACCTACCCGATGGCGGAGAGGGTCGGCCCTACGGGGCGGCTGCTGGCGATCGAGCCCATCCCGCTCCTCGCCGATGCGCTCCGCGCCGGTGCCGCCGCGCGCGGGCTGCCGCAGATCGAGTTGCACCAGGTCGCGCTCTCGGATGTCGAGGGCACGGCGGAGTTCCACTGGATCCGCAATGCCGACGGCTACAGCGGCCTGCAGGCGCGCGACTATCCCTTCGCGCCGGATGACGAACGGTTGCAGGTGAGGACCGTGCGGCTCGACCGCCTGCTGGAGGGGGCGGCGCAACCCTGGCGTTTCATCAAGCTGGATCTGGAGGGCGGCGGGTTCCGCGCCTTGCAGGGCGCCGAGCGGGCGCTGGCGCGGGCCCGGCCGGTAATCGTGCTGGAGAACTCGCGCGAAATGGCCGCCCGGACCTATGGCTATGAGCGCGACGACTATTTCCGCTTCTTCGCCGGGCTCGGCTACCGGCTCTACGATCTGTTCGGCCGGCCCTTCACGCCCGAGGGCTGGGAGGATGAAGGCCACCCCTGGTACTTCATCGGGGTCGGTGCCGGCTCGGCCGATGAGGGCCTGGTGGCAGAGGCCCTGCCAGCCATCCTCCGCGATGTCCTGGCCGGCAAGCCGTGATGGAGGCTTGGCCGCGGGGTGGTCCGGCAGGCTAGGATGAGGCCGTGAACATCCTCGCCCCGCCCCGCGCCCGCCTGCCGATCGAAGTCGTCTTCGACCTGGTCTGTCCCTGGTGCTTCCTCGGCATACGCAGGCTGCGGCGGATGCTGCGGAGCCGGCCGGATGTGGCGGCTGAGCTCATCTGGCGGCCTTTCCTGCTCAACCCCGACCTGGCGCCGCAGGGCGTGCCGCGACAGGAATACCTCGTCCGCAAATTCGGCGGGGAGGAGCGGGCCCGCCGGCTGCATGGCACCATCGCCGAGCTCGGCCGGGCGGAGGGGCTGGACTTCCGCTTCGACCGCATCCGCCGCGTGCCGCATTCGCTGGACGCGCACCGGCTGGTGCGCTGGGCCGGCCGCTTCGCCGCGGCGGACGCGATGGTGGAGGCGATCTTCGAGGCCTATTTCATGGAGGGTGCCGATATCGGCGACCCCTCCATGCTGGCCTCGATCGCCGGCCGGCTGGGGCTGGAGGCGCCGGCGGCGCGGCGTTTCCTGGCAACGGTGGCAGAGGTGGAAGCGGTGCATGCCGACAACCTCCGGGCGCATCGCCTGGGCATCAATGGCGTGCCCTGCTTCGTGGTGGCGGGGCGGCACGCGATCGCCGGGGCGCAGGAGCCGGAGGTGCTGGAGCGGCTGCTGGACGTGGCGCTGGTCGAGGGGTGAGGCGTCAACCGCCCCCCCGGCTGATGGGATCACTGCTCTCCTGATGCCGACGCCGGAGGCAGGGCCGACGCTCAGCGGGCCGGGTTCTGGAGGCGCGCCCCCGGCCCCATTCCCATCAGCCACCGCGGCAGCCGCCACGGCCACACCAGCAGCCGATAGGCCAGCAGCGACAGCACCGTCGCCCCTGCGGTGATCGCCAGGACCGAGAGCAACTCCCCCCATCCCAGCGGGAGCACCAGCACGCCGAGCGCCAGCACCGGGATGTGGTGCAGCACATAGACGGGCATGGTCGCCTCCCCGAGCCACCCCAGCAGCCTTCCGGGCTGCGGCGGATGCCGCCCGGCAAAGCCGAGCGCCGCGCCGATCGCGCCCCAGGCGCAGAGCCCGAAGCCGATCCGCCCCGGGACGGATGGCCCCGCCAGCACCAGGCCGGCCATCGCCAGCGCCAGCAGCCCCCAGGCCTCGCCGCGCAGCCGCGCCTCCAGCCCCGGCCAGGCGAACAGCACGCCGCCGAGCGCGAAGCAGGCCCCGAAATAGGACAGGTTGGCCCAGTCCTGCACCAGGTTGGGCAGGAAAGGCCAGTAACCGCAGGGCTATCGCATATGGCGCTAGCGTTAGCGCTGACATTTGAACGGAGGCGTTGCGGTGTAGGGGGCATGGCTGGAGGCTTGGCGGTCAATCCAGCGCTGAGGCCGC
>JAESGY010000431.1_pt1 | contig 18270 bp, 17 predicted proteins | sample 9269841 | NCBI WGS metagenome assembly JAESGY01 (sample SAMN17022865, study PRJNA683097) | algae metagenome | isolation source: Spirirestis rafaelensis WJT71-NPBG6 and co-occurring heterotrophs from... | place: USA: Pinto Wells, Joshua Tree National Park, Colorado Desert, CA | collected 2006-08-15
GGGGTGGGGGGCACAGGGGCACAGGGGCACTGGGGGACAGGGGGACTTGGGGTTGGGGGGACAAGGGGACAATTCTTTCTCCCCATCCCCCCCTCCCCCCCTCTCCCCATCCCCCACCGTCGGCGAATTTATACAACTGCTGCGACGGGGAACTATAACCGCGAACCCTTACCCAATGCGTCCTGTAGGACCAGCAAGCAAAGCTGTGACTTTAGCTACTATATTTCAATACCGTTCAAGTAGGCGATCGCACCGCTGGCATTTTTGGCTAGATGCAGGTTCACCCTTATGGGCAAAAGGTGGTGCAGCAACCTTGTTTGGTGCCCCTTTGTTTCTGCAACAGAGATTAGGCGAACCTTGGACAGCAGAAGATGAGAAATTGTCAGAAGAACAGCGATTACAACGAATTTTAGTAGATTTGCTGTCTCGTGTATCCGAGAAAGTATATTTGTGTCACAGCGAATTAGCCGTGAACGGACAAGAACAACTCGGTCCGTTATTGCCTTTGGTGAATGCGTGCGTATCAGTTATTACTGAACCTGCTGTCAAAAAATGAAAATATTTTTCCCCTTCCCCTTCGTTTGCTACGACACCCGCACTATGCTAAAACCACAGTTCACCTAGTCGCCAGCATTTAGAATTGTATTTTAGTGGTGTTTTACGCAGTTTCGGGTGATTATTCCTGGGGTGCAGTGTTTGGTTTAAGTAAAATTTATTACTCAACTTTTATTGGCAGACAGGAGCGGGAGTGGATTGAAAGGGAGAGTTGAGGAGCAATACATTCGTGGTGTCCTTTCTTCAGCTATAAGTTAGTATATGCTTGGTAATCTACAACTCAAAATCTGTTTTACAAACAAACATGTCTATTTGTGAAATTACTCAAAAACTCTTAGCAGCAAAAGAAGAGAAAAGGCTGACTTTTGCAGAATTAGCACTGCGAATGCAACGTAACGAAGTATGGATTGCCTCTGTAATTTACCGTCAAGCGAGTGCTTCACCTGAAGAAGCACTCGTATTGGTTGAGGCATTAGGACTTGATGCAGACTATGCGTCATATTTAACTAAATATCCGATAAAAGGTAGTGATTCTATTGTTCCAACTGACCCTTTTGTTTATCGGTTCTATGAAATTATGCAAGTGTATGGACTTCCACTAAAAAATGTAGTTCAAGAAAAGTTTGGTGATGGGATTATGAGTGCTATCGATTTTACTTTGGATGTAGACAAGGAAGAAGATCCAAAAGGCGATCGCGTGAAAATTATTATGTCAGGTAAGTTTCTCCCTTACAAGAAATGGTAATTATCACTACATAAAAAGCGATACTACCGAGAAACTGCGCTGAAACTATGTCTAAGATGCAAAATTTGAGCATAGACATAAATTTGCTCACAGAAAAATTTCCTCGCTTTCAGCAAGCGAAAGATTTTGTTAATCAAAGCGTTGATTCTCTAACTCAATCAGCGCATCGAGTCGGAGAATCTTGGAAACAAACAGCAACAACGGCAACTGATAAGGCAATTGATTCTGTCACCACGACTGTTGGACAAGCTAAAAGTTCATTAGAACAGTCTTGGCAAACTGCTGACCAAATTAAGAATACAACATCGACGGCAGTTGAAAGCGCGATCGCCTCTTCCATGAATGATTGGATGACTCAACATCCAGGCATTTTCCGGTTAGTGCAAATTTTTGGTTGGGCAACTAATCACCCAATTATCAGTTTAGTAATTCTGCTTTTTACGATTGCGATCGCCTCAAGTATTATCAAAGCTATTGTACGCTTGATTGAAACTGCTAGTTGGTCGATTCTCCAAGTTCCTTTTAAATTTCTTTTTGCCTTAATTAAAGTTAGCTTTTTCTCATTTACTAAAGTTGGTAATATCGCTCTTAAAAAATTCACATCACATCAACCAGTTAATAATCTGCCACCTTTGCCACCTGCAACTTATCCAGAAATTTACAAAGATAAACAGCAAAGACTTGCAGAAATTAGTATGCGCTTAGAAACAATTCAAAAAGAGCAAAAACAACTTTTGCAAGAAGCAACAGAACTTTTGGCTACAGACACAATTGAAATGAAAAAACAGAGTTTGTAAGGTGTGCTTTTATCCTTCTGTTTCAAATACAACACCTTCTAAAATTAAGTCTCTCGCCGTTGTTCTCTAAAAATAAAATTCTTTGTTCTTCAGGAAGGGGAGGGACTGGAATTTTGAAATTTAAAAGCTTTGGTGTTTCTAACTTCCTTATATCATATGTTGGCGATATCACGAGCAAGCCACAACTCCCTATCAGTGGCATTAAATCGCTCTATCGGTCACACAGCTATGGAGTCGAAAGCGTGTGTTGCATCCAATGTAGCCGTTGTTTTGCAAATCGATACCAATGGTCAACCGCAAATCGTCGCAAGTAAAGTTTCCAGATTTCGGATAACGCTGGCATTTCTTCGCCAACGAATGCCAACCACATTGCTTTTGAGATTCGTGACGAACCATCGGAATGAACTGAAGTTGGGGAATCTTGCATCTGGGTATAAAATTGCTCAGAAAGCTCTCAATCGGTTCAGTTTAGCTGTTTGGGGAATTCGCCAACGGTATCCGTATCCCGGCTCAAACTAGAGTACTAGCTGAAACCGCTACTTTTGTCTTCGATTTCATTCATTTTGTGGGGGAATTGACTTTTTTGGTTGATTACTTTGTCCTCGTGTCACATACTCGATTGCGAGATTGATGGTATTTTATTTTTGCACAAACTCCTTTATCCCAATCGCGATACAAGCTATGACACTCAATTTATATTTACTGCGACATGGAGAAACTACTTTTAGTCAAAGTGGTAATTTCTGCGGTGAAACTGATGCGGAGTTGACTTCCCAAGGGATGCAGATGGCATCCGGTTTTGCCGATGTTTATCAAAATTTGAAGTGGGAGGCTGTTTATGTTAGCCCGATGAAGCGCACAATTGCAACTGCGAAGCCATTTTGTGATGCTATCGGTATGGATATGCAGTTGCGTGACGGACTTAGAGAAGGTAGTTACGGCGAATGGGAAAGGAAGAGTAAATCGTTTGCCCAAGAGAATTACGCAGAAAACTATGTAAAATGGTTGACAGAACCCGCTTGGAATGCACCATTAGGTGGAGAAACTGCGGTAGATATTGCTAACCGTTCTATGCCTGTAATTGCTGAAATTCAAGAAAAACATCCCCAAGGTAATGTTTTAGTAGTTTCCCATAAAGCCACGATTCGGATTATGCTTTGCAGTTTACTGGGAATTGATTTGGGACGCTATCGCTATCGGGTGAATATTTTGGTCGCGTCGGTAAGTATGGTTAAATTTGACGTTAATGGTCCTTTGTTAGAAATATTAGGCGATCGCCATCATATACCCGATCATATTCGCTCTCGTCCGGGAACATAATAGTCCGATCTGAAAATGCTAACAATTGCTAACATTTTCTTCTTGCAACAAAGCTGGAAGTGTCGGCACTATCCAATCCACAAGCTGACACGACCGATCTGGCCGCCTGCTTCAAATTCACAGAAGCATTTAAATCTCGATCGCACTCAAAGAAACAATGCTCACACTTAAAAACACGTTCTTTGAGGGATAAAGATTCTTTCTTAATTCCGCAGTTAGAGCAGGTCTTGCTACTGGCGAAAAACCTATTCACAATTACCAACTTGCTGCCATACAGTTGACTTTTGTACTCTAACTGCCTGCGGAACTCGTAAAAGCCCATATCCGCGATCGCTTTGGCTAGCTTTCTATTCGCCATCATGCCGGATACATTCAAATCTTCAATCCCAATAACAGTGTGGTTTTTGCTGATGTGAGTTGTGATTTTGTGTAGTGTATCCTTGCGGACATTGGCTATTTTTTGGTGTAGTCTTGCTACTTTGAGTGTGGCTTTTCTGTGGTTAGCAGATCCAATTTGTTTACTAACGCCTTCAATGCCCAAGAGATCGCATTCTTTCAGGACTTGTATAAAAAATTGTACAGACGGACGTATATATACAAACTCATTCAGGCAAGTAAGAACCACGGCGATCGCCTGTTCCAGACCCTCATTATTCCCTACTTAAGAACTTTATTGTTTGTGTCAATATTTAAATCTGATACCACGCTGTTAACGCTACCGCCAAGGCATCTGAAGCATCATCCGGTTTAGGAATATAATCTAAATCTAACTCCCGCGCTACCGCGTCTTGTACTTCCGACTTCTCGGCATTGCCATACCCCGTTAACGCTAGTTTAATTTGGGCTGGCGTAAACTCTACATAAGGTAAGCGACGCTGCCCTAACACCAATATCATCACACCCCGCGCCTGTGCGACTAAGATAGTACTTGACATACGATAGAAGAACAATTTCTCGATCGCTACCAAATCGGGTTTGAATTCTTCCATCAGGGTGTGCAAATCGTCAAACAAGGTGGACAGCCGCTGTCCCATTTCCGCATCTGCCGAGGTCCTGATCACACCAAAATCCAGCATATCTACTGTTGTGCTTTGTACCTTGGCTTGACTTTGTTTGCAGGTTATGGCTCCAAATCCTAAAATTGCCAGTCCTGGATCTAATCCTAAAATTCGCTTTTCCATGCTTATCCGCGTTTTACCAAACCAGGGTATTGTTTTACTGGGATGCTGGGAACTTTAACTACTAGCTCTTTATGTAATGGAATCAAAAAATTTAATAATTCCACATTTGACGTTAAAGCCAGGTAGTGTACATTTTCTCTTATTCACTGTTCTAAACACATTGCTTATTTTCAGGTATGTCAATTGGTTTTCTCAGACAAGCCCTAAACACCTTGCAAGCGCAGTCGCGTGGTCGCACTTCCCATAGGGTTAATCAGTGGTTCAAATGGTTATCCCCCGGTATATCGGTGAAACGCTGGTTGCTGATCTCGGTTGCAGGTGTAGTGCTAGCAAGTCTGGGATTGGCTATTTGGATTAAGCTGACACCAATTTTTTGGGTGCTTGAGTTTCTTCGGGGTATTTTGGGAGTAATCACCAACATCTTACCCAACTATATTAGTGGACCTTTGGTTATATTGTTTGGCTTGCTGTTGCTTCTCTGGGGGCAAACCCGCACTGTAGGCTCAATTACTAAGGTTCTCAGACCACAAGGACAAAGTGAAGAAGAATTAATTGATGTGCTATTGGCGCATCGTCGATTGTACCGGGGACCAAAAATTGTCGTGATTGGCGGTGGTACAGGACTTTCCACATTGCTCAGAGGATTGAAAACTTACAGCGCCAATATTACCGCCATTGTCACTGTCGCCGATGATGGCGGTTCTTCTGGACGCTTGCGCCAAGAATTTGGCGTGTTACCACCAGGAGATATTCGTAATTGTTTAGCAGCACTAGCAGATGAAGAGAAGCTGTTAACAGAACTGTTTCAATACCGCTTCAAAGCCGGGGATGGCTTGACGGGTCACAGTTTTGGTAACTTGTTCTTAACGGCGATGAGTGATATAACCGGAGATTTAGAACAAGCCGTTGCTGCTAGTTCCAAAGTGCTAGCGGTACGAGGACAAGTATTACCCGCAACTTTAAGCGATGTTCGCCTTTGGGCTGAGTTAGCCGATGGACGCCGAATTGAGGGCGAGTCAAGCATTTCCGAAGCTGGGGGTAGTATTGTGAAAATTGGCTGCATTCCTGCCAATCCGCCAGCTTTGCCAGCAGCTATCAAGGCAATTAATGAAGCAGATTATATCATAATTGGTCCGGGTAGCCTATATACTAGTCTGATTCCTAATTTGTTGGTTCCACAAATTGCCGACGCGATCGCCGCATCCGTTGCCCCGCGGATATATGTCTGCAATATCATGACTCAACCAGGTGAAACTCAAGGATACACTGTCTCTGACCACATTAGAGCAATTGATGCGGCTTGTGGACGACAGTTATTTGATGCTGTGTTAGTACACAAAAAATCCCCTAGCGCTCATTCACTAATCCGCTACGCCCAACAAAACTCTCATCCCGTCTTCCTCGATCGCGAAGCTGTATCCAATCTAGGGCGAAGAATTGTCTTAGCAAATATTTTGTTTGAAGATGATATCGGCTGCGTCCGTCATAATCCCCAAAGACTAGCGCGAGTTTTGTTGCGGTGGTACAGTGGCGCTCATCAGGGCATGGGGAGGTAGGAGTGGGGGAGCAGGGGGAGCAGGGGAAGCAGGGGAAGCAGGGGAAGCAGGGGGACAAACTCCTAACTCCTGACTCCCGTACAGACGCGAGGAACATCGCGTCTCTACAACTCCTAACTCCTGACTCCTAACTTCTAACTCCTAACCACTATCCACTAACAAATTATGAAAATTGTTCTTGCAAGTGCAGAAGCTACGCGTGAGCTTGGCTTCACTTTTGGTCAATCGCTGACTGCTGGTAGTGTAATTTTACTAAAAGGTGATTTAGGTGCTGGCAAAACTACGTTAGTGCAAGGTATTGGCACAGGTTTGGGTATTACTGAATCTATTGTTAGTCCCACTTTCACTTTAATTAATGAGTACCATGAAGGGCGTCTCCCCCTATACCACCTCGATTTATATCGCTTAGAATCAGAAGAACTAGCAACTTTGAATTTAGAAATGTACTGGGAAGGAATTGAAGTTACCCCAGGAATTGTGGCTATCGAATGGGCAGAGCGAATGCCCTACCAGCCAGATAGTTATCTCAAAGTTTGTTTGACCTCTGGGGATGAGGGCATACGTCAAGCGGAAATTACAGCGTTTAATTGCTTGATTAACGAAGCGATCGCACGGCTAGTATGACTCTTTCTAACACGCGGAAGGAATGATGCGTGAATTTTTTATTAAACCCACATTCTGCAACACACCAGGTTTTATATAGCGCAATTCAGGCGTCAGTCGCCAAAAGCCAAAAGTAAAAAACGCTTTTATCTGGTTTGTAGACCAAAACGCTGTACCTCAGTAACTTGCAATCCGCTGTAAGTCAAGCCCAAATTAATGCTGTGTAAACTCAGCACGGAAATAGCGGATTCTCGGTCAGTGGATGGAATAATACCAGAGCCGAAACACGCATTCGCTGTTAACATAATTGTCGTCTATCGGTGAGCAGCACTATCTCGCATTGCTGATGCTCAACTAATCAGCACTGCCCGGAAAATTTGTTTTCCAGTTTTTGGATTACGGAATTGGCAATGTCTATAGCAAGCACTTCTGCCAACACGTCCTACCATCAACACTTAAGCATGAAAACCCAGAAATTGCCAATTTCTCGCGACACCACAAAATGTCCGAAAACAGTCGATGTTAAATTGAGGGCTGGTCAAATCTGCCACTACCACGCTCGTTACAGTCATTCTCAAAATTTGTCATTTTAGTTACCAGCTTTTACTTGAATGTTTTTCTACAAGGATAGATATATCAAGCATTTACATTTGATGACTTGATAGCCAAGGTAAATGATGTTATACGCATTTTTAATTGTAAATACGCATATGCTTTATGACTAAATTAAAAAATAAATCTCGGTACAGCAGTATTTTTGCGGCTGAGAGACTACGAATTTTGCCCGATTTCTCGCTCTACCTGCTCTCAACTGCTACTAACTATGCTGCTTGGCGAAAAAGCTTCACATCGGGATAGACTAATTTCCATAACTTAACCAACTGAGTCTACTCTCCACCACATCTTGACAGCCTGTTGTCGTTTGTGAACTAGCTGCTTTTTGCTAATGCACATAAGCGTAAATAAATCTCCACCCCAACGGGAGAATCAGTACGAATATTGAGGGCTGGAGATTTATTTTTATGGATCTCCCTAAGAGGCATAAAAAACACATAATAAAGTAAAATATCTGTTGTTATTAGCAGTTTTCTCGTCTTTGCTGCATTCTCATAAAGTTATAGTCAAATAAATCCCAGAAATAACCAGGGACAATAACTCAAAAAAGCTAAATTTGTTCATGTGTAGAAACTAAGTGTAGACCATTTTTGTATAAATGGAAGTAAGAGGTGCTTACAATTTTTTTGAGCCTGATTTTACCAGATTGATTATCTCTAATTATTTGAAAAACGAATTTAGTTAGTAAGCTTCCAAAGCTATCTCGCAAAAAGTAATTTTTATCAAATTATTCATAATTTATTTAACTTATCCTTATTATTAGTATTACCAAATTAATTTAAAAATGTACTCAGTAGAAATCGGTATTTACAGATTAAGGATATAAATAGATTTTATTTATAAAAATAAAAATATCTTGTTATCACCAATGATGTAGTTAATACTAAAGCCAAAGCAGATTAACCCAACTATTGCAACTGCAACGCACTGCCTCGTCTTACTCTTCTTCATAGAGATGCACGCTTCGGCTGAAAATGTTTGAAGCGATCGCCTTTGTTCTGTGAAGTCAGTCTACATGATTTTTCGCATCAAAAATAGCAAATATATCAATAAAATTTGATGTATTATCTGTTAAATGTTTGCTAAAGGCGTAAGTAAAATTGAGAGGTGAATTTATGACTTATAATAAACAGATTTATTTTCGCTTTTGTCTGGTTCAAGAGAACGCCGACTTCTTAAAGAAACCGGCGTTCTAATACCAATTTTATGTCAGGTTGCGCTACGCGAACAAGCGTTTAAGCCTGGACGGCAGTCGCAGATAGCGCTCGTGACCTTTCTTCTCAGATGCGGAGACGCTTCTCTACGAGACGCTCCTTGATGTGCGAACGGGTTCAACTTCGGAGTGCGGGACGGTTAAGGCATCCGCGCTTGTCCTAGGCTAGACAAACAAAGCCCGTCTGCACAAGCTAATTAGGCGCATCTTCATAGAGAAACGGTATGAGTCCCATCCAATAATTAAAGGAATTTTGGCTACAAAAAATTTAAAGCTTGACCCCGGACATCGGTATTCAACTTGCCTTTGTCATAAACAATTTCACCACCGACAATAGTTGTGTGTGCCCATCCGGTAAGATTCCAACCTTCAAAGGGACTCCAACCACATTTAGTTAACAATTCCTCACGCTGGACTTGGCGGTAGGTTTGCAAATCTACCAAAACTAAATCAGCATCAAACCCAGGTGCGATCGCTCCTTTATTAGGAATACCATACGCCTTCGCCACAGCGGTTGACATCCAATTCACAACTTGGGCAATACTACATCGTCCCTGCATGGCAGCAGTTAACATTAAAGGTAAAGAAGTTTCCACCCCAGGCATTCCAGAGGGGCTGTTGGGATATTCTAGGGCTTTTTCCTCTAAAGTGTGAGGGGCATGATCCGTGGCGATGAAATCAATCACCCCATCGCGCAAAGCTTGCCAAAGCACTTCATTATCGTGAGGCGATCGCAAAGGTGGATTCATCTGTGCCAAAGTGCCAATCTTCTCATAAGCGCTGGTGTTCAACAATAAATGTTGTGGTGTCACCTCTGCTGTTACCCAACTCGGTTTATCAGAGCGCAGCAAGTCCGCTTCTTCTGCCGTTGACATATGCAGAATATGTAACCGTCGTTGATATTTTTTAGAAAGTTTTAACGCCAGCTTAGTTGCCAAAAGTGCTGCTTGATTATCTTGAATTTGCGAGTGAATAGCAGGATCGTGAATTCCGGCAAATTCCTTACGACGTTCGTTGATTCTGGCTTGGTCTTCAGCGTGAACGGCAATTAAGCGATCGCCTTGAGCAAATATGGCATCAATTGCCGTCTCTTGAGCCACCAGCAAGTGTCCGTGTGCCGAACCCATAAAAATTTTAATTCCTGGTGTTGGCTTGGCATTCAGCAAATCTGGGAGATTTTCTGGAGTTGCGCCAATAAAAAAGCCATAATTAACGAGGCACTTGCTCTGAGCGCGTTGCAACTTGTCGTCTAAAGCTTGCTGAGTAATGGTGAGGGGACGCGTATTCGGCATTTCTAGAAAGGAGGTAACTCCCCCTTTGGCACAAGCACAACTCGCAGTGAACAAGTCTTCTTTGTGTTCTAGTCCTGGTTCCCGGAAGTGTACCTGGGGGTCAATTACCCCTGGCAACAAAGTTAACCCATCTGCGTCAATTTCTGTTGTTGGTGTTGCCGTGGAGATTTCTGGAGCGACTTCAATAATTTGGCGATCGCGGGTCAGAACATCCCCTACTATTAACTCACCATTAGGTAGAATAATGCGAGCGCGGCGAATCAGTAAACTTTTTGGAGATGACATGGATTTAAGAGCCAGAAGGAAAATTAACTTTTATCGTGACAGAAAATAATTCTTTTCGGTTAAATTGGCTGCACCATTTTTAACAATTTTTCGCTATTGGTGACAAAAAAGTTTATTTTTTAACTATGAATCACCATGTCAAAATGCCAAAATAACTATAAAAGCACATTTCCCCGGTTAAGATAAACGAACACAGTGACTATGGTAGTTTAATTACCTGCATCTTCCTTTTACTTCAGTAATTTAATGCATAATAAAGTGTCTGATAACAACTCTAACCAACAACCTGATAATTCCTGGATCGCAGAACTAGGTAGAACAGTAGTATTAAGTATAATTCTTGCCTTGGGAATTCGCACCTTTGTTGCGGAAGCTCGCTGGATTCCCTCTGGTTCAATGGAACCTACCCTGCACGGTTCAGAAAATCAGTGGGAGGCAGACAAAATCATTGTTGATAAGTTGAAGTATAAATTTTCTGACCCACGCCGAGGAGACATTGTAGTATTTTCCCCTACAAAAGAGTTGCAAAAAGAACAATATCAAGATGCTTTTATTAAACGTATAATTGGTCTACCTGGAGAAAAAGTAGAACTTAGAGATGGCAAAGTATACATTAATAACAAAGTTCTTCAGGAAACCAACTATCTTAGTAAAGACTTCCGCACAGAAAAAGAAGTTTGCACCTCAGGACCACAGCCACCTTTTTTATCCAAACCCGTGACTATACCGCCTAACTCATATCTGGTATTAGGAGACAACCGTACCCAGAGTTATGATGGTCGCTGTTGGGGTGTTGTTCCTCGCGGAAACATTATTGGTCGTGCTGTACTTCGTTTTTGGCCTTTAAATCATATTGGCGGAATCGATAATAAGACACCACTATATCAAAATTAAAGAGAATTTATTTGGGGAAGGCACTAAAATGAGTCGTAAGCAAAATCAAGTATCGCCATCTTTAAAAGAGCAAAATTTCTGGATAGAGACAACTAAAACTATTGCACTAAGTTTAATTTTTGCTTTTGGGATACGCACTTTTGCGGCACAAGCTTTCAACGTCCTTTCGGGATCAATGGAGCCGACTTTACAAATTGATGATAAATTTCTTGTAGACAAGGTGAGCTACCACTTTAGTCAGCCAAAACGGGGAGACATTGTGGTATTTTCACCTACACAGGAGCTTCAAAAAGAAGAATACCACGATGCTTTTATTAAACGTGTGGTTGCATTACCCGGAGAAAAGGTAGAACTCCGGGAAGGCAAAGTTTACGTCAACAACAAAGCTCTCTTGGAAGATAATTACTTTAACTCTCAACCGTGGACATCGATTGATGTTTGCAGCGTAGGAAAGCAGCCACCTTATTTGTCTCGACCAGTTACTATACCTGCAAATTCATACTTGGTATTAGGTGACAACCGAATAAATAGCTATGATGGTCGCTGTTGGGGCATTGTCCCGCGTGAGAATATTATTGGACGTGCCGTAGTTCGCTTTTGGCCTTTAAATCATATTGGCGAACTAAATAAGTAACAATTACTCATGTAAAATAAAGAACCGCAGCCTTTAGAGTAGCTACATTTATGTATGTTAAAGCTAACAAAGGTTTACATCTGATGTGAGAAAATGCCTGGAAAGTAAAGCCTGTTTGTCAAGTATATTTTCAATTTATAGAGTGCGTTGATGTAGTTTCACGCACTCTATTTTTGTTTTCTTCTGTATGTCTTTCTTTTCTTGCTGTCTTATCGATTCGTTCAATTATATATTTTGAGCAAAATTTAATGCCTGCATTTTTAATTTTGAATTCCCCGTTCGCTAGTGCATCTTTGTTTGGCTTGGTCTCCCATCTCCCCCCACTTCCTCTACTCCCGATCTCTTCTTGAAGATACAAGACACAGGTATCGGTATCGCACCTGAAGAAATTGGCATACTTTTTCAAGCTTTTGGGCAAACTGAAACTGCGAGACGATGACAATAACAAACGGGACTGGGTTTAGCCATTAGCCGCAAGTAGGTACAACTGGCGGAGATATGAGCCTCAGCTGTACCCTTGGTATAGGTAGTACATTTGTCTTTGATATTCAAATCGGTTTAGCACCAAGTAAAAAAAATACCGCATATTAGTGATTGGTGATTGCCAAACAAGTCGAATTTTGTTAGTGAGAATACCGAATAATTTTTATTTTGAAGTGAATTAAGCTACAAATAGTAAAGAAGCGATCGCTATTTGGTCTTCTTGGCAAGCATACTTGAGATTTATGGACATGCGGATGCCTGTTATGGACAGTTGTCAAGCTATCAGGGAGATTAAAGCCAAGGAGAGATTGAGAGTAGGGGGAGTAACTCCACCCGCTCCCCTTGAGAAAATTAGGGAATTAACTAGAACAAACGCAGAATGAATTACAAGCGGTTAGATCCTCATAAAAAAGATATTTTGATTATTGACGATACAGCAGATAATTTGCGAGTTTTATCCTCACTGCTGACAAAGCATGGGTATAACGTTCGCAAAGCTTTGAACTGGCAAATGGCTCTAACCGCTTGTCAAACAGTATTACCCGATTTAATTTTGCTTGACATTATGATGCCAGAAATAGATGGCTATAAGGTTTGTCAACGTTTAAAAGCGAGTGATTTAACTGCCGATATTCCGGTGATTTTTATTAGCGCAGTTAGAAAACGATTTGCGTAGAGCCATCGAACGGCAAGAATTTATCGTTTACTATCAACCAATTATTTCTTTAGTTACAGGCAAAATTTCCGGGTTGGAAGCACTTGTGCGTTGGCAACATCCTACTCGCGGTTTGATTTCTCCTGTAGAGTTTATTCCGGTTGCGGAAGAAACAGGTTTGATTGATGCCATCAATATTTGGGTATTGCGATCGGCTTGCGAGCAGCTAACTATTTGGCAAAATCACTCAGCGACACTAGAATCTTTAACTATCAGTGTCAATTTGAGTGTACGCTTGTTTTCAGACCCTAATTTATTAGCACAAATTGACCAAATTATTCAAGAAACTAAAATAAATCCTGCTTGTCTAGAAATAGAAATTACAGAAAGCGTAATTATGGAAAATAGTCAGGCACTGAAAAAATTTTTACAACAATTAATAGAGCGAAAAATTAAGTTAGTTATGGATGACTTTGGTACAGGTTATTCCTCATTAAGTTATTTGTATAACTATCCTTTTAATGTCTTAAAGATTGACCAATCTTTTGTAAAACGTATGCAGGAAAACGAAGAAAACGTAGGGTTAGTACCAGCGATGCTGGGTATTGCTAACTCAATGGGAATGAGTGCGATCGCTGAAGGTGTAGAAACAACTTTTCAGTTAGCACAACTAAGAAATTTAAACTGTAATTTCGCTCAAGGATATCTATTTTCTCGACCTCTAGAACCAAAATTAGTTCTAGACTTCATCACTAACGCGCCTCAATGGTAACTATATTATCGCCCGCTGACAACAGTTCTGGGATAGATTAGTCGGTACAAAAGCGTTTATTTGATTTATTTTTTACCTCAACCTCCGTGGGCAAAGGCTGCGGATTACGATTATCGATTAGCTATCAGATTGTAGTGCAAAAACATCAAGGACACATTCCCTGCTGCTCATCACCCTTCAAGGAGCAGAGTTTGCGATTCAAATCTTATAGAGCAATCTGAGTCATTAGTCAATAGTCATTATTTTGACACTTGACCCTTGACTTTTGACCTTGGACTCTTGACTATTAATGCAAAACTTTTTATTTACTAAGGACTACAATTTTCAGTCACATATAAGCATAATAGAGAAGTGACTGATCTGTTTAACCCTTTACGCTCCCTTAAGGAAGGTCACTGGTTTAAGCTCATCTGCGGCGCCAGTTTCCAACATTTGCCTGCGGTCAGTAGTTTAACATTAGCCTACACATTGGCTGGCGCTGACTGTATAGATGTCGCAGCTGATCCGGCGGTAATTGCAGCAGCGCGTTCAGCGCTACAAGTAGCCAAAGAATTAGCTGGGGATGCAAAGGAGCGAGGCTTTGGCAATAATGCAAAGCCACCTTTGTTAATGGTCAGTTTAAACGATGGGGAAGACCCCCATTTCCGCAAAGCCGAATTTAATCCTACTGAATGTCCTCCGGACTGCGATAGACCATGTGAAAATATTTGTCCAGTGCAAGCAATTGTATTTAACGGCATAAAAGACGACTTTTCCGGAGTTGTATCGCAAAAATGCTATGGCTGTGGTCGTTGTTTACCAGCTTGCCCCTATGATATAATTTATACAAGGTCTTATGTTTCAACTCCAGGAGCGATCGCACCGTTGGTAATGTCAACCGGGGTAGATGCCGTAGAAATTCATACACAAGTAGGGCGCTTAACAGAATTTAAACGATTGTGGCAAGCAATTTCACCGTGGGCAGATCGTCTTAAGGTAGTAGCAATTAGTTGTCCCGATGGCGAAAACTTAACTGACTACTTACATGCACTTTACGATCTGATTGCCCCGATAAACAGTGCCTTAATTTGGCAAACTGATGGTCGTCCGATGAGTGGAGATATTGGAGATGGCACCACTCACGCGGCAGTGAAATTAGCCCAAAAAGTTTTGGCAGCAAAATTACCGGGATATGTGCAGTTAGCAGGAGGCACTAACAGCTACACCGTTGCTAAGTTAAAAGCAATGGGACTGCTGAGGAAAGCGGGAGAAGCCTGGTGTGGGAAAAGCGTGGTGGGGAAGAAAAATAATTTTTCCCCCCCCTCCCCTCCTCCTCCCCTCCCCCCCTCCTCCATATCCGGTATTGCATACGGCAGTTACGCCCGTGTACTGCTGTCATCGATTCTTGAACAGTTAGAAACTAAGGAGGTGCAAAAAGCAAGTGTTAAGGCGAAGACGCTTGAAGAAGACGAAGTATTACTTTGGCAAGCTGTAGAGCTTGCTTATTCTCTCGTTTCCCAGCTCAAGTCACAGTAGGAGCGCTAATGAAAGCGCGTTGCGGACACATTATTAAAAAAGTGTCCTATCTATCTCTAAAAACGTCACCATAGAAAGCATGACGATTACAGACGATCTCCAAAAGTTATTAGACATTGTGCCCCAAGACCTGCGTCAAATACTAGAGAGTCATCCCCGACGAGATAGTTTAGTTGAAGTAGTCTTGGATTTGGGTCGTCGCCCAGAAGCTCGTTTTCCCCAGAGCGCCGAGTATCTGAGCGAAATACCCGTCACTCAAGAACAGATAGATGATTGCATCTCAAGAGTGGGAATTTTTGGCGGAGATAATCGGGCAGGAATTGAGCAAACTCTGCATCGGATTAGCGCCATCCGCAACCGCACCGGCAAAATTATCGGCTTGACTTGTCGCGTCGGTCGAGCGGTGTTCGGAACTATAGGCATGATCCGCGATTTGGTAGAAACTGGTAAATCGATTCTCATGCTGGGGCGTCCGGGCGTCGGCAAAACTACCGCATTACGGGAAATAGCTCGTGTCTTGGCGGATGAATTAGATAAGCGAGTGGTAATCATTGATACGTCCAACGAAATCGCTGGAGATGGTGATGTTGCCCACCCCGCTATTGGTCGTGCCAGACGCATGCAAGTGGCTCATCCGGAACTTCAGCATCAGGTGATGATTGAGGCAGTGGAAAACCATATGCCTGAAGTTATTGTTATTGATGAAATTGGCACAGAACTCGAAGCCCTGGCTGCACGTACTATTGCTGAACGCGGTGTACAGTTAGTAGGTACGGCACACGGCAACCAGATTGAAAACCTAATTAAAAATCCGACTTTATGTGATTTAGTTGGGGGTATCCAGGCTGTGACTTTGGGGGATGACGAAGCTAGAAGACGGGGCAGTCAAAAAACTGTTTTAGAACGCAAAGCACCTCCCACTTTTGAAATTGCTGTGGAAATGCAGGAACGGCAGCGTTGGGTAGTACACGAAAGCGTTGCGGATACAGTTGATACTCTTCTGCGGGGACGTCAGCCCAGTCCGCAGACAAGAACCGTTGATGATAGTGGCAAGGTGGCGATCGCCCGACAGTTATCTGTAGTAAACGGTCGTGGTGGGCAGCAGCAAGCAGTTGGCGAAGAATCTTTCGCATCAGCGCGATCGTCCAACGGCTGGCGTTCATCCGGACAAATGGTAGCACTGCCCCTATTATCTCCTGAGCGAGAGCGGGTGGGTGGGCAAAGTGAATTTGACCGCTTATTAGATGAATCTTTCAATTATTCTGAGAGTATTGATTTGGCTACTCCCAGACACGCTGGACCAAACGGCGAAGATTTGCCATTGCACATTTTCCCATATGGTGTTAGTCGCCACCAATTGGAACAGGTAATAAGTGTGTTAACTTTGCCGGTTGCATTGACAAAAGATCTTGATAGTGCTGATGCAATTTTGGCACTGCGATCGCATGTCAAAAATCACGCCAAACTCAGGCAAATGGCGAAAGCTCGTCATCTACCCATTCACATGATTAAGTCAAGCACGATTCCCCAGATTACCCGTGGTTTGAGACGCTTGCTGAACATGGACGATCCAGAGCTAGCTGATGATCGCGAATTGCAATTGTTTCTCCACAGTGGCAGCGATGATGAAATGGATGCCTTAGAGGAAGCTAGACTTGCCGTAGAGCAAATTGTCATTCCCAAAGGGCAGCCAGTGGAATTACTGCCACGTTCTGCCCAAGTACGTAAAATGCAACACGAGTTGGTAGAACACTACCGCTTGAAGTCGCACAGTTTTGGGGATGAACCAAATCGGCGTCTGCGGATTTATCCCGCATAACCTCTCCCCCAACCCCCTCTCCTGCTTTGGAGAGGGGGATTTATTTAAGGATGTTAGTGATTTATCAGGTTAATAGCTTGCTCTATATATAACTTAGCTTTATGGAAATTTAGCAACCTTTGTTGATCGTAGCGATCGCTATATGACATCCGTCTACCTTCCATTGTGATTTTAATCAGTGCAGCTTGCTCAAGAGTAGAAGTTTCCATTTCATCCAGTGCAGTACCTAATGCTTGAAAGCCTACAAAAGTGGGACTTTTTAATCCTCTGCCTTGTTTGACTTGTTGAATGGCTAGTACTGGAAAAGCCATTAAGGATGTAATCCAGGAAGTTTTGTAAGCTGGATTGCCTGTTGCCTTAATGCCGTAACGACTAGCTAAATCTCTTAACTGTTTAAGCGTTTTGATTTCAAGCTCGATTGGATGAGCGTGCCCCGCACTGCTGAAGATTCTTAAGCCTATTAAGCACTTGCTTTCGTTTATCTCTTCCTCCTTGTTTTGCGTATAAATTCGCTGCCTTCTGATAATCTTTAATTGTTCCTTGCTTATCTCCTAATGTGCAGCGAATAACAGCACGATTCATGTAGGCATTAGCCGATTCAGGAGAGAGGCTAATAACTCGTGTATAATCCTGAATTGCAGCTTTATAATTTTTTAGATAAGAGCGAGCATTACCACGTCCGATATATGCTTCAATATTCTTAGGATCAATTTTAATAGCCTTGGTATAGTCTTCCGCTGCTGCCTTGTCATCTTGGAGGTAAAAGTGGGCTTTACCACGTCCTAGGTATGCTTGAAGATTCCTAGAATTAATTTTCATAGCTTTGGTATAGTCTTCATTTGCTGCTTGATAGTCACCTCTCTCAAACTTGTTTTTTCCCTGCGTTAACAAGTTTTCTACCTGCGTTTCTGAAGAGGGGCTACAAAATTTTACAAATCCAACAACTGCAATGACACTAGCAGCAATACCAACTGAGCGAGTCGGTAGGTTTATATCTCGAATGAATCGCCCAAAAGATTGGTTGGAAAAGAAACGGTTGATGGATGCAAAAATTGCAGCTTTTTGTTGTTCTCGAATCTGCTGTTGTTGACGCTGCTCCTCTTCTAGTTTTTCGACCTCTACCCTAATATTTTCAACAATATTTACAAATGCTTCATCCTGCCTTGCCCAAGACCTACTAGTTACAGGTTGACCATTCCTAGGTAAGTGTTTTGACACTCCCACTGCTTGAAGCAGTGGGATTCTTGTTTCAACCAGTCAACTTACTTAGAGGAGTTTCCCCACCTAAGCAGAGGTTGTTCTGTCCACAAGCTTGAGATTCCGTATGCCCTACGGT
>JAESGY010000432.1_pt1 | contig 18258 bp, 27 predicted proteins | sample 9269841 | NCBI WGS metagenome assembly JAESGY01 (sample SAMN17022865, study PRJNA683097) | algae metagenome | isolation source: Spirirestis rafaelensis WJT71-NPBG6 and co-occurring heterotrophs from... | place: USA: Pinto Wells, Joshua Tree National Park, Colorado Desert, CA | collected 2006-08-15
CGATGCCCAGCGTGGCAATGGCGGCAGAGGAAGAAGACCGTGACATGGGACGTGCTCCTTACGTGGCTCGAAGCCTCACAGCTTACGAACAAGCGGGGCAGGAGCACGGCCGGACCATCCCATTAGCAGTCGTTCACTGCGCCCGTAGGTGTACATTTTAAGCCGGATGAGCCCGAACAAGCAGGAAACCCGATGCGCAGTTACCTGGTCTTGGGCTCCCATCATTTGCGCCCGGCGCCAGGATGCTCGTTACGGTTGGAACACCAACCGCCACTTCGGCTCACCTGGTAGGAAGGGGGTTGCTTGACCTCTCACCCAATCCTCGTGCCCGACCAGATAATAGGGCGAGAGAGGATGAGAGGTCTGGCTGGTCGGCATATGGAAGATGCCTGTCTCCTCGTGTCCCGGTGCCACCACAAACCGCTCTGATGCTCCTGTTGTGGGGCTCGCGACCCGTGGTTGGTAGAGATCTCCCGGCTGCGGTTCACTCGACGGGTTCATAAGGAGCGACAGCCCAGGCACTACTCTTGTCAGCGGGTGCCTGATCTCTGCCCGGTTGGCTGCACCCCAGGTGAAGGCGCCAAGCCGGCCTCCTGCCTGTGAGGCCACGGCCGACAATGTCTTTGCAATCCCCTCCTCCACGACTACATCCCAGTTCTGGTAACTAGGTGGCACGAGGTGAGCCGGCCGCTCCGTCAGCAGGCGCCATACTGGCTCGTCCGCTTGCTTGCTCGTGATAGGGCGCAGGCGCTGACCGCTGACTGGTGCAGGCTCCCCTGCTTGCATAGGAGCCGTGTAAGCGTCATAGACCGCGCCAACCAGCTCCGCTCGAAATGTCCTGACCAGGCGGTAGCCAACCGAGTCCGGGACTGCCCGGCCTCCCCAGTTCTCCACTTCTGGGATCAGAGACGCGTACTGCGGACGTCCCGCACCGGCTCGCAGGTGCTGAAGCAGAAGGCCCTGCCACCTCTCCAGCAACACCCCACGATCGTCCAGTTGGATCGCCAGCATCTCCCGCTCATCAAATCTCTCCTTGGCCAACAACTGGTCCCGGATCTGGCGGGCCCGCGACCCGTGGGCATAGGCACCAAAACCAAGCTTCTCCAACGCCTCGCCGCCGACGACCCGACTGTTTGCAGTCCAGATGCGCTGGTTCTCAGGGTTGTAGACAACCGGCACGTCCCAGGGCGACAGATAGCCGTTCCAGCCTTTGCTGCCATCAGCCCAGGACCCTGGCAGTCGACCATCAAGCCCAAAGCGCTGCGGCAGTGCGGTCGTGACCGTCCAGCCAATATTGCCCTGCACGTCGCCAACAACGAGGTTCTGATGCGGGATGCCCAGTCGGGGGGCAATAGCCAGAGCACTGTGTGCTGTGCCGGCACGCTCAAGCTCCAGCATACCGCGCAGGTTCACGGCGATAGGGTCGTGTGCGATCCAGCGGTACGCCAGTTTCCGTCCTTGGCGGTCCACACCGATAATCGGGCCCCAGAGGCTCTCTTCAATCGACAGGATCTCGCATGCTGCACCTTTGGCGCAGATCCTCTCCTCTACGCGGTCGACTGGTCGGGGACCCGCGGGAGTGCGATATAAGGATGCGCCCTCCTCCGCTGGCTCGAGGATTACCACGTCACTCGTATCCACATAGCTGTTGGTGAAGCCCCATGCGATCTTGCCATTGCTGCCAGCCACAATGTTTGGAGCCCCCGGCAGGGTTACACCGGCGATATCCAATCTGGAGCGAGTATCCTCGGCATGCAGCACGAGCCGTGCCCGGTACCAGATGTTGGGAACGCGCAGGCCGAGGTGCATATCGTTGGCTACAACAGCGGCACCGGAGCTGCTGAGCCCACCTCCCACGGTCCAGCTATTGCTGCCCAGGCTTGCTGTCTCAACGCCTCTGTTGCCTGCCGGTACCGGGGAATGTGCTCTCTTCGAGGCGTGGCCATCTGGCATGGCCGGCGTTGGCAGATTTGAGCTATCCAGCGGAGCGTCCCATGACGTTCCCTCAGGAAAGAGAAAGGTGGCCAACGGCGATCCCAGAGCTTCCTCCGCCTGAGCGCGCCGGCGCTCTGTCAGTCCATCGTCCTCCTGCAGATCGAGGTACATCGTGTAGACGGTCAGCACCGTGTCCTCTGCCGTCCAAGGAGCAGGTGTGGAGCGCAGAAACATGTACTCGAAAGGAGGCGCCTCCAAGTCACTCAGGCCCCGGTTGACCCCGCCGGCGTAGGCATCCAGGACGAAGCGCTCTTCCGTGGTCATTGCAGCCAGCACGGCTCTGGCGCGGCTGCGGAAGCGGTGCAGGCGATGCTGGCGATCCTGCGTCAGAGCAGCGGTTCCAGCCAATTCCGCGAGTTCGCCCGCCGCCAGACGGCGCTGGCCGTCCATCTGAAAGAAGCGTTCCTGAGCGTGGAGATAACCCAGGACCCACGCAAGGTCAGCACGGGTCCTTCCAGTGAGTGTCGGCACCCCATGGGCATCACGCGTCACAGCAACGGGAGCAGAGAGATGGGATGCCGTGACGGTGCCTTCCAGGAGCGGAAGGCTGGAGCGCAACTGCGCGTAGGCCCAGAAGCTCACAACCAGGAGCACAACGACGAGTGTCACCACCGCCGCGAGGACCCGGCGCGTCCAAGGTCGTCTTACCACAAGGTTTCGAGCAAACCCATTGGCTCACTCCTGCAAGGGGACGGGACACAAGGCTAACAACGGAAACGAGGCGAATTCTTGGTTGTGCTGATCCTCCAAGGCCAGGGGAGCTTGGAGGTTCTCCGAACCTTGGCAGCAATCAGCTGTGATTTCATTGCTCCGCGCTGGCGCAAGTTCCACGTCCGGAGGGGGGCTAGGCGGGGACGTCCCCTGCCCCTCCCGAGGGGCTTGTTAAGGGAGGGTTACTGCTCTCAAGCTTAGGTCTCGGGTGTGCCGATTTTGTTGAAAAACTCCTGGGCGCTGCTGAGCCGGTCTATTACTAGGGTCTGTGTACCCGATCAGGCCCAGCATTCTGTACGTAGAGCACCCGAAACACGGCACTTGCGGAGTTTTTCAACACAATCTGCCAAGAGAAGACGCAAGATTTACAACATTCCGAATCCTGAAGCCTCCAAGGTAAATGGTTTGAAGCTTACGCACGGGCACGCACGAGTCGGGTGTGTCCTTGAGTAACACTTCGAATCGTGTTCCATACAGCGTTTGCCGGTATTACGCGCTCCACGCGCCATACAACTTTGTGCTCGATGTCTGCTCTTCGCACGGAATGCCATAAGCGAGCGCCACTCGGATTACCTGCGCCATTCTTGGGGAAACACCATCGAACTGCTCAAGCTGGTGCGCATTCGCCCTGAGTTGGTCCACGGTCTGGATGTTCTCTCTTTGCAGCACCTCCCACGCGATGGGAGGCAGATAGAGGCCCTCGATGGGACCTGGGCAAGTGTCATAAACATGCGGCATAGGACGTTCCTAAGCCTTGCAGGCGGCAGGACGTTCAACTCTCAGCAGTCGACGCCTGATCTTTCAAGCCGGCGATAGCCTGTTGAAGATCTCTGCCGAACATACCACCAACACGAGTCCATAAATCTGTTATCGGAGATTCCGGACGATCTTCTTACGCTCGCGTAATGCCGCGTTGCGGAAATTGGCTTTTGCAATTAGATCCCGGTTGAGCTGGGTAAATAATCCGTGGCTGTCACGCGCGGCAAAGAACAGGCTCCTCATAGCAGTCCGCTGGACACGCCCGGTATCGTGCTCTCTCCGACTGCTTCCTGTCGCGCACCATCCGTTCCGGCATTGAGCTCCGCTACCAGAGTGCGAAGACGAACGAGATTGATCGGGAATAGCACCAGATGGAGGATCAGGACCGGCAGATATACACCCATCGCCCCATACCCGATAAAGCAGACATTCGCCCCGAGCGCGAGGATGCGCATGGGCACCATCGACCGCTGGGCGAAGGTCGCAAGCGTTAGACCGGAGGCGGCATAGCCAAGAACGTCAATCCAGCTCAGCATCATGGCAGTTGTCCTCGTCAGTTGGACGCAGTGTTCCCTTTCCAGGCGCCCGCTCTCGACTCAGGTGCTATGTGTGCAAGGCGCTCCCCGTATTGTTTGGATTTCCTTTATTCTGAGTGAGCGACGTGACCAGCGAGCATCCTATGATGGTCCGCTCCGCTCGCTCACGACTCTCAGCTGGAATGGATGAGAGTAGGATCTGTTCGTCAGTGTTGCTCCAGTCTCTCGCGGTGCAGCGGCAAGGTCGGCGTGCTCTGTTGATGGCACGGCAGTTTCGAGAACCTTCAGGGTTGCCTTGAACACGGCGCGCTTCCAAGCGGTGAGGCCTAGGATCACTAGGCAGCAGAGCGTGTTTGCGGCGAAGACCGCCGCCATGCGCCAGTCATCCACCACAAGGATCGCATAGGCGACGGTGGAGAGATGGGACACACCAAACAACGCCCATGTGGTGTAGGAGATGGCGGTCGCGCCTTGCGTGTCGCGGCCGATCTTAATCATCTGCGGCAGGTAGGCTAATATCCGAGCTGTGTTGCACAAGGTGAACACGCCCAGAGCGGCATCGGCTGGCGTGATCGGCATGATCAATCATCGAGGTGGATGCTGAATGGGCAGTACGAGATGACCTCACCTCGGGTTTCGAGGATCTTCTGTGCGACTTTGTCGAGTTTGGCGGCACCGAAGCGGTCGTAGAGATTAGCTACGGGGAGTTGGGGCTCCGATACATAGCTGCGGCCAACGAGATGCAGCGCAGCGGCTCCTTCGTCAGTGCCGAACTTGCTTGCGAAGTACAATCCCTGGCACCGGCAGCTGGGCACGGCAGCCTCAGCAATCGTTCTGCATTCCGCCTCGCTGTCAAACGCCGGCTCGGCGGCCTGCACCCCAGACAGCGACAGCCCCATGCCAAGAGCAGCAACTATGAACGCACGTTCCATTTGTTCGGCTCCTTCCGATGTATGCACAAGTTTGCAGCAATGTTCAGGACCGCTCGTATGAGCGAAAGTCGACCTGCTGATCAGGGATGATCGGCTTCATCAAACCGCTACGATTGACTTTACGCGCAAGGCTATCTTCGCCTCCGAGCGCCTCAGGCTATGCGCAGAGGCACGAGGAGGTTCGGGAAAGAGCAATCAGTTGGCGATCTGAAGGTGGGATCCCCATCAGCGCCCACGCCGACTCAACCAACGAACTCAGTTTACTCTTTGGCCTAAGGTTGGCAATACCAAAAACGGTCCAAAAGAGGCCTGCTACTATATTCGACCCGTTTCTTGAGAGGCTAAGAAGAAATCCAGTTGCTCAACATTCGGCAGAACATCGAAAACGCCGATATCCATGCACACAATGGCCCCGCAGGCGGCGGCCTGCCTGAGGCACTCCGGCAACGGCCGACCTTGGAGCAGCCCGACAGCGAGACCTGCCGTGAAAGCATCGCCTGCTCCGAGCGTATCGACCACATGGACCTGAAAAGCGGGCTGGTGGAGCGGCGGGGCTCCTCGTTGGTAGGCGACCGCGCCTTCGCTGCCCAGCGTCACCACAATCAGCTCAGGGCCTTGCTCCAGAAGTGTGGCGGCCATGTCATTCAGGCTCACCAGCGTTCCTTGAATTCCGAAACCATAGGACTTGGCAAGTTGGGCGGCCTCAACCCGGTTGAGGACCAGAACCGACGTGTGTTCAAGCAGGCGCTGATTGATATAGCGGAAGGGCGAAGGGTTGAGCAAAGTCCGAACACCAGCATCGTGTGCCAGAGCAAAGCCTTCAAGGATCGGCTCATCCCCAATCTCGAACTGCGCCAGCACGAGGCCAGCCCCTCGAACCGCCTGTTCCACTGAGCGGATATCCTGTGGAGACAGGAGCAGGTTGGCGCCAGGGCAGACCGCAAGGCAGTTCTCGCCGTGCGAGTCCGTAAAGCCAATGCCACTCCCCGTTTTTGCGTCTACTTGGCGCAGCATGGACGGTGAGAGCCCCGCCTGTGCAAAGGCTGAGTGTGCCAGTTGCGAGAACAGGTCAGTTCCAATAGAAAATATTCCGTCAACTCTCGCCCCCAGACGGTGTGCCCCAAGAGCCAGGTTGAGGCCCTTGCCGCCAGGCTCGGCCGTGAAAGCCTCAGCTCGCAGGGACTCGCCCGGCCGGGGGAGATGGGGGACCTTGGCGCTGCAGGCGACCACAAAGCTGCCGAGAACAAAGAGTGAAGCAGGCTGGTCCATGATAGAATAAGCCATTGTGAAAAAGCAGAAGCAGCCGCCAAAACAGCGCGCGACAGGCGGACCGCACAGTGTAGACGCGCCCGCACCTCCAGCCCAGATCCCCCAGACGGGGAGGTCAGCCGAGAGGCCGTTGCTGTCCGATCTCGTGCAGTTGCGGAGCGACACGGCGATGCCGCTGTACCAACAACTCGAACAGCAGCTTGAAAGCCTGATCAGGAACGGAACCCTACCCGCCGGCACCGTCCTGCCGGCAGAGCGCCAGCTTGCGGAGAGTTTGGGGCTGAGCCGGGCAACTGTCCAGCGCGCCTACCACACTCTTCGGCAACGCGAACTGGTGGCGGCACAAGGCCGACTGGGCTTTCTGATCCAGGGCACTAGTCCGCGGCTGCATCCTGGCATGGACCGGCTCAAAGGCTTCACGGAGGAGATGCGCCTTCTTGGAAAGGTGCCGTCGTCCCGTATTCTGGAGCGCAAGGTGGTAAGCGACAGGTCGATTGCGTCGATCTTCGGCCTGCCCTCCCCGGCGCGCTTTCTCAAGCTTGTGCGGGTGCGCTATGGCGACGGCTTGCCGTTGTCGCGGGAGGTGGCGTGGTACAATTTGTCAGCAGCCCCGGATCTGGAGCACGGGGATCTGTCGGGATCGGTATACGCCTATCTGGCCGAGCGCTGCGGGGTCCCACTCACCTACTGCGATCAGACGGTCGAGGCGACGATGGCGAACGAGGAGGAGTGCGAAATCTTCGGGTTTGCTCAGTCACTCCCGTGCCTGCTGATCAAGCGTCGCAGCTACACGCATGGTGAAGTTATGATGGAGTACGTGGAGGGGCTGTTCCGGGGCGATACCTACAGCTACCGACTACGCCTTGGTGCTTAAGGGACAACTCCGTGTCTTCAGCATACCAGCGTTAAGTGCGAACCGGCTCAGACTTTTTGGTGCTGCGCTACTCACATGGATTTCGTGCAGGGCAACGGCCCCACACCTAAGCTTGACTGCTGGCATTCTCTGGGAGCTGCAGGCTTGGAACGCTTCGTGGTCACGCAAACACAGGAAGGTCTCTGGTCAGTCTCACATGACGGAGAAACGTTCGCCACCTACCTAACCGAAGAGGAGGCACTTTCGATCACCCTGAAACGGGCCGCGGAGCGAAGACGAGCCGGGATCAAAACAGTTGTCATCATCACACGAGAGGCCAAGGACGGAATCTGCGAGACCAACCAGCCCAAGGATGACACCTGAGCTTTCGGCACGGAACTCAAGGGTTCACGTGCTCTGCTATACCACCCGACCGTAGCGTAGCGAGCTCACGGCAGTCTCCAAGCAGTCGTCCTCAGAACAGTTCGCCGCCAACCACAAAGTTTGGGCCGCCGAAGATGCCGAGTTCGCGTGCCTGGTTTGTCTCCGCCCCGAGGATCTGGGCTGTCTCGTCGGACTGGGCTCTCTCAACACACGCCGCGGATCCTGCCCAACTTCGCGGAGGCTCTCAGTGAGATCGGGGTCGCTCCCTGTTTCCTGGCCCAACTGAAACCAGCTCCTGTATGCGGCTTGGATGAACTGCTCGCCCCATCCTTCCTGCATGCCAACAATTGCGATCCGGTTGGCCAAGCGGGGGTTCTTGGCTGGATACGGGACTGGCACCTGCACGGGGATACCGTATTTTCCTGCCCTTCGTTCAACGTCGCGCGACATGTAGGCAGCTTTAGCTGGCTTATCGCTGAAAGGCGTGTAGTTCATCTCCTGGTGCAGAACCCCAAGATTGAGGGCCGCCATCGAAACGTAACGCCTTTTTCTTGCTGGACTTTGGGGACCCTCATGACAGCCAGATGGGTGTAGGTGCTCCCCATGGAGAGCCAGAAGTCGATATCGGCACTTTCAGCCATGATCAGCCCCCATCTTGCGGGTAAAATACCAATCCCGAGCCTAAGGGAATACCAAGATCGCGCTGATGAGCCTCCTCTGAAGGCGTAGCGTCTGTTCCATCAAGCATCTTATCGGACTTAGGCGCTCCACGCGTCATAGTGCTTCGCGCTCGATGCTTGCTCGTCGAATGGGGTGACATAGGCAAGCGCCAGTCGGATTACCTGCGCCATTCTTGGCGAAATGCCATCGAACTGCTCAAGCTGGTGCGTATTCGCCCTGAGCTGGTCGAGCGTCTGGATATTCTCTCTTTGCAGCACCTCCCACGCATTGGGAGGCAGATAGAGACCCTCAATGGGTCCTGGGCAGGTGTCATAAACGTGGTGTGGCATAGGAAGCTCCTAAGCCTTGCAAGCAGCAGGATGCTCAACTCTCAGCGCTTGGATCTTCAAGCCGCCAATAGCCTGTTCAACATACCATCAGTACCAGTCCATAAACAGACCATAAATGATGGAATGGATGGCGCCTGCTCCGGCAGTGCTCTAGAAGGATAAAGCGATTGTCTCACGCGGACCGCGATGACGCGATCGATGGTTATGCCGACCAGTCGGTCACCCTCGTGCACCGGCAGGAACCGTAACTTAACGCTTTTACTTGCTCTCTCCAATGTTTAGGTCCGGAGCGAGTCACGCGTTTTCGATAGCTTAGACCCGCTGGGGAGGAGTTGAAAACAACAGAAGGCGGCCTCAACTCAGTTAAGTTGACGGTTCCGCAATAGCCCCGTCTGTATTGGGCCAGAGCGCCCATGAAAAGGGCCGCGCCCGATCTTATGACCGTGTGCGCGACCCGCTGGCCCGTAGTTGCCCCTACAGGTGAGGCCTAGCTAAAGTACCTCTAAAGGATTATCAAGCTTAAACTATGTTATTTGAAGATAATCCCAAGCGTCACAATGGCACGCTTTATGTATTGACACGCCATGTTAAAGCCATAAAGTGCCACATTTATGACAATCGACGGTAAAATACATACAGGTACCGACTTCGTTATTTGCCCCTACGGGTCGGACCTTAAGGCGCCCCACAAGAGCGGGCGCTTTCTTTTTTGCAGGCTTAGGTTTTCAAGGGAAATTAGCCTTGGGCTCCGATCCATCCACAGCCTTCGGCGAAATTCGCACCCGAATATGGCGAAGGCCTCGGGGAGGAAGGATCCCGAGGCCTTGCCTGTGGGGGAGCGACGGGCAGCTTCGGGAGTCCAAGCGCCGTGCTCGACCATCACAGGCCTTGATCGTGCGCCCGGTGCCGGGCGGCGTCGACGAATGCGCCGCGCGTGTTCACGCCCACGAGGCAATAAAAATGCCCCAGCGGAGAGGTAAGGGCTCTCCGCCAGGGCAAGCTCCACGCTTGGGGGCGATGGAGAGGGGTCGGGCTGATACGCCACGCGCCCGATACACGCATTCTGCTACAGCCCAGGTAAACAATCCGTGCCTGCTTCAGAGCGGTTCCAGACCGCGCATTCTCCGCCTTACTCTGGCTTCGATGAAGCCTTCTCGACCGTGCGCTCTTTCTCGGCCACGTTCTGGTTTCGGATCCAGCCGATGGTGCAGAGCACAATAGATCCACCCAGCGCTCCCCCAACCAGTTCCACCATCATATGGGTCAAAGGCTCGCTGCCATGAAAATCTCTTATAGCGATGGAATAGATCTGATGTGTTACGCCCGGAAGCAATCCAAGCAGAGCCCCAATGTAGGCAAGGCTCTCAAGGTCCCACCTTCTGGTACTGCCGGCGTCATGTTTCATGCTGACCGCTACGGTATCGTACGGCAGCAATGTTCGTACATCCTATCCTCTTGAGCTACAAATTCTGATTGGATTTGCTTCGGTTTAGTGGAGAGCGGCTTTGTAGCTATCGGCCAGCCTTTCGAACTGAACCGGACTGACATAATCCAGTGTCGAATGACGCCGGACGGGATTGTAGAAGCCGTCGATGTAACGACCAATTGCCACCTTGGCCTCAGCTCGGGTCTGGAACACGGTGCGCCAGACCAGTTCGGACTTCAAGGTCTTGAAGAAGCTCTCGACCACTGAATTATCGTAACAGTTGCCCTTCCCGGACATCGTGGTCCGGATGCTGTGCTTTCGCAACGGAGCCTGATATTCGATCGAACACTATTGACTGCCGCGGTCTGCGTGATGGGTCAGCCCCTCACCAGGTCTTCGGATCGCCAGAGCCTTGCGCAGCACCTCGATCGCCAGCTCCTTGTGCAGCCGGTCGCTGACCGCCCAGCGACCACCTGCCGGGCGAAGAGATCGAGGATCACGGCCAGATACAGCCAGCCCTCACCCGTCCACACGTAGGAGATATCCGCGTTCCATTTCTGGTTCGAACGATCCGCCAAGAAGTCTTGGTCGTTCAGGTTGGGCGCGATCGGAAAAGCATGATGGCTGTCGGTGGTGCGTTTGAACTGGCGCTTCTGCCGGGCCTTGAGGCCATTCTCGCGCATCGGTGGGCCGTCCGACGGCGCCCGATCGGGAGGCCCTGATCGTGGAGTTCGCGCGTCATGCGTGGGCTGTCATAGGTGCCCTTCGACTCTCGAAAGGCGGACCGGACATGGGCGAGCAGCACCAGATCGTCGCGCTGACGCTGGCAGGCCGGACGGCTTCGCCAGGCAAAGTACCCGCTCTGGCTCACCTCAAGAACTTGGCACAGGCGCTGGATGGGGAATTCCGCTTTCGCCGCATCAATGAACATGAACCTCATCGACTTCCCTCCTTGGCGAAAAAGTGGTGGCCTTGTTAAGGATGTCGCGCGCTTAGTGCAGCACCTCGTTCTCGCGGCGAAGGCGCTTGAGCTCGTCCATGACGTCCTCATTGGGCGGAGCGGCTGACGCGGGCCGTGTGTCTTGGTGCTCTGCCATCCAGCGCGCGAGTGTCGAACGGTTCACACCAAGATTGTCAGCAATTGCGCGTTGGGAGCGCCCACTCGATAGAATGAGGCGGACGGCCTCATCCTGAAACTCTCTCGTAAAACGGCACTTTGGCATGGAGATCTTCCTGCTTCATACAGAGTTCTCCACCTTTTCGATGCAAGTCCGCTACGACCAAGTCCGATTTTAGAGGACGCCTAAAGGCGCTCGGTCTCGCCTGAGGGCCGTTTCTCTGACGCTTCGGCATCACCTCGCCGCCAAGGCAAGTGACCTTCAATTTCCACCTGGAGCGAGACGCTCAAGAACGTTCGGATCAGCACGATCAGCCCGAGCACGGTGAGGTTTTCAAGAGACGGCGTGATGGCCACCGTGCCAATGATGTCGGCGGCCACCAGCAACTCGAGTCTGAGAAGAATACCGCGTCCGAGATTAGCACGATGGGCTTGTCACATTAACTGTCGTTGGGCGCAATGAGACCCGGTTGGCGGCATAAATGCTCAAGCGACAACACAGGCTGCAGCATTCCAAGCCGCCATAGCACTGAGGCGGTGAAGATGGATTGCAAGAGCAGAGCGGCAGGAGCGGGGTGCAACGAACAGGTTGCGAGTAGCCGAAAAGACACTGGCAAACCGCTGCAGGTCTCTGGGTGATCGAAAGCCCTGCATTATCCGCTCTCGCCGGCGCAGCGGCAGATGTGAATTCTCCGCCCGGTTGTTAAGTCCCTTGTGCGATCGGTGTTCTACCGACGGCATGACCTGACGATGGGCGGCAGCGTAGGAGCCGAGTTTATCAGTGATCAGCCGCTTGGGCGGACGTCTCTGCTTCTTCGACAGGGGTTTCAACAAGCGCTTGGCTGCCTTGGTGTTGCGCCGGCTCTGGACGATCTCATCGAGCACGTAGCCGTCCTGATCAACGGCCCGCCACAGCCAGTGCTTCTGACCTGCTATGGTGATCACGACCTCATCCAAATGCCAGATGTCGTGGCGGCTCGGCACCTTGCGCTTGAGGCGGCGGGAATAAACTGGGCCGAACTTCAGGACCCAGCGTCGGACGGTTTCATAGGACACGATAATGCCACGCTCGAGCAGCATCTCCTCAACCAGACGCAGGCTCAATGGGAATCTGAAATAGAGCCATACCGCGTGGGCAATGATCTCGGGTGGAAAGCGATGACGTTTGTAGCTGACGGGCTGGGTCATAAAGGCGATCTACACGGCCCGCTCTCCTTGTTGAGTTAACGTGACATCCCCCTACTGAGCCTCCAACAGCCCTGATGTGATGGAGCAGCCTATCCAGTCAATGCATGGCTGATTCGAGCCGCAGCTTCTCTTGGCTCGACGCCATCAGTGTACCAGTCCAGGATTGCCAGATAGAGGCTATTGCGCAGAAGGGGGTGGTGCTCGGAGGGAAGGTGCTCCTCGACAGCCTTCAGGTATCGCGAGAAGGGCTTTCGCATCGAAATGACCTCCGCTGATGTTCCTCACTCTGGGACAGTGCTCTTCCAGGTAGAGCACCAATGGAGCAGCATTTTGGCTTTCACCCTCTGCCCAAACTTCCGGCTTCTACTCCTGCAACTCCACCTAACGCTGCCTGTCCTTCTTCTTGGTTAGTACACGGAGGGGAACCTCCCCTGCCCTTGAGCGATGACTTGGATTCCATCCTCTTCTGGCTGCGGGATCAGCCATGCCCGACGAGCCCGATAGAACCTTGCAGGAGTTGCGTCACCGGATAGCCACAGAGGGATTGTCCAATCTCTCCCGAAGTGTCGCGCTTGTATAAGTGGGAGTAACCGAACAGTCCCAGACTGGACGTGGGGGTGGCGATGATCGTTCTCGGGATGCTCGCATAAAATCATTTTATCCGACGATCTGTCAGGAGATCAGAAGGTATTCAGTATGAGCCAGACGGCAGTTGCGCTTCAAGAAGGTGGCGGCGCGATGGGCCTCCTGATCTTCCTCCGGGGTGCCGTCCAGATTCTCAAGAGCGGCCTCAACACCCTTTGTGGAACCGATCCTGACAGGCTTCTCGGTATATCCTTGTCACGAAAAAACCGGTCAGCGATCTCCTCCCGCGTCCAGCCCGTCACGTCGATAGTCTCTCCTTAATCCGCCGCTTGCTTGGCTTTGATCAAACGGCTCACGAAATCCTCCGGACCTACGGTCTTGCGTGAGATCTCCTTCAAACTGTTTTCATCGATGATGTAGTCAATAAGCTCTGACCCGACCTCGACGATGATCATGGCGTGGTCGGACGAAACGTAAACGACCGTCCCGCGACGCCCGTCTGGTAGGTCGATAAAATCGAGTTCCTGCACTGATCGCCCTCAGAGATCCCGTCGCCACCGAATGGGTGCCGCTGTCAGTCCGGACAATAGCATGACTCTATGCCAAGCGCCGGTTCACCGATCTTGAGGTTGCCAGCCACCTCTTCTGGACCCTCCGTCGATGATGCGGAAGCCGGTGGCCATTCAGGGCTTCGTGTAGGTCAGAGGCAGAAGTCGCTCAAAGGTCTGGCGGACCCTGCCGTAGCACTCGCAGGATGCTCGTTCGAGACCAACGCGATCCTTCACAATAATGGAGCCTCGGCCCTGCTCAATGAGTCCTGCCGTCTGTAGCGCCCGCGCGGTGGCACTCACTGTGGAGCGTTGAACACCAAGCATATCCGCAAGAGCCTCATGGCTAAGAGGCAGACCGTCTCGGTCAACTCGGTCATGGGTGCTGAGAAGCCAGCGGGCGAAGCGAGCTTCTACAGGGTGAATCGCGTTACACGCAACATTTTGAAGAATGCGCGACATTATTGCTTCAGAGAAGCGTTGGACCATTCCTCTGATGTTCGGGTGCGTCGAGAGCATCTTGTTCATCTGCTCAAGACTGATCCGCGAAGCAGTGCCGGGTATTTGGACAACATAGCGCCCGAACGAGGTAGGGGTGATCGCCGCTGCCACCAGCCCAACCAGACCCTCTCGACCGACGACTGCCATCTCCGCAGAGGCACCGTTGCTCATCACCGACACAAGGGCGATGACTGCCTCATGGGGGAAATAGGTGTACCGAATAACTTCGTCAGTCTCGTAGAGCACCTGACCCCGCTTCAGGTTTACAAATTCGAAATGAGGTTCAAGAAGCGCAAAATCCTGCGGAGCCAGAGCCTGTAAGAGACGGTTGGCCCGGTGATCTATAGCCGATTGCGATTGGGACATTTTGAAAGACACAAACTGGTAACCGCCCCGGCTCTGGTGCCGAGCGTGTGAGGACCGGCAAAGAAACAGGACATGGGGAAAGCTACCGGCTCGGAACGGCTGGCCGGGTGATGCACACTTGGACACAGTGCCCAAGGCCGACAGGTTTTACAGCTAGACAATGTGGCGGGCACTAAAACAATAAACCCGCGCCAGCCGCAACCCAGAAAGTGCATTGCAGCTAAGCTTATGGAGGTTTTGGATTAGGGCAGTGGGTGCGCCGTTAGACGATTAGTCAAGACGCGGCGGCTTTCCGACTAAAACTTGGCAGAAATAGGTTTGTCACTTATGGGAGAACACGCTACTGCTTCGCGCCAATCAACAAATTCTGCGAAGCTTGGCAACTATGGCCGCACTACTCCAATGGGGTACGTAACCCTCCCTCGTATTCCTACGACATGACCTTCTCCATACAATCCGCGAGAAGGATGCCGACCGAAGTTTGTTGGAGGAATTATGCTCAATAAGAATAATAACTCAGACGCCAACAGCGCTACCCAGAGGCAATACTGGACCGACTCCTCTGCCATCGATTTGATGATGCGGAAGGTTCTGCATACCTTGAGGAACATCGACGTTCAGCAGGATGCTGAACTCGAACGACTTGACACGAGCAGCACGGACGAAGAGCTAAAGAACTACATTCGAGGCAAGCTCCTCGCAAGGCACCGCGAGAGGCGCGAGCCGTATGTGGAGCTTCTGAGCGAGCTACGGAAACACCAGCCCCGCCTCCCTGTTACAGCTTGAGGCGACCGCCACAACTGCCCTTTTCACGGCGAGATTTTACCTTCTCGGCCTCCTTTTGCCCCTACGGAGACCGGACCTGGAGTGCCCCAGACGGGCGCTTCTTTTTATCAGAGAGGCAAATGCCACGGCTGTGGTGTGGCCCTCTCGCAACAATCAGCCCTGCCCTGATCATTGGCAGAACATGCGCGGTGTACTCCCCACCAGTGGGTTTGGGCGATGCTGAACGCCGATCCATCCGCGCCAGCAACAGACTACGCCAACAACCAAAATTAAATCGAGGAAACACATGCTCGCCACCATGAAACGTCAATCCGCGCATGTCGAACCGGGCACTACACAACTGTATCGGCCCGAGCTTCAGCCTTTGCTCCAATTCCTCCTGACGGCTCTGGCCGACATCGACTTTGAGCACGAGTGCGATATGGAGATTGTGCGGAATAGCGCGGCGGATGAATGGCTGAAGCAGACGACGATCAGAAACCTGCACCAGCACCATCAGGAGCGGCGGGCTCGCTGTCTTCGGCAGCTTGAGGGTGTGCAGAAGCGGATGCAGGCACTGGCCGCCTGACCCAGAGCGCGAAGCCACAATACCGTTCATAACACACGAGGAAGCAGCGATGTTTCAATTTACTTAGGAGAGGAAAATATGCCAAAGCACTTCGAAAGCCACATTGGTGTAGCTTCAGCAGTTACGGATTGAACTTGCTGATCCCTCTTTAACGTAGCTGGATCAGATCCAGGCTGGACACCTTAGCCAGCCCGCAGCAGAATCAGATCTGGAACTGCACCGAGGCTCCCATGGATCGGCAGGAGCACAGGGTTGAGCGGCGGCTGGCAGCCATCTTTGCGGCTGACGTGGCAGGCTACTCGCGGCTCATGGAACATGACGAGGTCGGAACCCTCCGCACCCTGACCGCCCACCGTCAGATTATGGACCAGCTCATTGCCGAGCATGGTGGCCGGATTGCAAATACCGCTGGTGATAGTATTCTAGCTGAGTTCCCGAGCGCGGTTGAGGCTGTCCAATGTGCCGTGGCCGTGCAGGAGGCACTCGCGTCCGATAATCAGGGCAGACCTAATAGGGAGCGCATCCAGTTTAGGATTGGAGTCCATGTCGGCGATGTGATGGTCTCCGGAGGGGATTTGCTCGGGGATAGCGTGAATATCGCCGCCCGACTGGAGAGCATGGCTGATCCAAGCGGCATCTGCCTGTCCGAGACTGCCTATGGGTACGTGCGAAAGGCACTACCCCTCCATTTTACAGATCTCGGGCTCCAGACGGTCAAGAACATTGAGGAGCCAATCCGAGCTTTCGCCATCACCGTGAAAAGCGGTTCCCCAACCACCACACAGGTAGCACTCGAACGCGCTGCAACTTGGTCACCCGAAAGACCATCTATTGCAGTTCTGCCGTTCGCTAACATGAGTGGTGACCCGGAACAGGAGTATTTCGCCGATGGAATGGTGGACGACATCATCACTGGTCTTTCGCGAGTGAAGTGGTTCTTCGTCATCGCCCACAACTCCTCTTTTACCTACAAGGGCCGAGCCGTGGACCTGAAGCAAGTCGGGCGCGAACTCGGGGTGCGCTATGTGCTTGAAGGCTCGGTTCGGCGAGCCGGGGATCGCATCCGCATCACAGGGCAGTTGATCGAAGCGGCGACCGGAGCCCACCTGTGGGCTGACCGCTTCGATGGCAGCATGGAGAACGTCTTTGATCTCCAGGACCGGATTACGGAGAGCGTCATCGGAGCCATCGAGCCGAGCCTTCGCCGAGCCGAAATCGAGCGGGCACGGCGCAAACGCCCGAACAGTCTAGATGCCTATGATCTCTATCTGCGTGCCTTGCCCTACGCTTATGCGAACACGCCACAGGATAGCGAAGAGGCGTTGCGGCTGCTGCTTCAGGCGCTGGACAGGGAGCCAGACTACCCTGCCGCTCAGGCTCATGCGGCATGGTGCTACGAGCAGCGCTTCCAGCGTGGGGGTCATCGCCCCGAGGACAAGGTGGAGGCCGTGCGGCATGCCCGTGCGGTGATGGCGTCAGCAACCGACGATGCCCTGGCGCTTGCCATAGCTGCCTTCGTCATTGCCATCCTCACTCATGACTACGAGAGCGCCATTGGAACAGTGGATCGGGCGATTGCACTCAACGGCAATTCCGCGCTTGCCTTGGGCTTCAGCGCCATGGCCGAGGCCATGGCGGGGCGCTATGACCAGTCGATTGAGCATGGGCTACGGGCGGTTCGCCTAAGCCCGCTCGATCCAATGAACTATCACCCGTACTTGGGAATGGGCTTTGCCTACCTGTTCAGCGGGAAGGGCGAGGAAGCGGTTGCTGCCGCTAACCTCGCGGTCCAGTCGAACCCGTCCTTTATGGTGTCCCGTGCGCTCCTCGTTGCGAGTTATGTTCACGTCGGGCGATTGGATGCAGCCAAGACGGCGGCGCAAAGGCTTCTCGAAGCCGCCCCCAGCATCACGGTCACGATGATGGAGCAGATGGAGTTTACCGCGCCCGAGAGAGTGGCGCAGTTCGGAGCGGCCCTACGTCAGGCTGGTTTGCCAGATTGATAGAAGTCGCAACCTCTCACTTTCGTCTGTATCTTTGTTTCAACTCTCTCCTGCCACTTCCAGACTAGACACCTTAACCCAGGCACAAGCAGAATCGGATCTCAAACAGCACCGGGGGTCCAATGGGTCCGCAGGAGCACAGGGTCGAGCGACAGCTGGCACCGTCAACTTAAGGAGTTGAAGGCATAGCGCCTCTTGGGTCACCAGATCAGAAGCTCACGGCAACGCCTGTCACGTCGGCCCAAGCATTAAAGGCCTGCGAGGGTGCCTTGCGATGCTCGGCGGCATTGCTGTTGGCGGAGCGGCGGAAGAGGTTGGCCACCTGATCGTGAACCGACAGGAAGCGTTGTGCCTGCCCGGCTGACTTGAAGCGCTTCATGATCCGCTCGCGTCGTCGGGTCGGCTGATGACTGTTCTCCGCACGATTGTTCAAGCCTCTATGCCGGCGATGCTCGACGCCGGGCATGACCTCTCGCTTGGCTGCGCCATAGCTGGCCAGCTTGTCCGTGATCATCACGCGTGGAGCGGTGCCCTGCTTCTTGAGCAGCTTGCGGAACAGCCGCTTGGCGGCCTTTGCGTTACGCCGGCTCTGAACTAGTACTACAGCCGGGTTTTACGTCGGCGTCGGGTGCGTTTGCGCCAGTGACATTCGCGAGCGCGCTGCTGATGCCGCCGTCGCCAGACGGACCAGTGCTCGACCGCCTCAACCGAAGGCGGTCGC
>JAESGY010000433.1_pt1 | contig 18192 bp, 16 predicted proteins | sample 9269841 | NCBI WGS metagenome assembly JAESGY01 (sample SAMN17022865, study PRJNA683097) | algae metagenome | isolation source: Spirirestis rafaelensis WJT71-NPBG6 and co-occurring heterotrophs from... | place: USA: Pinto Wells, Joshua Tree National Park, Colorado Desert, CA | collected 2006-08-15
CGATAACAATTTTCTAGTTCGTCAATACTTAGATGAGGTTCTATGGAAATGCGTCTTGGCATATACTTCGTAATCTAATCCACTTAGACGATTATACTATGTGCAATCAACCGGATTTGATATTACCTGGTTGAAACAAGAATCCCACTGCTTCAAGCAGTGGGAGTGTCAATACCAAGAAAATGATATTGCTTCTACCTCCCTTGACAATTCCCGGACACCCCCATTAAGCCACGGTTTGCGTATCTAGCTTCGATACTTGCCTACTGCGAGACCCTTTCTGCGTGGCTACCACAGCGCCCTTCGCTATTTTAGCATATCATTATTGTAGCACTATCATTGCTACGTTGTGTATATGCCAAGAGAAAAAATGTTGAGAGTTAGATTGTCTGAAAAGGAGTTTGAGGTATTGAGAGAGTATGCTGAATCAACAGATATGCAAATCTCAGAAGTTATTCGAGACTACATCAAAGAATTATCACGACGAAAAAAGTCGCCTTTCTAAGGCGAGGCTTCAGACCCATTCTTTCGGTGAAGCTTTTAATTTTGTCGTTGAGGCTCCAGAGAGAGGGGGGGACAGGGAGAGGGGGGGACAGGGAGAGGGGGAGAAAGTTAAATTTGAAGCATTGCAAATTGTAAGCGCAACAACTTAGGACAATTGCCAGGAAGAAGCAAAATATCTCGGTTGTTGATAAATTTTATTAAAAATTTGCATAATTAACCCAAGTTGCGCTTATCAATCTCCGGTGCCTCGTACCCCTCAATTTATGGCAACCCGTACAGCAAAGTGGCGGTTGCGCGTAGCGCAACCGCCACTTTTTAATAAACAATGAGTTGTATATGAGTTATGGTACCTTTCACATGAGTGTTAAAAATTGTCTGCTTGACGCTATGCCCCGCGAGGTATACGAAAAGCTAGCCCCCAACATGAAGCAAGTTTCGCTGCAACGGGGCCACATGCTGCACCATCCGGGCGAGACTATCGAGGATCTCTATTTCCCCATCGATTGCGTCATCTCGATCACCATCACGATGACCGACGGCAGAACGGCTGAGACGGGTTTAGTCGGCAGACGTGAAGTGATCGGTGTCAATGCCTTTATGGGCGGAAGGGAGACTACGCAGACCACATACATAGTACAGGTCGCTGGCACCGCGATCAAAATGGATGCGCGTCCACTGCTGGAGGAGTTCGATCGCAATAAAGACCTGCGCGACGTGCTGCTGCCCTATACACAAGCTTTGATCGCGCAAATCTCCCAGACCACCGCCTGCAACCGCTTGCACACCCTCGAACAACGCTTGGCACGCTGGCTGCTAGAAGTGCAAGACCGCGTTGAATCAAACGAACTGAGGCTGACGCAGGAGTTCATCGCCGACATGTTGGGCGTGCGCCGTGCCGGTGTCACTCAAGCCGCCCAAAAGCTTCAGGACAGCGGTATCATACGCTACGCACGCGGTCACGTCGATATCCTCGACCTACAGCGACTAGAAGCGGCTGCGTGCGAGTGTTTCAGCGTCGTCAAAGACGAATACGATCGCTTACTCGGAGAAAAGCGCAGAGGCGATCGATAAAATCATTCTCACCTTTTGCGATATAGCAAAAAAGGAAAAGTCAAACTTGTATACCTATTACCACTGGAAAAAGAATTTTAATTCTATTAGTGTTTTGCTTCATACATATAAGTTAAATTTTATAAAGGAGCAAAGTCCACTAATGAACGAGAAAGAAAACACACGGTCGGCAATTTTGCTGATAGAACAAGATGACGAGACGCGCCCGCTTTTGGTACGTAATCTGAGCAATGCAGGCTACCAGGTCATTGTGGCGCTAGACGAAGAAGGCGCGATTGAACGCACGATTGGTGGATGCCATCGCTCTGATATAATTTTGCTTAACCAGGTGAACCTGTCGATAGAAGAGTTTCTTAACATGGGGCGGCGCATACGTCAAGGCGCAGGACTTCCCAGCCACACCCCGATTCTTGTCATAGCTGAACGGTACGGAGCGGATCTCGAAGGTAAGGACGTTCAGGTGGGCGAAAGCGAGTATGTAACTTACCCAGAAGATGCACAGCAGTTGATGAATCTTCTGCACCGTCTTTGTTCAGTCTATAGCAGAGAATAGAAAATTGGGCGTTACTGAATATTAATACGAAATACCTAATTTTTAGTACAGACGTTCGGGCGGAACGTCTCTACAATATATGTAATTTGCCGGATATGGTATCAGACCAACCCAGAACGCAGAGCGACAACTGCTGCTTGCACGCGATCGTCTACTGCTAATTTGTTCATAATCCCTCGGACGTGAGTTTTCACGGTGTTGGGACTCAGATAAAGTTTTTCGGCAATTTGTGGATTACTCAAACCGTCTACCATCAGTTTCAAAACTTCTAACTCGCGTCCCGACAGGTTGGCTGTATTACCTGTGGGGGTAGGAGGTTTGAGATTTTCAATTACTTGTCTAGCAATTTGCGGATCGAGATAAGCCGCACCTTCAACCGCAGCAGCGATCGCATTCAACAAGCGCTCTACACTCGCTCCTTTGATACAATAAGCATCTGCACCGCTAGATAACGCGGCAATAATTTCTGTCTCTGTCTTATGAGATGTCAGCATTACTACATGGGTTTCTGGTAGTGCTGCTTTGATTTGCTGTGTTGCCGCAATTCCATCCAATCGCGGTAAACCAATATCCATCACTACCAAATCAGGTTTCAGTCTCAGTGCAGCTTGCACACCCAAATAACCATCCTCCGCTTGTCCAACAATCTCTAACTGAGGATGAGCCATTAATGACTGTTCTAATCCGAGTTGCATCATCGGATCATCTTCAACAATTAATATCCGTAAAGGTGCAGCATCGGTCGGTAGATTGAACGCAGAGACTGTATTTGAAGACATTTTTTGTGTGTTGGTGCTTACTGGTTGGTGGATAGTGGTTGTTTGTGACATCTTACACTAACCTTCAGGCTAAAGCCTGAGGCTACACGAACAAAGCCTGCCTCCGCAGCCTAAAATCTTTACAGCCCACGTAGGTGGGCTTTGTTTGTGTAGCCCTACCCTTCTAGGGTGAGGGCGGTATATTTGCTAACTCCTAACTGTTTTACTCTTCCACGCGATATCCCAGTTCTGCCAAACTGACGCGAGATTGACGCCACTTTGGTTGCACTTTGACAAACAATTCTAGATAGACTTTGCCGGCAATTAACTTTTGGATTTGTTCGCGAGCTGCACTACCTATCGCTTTGAGCATAGCTCCACCTTTACCGATGAGAATTCCTTTTTGAGAATCTCGTTCAACGTTGATGGTGGCAAGTACACGAGTGATAGCTGGTGTTTCTTCCACTTTCTCAATGGCGATCGCTACTGAATGGGGAACTTCCTCACGAGTCAACAGCAAAATCTGTTCTCGAATCAATTCCCCCATAATAAAGCGTTCGGGTTGGTCAGTTACCAAGTCGGGTGGATAGTAGAACGGTCCGAGTTCTAAATGTTCAATCAATAAATTTTGCAGTTCTGGCAATCCTGTGGCAGTTTTGGCGGAAAATTTTACTGTTTCCCATTCAAAGGATTGTGCTAGCTGACTGTAACTATCGTCTATAACCTGGGAATCGTTCGGTTGTTGATCGCTTTTGTTCACACCCAAAATTACTGGTGTTTCGCTTTTAGTCAGTAACTCAGCAATATAGCGATCGCCTGTACCACAACTCGTCGAGCCATCCACCACAAACAGTACTACATCCACCGATTCAATGGCAATTTTGGCATTTTTCACCAGCACTTCCCCTAATTGATGATGGGGTTTGTGAATTCCTGGTGTATCGACAAAAATTAATTGCGCTTCTGGTGTCGTTAAAATGCCTCGCAAACGATTGCGTGTAGTTTGCGCTACTGGAGAAGTTATGGCAATTTTTTGTCCTACTAGTTGATTCATCAACGTAGATTTACCGACATTTGGACGACCAATAATGCCGATAAAACCCGATTTAAATTCAGGAGGAGCCTGGGGGACAGTCACTTCTCCTGAAAAAGAGAAGGTGTAATCATCAATACTCTTCACCTTTGGCTCCACCGTCATATTTTATATATGGGATAAGTTGATTTTATTACAGACAAAACAAACATAAAATCACCCTGGAAGTTTCAGCAATTGCCTTTGCTTAAGTTTAATCTACTACTAAACATATTTTCCGGAGCATAATGTCACAAAAGGTATGGGAGAACGCAAAGGCATTTTCAAAAATTCTGTGATTTATTTAAATGAAGCGATCGCGTTTCTAGTGGCGAGTTGCTCTTTTTATATACAAATATTGGCAAATTTGTCAACTTACTTGAGAGCTAATATCGCATTCATTCACTTTTTATACAGCGTTACACTCCGCTACTTTTGTAGAGACACAAGGGTATCGCGTCTCTACTCCTAGCTTATAACTCCGATGACATACTCACCTTCATTCACGGCTCGATTGCTGGAAACATCATAAATCAATCCATCTTGTTCGCAGCAGACATCAATTACAGCAGGTAAGTTACCCTCTTTATTAAAACTCAGAAGTTGATAAAGTCGTTCTCCAGCTTTTACTTCACTACCCAATTCTACCCTCGATTGAATCATTCCCCCTGCCGAGGCATAGTATTTTATCACATTACTTCTAGCTCTAAAACTTATTTCCTGAGATGTCGTTTTATCTACACTCAAGTTAATTTGCAACACACCTTTTTTAATTAAATAATTTTTCACACCGCGCACACCTTTAGCGACTGAATCAGGAATCATTTGCATTCCTGTTCCCAGTTCAAGTGTCCAAGCTTCCACATCGAACTTAATTTCTCTACCAAGCTGTTGAAAACAATCTTCCAGCGCTAACCAAGGTTTGATAAACGCTTCATCAAAAGCATCACCATCGTATTTATCAAGTAAAAATCCGTGTTCGAGTAAGAAATATTTAGCACTTTCCTCGCGATTTCGGAAATAGTAAAGGTAATTTAGCCCTTGATTTGAAGCACTGTGTAAATCAATCAAGTAGTCTGCATCTAAACTGAGAGATTGTAATTGATACCGAAACCGCTCAGTATAAGGTACGCTACTAGGAGAATTAATTTTCTCTAAGAGTTCTTGAAATTTGTGCTTAATTCTGCTTAGATAATTCTGTCTAACGACCTCGATATCAAGATAAAGTTGAGATTTAGTAAAAGCTTCCAAATCATCAGCTTGTTTTTCATAATCCCAAAAAATGCGGTTCCAATCCTTCGCCTCATAAACACAGTATCTACCAGAAGAAAAAACATGCGATCGCTCATTAGTTCCCATCGGATTACAAACAGGAAGCAGCCAAACTTCCCCAGCTAAATCTGTATCATTCAGCGTCAAGAAAAACTCAATTAGCTGATGAATCACAGCATTACCAGCAATTTCTGCACCATGCAGATTTGATTGTATGTAAACCTTTTTACCTGGGTTAGCGCCAATAAACTTATAAACTTGCAGCGATAAAACATCACCACTAGCCATTTGGCGCAACCGAATCGTCACAATCTCTGGAATCATCCTAAATACACTCTTTGCGCCTTTGCGCCGCCAGTTGCTTCTGCCCGCCCAACGCACTGGCGAACCAGTGCGTGATACTTTTGCTTAAGTGCCTGGTAAATTACGCAACCGCTCATCTTGATGAATACGGTCAGCCAACGCCTTCAACAGTGGACCATGCGAAGTAAATTCTACAATACTTACCGACCCAACCGGGCATCCCAAGCGAAAACGAAAGCGTCCTACATCAATTCCCAAAAGACTGCACAGCATAATTCTGATGGTTGCTTTGTGAGAAACAATTAGCACATTGCCATCCTTATATAGCTGCTTGATTTCTTCAATTACCTGGGTAGCGCGAGAAGCGATCGCTACTGCCATTTCTCCACCAGTTGGTGCATACCATGCCGGATCTGCTAACCAGCGGATGTAATCATCGTGAAATTCCGCACTCACAGCTTCTGGTGTGTTTCCTTCCCACTTACCATAGTGAATTTCTTTTAAACCATCCCGCAGTTGTGGTTGCATTTCTATAGCTTCACACAAAGGTCTTGCTGTTGCTAATGTTCTGTGCATGGGACTGCAAAAAATAGCCTCCCACGGGGTGGAACTGTATGCTTTAGCAAAAGCCTCTGCCATTTCTATACCATCTGGCGTAAGCTCTGGATCTAGCGAACCGCAAAAAGCATTATTGCGACTCCATTCTGTCTGTCCGTGACGCAGGAAATAAAGAGTTAGGGTCATGGGATTTTAGATTTTGGATTTTAGATTTTGCGAGTCACGACTCAAAGGGTTCCTCGGCTCAGAATTTTCTAAGAGGAATTTTCTCTGATATAGAACGGATATCCATAACTATAGTCAGAAACAGAATACAGGCGATCGCTAATATATTGAAAAAAGTGCGAGTTATAGATTCACATATCCTCACAAATGGTTACAACAGCAGTCAATCCCTATCTTGATGGAAACTTTGCGCCGATACACAAAGAAATCACCACCGATACTTTAAAAGTGATTGGCGAACTACCTCCCGACTTATCCGGGATGTTCGTGCGAAATGGTCCTAACCCCCAGTGGACACCTATTGGACAGTATCACTGGTTTGATGGGGATGGAATGTTGCATGGTGTGCGAATTAACAACGGGAAAGCTACTTATCGCAACCGCTATGTGCAAACAAGAGGATGGAAAATTGAGCATGAAACGGGTAAAGCTGTTTGGAGTGGGTTACTGGAACCCTCACAGAAAGATAACCCCCACAATTTCTCTAAAAATGCTGCAAATACTGCTTTAATTTGGCACGCTGGTCAATTTTTAGCGCTGTGGGAAGGTGGTGCGCCTCACGCCATCAAGGTTCCCAATTTAGATACAATTGGCGAATATACTTATAATGGCAAGCTGAATTCTGCTTTTACGGCACATCCGAAAGTAGACCCGGTTACGGGTGAGATGATGTTTTTTGGCTACTCCTTCGCCCCACCATATGTGCGATACAGCGTGGTTTCAGCACAGGGTGAATTATTGCGGACAGTACCAATTGACCTACCAATGGCGGTGATGATGCATGATTTCGCCATCACCGAAAATTATACAATTTTTATGGATCTGCCCCTAACTTTTAGCCTCGAACGGGCGCAGAGGGGAGAACCGATGATGATGTTTGAGAGCGATCGCCCCAGTCGTTTTGGTATTGTCCCACGTCACGGCGACAACAGCAACATCCGTTGGTTTGAAAGTCCCGCTTGCTACGTCTTTCATACCCTCAACGCTTACGAAGAAGGCGACGAGGTAGTGCTTATTGGCTGTCGGATGAGTTCTACTACTGTCTTAGCCTTGCCGCAAGACACACACGCCGATCCCCAAGGCAATATCCCCCGCTTGCATCAATGGCGGTTTAACCTCAACACTGGCAAAGTACGTGAGGAAATGTTAGATGACATACCTGCGGAATTCCCCCGCGTCAATGAAAATTTCTTAGGGCGTCAAACCCGATACGGCTACGCTGGCAAAATGGGGCAGGGTTCCATGCCTTTGTTTGAGGGTTTAATTAAATACGACCATCACAATGGTAAGTCTCAAACCCACGAATTCGGACGTAAACGCTATGGTGGTGAAGCGGTATTTGTCCCCCGTCCTTCTGCAACCAGTGAAGATGAAGGCTGGCTGGTGACATTTGTCCACGATACTAATGAGGATATTTCGGAACTCGTGGTAGTAAATGCCCAAGATGTGAATGCCGAACCTGTAGCGCGGGTGTTAATTCCGCAACGCGTGCCTTATGGGTTCCACGGTGCATGGGTTTCTGAAGAACAGTTGAGCTCTTCTGTCTAAACAAACACCGCAATCTCGTGCAATCCCGTTCCCATGCAGAGCGTGGGAACGTATGTCCGGGAGGTTCTGCCTCGACCAATCACGTGCGATCGCACAATAGAGATGCATCCGCTTAGAAGAAATTGCCGCTTTTTTCTGAGCCTGCCTTTGCAGGCTCATTCCATGCATCTTTAAAAAGAATTGATATTAATTTGCAAACTTCTCTACATTAATATTCAGGTGGGTACTACCCACCTTATACCAATTCTATGTGAGGTTGCGCTTTATTCGCCCCTCAGGCTGGAAGCCTGGGGCTATACGAACAAAGCCCGCCTACGCGGGCTAATTAAATGCATCTTCATACAGAAACGGTATTACTAATTATACAGGTTGTTTTTGTGTTCCTTGTAATTGCTTTAAAGCAACTTCTGCTGCTGCCAAATCATAAGGAAATGGTCGTCCACGAGTTATGTAATCTCGCTCTTGGGTTGGTCTGTGACGCAGCACTGCATTCACTAAAACACATGGTTCGGAACTTAAATTAATTGCTCCGTGCAAGACTCCAGGTGGAATTGTTACTACTGCTGGGTAATCTTCACTTAAAGCAATATATTGGTATTTTTTGTTAATTAAACTTACCAAAACAAACTGACCTTTAACTACTAATAATTGGTCTGTTTGTGATTTATGAACAAACAAATCATCTATTGTATTTGGGGGAATCTGCACCAGCATTGTTTCATGACTGGCTTGGGGAGTAAAAAATTGAGTCATCCCTCCCTTGATAGATTCCAGAGGACGGATTTCAATTGAGCGCACATTTGTCATAACAATATCCTAAAAAAAACATCCTAAAAATTGAAGTCTCTTCAATCTAGGATGCCCAAAAATAAAAAATTGTTGCTTGTGCAACAAAACTTGCAAAAATGTGCTTAAAGTACTACACCTATCAACTGAGAGAAATTTTCAAACTACCGGGTTCCCCAGGATGACCGTGCAACACTACACCGCGCTGATTTGCGGCAAGATGACGCACAATTTTGTAAATTTGCTCAATTTGGTCGGATGCGTTTGCTTTATGGGCAATTTCCTCTAAAGAAAAGGGAGTTTTTTCGGTTTGTAGCACTTCTACAACTTGTTTTTGCAAATCCAAAATGGTAGCAGCGGCTTTTTTACCAGCTTCTACCCCTGGTTGATGGTATGCATTAATGTTGACTAAACTGGCATAAAAACCAACAGCGCGTTCGTACAAAGCAATCAACGCGCCAACTGTGCGCGGATTAACTTGGGGAATGGTGACTGTAATCGAATCGCGGTGATTTTCATAAAGCGCTTGTCGGGTTCCTTGGAGAAAACCAGAAAGATAATCGCCTGATGTAACTCCAGGATCTATTTCTGGAGACGGACCGTTACGATCTTCCAAAACTTCGATGAAGGTGGCGAAGAAATTCGGCACACCCTCGCGCAATTGTTGCACGTAAGCGTGTTGGTCAGTTGAGCCTTTGTTACCATAAACGGCGATGCCTTGATAAACAGTTTTGCCGTCTAAGTCTTTTTCTTTGCCCAAAGATTCCATCACCAGCTGTTGCAAATAGCGGCTGAATAGAAATAAACTGTCTTTGTAAGGTAGGACAACCATGTCTTTTTCGCCGCGTCCGTTGCCAGCATAGTACCAAGACAAAGCTAACAACGCTGCTGGGTTCTTTTTGACATCATTGACGCGTGTGGCGTCGTCCATTTCTTTTGCACCTTCTAGCATCTCCCCAACCTCGATGCCTTGTAATGCGGCAGGTACTAGCCCCACGGCAGACAATTCAGAGGTGCGTCCTCCTACCCAGTCGTACATGGGAAAGGTTGCTATCCAGCCTTCGGATTTTGCCAATTTATCAAGGTTGCTATCGGCGCTGGTGATAGCTACAGCATAATTAGCAAAGTCTAAATTCTGTCCGGCGTAAGCTTTTTTCACTTCAATCATACCGTTGCGCGGTTCCGGTGTTCCCCCAGATTTGGAGATAACTAACACCAAAGTGCTGGCAAGGCTGTTTCGCAAATGAGTCAAAATGCGATCGATGCCTGCCGGATCGCTATTGTCGATAAAGTGAATTTTTAGGGGTGGGAAATCCGGGGCAAGCGCTTCGGCGACAAATTCTGGTCCGAGGGCAGATCCACCAATACCGATGGAGATAATATCAGTAAAGCGTTGTGCTCTAGGAGGATGAATTCCACCGGTTTTAACTTTTTCGGCGAATACTTCGATTTGTTCTAGGGTGTTGGCAATTTCGTGTTGAAGTTCTGGAGTAGGGGCTAAAGTATGATTTCGCAGCCAGTAATGCCCGACCATACGATTTTCGTCTGGATTGGCGATCGCTCCCTTCTCCAGTTGAGCCATATCGGCAAAGGCTTTGTCAAACTTCGGTTGCAACGACTCGACGAAGGCATCATCAAACCGCATTCGACTGATATCTAGATAAAATCCTAGTCCTTCGTGGAAATATAACCAATCTTGGTATCGTTGCCAAAGTGCCGTAGCTTCCATAGGAAATCTCTAGTTAAGTGATTTTCACAAACAAGTTTAGTTTAAGCCCGGAGCGATCCCTGCACAGCCTTATACAGTTTTAAGTGTTGGGCATTGGGCATGGGGCATTGGGCATGGAGAATAGGAAGAAAATACGATTTTTACATTTGTTTACTAAATGTTTTTATTTCTGCCTGCTTACTTATCCCTGTAATATTGTTCGCACAACATGCCAATGGTTAATCAAGATGGGGGGAGAAGGGGGAGGGAAAGAGGAACTCTTGACAAATGACAAATGACTAATGACAAATGACAAATGACTAATGACTAATAACTATGGCTGATTATCTTATTTTCTTAGCGATTTCTACGTCTATTTTTGCTTTATTCGCTCTGGGACTGAATTTGCAGTGGGGGTTTACTGGGTTAATTAACTTTGGACATGTTGCTTTTATGACTTTGGGAGCTTATACAACTGTGTTGTTAAGCTTAAAAGGGGTTCCGCTGTTGATTTCGGCGGTGATTGGGGGAGTTTTGGCGGCTTTGTTAGGTTTGGTAATTGGTTTCTCAACTCTGCGCTTGCGGGAAGATTACCTATCAATCGTGACTATCGGTGTTGGGGAATTGGTTCGGCTGGTGGTGAATAACCAAGATTTACCTGTGGGTGATGCTTGGGTATCTGGTGCGTTTGGTGTGCAAAGTTATGCTATTCCTTTATCTACAGCGCCTAATTTAATTGTCAGATTAATCATGATTGGGTTGCTGACGGTGTTGGGTGGTATAACTTTATATTCGTTATGGCGTTGGATTCGCAGCACGAAAAAGTTAGGTAGCAAGCAAGAATTCGCTACACACTTAGGAGTAGGAATTTTATTTGCACTGTTGACGATCGCTATTTATATTTCTGGGGTCATCGCGTTATATGATTACAACCCCAAAGCTGGTTTGATGCTGTCGTCACTGCTAGTATTAGCTTTAGTATTCTGGCGCTTGCAAGTTTTAGTGCGATCGCCTTGGGGTAGAATTCTCAAAGCTATCCGCGAAGATGAAGAAATTCCCAAGGCGTTGGGTAAAAATGTCTTTTGGTATAAACTACAATCTTTAATGTTAGGCGGTGCGATCGCTGGCATCGCTGGTGCTTTCTTTGCATGGCAACTCAGCGCGATTTACCCTGATAATTTCCAACCGCAGCTAACCTTTGACTGTTGGATTATGGTTATTCTCGGCGGGAGTGGTAATAATATCGGTACTATTTTAGGTGCTGTAATTTACTTTGCTTACGATGCTCTCACCCGTGAATACTTGGATGACATTTTCCCCAGTCTCAGTACTGAGCAAGCGGGTGCATTTCGTATCATGGTAATTGGTTTAATTTTGATTGTACTGATGGTTTGGCGTCCTCAAGGTATCTTAGGGAAAAAGGAGGAACTTACCCTTGGCAAATAATCAATCTTCAGAATTACCTTTATTAGCAGCAAGTGGACTTGCGAAAAGTTTTGGTGGAATTAAAGCTGTAAATGAGGCAGAAATTCAAGTTAAAAAAGGCAGCATTACTGGGTTGATTGGTCCCAATGGTGCTGGAAAAACGACTTTATTTAACTTACTTTCTAACTTCATCCGTCCAGACAAGGGACGAGTGATTTTTGATGGGGAACAGATTCAGCAACTGCAACCGCACAAAATCGCCCAGCAAGGCTTGATTCGCACCTTTCAGGTAGCGCGGACTCTTTCGCGCTTGTCGGTGTTAGAAAATGTGGTGTTGGCAGCGCAAAAACAAACTGGTGAGAACTTTTGGCAGGTACAATTGCAACCGCATCTAGTTGCGAAGGAAGAAAAGGAACTGCGCGAAAGAGCAATGTTTTTGTTAGAAAAGGTAGGATTAGCCGCGAAAGCGCAAGATTACGCTGGTGGATTATCTGGGGGACAACGCAAGCTGTTGGAAATGGCAAGAGCGTTGATGACGAATCCGAAGTTGATTTTGTTGGATGAACCGGCAGCGGGGGTTAATCCAAGATTGATTGATGATATATGCGATCGCATTATCACTTGGAACCGTGAGGAAGGCATGACGTTTTTGATTATCGAACACAATATGGATGTAATCATGTCATTGTGCGATCGCGTTTGGGTTCTCGCTGAAGGACAAAATCTCGCTGATGGTACTCCAGCGGAAATTCAAACTAATCCGAAAGTTTTACAAGCGTATTTAGGGCAATGAAAGTGAGTGCTTTTCGTGTTTAGGAATATAGATTTAATAAAATACAAAACCTCACCCCGACAAAGCTGTGCTTTATCTCCCCTCTCCTTGCTAAGGAGAGGGGTAGGGGGTGAGGTAGATCGCAGGAAATGGCATATTATTTAATTTTCGTTCCTTATCTCTTCAAATGAGTTGCCGCAATTCTTCCAAAGAATTGCTTGTCAAAATACCTCGCTGAATTGTCTTTAATCGGTTCAAATCGGAAATTTGAGATATTTCTGGCATCAATTGCAATCCTTCAGTCCCAAACTTTATTTCCAAACCTAATTCAATACCGGACAACATTTCTTCTCGTTGTCCTTCTTGCCGTCCTCGTGCTTCTCCCTCTCTTAAGATTTGCTGATACCAAGGAGACTCTCTTAACACTGCCATATCCCACCTCATAATTTCCTGAACTAAGGCACTATCTAATACAAAAGTAGCAAAAAACGCGAGAACGGTTTCTAACTGATTCAATTGTTCATCAGCACGAAGAATTTGCAAAGCTTGCTGGATTGTAGATTCTTCTGCACCACCTTTGAGGATTGGTACAAAGGGAAGTAAAGAGGGAATTGATTGTTGAAAGGCTATTTCTACATCAACTTCCCAAAGATTTATTACGCGGTAGTCTTGACGAGCTTGCAATCCGGCAAACTCAGACTGGTAAAGTGTGGGAATTTCGCTATCACTTTCTTTAAGAATATTAACCAGTACTGGATATGCAGGTAGGTTATATTTTTCTTCTGCCAGTGCAGCATAAGCCCGCATTCGTTTGGGCATTTCTGGCTTGTAGCGCAATTGTAACTCGTTAAGTACAAGAAATTCCCCATATTGCGGACTGGTGGCGCGGATTAATACATCGCTTTCGCGACTAATCCATTGAAATTCAGAATTGAGAACTTCTCCAGCTACAATGTCTGGAATTTTTGTTACCCATTTTACCCAGTTTTCGGGTGCGAGGCTGATTAATCGCTTGGTGCTAATATCTGCTGATTTAGCCATAGGAGAGTAGATGCATAGTTATAAACTTCATTTGGGAGAAGGTGCGTTAGGAAATCAAGAGTATTCATTTTCAAGTTCCTGACGCAGTTGTGCTGCAACTTCTGCTGCTTCTTCTTCGCTTACCCACTTGCTTAAACCTAATTTATTAAGCAACTTTTTTATTTGCAAATAAATCAAAAGCTTGAGACTTCCTACAGGCAAATCTGAAGTGCGGGGGATAACGTGGAAGTGAATATGCTTAACTTGTTCACCCCAGGAACTAACATGAATTTTCGCTGGGTTAATTACTCGTGAAAGTGCGAAACACGTCTTTTGGATAACTGTACCCAAAGCGATCGCTTCTTCTGGTGTCAGTTCCGCTAAATGCTCACAATGTCGTTTCAGCTTAATAATCAAATATCCTCGTAACAAAGCGGGACTAAGAGAATGTTCTACAATCCAATAATTATCTTTGTAAATAACTCCACCAGGAGCTTTCAGTTTCCCAGCTAGCAAATTGCAAGCAAGACAATCTTCCACCAACATAAAGATTTTTAGTGATAATTCATGTTATGTCATGTCCTAATAATCACACATATTGTAGAGACGTTCCGGCGGAACGTCTCTGGGCGCGGACATGATATTATACAAATCCCCGATGAATATGCACTCTTTGCTTTAGGCTGCTGTTTCTTGAACTTGTGCAAATTCTGTCAAGAAGCGGAATGCCTTGACTATATAACTGGCACATTCTCTGGGAGAGGTATTATAAAAAGACCTCCACGCACTTCCTTTATCTTCATCATAACGATCGCCTCTTTCTTTATGTCCATCCAACCAAGCGACTCGCACCGCATGACCAATTAATACATCTAACACGATGTATTCTTCAATTTGTAAGCTTGGGTTGTTAGAAGCGATCGCAGCTAATTCCATTAATGCTTCAATATTAAGTTGTCGGTATTCTGGTGCCTCAATTTTATTTAACAAATGTTCGACTAACAAAGCAAAATTTCTTTCCCCAGCTGTCATCTCGGATATCATTACTTCACTATCCAAACGATTGCGACGCTCTAATTTATCGCCAATTACCAAGCCTTTACAATGATGCATCACCAACCAAACTTGTTGAAAAAAGTCTTTGGGGACGCGTCCTGTTGCTCCCTCAGCTTGGCGAAAACGTCGCCAACCACCTGCTGGTACTTCTACTTCCGCTTCTTTTTCTGGTAGCAGTACCCATGCAATCTCACTTTCTTTTTGTTTGACGTGCAGTGATTCTTGTTTACGTAATAAGTTACTCATGCCGGCGTATTCAGTCAAGACCTTGTGCAAGCGCATTTTCACTTCAAAAGGTGAAAGTTCCATCAATTTTTCATAAGCTTCATCTTGAGTGATGTCCAATTCACCAGCAATTTCGCTAGTAAGCAACAAAATGTAATAGCCGACTCTTAATGTTAGCAATCCTTTAAATAGTTCGGGTTCTGATTTGATTAACAAACTCAGATATATGAGAATTTCTTGAGTGAGAACGCGATCGCTTATATCCTCACGACAGAAGTGATTTATTTTCTCGACTATTTCCTTATGAGATAATGGCACGGTGAGCAGCGACGCTTCGCTATAAGCCTTACCAACAGCAATTTGCTTACCCCTAACCAAAATACTCGTTACCACGTCTGACAGAGCGATATACGTCATCTGTTGCAAACCCGCAGCGCGACGCACTACACCCCAAATCCCCATTTCTCCGCCTCTGGTGTATACTTCGTCAAGTAAATCTGCTACCGTGACAGGATGCCCAGGTCCACCAAAGCCAGTATCAAATTCCAATCCTTGCAAACGAGTTAAAGTCTGCAATAACTCTATTTGCTCGTAGAGATTTTCTGATGAGCGCAACGATGAAAGCAACAATTCCAAGTTAGTTTGACATTCAACTTGAAATTCTTGGGTATGTCCTAAATGCCAGTTTTTCTCGGAATTATAAGCCAAATAAGAACAACGCATCCCAGCATTTTTCACAGGTGATTGGAAAAATTCCTCTTGCTGTATCAAATCAATTCTTTCTATAGATGCTGTCAACATCAATTGATTGAGTCGTCCTAATTTGACGCGCACACCTTGACAAAGACCATCTTTCAATTCTTGCATCAGCTCTAGCAAAGCTTCTGAACCTGTTTCCAACATGGTGTGAGTCAACATCAAAGTTAAAGTCGGACGCCCTAAATCACCCCAATACTTTTGAATGTAACCAAGTTCGCTTCTGAGTTGATCTACCAAAAAATGATAATCGAGAGTTAAATAGAACTGTTCAGGATCTAAAAATGAAGGCAAAAATACAACTGTCTCGTTTCCAAAACGGAAAATTCTTGATGTTGTCAAACTGCGTGGACTACGTGGTGGGCGTCCAGTTAAACCGAGTTTATCACAACGTCCAATTTGCTTATAAATCGCGACTAAATCGATTGTTTCTCGAACTTGAATCGGTTCTACTTGTGCGGGTGTTTGTGTTTCAATTCCCCGAACTTCTAGCTTTGCTTGTAATTCTTCATCTTCTGCTAGCAAAGCTATTTGTACCATAGCTTGACGTTCTTTTCCTATGCATAAATGTCTTCCCAAGGGGTCAATATCACCAACGGCTAATAAGCCTTCGCTCAACATTTGACCCAGAAAATATAAGCTTTGCGCCCAAACTAGGGGGATATTTTCGTTAGGTAAGCGTGGCTGACTTTGGGGTGTTAATCTTTCCGCTTCTACATTCTCTTCTGGTACATAATAAAGTTCTGGTAATAACAGTAAACCATCGCGTTCAAAAAGTAATGATTCTAAACTTGATTGATATTTATTAACTTGCTCTTTATCGCCGCGAAATAATCCATCTAAAAGTAAATAAGTGAAAAATAAGGGCCATTCACACTCAATATGCTCAAATTGCTTGAGTTCCCAAGGTTCGTAATGTAAGCGATGACTGTCTTCTAAAACGGTTTGGTGTCCATCGCGTAAAAAGCGTTTGCAACCGTATTTTCCTTCAAGTTTGTTAATGATATCATTTAGAGTGCGATCGCGTAATTCCACATCTTCCACTGCAAAGGCAGGAAAGCTAATTACACTCAACAGCGCTGCATCAATTTCTTTTGACCCTGATTCTCTTGGTAATAGTGATTCTAGGGTAATTCGAGCGCGGGCAATTTCATCTGGGAGCGCATGAATTACCGATGCTTGACTACCATGCACACCAAATAAATCTACTCCATTAATAGCTTCTAAAGCGGCTTTTGCCATGCCGATAGAACTAGCGTTTAATTCTGCGCTTCCACGATTAATTTTATTGCCACGTTCCCAAATGCCATAATCTGGAGTGCGGTAAGCTCGCCCTATATAGTAAACTAAATTTTGGACGAAATTTACCTCATCAATCGTAAAAATAATCTGCAATCCCGAAGCGGTCATTTGTGCCAACATCAGTATAAATATTGATGTTGCATCAAGTTGTAAATGTCCCCATTCGTCATCCCCGACAACAATATCCCCACTTGCGGTATTATATTTGGCGTGTAACGCATCTAATGGCGACTGAGTGTGTTTAAATTGCTCTACTTTCTGTGATTGTCGCATCATGGCGAACAACAACCCGCGCATCAGTTTGACAACGCTGTGTTCTAACTCATAGGTGCGTCCGTTGTCTTCATCCACTTTGCGGTAGGCTAATCCTAAACCCCAAACAGCAAGAATACTGTATACATTATCTCGCACCCAAGCATCAGTATAATCACCGTGGGCGGTTATCGCTGTACTCGCTGGTAGCAGCCCAGTAATTGCATTCTGACGCACAAGGATAATTGCCTTGATTTGTTCATAGTAATAATCAAGACGAGATAGCAATTGAGGAATTGTTTTCATAATTGGATTCTTCGCAGAGAGTGGAAATTCGATTTAGTGGCGAGGAATTGAATATTGTTGTAAATACCAGAACAACTTCTGACTTGAGGCTTCTGGCTTTTAACTTATTAGTAAACTATAGCCGAAATTGTAATTTTTTTCAAATCTTCATCAGTATGAGTCATACTTTATACTTATCTTTAAAATTATTTTGAATTTATAGAGAATAATAAATAATCACGCCAAACAGAAAACACAATCTAATTAAGCAATAAAAGTTTTAACACACAAAAAATCATTTAACCAGGGGGTTTCGTTATGTCTTTACGTGACAACCACAAAAATTCTCCGTTAGTCAAGCTAGTTTATTCTCAAGTGACCGAGCCCGAAGAGAGTGAAAAAATGGGGAGGGTTCCTACAAACAATCTAGTAGACTTCACATCAATCATGAGGGTTCAAACCCTCCCCATTTTTTTAAGAGCAAAATTGGTGAAAGTTAACGGGAAAATCGAACTAGTACCATTAGAACTATACGCTGATGGTTCGCTAAGTTAAAGCTAAAAGGTGCGTCACAGAGTTATTGTCAAATTTAAGTAAAAAGGATAAAAAATAAGCTTATACCAATTTAATATGAAGCTGCATAGAAAAGAGCTTCTAGGATAAAGTTATAAGAGGAAATAGATATCACCTGCTCAGGTGTAAGTTGATTGAATATTTCCTGGATGCGATCGCGTAAATTTT
>JAESGY010000434.1_pt1 | contig 18110 bp, 24 predicted proteins | sample 9269841 | NCBI WGS metagenome assembly JAESGY01 (sample SAMN17022865, study PRJNA683097) | algae metagenome | isolation source: Spirirestis rafaelensis WJT71-NPBG6 and co-occurring heterotrophs from... | place: USA: Pinto Wells, Joshua Tree National Park, Colorado Desert, CA | collected 2006-08-15
CCTGGCCAGCGATGCGGCGGACTGGGTGCTGGAACTGACACCCCAGCAGGCGCGCCGCAAGGCCGGGATGACCTCAGCGCACTTCTGGCTCAGGAACCTGGTACAAGACTTTTGGCTACCTACTTAGTTTGGGGTGCGATAGCCGTGCCGGGCGACGAGCCAAGTGGCGTTGTAGTGGGCAACGAAGTCCCGCAGCCCGCAGCGCAGCTCGTCGATGGTCTCGAAGGTGTGCACCCAGAGGAAGTTCTCTTTAAGGGTACGGATGAAGCGTTCCGCGACGCCGTTGCCCTCGAGCTGGCGGACGAAGGAGGGCGAGCTCTCGATGCCGAGGAAGGCGATCTCGTCCTGGAAGTTGCCGGACAGGTAGTTCGAGCCGTGGTCGTGGCGCAGGGTGAGGCCCTTGGCCGCGTCCCGCTCGATGCGGCCGAAGTGGCACAGCACGCCCTGGCGCACCGGCTCGAGCGCTTCGAAGCGGTTGCCGGAGCGCGCGGCATAGCTGCCGACGCACTCGCCGGAGCAGTGGTCGACGGCCACGAACACCCGGGCCCGCTCCTCGCGCAGGGTGATGGTCTCGGTCATGTCGGTCCCCCACATCGCGTCCACCGCCATGGTGGTGATGGTGCCGCCATGGAGGCGCTGCGCGCCCTGCCCGTGATCCACGTGACCTCGGCGCGGGACGACTGGGCGGTCTGGACCAGAAGGAGCGGGCTTCCGTCGCCGACCCCGCCCGAGGGCTCCGTTTCGACACGATCCACATGGCGCTGGAGGCGACGGCGCAGGGCCCCGGTGTGGCGCTGGCGCGGTTGCTGGTCTCGGCGGGGGACATCGCGGCCGGACGGTTCGCGCCCTTGGGCAGACCAGAGACGAGCGACAGGGCCTACTTGCTTGTCGCCTGGCCTGGCGCGCTGCGCCAGCGCGACGCGCCGCAGTTCGCCGCGTGGCTCCAGGAGGAGCTGACCGGGACCGAGCCTGCGGCGTGAGCCGGAGTCACCCATCTTGAATCTCCCCGGCTATATATGGACTGCTGTTCCATAGAGAATCGTCCATGGGATGCTTAGGCGTCCCGGGAGTGGCACAGCGCCTGCAGTAGGCACCCATCGACGGCCACCAGCCCGACGCCGATCACCGCCATGCCCACGAAGTGCTTCGGCTCCAGCCTCTCCCCTAGTACCAGTGCGCCGAGCATGATCGCACTGACTGGGATGAGAAAGGTCACGAGCAGCAGGTTGGTCGCGCCTGCCGCAGCCAGGATGCGGAAGTAGAGGATATAGGCCAGCGCCGTGGAGAGCAGACCGATGCCGAGCAGAGCGCCGAGCGTCTCCACCCCCGGCATCGGCAGTTCCCACGGCCGATCCACCAGCAGGGCGAGCGGCAGTAGGATGAACGTGGAAGCGGTGGCCTGCCCGGCCGCGGTCGCCAGGGGCGGCACGCCCATCCGGCGGAAGCGCCGCCCGAAGACCCCGGCCAAAGCGTACGAGAGGGCGGCCGCCAGGCAGGCCGCCTGCGCGAGGAGTTCGATCCCGAGGCCTGCAAGCAGATCGGCACCGAGCATGACGACCACGCCCCCGAAACCGACCACGACCCCGGTTGCCTTGCTCAGAGTGAGCCGCTCATCGGCCGTCAGCAGGTGCGCCAATGCGACGGTGAACAGGGGCGTCGTTGCGTTCAGGATGGCGGCAAGGCCGCTGGCGATGTGGTGCTGGCCCCAGACGAAAAGAACAAAGGGGATGGCATTGTTCAGCAACCCCATGCCGAGGAAGGCGGCCCAGGGCCCGGTTCCAACGGGCATGCGGACGCGCAGCGCCGTCAGCACGGCCCAGAGCGCCAGCGCCGCCACGCCAACCCGGGCGGCGGCGATGGTGAAGGAGGGCAACTCGCGCACGGCGACGCCTACGAAGAAGAACGAGCCGCCCCAGAGCACCGAGAGCGCCACGAGCATGGCCCACTCCGCAGCGCCCATCCGCTGCGCCTGTGCCACCGGCGCTCCCCGCATCCGAGCCTCCCTCTCTGAATCGCATGCTCAATCGACAGGAGCGGCTCTCCGGGCGCCATCCGCATCTTGCGCCGACATGCCGGATTCTGTTCGGGAAGCACGTGGAGCGGACAGCAGCCGCACTCGCCGCGCTATCCTCTTCGGAGATTGCGGGCGGGGAGCACCAGCATGCATGACAAACGCCCACCCGCGGCATCGGCGCAACCTCACGTTCGGTCCTCACGATGGCCGCGGGATCCACGCCGAGTTACCGCCGCTGCACGCAGGTCCCTAAGGACCGCTCGACGTCGCCGTGGCCGGCTCTGCGAGGGTAGGGACGTCCGGGACACTCATTCCTTGCGCCAGGTGTGCGAGTTTGTCCGGGTTGCGCACGATGTAGACCGCCGAGATCAGCCCGCCGTCGATCTCGATTGAGGTTGTCTGGAGAATTCCGCCGCGCTCGACGGTGATGAAGCTCGGCAGCCCATCCATCACGCCCGCGCGGAGCACGGGCGGGCGGCTGTACCCGGCCTTACGGGCGAGCCCGAGGAAGAGGCGGATGACCCTGTCGCGCCCGAGGACCGGGTTGAGGGCGGCGGATCTGCGCCCCCCGCCGTCGGTGACGACGATGGCGGTCTCGGCGAGGAGTTCCTTGAGCCGCGCGACGTCGCCGCTGCGGGATGCCTCAAAGAAGGCCTTCGCAATCGCCTGGCCCTCCTCGGGGGGAACCTCGAAGCGCGGACTCGAGGCGCGCAGGTGCCGACGCGCGCGTGCAGCGAGCTGGCGGCAGGCCGTTTCGCTGCGGCCGAGCGTGCCGGCGACCTGCCCGAAATCCAGGTCGAAGACGTCGTGCAGGAGAAAGGCCGCCCTCTCGAGTGGCGACAGCCGCTCCAAGGCCAGCATCAGGCTGTAGGTCAGTTCATCGGCTGCGGCGGTCTCCCCTTCGCCGGCGGCGAGCCAGGGCTCCGGAAGCCAGGGGCCGACGTAGCTCTCGCGCCGCACCCGCGCCGAACGGAGGTAGTCGAGGCAAAGACGGGCGACCGTGCGGGACAGGAAGGCCCGGGAATCGGCGACCTGCTCGCGTCGGGCGCCGTGCCAGCGCAGATAGGCCTCCTGCACCACATCCTCCGCTTCCGAGACCGAGCCGAGCATCCGATAGGCGAGGCGCAGCAGGTCGCGCCGGCTCCGCTCGAAGGCGCAGGCCGGGTCCTCGACACCAGGGCCGTCCTGGTCCCGGCTCATGCGTCCCTCGCTCCCGCACCGGCGGGATGGGCGTAGCGGAATCCGACGGCGAAGCGGTTCCAGGTGTTGATCATGCCGATCAGCAGCGTCAGCTCGACCTGTTCGGCCTCGGAGAAATGTGCCGAGAGGGCCGCGTAATCCTCGTCCGGCGCGTGCGTGTCCGCCAGGCGCGTCAGGGCCTCGGTCCAGGCGAGCGCGGCCCGCTCGCGGTCCGTGTAGAGGGACGACTCGCGCCAGGCATCGAGCAGGTACAGTCGCTCCTCGGCCTCGCCCCGGGCTCTGGCCTCCCGCGTGTGCAGGTGCAGGCAGTAGGCGCACCTGTTGATCTGAGAGGCCCTGATCTTCACGAGCTCGATTAGGCTTCCCTCGAGCCCTGAGTTTTTCACGCGGGCCTCAAGTGACAGCAGGGCCCTCATTACGTCCGGCGCCGCTACGTAGGGGTTCAACCTTTGCACCATGGTGCCGTAGCCCTCCAACATCTGGTTCCGACACGAAGACGAGGGAGAAAGGGCCCGTGTGACATGCGCCGGCGCTCGTAGCTGTCCTCACCGACCCCGCGAGGGTCGGAAGGGACGACCTGCAAGCGACCGGCATCCGGATCGGTCGGCTCGCCGCAGCCGCTCTCGCCGACTGCCTCGGACTTCGACGTCCCACCTCTGGGCGCCGATTGCCTCCGGTCTCCTTTCTGCGGGGCATGCAATTACCCGAGACAAGGCTCAGGCCGTCTGAGTGGGCAAGACCTCGGTGCCCCGCACGGATCCCGGTGCCTCCCCCGAGGCGAAAGCGAAGCCCTCCTCGGCCCAGCCCGTCATGCCTCCCAGCATCACCTTCACCGGCCTGCCCAACCCGGACAACCTCAGCGCCGCGCGGTCGGCCCCGTTGCAGTGGGGCCCGGCGCAGTACACGACGAACAGGGTGTCCTCGGGCCAGACGGCTATCCGCTCGGCGGTGATCTGCCGGTGCGACAGGTTCAACGCGCCCGGCACATGCGCGCGAGCGTAAGCTGCCGGTCCCCGCACGTCCAGCAACACGAAGTCCGGCGGCATGCCGCCGGCGCGTAGCATCGCCTCGTGCACGTCTGCGCAGTCCGTCTCCAGCGACAGGCGGCGACCGAAATAGGTCTGCGCATCAGCGGGCGCGGCCGCGGGCGTCTTGGCAACGACACTGGTTGGCATCAGATGCTCCTCTCTCTCCCAGGGTGCCGGCGATGATTGCGCCGCGGCCCAGTCTCTCGTCAGCGGCATGGCTGTCTATTTTCGTCAAGATCATGCCAGACGCGAATGGTATCACCCGGCCGGCAGTCCGCTCGTTGTGGCGGTGGCCTACGACCGATGTGCACCTTCGATTTCGGCTGCGCCGTAGATGTATTCAGCCTGCCCAGGCCCGAGATAGGCGAAAGTTGGTACCGCTTCGCCGTCGCCGCGGCGGAGCCGGGGCCGCTGCGGCAACCAGGGGCACTTCCCGGGTGGATGCCCCCGTGCGCAACGCACGCCTCGCGGCGCCAGCCAAGCGCTTTCTCGAAGAAGAAGCGCCTCAGACCCGCGCCCACTGTCTTGCTGGTGCCGGTGGCGGCGACCTCCTCGTAGAGGAGGCGATAGCTGGCGGCACGGTAGAGCGCGAGCGTCTCGGGCTGGAGCTCGGAGGTGCTCAGCGTCAGGATCGCGGCACCGGCGGCGAGGCACTCGCGCTCGGCTGCGGCGAGCATCGCCCGCCCGACGCCGCGGCGCCAATGGTCCAGTGCGACATACATCCGGCGGAGCTCGGCCGAGCGGGCGTCCACGCGTTCCAGCCCGAAGGTGCCGACCAGATGGCCCTCGGCCTCGGCGACCCAGAACCCGCCTCCGCGGGCGGCGTAGTACTCCGGGATCTGGTCGATCTCCTCGCGCAGCGCACGCTCGATGTGGTCCTCGAACGCCGCGCGCATGCCAGGTGGGGCAAGTGCCCGGTTGACGGCCACGAACAGGTCGCGGACTGACGGCCGGTCATCTTCCCCATAGGCGCGTATTGTCACGGCCCTGGGCGAGTCCCCTTGCATGCTGACCTCCTCCTCAGGGTCGTGGGCACACTGCGGTACCGCGGCGGCTTCGGGCTGAGCGGCCACAGGGCAGCACCGCGAGCCAAGATGATGCGCCCATGGCCAAGGCGCACGGCGCCGTCACAGGCGCCTGCCTCGCGCCCTCGCCTCGCGGATCTGGGCGAAGGCGGCGACATGGAGGCAAATCCAGAGGGGCACCGCGAAGGCGGGGATTAAGAGCAGCGGGAACTGCCCGAGAGCAGCGGTGGCCGGGGTGCCGTCGGCCAGGTGGGCGAGACCCGCCCGGGCCAGGAGTCCGGAACCGACCGCACCGGCGAAGTCGAGCATCCCAAGCGCGTGGAACCGCCATAGCCAGGAGGAGCGGAGGAAGGACGGGTCCCGCGCCAGCCTAGCGGCCACGAAGGGCGCGAGGGGGCCGACTAGGACGTCGCCCCAGCCCGCGGGGTGGGCGAAGACGCCGGAAAGGTGGCCGAATGCGTAGGCGATTAGGAAACCCGCGCCGACGATCCTGAGGCCCTGGACGGCGGCAAGCCAAACGGGGTCGATTGCGAGGATCTGCGCCCGGAACGTCGGCAGGCGCATGAGAAACAGGAAGATCGCCGGCGGCGCCACGATCGCCAGCAGCATCGCCGCGGGTGCGGCAGCCGGGGCGGCGCGGAAGGTTCCCGCCGCACCCAGCGCGACGACCGCGGCGAGCCACGCCGCGACAGTCGCTGCCGTGGCGACCGCGAAGCGCCGCGAGGCGCCGGGGTCAAGGGGAGAGAGGGTCGCGTCGGACATCTTGCTACCTCATCGGGGGCGCGCGCCGGGCGCAGGCGGGACCGCCTGCAGGCCCTCCAGGGCGGCGCGCTGCCCATCGCTCCAGCGAGACGACCACTTTGGCGGTGTCCGTTCGCCGATCCCAATGCCGGGTGCGAATGAGGATGTTCCGCGCGGTGGATCGCCGTGAGGCGAGGCATGGAATCACGCGTGACAGATGCGGCGCATTAGGAAGGGCTCCGCCAGCGAAGCCCGCAGATGCATTGGTCGATCCCACGGCACCGACCGAAAGGAGGGGCCATGGTCGGGGATGAAGCACCCGGCCCCGAGCTGCGCTGGGCCGGACGATGTTCGCCTCGCGCCCGAGGTCTACGTCGAGACCACGCGCCCGTACCTCTCCCCCCGTTTCTGTGTCCGCCTGAGTGAGGTTCGGCCGATCGGTCCTGCCGTCGGGACGAGTGACGGAGATGGCGAGCCGAAACCGGACCAGGACGTGATCCGGCGCGGCATGGAGCCGGGCTGATGCATGAAAGGCGCTCAAACAGAGTGAGGGGATCTCGATCGCGGCGGCCCCGCCAGCAGCGCAGCCTCGGAGCGGCGGAAGGGCATCCCGCCCAGACGACCGAGACTGGGCCGCCCAACGTGGTGCTCAAGGACATCGGCGTTAGCCGCCGCGACGCGGCGCACAAGGCGTGCAAGCCGTCCTAGTGCGAACAGGTGAACACAATGTCCGTTGAGCATACGCTAGCCATCTTCCTCCACCCACTCCGCGGCCGAGCCGCCCACGAGGGACGCGCCTCACCGCCGCTGAGCGCTAACACGACAGAGCTGCGCTGGGGCGAGCGCCTCCGGCGTGTGATCATGCGGCTGGCGGGCCGGCTCCGCCTGTGGCGACGGCGCATCGCCGAGTCCTACGAGCTCCGCTCGCTGTCCGATCGCGAACTGCGAGACTTCAGCGTGAACCGTTACGAGGTGCACCACGAGTTGCGGAAGCCCATCTTCTGGCATTGATCCACGTTGTTGCACGGGTCGCCCGGTCTGGTGCGGTCGGGTTAGGCTGGCGAGGAGGGCGAGCCCTCGGACATCGAGGGTGGACTCACCTTGCCGTTTAAGGCCAACGCCGATCGTCGGCGCCACATCAGTGTGTTGCACCGGTCAGCGGTGTGGGCGCGTGGAGCCCAACCCATATGTCGGCCTACGCGACGCGGACATACTCCGGCCACCCGAGATTGAGCATGCGATTCAGCACGTCGGCAGCAACGGCCACTTCGGTCGCCTGCGCACGTCAGTTTGCGACCGCAGTCCGTCTCCGATAACGCGCTTCCATCGTGAGATGCCAGCCTCAACCAAGGCTCGATCGTTGTATCCCGTGGCCTTCTGCCAGCCCATGCGGCCGCGCTCGGCGATACATCGGAGATGCAGATCCCGCTGAGTTGGCGCGGTCTCGGCCGTGCCGCTCGGCACCGCGCTCGAACGTAGCGGGACGACCACGACGGCCTCGGGATGGTGCGCCGCGGCCTCAGCGTAGACGTCGTCCCGATCGTAGGCGCCATCGCCAGTGAAGGACGCCACGGAACCATCGATTTGGTTGAGCAAGGGGCCGACCTGCGAGCCATCATCGGCATCCCTGTCGGTCACTAACCCCAGTGGTCCAGGCCGATATCCAGCACCGTCGCGCTGTGTGTCAGCCAGCCGATCGAGATCAGATCCACCCCGGTCGCTGCCACCTCCGGTGCAGTCTGCGGCGTGATCCGGCCCGAGGCCTCGGTGATCGCGTGCCCGTTCACCATGGTCACCGCCAAGCGCAGGGTCGGCGGGTCCATGTTGTCCAGCAGCACGGCGTCCACCTCGAGTGCCAATGCCTCCTCCAGCTGCGCCAGCGTGTCCACCTCCAACTCGATCTTCACCAAGTGGCCGACGTGGGCGCGGGCGCGCTCCACCGCCGAGCGGATGCCGCCAGCAATCGCGACGTGGTTGTCCTTGATCAGCACCGCATCATCCAGCCCGAAGCGGTGGTTGGAGCCGCCACCCACCCGCACTGCATATTTCTGCATCGCCCGCAGCCCCGGCATGGTCTTGCGGGTGCAGCAGATGCTGGCCTTGCTGCCCTGTATCGCCTCAACGATCGTAGCTGTGGCGCTGGCGATGCCGCTCAGATGGCCGAGGAAGTTGAGCGCCACCCGCTCCGCCGTCAACAGCCCGCGCGCCGGACCGGCAAGGGTGGCGATGACATCGCCCGAGACGAGGCGGCTGCCATCTGGCCGCTCGACCGCGGCCTCGATGCGGGGCTCGACCAGCCGGAAGGCCAGCAACGCTATGTCGAGCCCGGCTACTACGCCCGGCTGCCGGGCGGTCAGCGCCACACGAGCTGTCAGGTCGGCCGGCACGATGGCGCCGGTTGTGATATCGCCGGCGCGGCCGAGATCCTCCAGCAGCGCCGCGTGTACCAGCGGTTCGAGCATAATCTGCGACAAGGGGACAGGGGGCATGAGGGCGCACCTTCCAAGCAAGGTACAGGTTTCAGCGGTGACGTGGCAGACTGCACACCATCTATGCTCGTGATGAGCATTTTTGCTGCGGACGGACGGGTTCCACAAGCCAAAAGTTATGCTAAAGACGAGCATAAACCCGTCAAGCGGCGCCGTTCTGCCCTCCGGCGGCCCAAGGCGGAGGTGCTGATCCGCCGCGCAACCCGGAGACGCAAAATGCCCCGCCGGACCCGTTGCATGAGCATGAACATCGGTCGCCACCTGACCCGCCGCTCTCTCCTCGGTACCTTGCCCTTGCTGGCCGCTGGCACGCCGGCGCTGGGGCTGGCCCGCGCGGCACGTCCCACGACCCGGCTCGTGGTCCCCTACCCGCCGGGCGGAACTGTGGACGCGACCGCGCGTCTGCTCGCCCCACGCGCCGGCGAAACGCTGGCCCAAACCTGGGTGATCGAGAACCGTGCCGGCGCGAACGGCGCGATTGGCGCCGAGGCAGTCGTGCGCGCCCCACCGGATGGCACGACACTGCTCTACTCGAATGAGGTGCTGCTCATGCTCAAGCACGTGCAGCGCAACCTGCTCTTCGACGCGGCGCGAGACCTCCGCCCGCTCGTCCGCACGGCGATCGTGCCGCAGATCCTGGTGGGCAGCCCGCGCCACCTCGCGCAAGAGGAGCTCCACGCACTGCTCGACGCGATCACGCGGGAGCCGACGCGGTTCAGCTTCGCAACCCCCACGCTCGGCTCGCTCGGCCAGCTAGGCGCCGCGGCGCTGGGCCAGGCGATGGGCGTTGAGATGCTGGTTGTCGCCTATCGCGGCACTGGTCCGGCAGTGCAGGACCTGCTCGCGGGCAACGTCTCACTCATGATCGCCCCGGCTGGCGGCGTGGTGCCGCTGATCCACGACGGGCAGCTCAGGGCCTACGCGGTCTGCTCGCCGGACCGCATCCCCGCCCTGCCGGAGGTGCCTACCCTCGCCGAGGCGGGCTTCCACGATCTCGTCTTCGAGAGCTGGACGGGGGTGTGGAGTCCGCGCGGTCTGCCGGACGGCACGGCGGCACGAGTGCAGGCAGCCATCGCCGCCGCGGTCGCCGAACCCGGGACGGCAGACCGCATCCGCGAGCTGGGCTGCACGCCGGTCCGGGAGCCGCCAGACCAGATGGCGGAGGTGATCACGGCGGAGGAGCAGCGAAACCTGCGCCTGGTACAACTCGCGTCTATTACGCCGGAGTAGCCGAGGATCGGCGACACCGGGCCGTGCGGTCGATGGCACGCCGCAGCGGTAAGCAACGTGGAACAGCGGCGCCCCAGTGACGGCACCCGGCCGACATGCGATGGATGGCAGCGAGATCGCGGATCAACCCGAACCTTGGACAGCCCAGCACTGATCCCGCTTCCCGCTGAGGCTGCCTCGGCTCCCGGGCAGGCCGTCGAAGTCGAGCTAATCGCGGTCGTCGTTGCGGCCACGGGGGACGAGCCTCGGGTGCTCACCATCCGGGATGGCCGGTTGCTGCCCTCCGGCCCCTTCGAGACCGCGCATCGCTCCTTGCAGGCCGGGTTGCGTGCCTGGGTGGAGCACCAGACCCGGCACCCGCTCGGCTACGTGGAGCAGCTCTACACCTTCGCTGACCGGGGCCGCTCCATCGGAGAGACGGAGCGGCGCGTGATCTCAATCAGCTATCTCGGCCTGACCCGGCAGCCCGACGGCGGCACCGGCCGCGAGGACGCCACTTGGCGGAGCTGGTACCGATTCTTCCCCTGGGAGGACTGGCGCAGCGGTCCGCCCGGGATCATCGCTGAGGCGATCGCACCGCGGCTGCGCGCCTGGGCAGCCGAGGCTCCCGATGCTGCCACCCGCCGGGAGCGGCTCTGGCGCGGCCGCGTCAACTTTGGCCTCGCCGGGCTACCCTGGAACGAGGAGTTGGCGTTGCAACGCTACGAGACGCTGTTCGAGGTGGGGCTGGTGCCCGAGGCAGCCGGTTGCGGCGGCGCCGGCTCGGGCGCGGTGCCGGGTGGGGCCATGCTGCACGACCATCGCCGCATTTTGGCCACCGCCATCGCGCGCCTGCGGGCCAAGATCAAGTATCGCCCCGTCGTGTTCGAGCTGGTTCCGCCGAGCTTCACCCTGCTGGAGTTGCAGCGCGTGGTCGAAGCACTCGCCGGGCAACCTCTGCACAAGCAGAACTTCCGTCGCCTGATCGACAGCCAGGCGCTGGTGGAGGAGACTGGTAGGATCGCGACCGGAACCGGGGGGCGCCCCGCCAAGCTGTTCCGCTTCCGCCCGCAAGTCCTGCAGGAACGCGCCGTCGCGGGCACGAAGCTGCCGCTTGCCCGCGGTGTTTGACCGCGCTCGAGCCACCTCGATATTGAACTCGGCTATGCCTCAAAGCTTGACCGCAGCGGAGAGGTCCTCGAGTGGCTGATGCAGCACGGCGAGACATCTACGGCGTGGTTCTTCGATCCCCGGCCGGGTGGCCCAGGGCAGTCCACCCGGCGCGGATGGCGACCGCAGTTGATCACAGGACGGCAGTGATGCGGACGGAAGATCAGCTTCGTCACCAGTGCAGCGCTCGGCCAACATAGATGCTTGGCTCCCTACGCGGCGATGTCCGCCGCACCGAGCTGCTTAAGGATCATGTCGGAGCGGACGTCCGCCGAAGCCGCCAGCCGGGCACCCGCGTCGCTCGACCCTTCTGCCCCAGCAGCACGAGCAGCGCCGGCTAGTGCGGACGGCGATGGTGCTTGTCCTCGCAACCTCCGAGAAGTGTCGGGTCTGGGTGGAGACGGGGCTATCTTATGTGTGCGCCAATGCTCTGGGCTAGCGCTCCGGTGCCGTTACAGCCCAAGCGTGGCCATGGATCAGGCCTTCATCATAACCGGCATCCATCGTTGTAGCGGCCAATGTCGGCGCGGCGCTCAGAGCGTCATCCGATTTTTGAATCGCGCTAGGCTGCGGCATGGTCGGTTCGGTGGCCCAGCGGTGGCCATGAACCAAGCCATCGTCATAATTGTCGTGATCCATGATCGCTCTCCACTGCTCTTCGGCACCGCCCCATAGACCTGGGCAGCGCGGTTCACCGCAGGAGAAGGCGAGAGCCGTAGGGAGGGTTCGGGACAAGCGGCCTTGGGGATGTGTAAAGGCGTGTGCGCTTTCACCACCCCCAGCTATGGCGTGTAAAGTTGCCGATCGGCACCGGCCGATGCCGCGACAACTGCGTTGTCACTGCCAGAGCATAAGCCATACGGAGTCAGCCGTGACCGCCACCGTGTCGGAGCCCCAGGCGCGGGTCATCCTGCAGACTCACCATAGTGACGGCCTTGAGGCTTGGCTGGCAGACCAGGCATGGCATGCGGCAGAGGATGGCTCCTGGCGGGTAGAGGCGGATCGCGATGGCTGGACTTACCGCGTGGAGGGAATGCTGGATCGAGCTGTGCGCGTCGTAGCGCGAGCACCCGGGGACGGGGCCGTTACCTCGTGGGTGATCGCGCCGTGAGATTTGCTAGGTACGGTGCGGCATGGCGGGCCATGCGCCAGCAAAGGATCGAATTGTGGATCCAACGGATCCGCCGGGAGAGGAGTCGCCCAGCCCCGGGCTGGGCTGGGCTGGGCTGGGCTGGGCGGTAATGACGGGACGCGGCGTCCCTGCCAAGTCGGTCAGCCGCGGGTCAGGCCCACGTCACGCATCATTTAGCCCATTGCCTGATCGGAGCGGTCCATGAAGGCGGCGGAGCCGGCAGCGTCGGCGAAAGTCGTGCCGAAGCCGCGGGCCGCCATGAAGGCCTGGAACTCCTCGGACCGATAGGTGCAGTCCAGCGCGGCGCCGAAGACCTGCCGGGCCTCCTCCGGAAGGCCGGGCGGGCCGGAATGCCTTGCCAGAGGTCCGCCGCGCGGTCGATGCCGAGCGTCTCTTCGGTACCTCCGGGAAGGCGGAGCGCAGCGGCCTATCAGCCGGCCCCAATTGCGAGGCAGTGGATGGGTTCTGTCAGGCTTCGCGCCAATCGGCCCGTTTGGCCGGCCGGGATCGGGCTGGCAGGCTCCGGCTCTGGGCTCGACGGGGGGACGGGGATGGACTGTGTGGCCTGCGGCTCGGCCGCGGTGACCGAGCGGCCGGAGCGCACTGCCCAGGGCTACCGCAGGTTCCGCTGCCGCGACTGCGGCAAGCAGTACAACGAGCGCTCCGGCACCCTGCTGAACCACGCCCAGTACCCGTCCGACGTGATCGCGCTCGTGGTGCTGTGGCGGCTGCGCTACCGCCTGACCCTGCGCGACCTGGCCGAGATGTTCCTCCTCCGCCGTATCGTGTTCAGCTACGAAGCGGTGCGGGAGTGGGAGGCCAAGCTCGCGCCGGCACTGGCCGAGGAGCTGCGCCAGCGCCGCCGTGACAGGGGTGGCGTCCATGGCCGCCGCTGGCACATGGACGAGACGTACCTGAGGGTTGGTGGGCGCTGGGCTTATCTGTATCGGGCGATCGACCGCGACGGCAATCTCGTGGACACCATGCTCAGCGAGCACCGCGACATGGCGGCGGCTCAGGCCTTCTTCCGCTCGGCCAAGGCGGTCACGGGCGTAACACCCGACCAGGTCACCACCGACGGGCACGGCTCCTATCCGCGAGCAATTCGCAGCACGCTCGGCCGCGATGTCGAGCACCGGACCAGCGTCTACAAAAACAACAGACTGGAGCAGGACCACCGGGGCGTAAAAGGGCGCACGCGATGTATGCGCGGGTTTAAGAGTTTCGCCTCGGCGGAGCGCTTCTGTCGCAGCTACGACGAGCTCCGCAACTTCCTCCGCCCCTGCACTCGCCACAACCAGTACGTCTCTGCCAGCCGCCGTCGCCTGCTTCACCTGCGTCGTGCAAGCAGTGTGCTCGCCATTCTCGAAGCGGCGTAGGCTGAACTCGGCTTTCACCTCACGTCGTCGAGTTTGGCACGAGTTCTGACATAACCGCCACCGGCACCAGGCGGTGCCACTCCACCGGCCTGGCAAGCGCGGCGGCCATGCGGATCGCGAAGTCGAATCGCCCGTCGCCGAACTCGACATGCTCGCGCTCCGTCGAGATCGCGAGAGCGAGGGCGAGGCTGTCGCCGACGACGTCGGCGACGTAGTGGAAGATCTCCGGCGTCTGGTAATTGTGCGCCAGTATCACTGCGCCACGCTCGCGCTTAGCGCGAGGATGGCCTCAACGTCCTCCGCGAATGCCGGCAATTCGAAGGTTGGGATGGCGGTGCTCACCCGCTCATAGAGATGCCCGGTAGTCTCTTCCGTCGTCATCACTGTCTCCAGAAGGCCTTCTTCGCCTCGTGCACCGCGTCGTAGTGAGTGACTCCGAAGTCCCGCAGCTCACGGTCCGACATCGTGCGGAGCGCATCGGACTCGGCCATGCGGCGGCGCCACAGGCGCAGCAGGCGTTTGACCCGCGTGAAGACTTTGCGCGAGATAACACGCAGGAGGCGGGCGCGTAGCTCGCGTGGGCCGGCATGCTTCGTTCGCGGAAGTGGCGCGGCATGCGGTCTCCGTTCGCTCTCCCTAATGAGATAAACCAAGCCGATCAGGGCATATTCGTTGGACAAGTATCTCTCCTAGCTGCGCCAGAATGGCTTCCGCGCCTCGTGCAGTGCGTCGTAGCGGCTGATGCCGATGTCCTTGAGCGCACGATCAGGTAGCCTTGCGAGGCGGCGGCGCTGCTGCGCTCGCGCGATCCAGACGGACAAGATGCGCAGGGCGCCCAAAACCGGACCCCTTGCATCGTTCGGTGAGACTGATGTGCGCAGCACTGATGGCGCGCGGTGCGTCGCGGACTTACCGGCCATGGCGCTCACCGTCCGGAGAACTGCGGTGGCCGCTTCTCACGGAAGGCGGTGAGGCCTTCACGGAGGTCCGCGGTGTGTAGGATGCTGGCGAAGGCTGCGGCCTCCACGGCGAGCCCTTCCGCGATGCTAAGGTTCAGCCCGCGCGTCACTGCCGCGAGGCTCGCGGCGACAGCGAGCGGCGAGTGCACCGAGATGGCTGCCGCCATGTCCATGGCCGCATCGAGCAGCCTGTCGGGAGACGCCACGCGGTTGACGAGCCCGATGGCCAGCGCCTCGTCTGCTGAGATCGGTGAGCCCGAGAGGATCATCGCGAGCGCCCGCTTGCGGCCGACGAGGCGTGCAAGACGCTGCGTCCCGCCGAAGGGTGGTGGGAAGCCGAGCTTGATCTCGGGCTTCGCGAAGGTCGCATGCGGGGCAGCCACGGCAAGCGGCGCGGCCTCCACCACCTCGCAGCCGCCGCCATAGGCGAGGCCGTTCACGGCGCAGATCACCGGCTTCGGGAAGGTTTCGATGCGCGCGGTCAGCGCCTGGCCGGGCCGCACGAAGCCACGCATCGCCTCATCGCCTTCGATGACCGGCGCGAAGGCGTGGATGTCCGCGCCAGCTGAGAAGGCGCGATCTCCCGCGCCGGTGAGGATCACGGCACCCACGCCGGGATCGGACTCGATGGCATCCAGCGCATGCCGGAGCGCCGCGATGAGCGCCGGGTCGAGCGCATTGAGCCGCGCCGGACGGTCCATGGTGAGTAGTGCTGTGGCCCCGTGGCGCGCCTGGTGGAGGCCAGCGCTCGAAGCGGAGGGAGCGATATGGTTCATGCGGCAAGGCTGCGGCGCCGTGCGGCGTCGCGCGAACGCGATTTCCTCACGCCTTGTGAAGCGGGATCACCGGCCTTGCCGCCCACGGCGAGACGCGCAGCGCTGACAGGTCAGCTATGCTGACCTGTAAGTGGAAGGTCGACGCTGAAGGGCCTGAAATGAAGCAGGAGGTTCGCGGGCCATGACGCACAGGCTTCCCCCCTTATCCGCGCTGCGCATCTTCGAGGCAGCCGGCCGACATGGCGGCTTCTCCGCCGCCGCAGCTGAGCTTGGCGTCACACCGAGCGCGGTCAGTCATGGAGTCCGCACGCTCGAGGATGCGCTCGGCCTTCCGCTGTTCCACCGCGACCCGCGCGGCCTGCGGCTCACGCCTGCCGGCGAGACCCTCCTGCCGGAGGCAAGCCGCGCGTTCGAAGCCCTCTCCCGCTGCGTCGAGGGCCTCGCGCGGCAGCGCGCGCGGAGCGGCCTGGCCGGCAGCGTCGCGCCGACCTTCGCCACGCGGTGGCTGCTGCCGCGCCTTCCCGCGCTTCGGAGGCGGCATCCGACCCTCGACCTGGCGATCTCGACGGAGCGCGAGCATGTCGAGCTCGGCGACGGGCGCTTCGATTTTGCGATCCGCATGGCCGCCGCTCCGACCGGACCGGCCGAGTGGCACCGGCTGGCTCCCGTCGGCCTGGTGCCGGTGGTCACGGCGGACTGCCAGTTATCGCTCCAGGAAGCACTAACGCGCCTGCCCGCCATCCACGTCACGGCGTCGGGGGAGGATTGGGCTGCGTGGGCCGCGCTACGCGGCCTGAACCCGCCGGACCCGGCGCGCGGGCTGCGCTTCGACACGATCCAGATGGCGCTCGACGCCGCAGCGCAGGGCCTGGGCCTTGCGCTGGCGCGGCTGCCGGTCTGTGCCGACGACATCGCGGCCGGCCGCGTGCGCGCGCTCGATGCGCCCGTGAAGGGCGGCACCGCCTATTGGCTCGTGACCCGCCCCGGCCTGCTGCGCCAGCGCGAGGGACGGCTGCTCGCTGCGTGGCTGCGGGAGCAACTGGAAGGCGAGGCGCTCGCGGCATGAATTGTCCTCACGCCCATTGAGGAGACTTCGCTGTCGCCGGCCGGGTCCGTGCCACAGCATTCCCCGGTGAGGTTCCTTCCGTTGCATTCCGGCCGAGCGGCGCGCCGAGGCATTCTCGTCCCTCTGGTCGCGGGCAGCCTCGCGCTCAGCCTCGGCCTCGGCGCCCGCCAGTGCTTCGGCCTGCTGCTCGATCCGCTTGCCGCCGGGCACGGCGTTTCAGTGGCCACCACCGCACTGGCCGTGGCGCTGCACAACCTGGTCTGGGGCCTAGCCCAGCCGGCGGCCGGCGCCTGGGCAGACCGCGCCGGCGCGGCGCCCGTGGTCGCGGCGGGCGGCATGGCCTTTGCCGCCGGTCTGGCACTGGTCGCGCTGGTGCCGACGGGCTGGTCGGTGCTGCTCGGTCTCGGGCTTCTCACTGGCCTTGGCATCGCGGGGCTGGGCTTCGGCGTGGTCCTCGCCGCGGTCGGGCGCGCGGCACCGCCTGAAGCGCGCGGCATGGCGCTCGGCGTGGCCAGCGCAGGCGGGTCGTTGGGCCAAGTCCTGCTCGTGCCGGTCGCCGCCGGCGGCGTCTCGGCGGGCGGTGCCGCTCTCGCGCTGATGCTGCTCGCTGCGGCAACGCTCGCGGCGGCGCCGTTGGGGTGGTGGCTCGAGCGGCGCCCGCCCGCGGCCGGCGTCGGCAAGCCACCGGTCGCGACGCCATTGCGCGCCCTGGCATCAGTCGCGTTCGGCGATCCCAGCTTCGCGCTGCTGACCGCCGGCTTCTTCGCCTGCGGCTTCCAACTCGCCTTCCTCGCGACACATCTGCCCGCTTACCTCCAGCTCTGCGGCCTTCCCATGGCCGTCGGCGCCGGCGCGCTGGCGGCGATCGGGCTGTTCAACATCGCCGGATCCCTTGCATGGGGCTGGGCAGGCGCACGGCTCGCCCCGCCCCAGGCCTGCCTCGCCGCGCTCTACGCGCTGCGGGCGCTGGCGGCGCTCGCCTATTGGTTCGGGCCAAAGACCACAGAGACGACGCTGCTGTTCGCGGCTGCGATGGGCCTGCTCTGGCTCGGCACCGTGCCGCTGACAAGCGGCCTGATCGCGCGGCTCTTCGGTACTGAGCAACTCGGCTTTCTGTTCGGGCTGGCGTTCCTGTCGCACCAGCTTGGCGGTTTTCTCGGCGCCCTGCTGGGCGGCGTCGCCTTCGCGAACTCCGGATCCTACGACGCGGTCTGGGCGGCGACGGTCGCCCTGGGCCTGATCGCCGCCGCGCTGAACCTTCCCATCCGGGGCGGCAGCCGGGCGGTGGCGCCGCGATGATTGACGTCTCGGTGACCGCCGACCCAGCGATGTCGCTGTCATGCACGGAGACCAGAAACAGTGGGAAGACGGTTGCCAATTGGTGGCGCGGCCACGCTCGGGGCGCTGCTGCTCGCAGGTGCCGCTACTGTTGACGCCGGCAGCGGGGTCGTCGAGGCCTTCCGCGGACAGGGGCATCCGGCGATCGAGGGCGTCCTCTCAGTGCCCGTCACGCACGTCGCGCGACCGATGCCGGCTGTCGTGGTCCTCCCGGATGCGTTCGGGCCGGACTCCCGATCCGAACCCTATGTCGAGCGCCTCACCGAACTGGGCGTGCTCGTCTTGGGGTTCTGTCAGACCTCGCGCCAAGCGGCTCGTTTGGCTGGTGGGGGTAGGGCTGGTAGGCTCGGCTCTGGGCTTGCCGGGGGACGGGGATGGACAGTGTGGCCTGCGGCTCGGCCGCGGTGACCGAGCGGCCGGAGCGCACCGCCCAGGGCTATCGCCGGTTCCGCTGCCAGACCTGCGGCAAGCAGTTCAACGAGCGCTCCGGCACCCTGCTGAACCACGCCCAGTACCCCTCGGACGTCATCGCGCTGGTGGTGCTGTGGCGGCTGCGCTACCGCCTGACCCTGCGCGACCTGGCC
>JAESGY010000435.1_pt1 | contig 18072 bp, 18 predicted proteins | sample 9269841 | NCBI WGS metagenome assembly JAESGY01 (sample SAMN17022865, study PRJNA683097) | algae metagenome | isolation source: Spirirestis rafaelensis WJT71-NPBG6 and co-occurring heterotrophs from... | place: USA: Pinto Wells, Joshua Tree National Park, Colorado Desert, CA | collected 2006-08-15
GCCAGCCCGGGCCAGGACCCGATGTGCCTGGACCAGAACGCGATGGAGTGGGCGGGCGCGTGGATCGGCAAGAAGCCGCCGCCCGACAAGATCGGCTTCGTGTTCATGCTGGCCGGGGGCTCCGACGCGAGCAATACCGACCCCTACGCCACAGGCCCGTCGCAGGGAGGCGCCTGGATCGACACCGGCCCGCACGTGATGATCGTGGGTCCGGCGGTGGGCCGCATGGCGGGCTACCCGCGGGGCGTGCAGCCGGATACGACCCAGCCCTATGTCATGTGGCCGGGCACGCCCTACGAGCACCTGATGATCCCCATCCGCTGAGACGACCGGGGCGCGGCATCGTCCAGCGGCCGTCTCATCCGCCCTGCGCGTTCGTGCCGGTCAACGGCCAACCCCGACCGGCACGGCGCCGAGATCGGCGGCGGAGCGTGCTACCGCTCCCAGCCCATCCGTCGGCGCGGTGCCCGGTCCATGAGAGGAGACCCCGAGATGCCCGTCGTGCTCTACGGCCCCGCCTACAGCACCTACACGCGGACGGCCCGGCTCGCGTTGGAAGAAAAGGGCGTCGCATACGACCTCCGCGAGGTGGACACCCTCGCGGGCGAGGGCCAGAAGGCCGAGCACCTTGCGCGCCACCCCTGGGGCAAGGTCCCGGTCTTGGAGCACGACGGCTTCTCGCTCTACGAGACCGTCGCCATCGCCCGCTACGTGGATGAGGCGTTCCCCGGCCCGGCGCTGCAACCGGCTGACGCGAAGGGCCGGGCGCGCATGGCCCAGGTCTGCGCCGTGCTCGACCACTACGGCTGGTCACCGATGGTGATCACCATCTTCGTCCAGCGCGTAGTCGTGCCGATGCGCGGCGGCGCACCGGACCAGGGGGCGATCAACAAGGCAATGCCCCAGTGCGCGCGGGTGCTGGACGTGATCGAGGGGCTGATGGACGGGGAGGAGTTCCTGCTGGGCGGCGGTGCGATCAGCCTCGCCGACCTCCACCTGACACCGATCCTTGATTACTTTACCCGGACCGACGACGGCCGCGCGGCGCTGAGCCACCACCCGCGCCTGTCCACGTGGTGGGAGCGCATGGAGCAGCGCCCCAGTGTTGCAAAGACACGCCCGAGCCTGGGCTGAACCTCCGCGACAGGCGCCCCTCCCTGCACGCCAACGGCCATAGCGTGACCTACGCCGAGCACGGGGCTGGGACCTCGCTGCTCCTGATCGTTTGCACTTCCTTCCTCGCTGGGCTGGTGTTCGCACACCCTTCCAGAACCCCGGACCTCGCCTCTGACCGTTGGTCCGCTCCTGCACGGGGTCGTTCCCGGGGTGATCCGCGATCCCGGTGACGGCCTTGGATGAGTAGGGCGTCTCGACGACCATGCTACCGATCATCCGGTGACACGCCCGATGCCTCCGTGGAGGGTTCGTCGATCGTGACTGGATGGTTGGTGGCCAGGGTTGGGCCACGCTGGTGGGCATGCCGCCGGGACTGATGCTCGGGGGCATGCTGGGGACGATGCCGATCAACATCCGTGTTGTGCCGAGGCCGCCCCCCTCCTCTCCCCCGTCGCCTCCCTCCACGCTGGTGTCCGGAAAACCCCTCCGGATCGGCGCCTCGGAAACCCGCCACCGACCGTGGGTCTGATCCTCCACGACGGCGTTTCCGGGACCATCCAATTTCGTTGACACCGCGCGATGATGTGCTCGTCACGCCTCGGTGACGAGCAGGTCTGTTCGTTGGCAGTGCGTGATGGTATGCTTGTCTCGCTTCAGCGACGATTCAGATCACCCCCATCCGGGGCGTCGCCCTCTATACCTGGGTCTCGACCTCTGGCCGTGGTCAGAGGTCGAGAACCAGCTTCGCCCCCCACAGGAGGGCGTCGGCCAGCCAAGCTGGACGATCGTCGCCGCGCACAGGGACAAGGGGTGAGCGAGGCCAAGGGGCGGGCAAAGCGCCCTGGTCTCATGCTCTGTAGCGCGGCACCACCCAGCGGGAGTTCGACATCGTGGCCGAATGATCGGTCTGCCGCCGCCCAGGTGGTAGTCGCCGGGAGGGCGCTGCCGGGGTGGGTAAATAGGAGGCCGCCCCCGGCAATCGGGCCGGGACGCGCCCGAGGACACGACCATGCGCTACAGCGAGATTCGCGCCCGCCCTGCCGCACCCGAGACCCATCCCTTTGTCGCCGACATCGCCGTCCATCCTGCCAACTTCGACGACTTTGAACGGGAGATGGAGCAGCACGATGTCCGGCTCCTGGCCCGGATCGATCGTCGGGACCATTGCCTCGTCCATATCGGATGTTCGTCTGCGCTGATGCGGCGGTCCGTTCGGCACCATTGGGGTAGATCAACGACCGAAAGCGGCGCGGGCTCACTGTCCCGATGATCGATGACACGGCACCGCTCAGCCGTCCCGAAAGAGTCGGCCAAGGCCGGGTGCCATCGTCAGGGGGATGACTGCCGAGGATTCGGCCAGGGTCTCCCGAGGGTCGATCCGCAGCTTCGGCCAAATGGCCATCGCCGAGGTGGTGGTCCTCCACCATCCCAGCACTCTGGGCAGTTCGACCCCCACCACCCTCCGATGAATGTCGGGATCGTCGCCGACGACGGTGACCTGACCGATCGCCCCAGCATGCCGACCACCTCCGCGGCCGGGCCTCGGCGATCGTGGCCGGACAATCTAGCAGCCCAGCCGGTAGGCGTTCCTCACCTTCCGGCCCGCCTCGTCGCGTGGTCGCGCCGGGGCCGACACTGCTCTCGGCCTGGGCATCGGCGATCGCTGCACATGTGCAGCCGATGCCCGGAACTGCTCGACGATTCGCTCCGCCTCGGCCATCGCGGCCGCGAGGGCGTCGTCCAGCATCTCGGCATCGACGTACTGGCTGTCGATGGGCCTCTGCCCCCGGCGCCCAAAAGCCAGCGGATGGAGGCGCAGTTGCCATTCTGCGGCGTTGGGTCCTGAGGGATGCCCGCGAATCTTGATCCGCACGCCCCCGCCGGGGACGACATCCCGACCGACGACGAGGTAGGCGATGCGCTGCTTGGCGGGCACGCGCCAGCCACTTGCCGCGAGTTTGGCGAAAAACGGGTCGGGCATGAAGGGATGCTCGACGGCGACCTGGGCACCGTCGAATAACGAGCCCTCGATGGCGGACATGTGGGTTCCCTGGTCAGGCCACGGGTTGGCGGGGACTGTTGGTAGTCGAGGTGGGCTGACCCTCGTCGCCACGGTCCCTCAACCGATCAACCGCCAGACCTAGATGCCGCCGCCCTCCCTCAAACGACCGAATTAGAGAATTCGGCGATGTATCTCGAATCAATGCCTAATTAGAGTGACGCAAAGTCCCAATACTCTATCCTGAAAGCCGCCTCCGAATAGGTCGGGGTGCAGTTGGGTATTGGGAGAGAGTTGAGATGATGCTCGGCTATGCGAGGGTGAGTGATGCCTCGCAGAACCATGACCTTCAGATGGACGCCCTCCGTGCCGTCGGCTGTGAGCGAATTTTCGTCGAGACGGCTAGCGGCGCCCGCGCGGACCGGACCGAACTGGCGAGGTTGCTGGAGCAGGTGCGGGAGGGTGACACGCTGGTGGTCTGGCGCCTCGACAGGCTCGGGCGCAGCCTCCGGCACCTGATCGACCTGTCGGAGCAGCTACAGCAACGGGGCATCGCACTGCGCAGCCTGACCGAGAGCATCCACACTTCGACAGCCGCCGGGCGGTTCCTGTTCTCCATCCTCGGCGCGCTGGCCTCGATGGAGAGGGAGATCATCGTCGAGCGGACCCGCGCCGGTCTGATGGCCAGCCGCCTGCGCGGCCGTGTGGGCGGTCGTCCCCGCGCCCTCGACCAGACCAAGCTCCGCGTGGCCAGGACCCTCGTCGCCGACGGCACCCTCACGGTGGCCGAGATCGCCCGGCAGATCGGCTGCGCGCCCTCCACGCTCTACAGGTCCCTGCCGGGCGGTCGGCGGGGATCGGCAACCACCATGGTGGCGACCGTCCCGGACGGTCGAGCGGCGGTGCGGGACGTGGCCGCGACCGTCTGACCGGCCGTGGCGACGGCCTACCGCAGGGGCTCGACGTGGTGGGTCCGATTCGTCTGGCGTGGTGTCGAGGTTCGCCGATCGGCCCGTACGTCGTCGAAGGCAGTTGCTCAGCGGATGCTCGCCCGGCTGCTGGATGAGCATCGCCGCCTCGACCGTGGTGGACGGCCACGCCGAACCTACCATGAGGCGCTTGAGCGCTTCTCAGTCGAGTACATGCCCACCCTCAAGCCTGCCAGCCAGCGTCGTTACCGCGCGAGTTTCCGCCAACTCGCCGGAGCCTTCGGCGGGCTATACCTCGATGAGATCACCCGCGGCAGGCTGGCCGACTACGCGACGAACCGAATGAGAGCAGGCGCCACGGGGGCCACGGTGAGGCGCGACCTCGCGGCGCTCAGTTGCCTCTGCTCCTGCGCCGTGGCCTGGGACTACCTCGACACCAACCCAGTCCGACAGTTCGGCAAGCGCCATATCAAGGAGTCCCCTCCCAGGACCACCTACCCGACGGTCGAGGAGGTTGAGCGGCTGGTGGCTCACGCCCCGCCGATGGCCGGGCGGATCATCCGCTTCCTCGCCCAGACTGGCATGCGGTTGGATGAGGTCTGCTCCTTGGAGTGGCCCCAGGTGTCGATCCCTAGGCGGGAGGTCAGGCTGACCAAGACCAAGACCTCATCGCCACGGGTGGTGCCCTTGAATGACGCCGCCCTGGGCACAATCCTGGGCACACCCCGGCACGTCACCTCCCCTTATGTATTCTGGCGTGGCAACGGGCAGCGTTACACCAGCTTCTCAGGGGCCTTTCGGGACATCGCCCGGCGGGCCGAGGTGCCGTTCCGCTGCCACGACCTGCGGCACCACTTCGCCTCCGAGTTCCTGATGGCGACCGGCGATATCGCCGCCCTCCAACGCATCCTTGGGCACAAGACCATCACCATGACGATGCGCTACTCGCACCTCGTGACCGAGCACCTGCACGACGCCATGCGCCAGTACGGGGCAAAAGCGGGCACAAATCCGGGCACAATTCGCGCGGATGTCGAAGGCCAACCCTCGACTGGGCATCAGCAGGACGCCCCTGTAGAGGAGCCCTCAACGATCCCTCGCAGACGGTAGACCTTTGATCTTCTGCGAATTTCGGCCCCAGGTCCCGGGAACCTGAGAGGGGGATGCCCGCCGGGGGACTCGAACCCCCATGCCCTGTTGGACTGCGGATTTTAAGTCCGCTGCGTCTACCGTTCCGCCAGGCGGGCCTATGTTTGTCTCGCCAGGTCATCAGCCGCGACGCCAGGCCTGGCTGCCCGATGAGAAGGGCGGACGGGGCGCAGCCGAGCAAACCATTCAGGGATTGCGCCCCATGAAGGGCCTGAGCAGGCTTCCGTCCAGCGGCCTGCTTAGACCTCCCTTGCGATCCGCGCCAGCCGGGGCCGCGCCGCTACCTGCCCTCCCTCACGATCCGCCGGCAATGGTCGAGCGCCGCGCCGATCAGGTTGTCGCTGGCCTCCGGCGTCCGGAAGGCGGCATGGGAGGTCAGCGTCGCGTTGCGAATGCCCTTCAGCCGGTGGCCCGCCGGCAGAGGCTCCTCCACGAAGACGTCGAGCGCCGCATGGCCCAGATGCCCGCTCTCCAGGGCATCGGCCATCGCCGCCTCATCCAGGATGGCACCGCGCGCGGTGTTCACCAGGATCGCGCCCTGCTTCATCTTCGCAATCCGCTCGCGGGAGAGAAAGCCGCGCGTCTCGTCATTCAGCAGCAGATGGACCGAGACCACGTCGCTCTCGGCCAGCAGCCGGTCGAGTTCAACGAATTCCACCCCGGGGATGGCCTTGGGTGAGCGGTTCCAGGCCAGCACCTTCATGCCGATGCCGGCGCAGAGCCTTGCCATCTCCGCCCCGATCCCGCCGGTGCCGACCAGCCCCACCGTCTTGCCCGTGAGCTGCATGCCGACCACGCGCGGCCAGTCCCCGGCGCGCACCGCGGCATCCATCGTCGCGACCTGCCGCGCCGCGTCCCACATCAGGGCGAAGGCCATCTCGGCGACCGCCGTGTCGCCATAGCCCTTGATGATGTGGACGGTGACGCCGAGCGCCTCCAGCTCCTCCGGGTTCATGTAGCTGCGCGCGCCGGTGCCGAGGAAGACGATGTGCTTCAGCGCCGGGCACTGCTTCACGATCTCGGTCGGGAAGGGCGTGTGGTCGTCGATCGCGATCTCATGGCCCTCGAGGAGGCGGGGCAGGTCCGCGGCCTTGATCTCTGGGTTCCGGTGGATGGCCACCGGCAGGTCGCCGGGGCGGAGCAGCCTCTCGGTCACCGCCGCCAGCGACGGGTTGGCATCGACGAAGATGGCGCGCATGGCAGTGGCTCCCCCGGGCTTGCAAGGCCCGGCATGGTAGCGGACGGAACGGGCCGGTCCAGTGCGGGGCGGCTCCGGCAGCGGGGCCGGCGGCCTGGGATGGTGGCGCCAGATCAGCCGCCCTGGGCCCCCCTTGCTGCCGACCCATAGGAATCAGCGGAGCCTGTGGACCATCAGCCGGGGCCGGTGGACAGCCCGGCCAGCACCTTGTCCACCGTGATCGGCAGGCTGCGCACCCGCACGCCGGTGGCATGGCGGATGGCATTGGCGATGGCGGCCGTGGTGCCGACGATGCCGATCTCGCCGAGCCCCTTCACCCCGATCGGGCTGGCCTTGTCGTCCCGCTCCTCCACGAAGATCACCTCGGTCTCGCCGATATCGGCGTTCACCGGCACGTGGTACTCGGCGTAATTGTGGTTCATGAAGCGGCCGAGGGCGTGGTCCGGCATGGACTCCTCATGCAGCGCCATGGAAACGCCCCAGACCAGGCCGCCCAGCACCTGGCTGCGCGCCGTCTTGGGGTTCAGGATCCTGCCGGCCGCCACCGCCGCCACCAGCCGCGGCACGCGGATGATGCCGAGTTCCTCGTCCACCCGCACCTCGGCGAAGACGGCCATGTGGGTATAGGCGGAATAGCGCTTCTGGGTCGCCGTGCTCGGGCTGACCGTCTCCTCCGCCTCGATGCGCTCCACCCCCGCCGGCCCGCATGGCCTCGGCGATGGTGACGGCGCGTGCGGGGTCGGACAGCAGCGCGATGCGGCCGTCCCGGAAGACCACATGCTCCATGTCGGCATTGCCCAGCGGCGAGTCCTCCACCTTGCGGGCGTGCTTCAGCAGCGCCTGCCGCAGCGACTGGCAGGCCGCCTGCACCGCCGTGCCGGCGGAGGCCGTGGTCCAGGACCCGCCCTCGACCGGCGAGGTGGGCAGGGCGCTGTCGCCGATCAGCGTGGTGACCGCCTCCATCGGCAGGCCCAGCGAATCGGCCGCGATCTGTGTGAGGATGGTGTAGGTGCCCGTGCCGATATCGGCGGTGGCCGTGGCGACCTCCAGCCTGCCATCCGCGGTCAGGACGGCGCGGGCGCTGGTCTTGGTCATCTGCGCCTCCCATACGCCGGTGGCTATGCCGACGCCCACCAGCTCCCGCCCCTCGCGCATCGAGCGCGGTGACGGGCTGCGGCGCTCCCAGCCGAACCGCTCGGCGCCGAGCTGGTAGGCGGCGCGCAGCTCCTTGCTGGTGTACTGCTTCCCCTCATTCTCGTCGGCGTCGGAGTAGTTCCTCAGGCGCAGCGCCACCGGATCCACCCCGGTCCGCTCCGCCAGCTCGTCCATGGCGGCCTCAAGGGCGAAGACGCCGAGCGGCGCACCCGGCGCCCGCATGTCGGCAGGCGTGTGGATGTCGAGCTGGGCGAGCTTGTAGGCCAGCTCCACATTGTCGCAGTGATAGAGCAGGCCCGACCAGTTCACGACCACCTCCTGGTGGTCCTCGAAGCGCGAGGTGGCGCCGACCGCCTCGTGCCGGATCGCGCTCAGCCTGCCGTCGGGCAGGGCGCCAAGGGCGATGCGGTTGATCGTCTCCGGCCGGTGGCTGAGGGTGAACATCTGGTCCCGCGTCAACACCACGCGCACCGAGCGTTCCAGCTTCAGCGCCGCCATGACGGCGAGGAAGAGCTGGTACTGCGGCCTGAGCCCCGAGCCGAAGGCGCCGCCGACGAAGGGCGTCACCACGCGCACATCGCCCTTGGACAGGCCGAAGACGGAGCAGACATAGCCTTGGCTGTTCTGCACACCCTGGATCTTGTCATGGATGGTCAGCCTGCCGCCGCCCTCCCACACCACCGTGGTGGCGTGCATCTCCATCGGGTTGTGGTGCTCGGTCGCGATGCTGTACTCGCCCTCTACGCGGATGGGCGCCTCGGCCAGCGCGGCAGCGGCGTCGCCGCGCGGCTTCGGCGGCGGGCTGATGCCGGAGCGCTTCTTCGGCGGCACATAGGCCTCCGCCTGCGCCCGGAACAGGTCGGTCTCGTGCGGCTCCGCCTCGTACTCCACCCGGACCAGGGAGGCAGCGTGGCGCGCGACCTCGAACGCCTCCGCCACCACCAGCGCCACCGGCTGCCCGCTGTAGAGAATCCGCTCGTCGTAAAGCGGCCGGAAGGGAGAGCCGGGCGGTGCCACCTCGTCGCGGTGCTTGTAGTCGAACCAGGCCGTGCGCGGCCGGTTCTCATGGGTGAAGACCTCGATCACCCCCGGCACGGCGCGCGCGGCCTCGGTGTCGATCCGGGTGATGCGCCCCTTGGCGATCGCGCCTGAAACCACATAGCCCCAGGCCAGCCCGGGCGCGGCGAATTCGGCGGCGTATTTCGCGGCGCCGGTGACCTTGGCCGGTCCGTCCACCCGGCTGCGCGGGGCGCCGACATGCGGTTCTGGTGTCATGACTGCGGGCCCCTAGCGGATGCGCTTGTCGGTCTGGGATTGCGGCGTTCCCGCCGCGGCCTGGGCAAGGGCGCGGCGGATGGCGCGCCGGGCCAGCTCGACCTTGAAGCCGTTGTGCGGATGACCGCGGGCGCCTTCCAGCAGACGGTCCGCCGCCATGGCGAAGGCCTCGTCGCCTGCCTCGCATCCGCGCAGCGCCTCCTCCGCCTCCGGCACGCGCCAGGGCTTGTGCGCCACGCCGCCGAGGGCGATGCGCGCCAGGCCGATGCGTCCGTCCGCCATGTCCAACCCCACCGCGACCGAGACCAGCGCGAAGGGATAGGACTGCCGGTCGCGCAGCTTCAGATAGGTGTGGTGCGCCGCGAAGCCGCGCGGCGGCAGTTCCACCGCGGTGACCACCTCACCCTGGCGCAGCGTGTTGTCCCGCTGCGGCGCTTCGTCGGGCAGGCGATGGAACCCGGCGAAGGGGATGGCACGCTCGCCGCCCGGCCCGGTCACGTGCACCACGGCCTCCAGCGCCGCCAGCGCCACGCACATATCGGAGGGATGGGTGGCGATGCAGTGTTCGCTGGCGCCGAGGATGGCATGGATGCGGTTGACGCCGCCGATGGCCGGGCAGCCACTGCCCGGCGCGCGCTTGTTGCAGGGCGTGGCCACGTCGTAGAAATAGTAGCAGCGGGTCCTCTGCAGCAGGTTGCCGCCGGTGGTCGCGGCGTTGCGGAGCTGCGGCGTGGCGCCCGCCAGGATCGCGCTGGAAAGCAGCGGATAGCGGGCCTCGACGCGCCCGTCATGGGCGACGGCGCTGTTGGTGGCCAGGGCTCCCAGGCGCAGCCCGCCCTCCACCGTCTCCTCGATGGCGTCCAGCCCCGGCACGCGCGTGATGTCGACCAGGCGCGCGGGGCGCTCGACATCGTACTTCATCAGGTCCACGAGATTGGTGCCGCCGGCGAGGATGCGCGCCGCCGGATCGGCCGCGGCGCGCGCGGCCTCCTCCACGCTGCCCGCGCGCAGGTAGGAGAAGCGGTTCATCGCGCCGCTCCTCCTTGCGCCAGCACGTCCTGGATGGCGGCGACGATGTTCGGATAGGCGCCACAGCGGCAGATGTTGCCGCTCATCAACTCGCTGATGTCCTCCGGCGTGCGGGCGCGGCCTTCCCGCAGCAGCCCGATGGCGGACAGGATCTGGCCGGGCGTGCAGTAGCCACATTGGAAGGCATCGTGCTCGACGAAGGCCGCCTGCATCGGCTGCAGGGCGCCATCCGCCCCGGCGAGTCCCTCCACCGTGAGCACCTCGCTTCCATCCTTCGATACCGCCAGGGCAAGGCAGGAATTCACCCGCTGGCCGTCCAGCAGCACGGTGCAGGCGCCGCACTGGCCGTGGTCGCATCCCTTCTTCGTGCCGGTGAGGCCGAGTTCCTCCCGCAGCAGGTCCAGCAGCGAGGTCCAGGGCGCCACCTCCAGCCGCCGCGCCTCGCCATTCACCGTGAGGGCGATGGAATGCGGCTGGAAGGCACCGGTATCGGCTTCGCCGCCCGGAGGCCCGGGGGCGTGAATGGGCTGGTACTGCATGGCAGGATCCCTGGGGGCGCTGGAGGAAGGGGATTGCAACGGTCCCGGAGGCAACGCCGGGCCGGACCCATGGCTGCATGCGGCGGAAGCGGAACGGCTTGCGGCAGCCCCATGCCGTGGGGGCGCGGGTTGCCCAGCCCGTGGCGGTGCATCCGGCAGCCGGAGGCGACCGGTCCTTGCCCGCCGGTTCGCCAGAGCCGTCCGGCGATCGGGCCGGCGGCGGGGTTCGGTAGGCGCCGCGCTGCAGCGGCTGGGCGGCACACCCCGGCAGGGCTTCGGCGTACGCCGGGCGCGGAGCCGACCGCCCCATGGACGAGAGCCCAGACCCCTCGCCGAAGGCCAGGCCGGCGGCCCGCGGCGAGGCGCCCGGCATGGGCGGGCGGTTCCTCGCCGGCCCTGGCTCCGGCATGCCCGGCGCGGTGTCGGCGCCCATGTGGTCGGGGTGCGGCGTTGGCCCGACGCACTCGGACCGCCCGCCGCCTCGGGCCTGCATGCTGGCCATCATGGCCGAGAGGACGAGCCCGGCGGCCAGCCCCGGCGCGGGGCCCCCGGGGCGACAGGGGGGGCGGGGAAGGCGGAACGCGCGGCCCTGCGAGGTGCTACAGAGGCCGCAGGAGAGGGGCACCGGCATGGCGAGCAACACGGAGCAGAAGGCATCCCCCAGCTACCGGCTGGCGGTGGAGGATCCGGACTTCCTGTTGCGGGACGAGATGCGGGCGCTGCGCTTCGGCATGGAATACCAGAAGGCCGAGCTGGCGCTGCGGGACTGGGGCGTGCGCTCCACCATCGTGGTCTTCGGCAGCGCCCGCATCCCCGCGCCGGAAGTGGCCGTGCCGGGCACGCCGCGCGCCCATCTGGCGCCCTGGTATGCGAAGGCGCGCGAATTCGCCCGCATCGTCTCGCTGCGCGGCGGCGCGCTCGGGGTGCGGGAGGGCGGCCTCAGGGACAATGTCATCGCCACCGGTGGCGGGCCCGGCATCATGGAAGCTGCGAACCGTGGCGCCGCGGATGCCGGCGCGCCCTCGATCGGCTTCAACATCTCCCTGCCGCATGAGCAGGAGCCGAATCCCTGGTCCACGCCGGACCTGACCTTCCGCTTCCATTACTTCGCCATGCGGAAGATGCACCTGGCGATGCGGGCCAATGCGCTGGCGGTCTTCCCCGGCGGATTCGGCACCTTCGACGAGCTCTTCGAGGTCCTGACCCTGCTGCAGACGCGCAAGGCCCCACCCGTCGCCGTGGTGCTCTTCGGGCGGGACTACTGGCGGGAGGTGGTGAATTTCGAGGCGCTGGCCCGCCACGGGCTGGTGGATGCGCATGACCTCTCCCTCTTCGGCCTGGTGGATGAGCCGGAGGAGGGATGGGAATGGCTGCTGGCGCACGGGCTGAAGGCGCATGCGCCGGAGGCCTAGGGTCTGTGACCGTATTGCCTGGTAAGGCTGAGGCTGGGGTAGCGGTTGGCTGGTCTGGGTGCTTTCGGGTCGGTTTCAACTGGGATGCACAGATGGTCCGGACGTGCCTGGACGGCGTCACGGCCATTCCCCGCGGGTTGTTGCTCGATGCGCAGAAGGGCTTTGCCTTCGTGGTGGACACCCGCTCGGCCAAGGAGTTCGCCCTGGCGCATTGGCTGGTGGGCAGCGCCGATCGCGGGCGGCTGTTCGTGCGCTGCTTCGACGCGGGCATTGTCATCCGGGAGAACATCGCTGGCGACGTGCTGGCTTCGCTGACCATCCTGCCGTGGAACACCCCGTCCGAGGCCTGGGCCGGCGGCGCGGTGATGGCGGATGCCTCGTTGAACCGCCGCATGACCGTGCGGCTGACGGAGGCGGTCGCCTACGCACAGATCGACATCGTCGGCTTCGACGGCCAAATCGAGCTCGAGGTGCTGCGGCTTTACGGCCTGCCGGAGCACGCCCCGGCGCTGATCTGCGGCACGCCCGCCCTGCCGGTGGGCCAGCGGGAGTTCGCGGCGGAGGTCCTCCTTGGGGGGGCCTGCCGAGTTTGGCGCCGAAGGCGCCACCAGCCTGCTTGATGTGACCGTCACTGGCTGCCGGCAGGGCGATCTGGCCGACGCGGCGCTGGCCTCCTCGACCCGCTTCATCGAGCTCGACGCCGCGGCCTGGAGCAACAATACGGTCCGGGTGATGGCCAGGAACATATCGCCCTCTGCCACCTTCGATCTTGCTCCGGCCACGCTCTCGGTTCCGACCCATCGTGCAGCATGGGTCGGCGGCCTGGACGCAGTGATCGCTCTTCGTGTCTGGGATCATGTAATCCGGCTGTACTCGGGCTGTCCGGGCGCAAGCATCCGGTTCAGCACGCCGGCGGTGATGGCCCCCTCGGTCGCCTGGCGCCTGCCCCTTTGCGGGCGCAGCCCAGCGCCGAGGACGCGCTTCCGCCTGGAGACGCCAGCCTCCACCCGGGCGTGCCAGGTGTCCCCCGACGCCTGCTGCCAGCCCATGCGGCCACGCTCGGCGACACGGCGCAGATGCAGATCGTGCTGCGTCGGTGCGGTCTCGGCCGCCGGCCTCAGCCCTGCGCTCGCGCACGGCGGCACGATGGCAGCGGCACGGGGCTGTCGTGCCGCGACCTCGGCATCGACGTCGTCCCGGTCGTGGGCGCCTCCGCCGGTGAAGGACACCACGGCGCCATCGACCCGCTCAGGCAAGGGGCCTGCCGCCTCGGGCCGGTGCGTGCCTCGGCGCGCCAGCCCGCGATTGCCTCGGCCGAGAACCACACGGGCGGGCTGCCGCGAACGTGCAGGCCGGCCTCATACTCGGCCCAGTTGCTAACTCGATGGCGCTGCCAGGGGATATGGTGACGACGATCAGCGTTGACCTTGAAGGGCATCGCGGGCGTCCCTCTTGGTTCGAGGGCGCGCTCCACGCCAGCCTGCTCGATGGCGTCCAACTGCACGATCTACGTAACAAAACGTCGCCAAGGCGCTGCATCTGCTCGAAACAGGCACCGTGCTGCACCCGGTCTGACCCCAGCCGCACGATGCACGAGCAAACACCCGCTTCGGCGGTACTCTGATCCTCAGAATGGCCGTGGGGGAATCACCCCCGCGGCCATCCCCGCCTTCACTATTCCGAGGTGGCCTGGTTCCTGCGGCGGATCGCCGCGCCGAGAATGTCGCCGAGGGAGGCGCCACTGTCGGAACTGCCATACTCGGCCACCGCCTGACGGTCGTCATCGATCTCCTTGCCCTTGATGGTCAGGGAGAGGCGGCGGCCAGCACGGTCGACCGCCACAACTCTGGCATCGACCTTCTGCCCCACCGAGAACCGGTCCGGACGCTGCTCCTCGCGGTCACGCGCAAGTTCAGCCCGGCGGATAAAGCCAGTGAGCACGTCCTCGACCATCACCTCGATGCCATTGGCCTGAACCTGGGCGACGACGCAGGTGACAATGTCGCCCTTGCGCACGCGGTCCAGCACCTCGGCGGCCGGGTCGGCCTGGAGCTGCTTGATGCCGAGCGAGACCCGCTGTTTCGCGACGTCCACGTCCAGCACCTTCGCCCTGACCACGTCGCCTTTCTGGAAGCCGGCGACCGCCTCCTCGCCCGTTTGGTCCCAGGACAGGTCGGAGAGATGCACAAGGCCGTCGAGCCCTCCGGTAGGGAGCGCGATGAACAGGCCGAACTCGGTGATGTTACGAATCTCGCCCTCAATCTCGGTGCCGGGCGGGTAGGCCTCGAGGAACAGCTCCCAGGGATTGCCCTGGGCCTGCTTCATGCCGAGCGAGATGCGGCGCTTCGCCTCGTCCACATCGAGCACCATGACGTCCACCTCCTCGGAGGTGGCCACGATCTTGCCCGGGTGCACATTGGTCTTGGTCCAGCTCATCTCGGAGACATGGACCAGGCCCTCGACCCCCGGCTCCAGCTCCACGAAGGCGCCGTAATCCGTGAGGTTGGCGACGCGACCGCGGAAGCGCGCGCCGACGGGGTACTTCAGCGCCGCGCCCTCCCACGGGTTGGTCTCGAGCTGTTTGAGACCGAGGCTGATGCGCTGGGTCTCCGTGTTGAAGCGGATGACCTGCACCTTGAGCTGCTGGCCAACGGTCAGCACCTCGGAGGGGTGGCTCACCCGACGCCAGGCAATGTCGGTGACGTGCAGCAGGCCATCGACGCCGCCGAGATCCACGAAGGCGCCGTAGTCCGTAAGGTTCTTCACGACGCCGTCGAGCACTGAGCCTTCCTTGAGCTGGCGGATCAGCTCGCCGCGCTGCTCGGCACGGGACTCCTCCAGCACCGCGCGGCGGGAGACGACGATGTTGCCGCGGGCCCGGTCCATCTTGAGGATCTGGAAGGGCTGCGGACTGCCCATCAAGGGTGTGACATCGCGCATCGGCCGCGTATCCACCTGGGAGCCGGGGAGGAAGGCCACGGCGCCGCCGAGATCGACGGTGAAGCCGCCCTTCACCCGGCCGAAGATTGCGCCGGTGACCCGCTGGTTGGCCGCATAGGACTTCTCCAGGACGACCCAGGCCTCCTCCCGGCGCGCCTTCTCCCGGCTCAGCCTGATCGAGCCGTCCCGGTCCTCGTAGCGCTCGACGAAGATGTCGATCCGGTCGCCGGCCTGCAGCTCGGTAGCCTCGCCCGCCGGCGCGAATTCCTTGAGAGGGATACGGCCTTCGCTCTTCAGGCCGACATCGATAACGGCGACATCGCCTTCGACTCGCAGGACGAGGCCACTGATGATCGACCCCGCGAAGGCGGTGTCCGCCCCCAGATAGGTATCGAGCAGGGCGGCGAAATCCTCGTCTTTGGTCGGAGACGCGGGGTTGGTGCTGGGGGTAGTCATCGGCGTGTTTCCCGGAGGGCCAGGCGGAACACCCGCTGGCCTCGGCATGCGCATCGGCGGGCAGGTCCCGCGGGTACGGCTTGGACGCGGCGTATATGACTCAGCCGCTGCGTCCTGTTGCAGTGTTCAGGTGGAGTTCCGGTCCGCCCCGGGCCAGCCTGCCTTCGGGCCAGACTCCACGGGCGTGGAGCCCAGGTCGATCCCGGCGGATGTCCAGGCATGCCCGTACGCGCATGTCGGTCCCTGGTCAAACAGAAGACGCGCGAGGGCGTGGCGTGCCGGTGCCGCTCAGGCTATCGCCAGCGCTAACTGGCCATTGATCCTGGCAATCGCTGCCGTCTTGTCCGTCCCCTCGACGGCCGCGATCTCACAGGCGAGGCGATCAACCGCCGTCTCGTATATGGCGCGCTCGGAATAGCTCTGCACGCCCGAGATCGCATTGCGCCCGAGATCGCGGACGACCTCTGCAACGACGCGCGGGTCGCCACTGTTGATCTTCGCTTGGTACTCCTGGGCCCGTCGTGCCCAGACGACCTTTGCCGACCTCGCACGACCCTGCAGGACGGCCAAGGCCTCGTCGATGAGCGTCCGGGAGGCAATGCGTCGAAGGCCGATGCTGCGGACCTTGTTGGATGGCACGCGGAGCGTCAGCTGCACCTCATCGAAGGCGACACGGACAAATTCCAGGCTGAATCCGGAAACCTCCTCGACCGCGATGCGAGCGACGTACCCGACACCATGCGCCGGATGCATCACCCGGTCACCGGTGCCCAGGACCTCCCCGGCAACCTCCGCCGTCCACTCGCGTGGTATTCCGCCAGGAATGTGCCTGTTGGTCATCGCCGTTGTCTTCATGCCGAGTAACTCCCACCATGAGGTCCCGCCTGCAGCGAGGTCGCCGCGCGTGGGTCCTTGCCCGGCGCGACCAAGACACTGCCGAACTCCCTGTTGAGCATGTGGTGTAGGGAAGGGCAGATTGCATCCTTGCCCATGGTCCGTCGCGGGTTTCGGCCTTGATCGAAGCAGGCCACAGGCGCTCAGTGTCGCCTGCCCATCCTCGGACGCCCTGTGGATGCCCGTTGGATCGTCGGAGATCCCGGCCGCTGGCGGTTCGCCTATCGCACCGCTGAGGTCACCCCGCCCGCTGTCATCCGGCACTCATGCCCTGCGCATCCCGGCAAGGTAGAAACATGACCGGCAGATTAGCCCCGATCCACACGATGCCGCAAATTTCTTGATTTGGGTTGCAGCATCTGCAGCGATACCCCATCTTGGCCTCGTCAGCCTCGTTTGGTTCGGCCTGCTCTCCATGCTCGTGATCGAGCGCCGAGCCCGGTGTCCGTCTCCCCTCGATGTTCGATCCGTCCGGCAATGTCGCGGGGCGGTACATTTTCCCATACGGAGCACCGCCATGGCTACCGGCACTGTCAAGTGGTTCAACGCGATCAAGGGCTACGGCTTCATCCAGCCGGATGACGGCTCGAAGGACGTCTTCCTGCATATCTCCGATGTCCAGCGCTCGGGCATCCAGGAGCCGCGCGAAGGCGACAAGCTCGAGTACGAGCTGCAGCGCGGCCAGCAGGGCAAGACCTCGGCCAGCAACCTGAAGCAGGCCTGACGAATTCGGGTGGGGCAGCCTTGGCTGCCTCGCCCGTCACGCGCATCCGGCAAGGATCGCGCGGGCAGTCGAGGCGTTCTCCATGGTGAGCGCCCGGCAAGGCTGCGTCGCATGTGACGCAGCCACGAAAGGACTAGAGTGAAAAAGACAGTACAGCGAGCCTCCAAGAGGCTCGATTCCGCGCCAGGGACGGCCAGGACGGCCCACCCCATCGAAACATTGTACCTGCCGGAGCCTTCGGGCCTCACGCAGGACGAGATCCGCCAGATCATCCTCGACGTGATCGGCTGACGGCGGATGACGGGGCGCGCGGGCCGCCCAGCCGTCCGGTCCCGCAAGGGCCGCACCCGTCCCGCAAGGACCAGTCATGCAACACCCCCACGGCTTCTCGGTCGGCCAGAGCGTCGAACTTTGCCCTGGACGGTACGACGGACCCGTTCCACGTGGCGCCTACACGGTCCTGCGGCTGCTTCCCAATGATGGAACGGACCGCGAGTATCGTGTGCGCCACCAGCGCGACGGCCATGAGCGCGTCGTGCGGGAGAGCCAACTCCGTCCTGGCCTGGCCTCGCCCTTCGGTTGAGGCAGCGCCCAGGGGGCGTGGCCCGCCGTGGTGCCAGCCAGCATGCGGTGGATCGGCTCTCGGTACTGTCCTCTCCGCCTCCGCTTCGGGCAGCGGCCTTAGCGGCCACCGGTCCCGCCTAGTGAATCGCGGCTATTCAACAGCCTCACCTCAGGCGAGGCCGGATTTCAGGAACACACCGTGCCCCAGAGCAAGACGAAGATCGAAGCTGCCGATCCAGCCGCCGAGGCGCAGATTGAGGAGGAGGTTGCCTATCTTTCGAAGCGGCACCGTGTGTCGCCTGCCATCGTGCGGGAGATCATCCGCCGCATTAGCACGAGCGAGCGCTCAGCGGTCGAGCGCGAGATTCGCAAGGGCATGGCGCGCCGCTGAGGCTGGCAAGGGGTGCTCGACACGGAGGGCGGGGCAGGCACTTCCGGTCGTGCCGGAAAGCGTGGGCCGCTGGCAATATGCCAGCGGCAGGAATGTTCCATTCCTGCCGAGTGCCCGAGCGGCGCTGCCATAGGTGCGGTGTCGCCAAGCGTTGCGGAGCAAACCGCCCGGCACTTGAGCTCGGCTTTGGCCAGTTATGCGGCGTAGCAAAGCGCATGGACGATGCCGTCGCGGAGGGCGGGGCGGAGTTTTGTTGGCTTGCATGCGCGCCGGGATGTGAGGAAACCCTGCTCCTGCCAGAG